>Ga0123338_10000528_pt1 | contig 38903 bp, 42 predicted proteins | sample grotaG_FD_89793 | JGI IMG/M metagenome (GOLD analysis project Ga0123338, IMG submission 89793) | Glacier valley bacterial and archeal communities from Borup Fiord, Nunavut, Canada, to study Microbial Dark Matter (Phase II) -... | ecosystem: Environmental > Aquatic > Freshwater > Ice > Glacier ...
CGAGCGACGCACCCTGTGTGCAACAGAAAGGAACAACCCCATGAAGGTTTGGATCGACCAAGACCTCTGCACCGGCGATGGTCTCTGCGAGGAGATCGCCCCCGACGTCTTCTTCGCCATGGATGACGGGCTCTTCTACGTGAAGGAATCGGCAGCAAACTTCGGCGTCGAAAAACTTTTCGACGGGACCGCCAACCCAGGTGGGGCAGACGGTATGGCGCGCATCCCCGACGGCGGACTCGATCGAGTCATCGAAGCAGCTGAGGAGTGCCCAGGCGAATGCATCTTCATCGAAGTCGACTAAACCGTGCGGCGCGCGCATCGCACGAAGCGACCTCGCCGACATCCCCAGCCCCAGCACTTCCCGACGATGCTGCGCAGCGCGGCGCCGCACCGGCGCGGCAGACGATTTCTTTGACCCGGAAACCGACGATGTCAGCGCCAGAACCCTAGGGCAACAAGCTTCCAGGGATTCGCGACATCCTCGCCGTCGCCAGCGGCAAGGGTGGGGTCGGGAAATCGACGGTCGCCGTCAACCTCGCGATAGCGCTCTCCCAAAGCTGAAGCCGGGTCGGCCTCGTCGACGCCGACATCCTCGGCCCCAGCATCCCGGGGATGCTCGGCATTCCCCTCGACCAACCGCCCGACGCCACATCCGATGGTCGAATGGTCCCTCCCGAACGAGACGGCATCAAGGCAGCCTCAATGGGCTTCTTGCGAAACGACGACAACCCCGCCATCCTGCGCGGCCCGATGGTCTCCAAGTGCCTCCAGAAACTCGTCGCCCAGGACGACCACCAGAATCCTTCTTCACAACAACCCCAAACTCTCAGGGTGTAGCGACGACCACTAGAACCCGCCGATCACATCTGGGGAATTTCGATGAGCGCCATCACTGCCTGCGAGTGGCAGGAGAGCCAGACACCAGACGCGCTGGCCTGTTCGCCAATCGCTGCGACTTCATCGTCGGTGAACAGGATTCGCGTCGATTCGCCCCTTCCGGCGATGTCGGCTCCGGACAGCTCGGGACGGCGGCTGCTCCGCTGGACCATGTCTCGACGTGATTGGGAAGACGGGGGAAGGGAAACGCGTCCGTCTACCTCGCGGATCGGGCAGCTGCTCCCAGACGACTGACGCTGAGACGACGGACGAGGTTGAGCGCCCGGTTCTGTGGACGTTGTCCAACGACTCATTGCACAACGTCTCGTGATCTCGTGGTGGGCGAGGTCAGCTGTCGGTCGTACGCGTTCGGTCCAGCTGTGCGGCCGGCGCGGGCGCCGTTGGCGATGACGAAGACCTCTGCGACTTCGTGGATGGCCACGACTGCGGCTAGGCCGAGCACGCCGAACAGCGCGAGTGGGAGCAGTGTGGCGACGATCGCGAGGGAGAGACCGACGTTTTGGAGCATGATGGTCCTCGCCCGACGAGCGTGGTCGAGGGCTTTGGGGAGCGCTCGTAGGTCGTTGCCCATGAGGGCGATGTCGGCGGTTTCGATGGCGACGTCGGTCCCCATGGCACCCATGGCGATGCCGATGGTGGCGAGTGCGAGGGCGGGTGCGTCGTTGATGCCGTCGCCGACCATCGCCACGGGCCCGAGGTGTTCGAGTTCGGTGATGCGGTGTGCTTTGTCTTCGGGCCGCAGGTTGGCGTGGACTTCGGTGATGCCTGCTTCGGTGGCGAGGCCGTTCGCGGTTGCTTGGTTGTCGCCGGTCAGCATCACGATCGATATTCCGACTGACCGCATGTGGGCGACGACGGCGGATGCTTCGGGGCGGAGGTCATCGCGAACGGCGATGGCGCCGATGGTGTCGCCGCCGCACTCGACGAGCACCGTCGTTGCGCCATCGGTCTGCATGCGGGTCACGTCGGTGGCGAGTTGGCCGGGGTCGAGCCAGCCTGGGCGCCCGAGGCGCGCGGTCCAGCCGTTGACGGTGCCGGTCAATCCCGCACCGGCAATGGCTGTGACGTTGTCGGCGGCAGTGACGTTGGGGTGTGCGGAGAGGATCGCGTGAGCGAGTGGGTGTTCGCTGCGCGCTTCGAGTGCGGCGGCAATGTAGAGGATTTCTTCACGGGTGTGCTGACCGACGGCGACGACTTCGGTGACCGCAGGTCGGTTGCGGGTGAGGGTGCCGGTCTTGTCGAGCGCGACGACCCGGATGGTGCCGAGTGCTTCGAGTGCTGCGCCGCCTTTGATGATCACGCCGAACCTGCTGGCTGCGCCGACGGCAGCGACGACGGTGATCGGCACCGAGATCGCCAGTGCGCACGGCGATGCGGCGACGAGCACGACAAGGGCGCGTTGGATCCAGATGTGCGGATCGCCGAGCAACGAGCCGAGGATCGCGATGATCGAGGCAACGGCCATGACGCCCGGGACGAGCGGTCGCGCGATCCGGTCGGCAAGACGCTGACGTTGACCTTTGTAGGCTTGCGCATCGGTCACGAGATCAACGACCTGGGCGAGGGAGTTGTCGGCCGTGGTCGCGGTCGCTTCGACCTCGAGAGCGCCGTTGGCGTTGATCGACCCGGCGAACACCAGTGAGCCGGCTTGAACCTCAACGGGCATCGATTCACCCGTGATTGCCGCCATGTCGACGGTGCTGTGTCCGGCTTGGATCGTTCCGTCGGTGGCGCTGCGCCCACCAGGGCGCACGATCAAGGTCTCACCGATACGGATCGTCACCGACGGGACTTCCTGTTCGATGCCGTCGCGGCGAACGATTGCGGTCTCGGGGAGCAGCGTGAGCAACGCGCGGAGGCCTCGCTGTGCCCGACCGACCGAGAACTCTTCGAGGCCTTCGCTGATCGAGAACAAGAAGGCGAGCATCGCTGCTTCCTGGAACTCCCCGAGCACCAGCGCGCCGACGCCGGCGATCGTCATCAACGTCGCGACCCCGATCTTGCCGTGTCGCAGTGACCGCAGTGTTCCCGGCACGAAGGTTCGTCCGCCGACACCAGCAGCGACGACGGCGAGCACATCGGCGGCACGGCGGAGGTCGTTCCAACCGACGATGAAGCTCGCCAACAAGACCAATCCGGCGGCTGCCGCCCAGCGGATCTCGGACACCTGCAACAAGCTCTCGGGAGTCGCCTCGTCCTCCTTTTCGTTGTCGCCGTTGTCGGGATGGTCGTCGCCGCAGCAGGCGCTCATCGCTGCATACCGATGCTGGTCATGTGTTCGGCTCGTGGCGGAGGTGCTCGGCAGACACGTCCAGGAGGAGCCGGACGTGGGCGTCATTGAGGGAGTAGTAGACCATCCTGCCGCTCTTGCGGTTGCGGACCACGCCAGCGGTGCGCAGCAGGCGAAGGGCGTGCGAGATCGAGGTTTCGGGCACGTCGACGACGGCGGCGAGGTCACAGACGCAGAGTTCGCCGACTTCGACGAGGGCATACAGGATCTGGACGCGTGTCGCATCGCCGAGCAGCCGAAACAGCTCTGTCAATTGTTGAGCTTCTTCGTTGGGGATCATCCGTGCTTTCGCCGCGGCGACGCGGTCGTGGTCGACGATGCGGACACCGCACGCGTCCGGGTCGAGTGGTGTGACGGCTGCCATCATTTCGGTCCTCCCGATGAGAGTGAGATGAGCAGGATTCCGAGGAACCCGAGAAAGAACGTTGACGTCGCCAGCGGGGTGTCTTTCACTTCGCATACTTCGGCGAGGAGTTCCTCTGGCCGCCGACGGTTTCGAAGTGGTCGGACATCTGTCCGAGGATCAGCAGCACTGCGACCCCGACGACGAACCCGATGACGGTGCCGGTCTTGGAGTGCTCGCAAATCAGATCGGGCAGCAACTCCAACGACGCGGCTGCGAAGACGAGGCCGGCGGCGACGTGTTGGACGATGTTGCGAACACGTTCGCAAGGGTGCCGATGGACGGCGACAACCGAACCCCCGATCGATGTCACGACCGGGATCGCGACGAAACACAGAACTGAAACAGCTGCTGTCACCTCTCGCTGCCGTGGTCGTGGCCGACGTCGCCGTGCTCGGTGTCATGCGAATGCGCGTGGTGAGCCGTCCGTGGCGTGTCGATGGTGCAGAAGTCGTCGGGTACGCCGCACGCCTCGCACTCCAACTCAATCGTTGCGTGACTGATGCGGAACGGCCCGCCGATCGCCGATTTCACTCTTGCTCCGACAACCTGAGCCTCCTCGAGCGACGGATGGCCGTCGAGCACCACATGAGCCGACATCGCCCGGACGTCGCTCGACAACGTCCACACGTGGAGATCGTGAACCGACTCGACACCGTCCACCCCGGAGATCAGTGTTGTCAACGAGTCCACGTCGAGACCAGCCGGAGTGGATTCCAGCAGCACATCGGCCGTTGAGCGCAGCAACCGCCAACCCTGCACGCCGATCACCGCCGAGATCAACAAGGACACCGCCGGATCCAACCAGTACCAGCTGCCGGTCAACAAGATCACTAACCCGGCTACCGCGACACCGACGGACACGGCACCATCCGAGATCATGTGCAACAACGCCGAGTGCATGTTCAGGTCGTGCGACTCCCCGCTGACATCGGAGCCGTGATCGTCGTGCCCGGCGTGAGCATGCCCCGCTCCACCCAACGCCGCCGCCGCTCCGAAGTTCGCTGCCGCAGCAACCAGTGCGACGACGAGGACCAAACCACCCTTGACAGGCTGGGGGTCGGCGAGCCGTCGGACCGCTTCGAAACCGACCAGCACACAAACGATCAGGATGCTGGCGGCGTTGGCCTGCGCCGCCAGGATCGTCCCGCGGTGATAACCGAACGACCTCGACGCGTTCGCCCGACGACGCACGAGCCGGACAGCAATCAACGAAACCACGATCGCCGCGACGTCGGTCACGTTGTGCGCCGCATCCGCAAGCAAACCGAGCGACGCCGCCACGATGCCAACGACCACCTGCACGACCACGATCGCGATGTTCAAACCGAGCGCGACCTGAAGTTTGCGCTCCTTCATAGTAGTCACATCGGAAGACATGATCATATGTTGCCGCCATCGTGGTCGAGACGCAACGTCGTGGCAGGTCGGCTCCGCAATTGCGCTGTCCAGTGACATGATGACGGGGTGGAGCAGTCGGCCGAGCGTTCTGACGCCGCAAGGTTGTACCGCGACAGGGTGCTGCTGGAATGCGTCGTCTGCTACTACGCCGGCTGCGGAGCACATCACATCCTCACCGGCCAAAGCAACGGCGGCCGATGATGTGGTGGAGTGCGCTGCTCACGATCGCAGTCGGCCTGGTCGCTGTCTGGTTGGTGATGCTCGCTGTGCTGTGGCGGGCTCAGCGACACACAGCGGCCAAGACGAGCCTGCGCGACGCCGCACGACTCGTTCCGGACGTGGTTCGCCTTCTGCGTCGCCTTGCCGCAGACCGAACCATCGCGCGTTCGGTCCGGATTCGACTGTGGCTGTTGTTGGCCTATCTCATTTCGCCGATCGACCTGATCCCAGATTTCATCCCCGTGCTCGGCTACGCCGACGACGCGATCATCGTCGCGATCGCCCTCCGTTCGGTCACTCGTCGAGCCGGACCTGAAGCGCTCGAACGACACTGGCCGGGGACACCAGAAGGGCTCGCCACGCTTTTGACGTTGGCCGGCCTCAAACAGAATCCTCGGCCGACGGAAGACGATCTATGACGGTGCGGTCGTTGCCCGCTGTTCTCAAGCGCTACATCGCCCGAGAAATCTTCTACAAACTCAAACAAACCCCTTGACATCTATAGGGAGCATCTCGGTTGCTGCGATCACACTCGGGTAGCGGTCGGCGGAGGTTGGCGCTCGGTCTCCGCTCACCCGATGAACAAACGGGGACTATTGTCTGAACGGATGGTAAATTTCCGCACGGTGCTGGAGACATGTTCGACGGCGTCGCCCGAGTGGTCGTAGCGCCTCGCCCCGCCGCCCTGACTGTTGCGCGAACCCGCACACGGAGGACGGCACATCGTGCGCAGTCGTGGCAGGGACGCCTCGCGTGATCGGAACGTACGTGGGCTATGTCGACGGCGACGACCGGCTGCACGGCTTCCTCAGCCAGATCATCCGCGATCAGTTGGGTGTCCCGCAGCCGAACCCGGCGTTTCGGGCCTTTCGTCTCAACGGCAGCAACGAGGTCTATGCCTACGAGGAGAAATTCAGCGGCACCCGAGTCATTTGCAAGTTCTACGGACCGACGTTCGGCTGGGACCGGGACAAGGCGGCTTGGATTGCCGAACAGGAGTACGTCAACCTGGAGCGCCTACGCGGATACGACCTCGTCGGATCGCCGCACCACGTCGTTCGCCCACTCGGATTCAGCCGGGACCTCGACTGCGTCATCGCCCTGGAGTACTACGAGGGCGAACAGTTCAGCCATGTCATCGGACGATCGATCCGTGACCGCCAGCATGGCCACCTGTTCTGGTGTCTCAAGGCGCTGGCCTACTACCTCGCAACTCAGCACAACAGGACCGCGAACGGATACACCGTCAATTTCGACACAGACTGCTCCTACTTCGACCGGCTCGTTGCGCGGTTGCGCGACGTACAGCGGATCGGGCAGTGCGACGTCGACGAACTGTGCTGGTTGCAGGATGGCTGGCGGGGCCGCTCGAGAATGTGGCAGGACAGTGAGGTGTGGCTCCATGGCGACGCAACCCCGGCAAATTTCCTGTTCGGCCACGGGATGGATGTAGGCGCGATCGACCTGGAGCGGATGAAGCGGGGCGACCGGATGTTCGATGTCGGCCGGGTCGTCGGCGAGCTCCAACACGCATTTATGGTCGCAACCGGCGACCGCCAACTAGCTGAACCGTTCATCGGCCAATTTCTGTGGGAGTACAGCTGCCACTTCCCGGATCGGAACAGCGCGTTCGCCTCGATCACCGCCCGCGCGCCGTACTACATGGCACTCAATCTCTTGCGCATCGCCCGCAACGACTACATCAGCACTGACTACGGCACCACGCTGGTCGATCAGGCGAAGACCCTCCTCCGAGCCGGGTAGCGTCTCCGAATGGTGTCGCGCAGCTCGTGACCGGACAGCCTCTGATCGTCGAGCAAGGACGGCAACCTTTGAGCATGGATGTGCAGGCGATCGTCTTCGATGTCAACGGGACGGTGGTCGAGATCTGGACCGAGGACGACCGTGAGGACATCTTTCGCGCAGCGGGGCATTTCCTGACCTATCAGGGGATCGACCTGCGACGTCACAGGGTGCGCGACCTCTATTTCGAGATCATGAAACGCCAGCAGGCCGAAAGTTCCGAGCAGTATCCGGAGTTCGACGCAATCGGGATCTGGCGCACCATCGTCGAGGACCACATGACGGACTACACCCGCGCGCTGCCGGCGGACAAGCTGGCCCAGCTGCCAGCGTTCCTTGCTGAGATGTATCGCGGCATGTCCCGGCGACACCTTGGCCTCTACCCGCACGTTCGTGCGGTACTGGAAGAACTCCGAGCACGCTTTCGACTCGCCATCGTCACCGACGGCCAGAGCGGCTACGCCCGGGGCGAGCTAGAGGCGGTCGGACTGACCGAGTTCTTCGACCCGATCGTCATCTCCGGCGATCACGGCTTCCGCAAGCCCGACGGCCGCTTGTTCCAGATCGTACTCGACAGCCTCGGCGTGCCCGCCGAGAGTGCCCTCTACGTCGGAAACGATATGTACCGCGACATTTACGGTGCGGGTGCCGTCGGCATGAGGACCGTGATGTTCGACTCCGACCAAGGAGCCAAGCACTACCAGGACTGCACACCGGACTACAGGATCACCGACTTCCGACAACTGCTGCATATCCTCGGCACCCGGTAGTCGTGCTGCCGGCTGCTACGGCGGGTCGAGGTCCCCGGAAGGTATCGCCAAGCCTCCTCTTCGGAGAGCGTCTCGGCAGTACGAGCCCCGTCAAAGGAAGCCCCCCAATGGAAACGACTGCGACTCGACACGATGAATCCGGACTCGATCACAGCCGGCTCCGCCCGCTTTCGCCAAAACACGCAACCCCGGCTGGCTTGAAGCAATAGACCGTCAGAGACTTCTATCCGATCGAGTACCTCCCGCGCAGTGTAGGACTCACTGCCTACGGCGGTGGCGCTACCGAGCTCCCCTCCGACGTGCTGCAAGACTTCCTCGATGCCGTCGCCACCGACAAATCGTCGTCGTGCCGTGAACAGGGCGACTCCAAGCTTGGACTGAACGGGGTTTCGTGGCGCCTCTCGGGCGTGGATCAGTTCATGCCGCCGTTGGCTCGAATGGTCTGCCCGTTGATCCAGTGGCCGCCGGGGCTCGTGAGGAACGCCACCGCCTCGGCGATGTCGGCGGGGGTTCCCAGGCGGTCGAGTGGCACAGCGTGGGCGAATCGGGCGATGGTTTCTTCATCCTTGCCCTCCAAGAACATCGGAGTCGCGGTCGGACCAGGGGCGATTGCGTTGACGTTGATGTCTCGGCCACGCAACTCCGACGCCAAGATGAAGGTCATCGCCTCGACCGCGCCCTTGCTGGCGGCGTAGCCGCTGTAGTTCGGCAGGATCCTGCCGAGCACCGAGGACGAGAAGTTGAGGATCGAGCCGCCCACCCGAATTCTGCGGGCGGCCTGTTGATCGACGACGAAGGTGCCCCGGACGTTGATCCGGAGCATCTCGTCGAGCGTCGCCAGATCGAAGTCGACCAGCGGTGCGAGATCCATCCGGGCGGCGGCATGAACGACGACATCGACACCACCGAACTGCCGCTCGACCTCATCGAACAGGTCCCCCATCGCCTGCTCGTCGGCCACATCGCATCCGATGGCCTTCGCCGTGCCACCGGCGGCGGCGATCCCCTCGACAACCTCGTTCGCTCGCTGCGCGTTGCCGGCGAAGTTGACGACCACACTGATCCCGTCGGCACTCAGACGTCGCGCAACCGCCTGTCCGATACCGCCCGACCCGCCCGTCACGACGGCCACTCGCTGATCCTGGGACATTGCGCTCGGCATGTCGTTGCTCCTCCCGCCGCAGTGCCGCGACGTGTTGGTGGTTGAACTCCAGTCCAACGCCGGTGATGGTACCGACGTGTCGACGACGTCGACGTTCAGCGAGACCCCGGACACGAGAGCAGACGAGGACACGGCCCCGCCCCCCACCGAAGCGTCAACAGATGGTGCGGATCACGCAGCATCGGGTATTCGAGCTCGCTGCAGGTGCGTTTTGCTCACAGCAACCGGAGAGGTCCGACATGACCGAAGCGACAGCGAAGGTTCGATCGCAGCGTGGGCTCGACCGGATCGTGGTCTTCACCGACGCTGGTGATCCGCTGACTCGACTCGCCGCCCTCCTGAACCGTAGGGCGACGACTTCGTCCGCAGCTCGGCAAGAGTGAAGAACGAGTACTCCAGGTGTCTCACCCATCGGGATTCCCGGCGGACCAGGTCGCTGTGGGCGGATTGGATCTGTTGCACTTCCCGGTCGCTCAACCCGGCTGCGGTGATGACGACGAAGTCGACGTCGCTCGTCAGATCGAAGTCGCCGATCGCAAGCGATCCGGTTGGGTAGAGGCCGATGAAGTTGCCGCCCAGCACGTCGCGTAGCGAGTGGGCATGGTCGATCAGTACTCCATCGAGTCGCAGATACGGCGTGACCACACCATGCTATGCATTGGCGTCGACGCAGGTACCAAACATTGCAGATACTGCAACATTGCGCGCCTGCGTCGTTCTCGTCGGGCCATGAATCCCGCGCGTCCGCCGTCAGGCCGGGGGGTGTCCTGACGTGGGTCCCCATTGCGAGCCGAGCAGCGTGTCGAGGCTGGCGCTGTTGGGTGAGGTGTCGTTGTTGAACAGGTCTCCGTCGGTCCAATGTTCGACCCATGTGGCCGTACGAGTCGAGCCAGTAGTCGTAGATCTGGCTGCCGAGGATGTGGCGACCGATTCCCCACTGGTGGGTCTGCCCGGCTGCGGCCAGGTGGCTGTTTCCGCGCATCAGGTCGTCGAAGTCGGCGACTTCGAACGCCGCGTGGTTGAACTGCGAACGTCCGAGGCCGACGAGGAACAGGGTGTGGTGGTCGACGCGGTCGCCTCGATCGCAACGCAGGAATGCGCCGAGTGCGGTGCTTTCGTCGAGTGCGGTGCTTTCGTCGAGTGCGATCTCGTCGGAGGTGACGAGTCCGAAGTGCTCCTTGTACCAGGCTTCGCTCGCCCGGAAGTCGGTCACATCGATCACGCAGTGGCCGAGTCGTTTCACGTGCGCCGGTCCAGCGCCGAGACGAAGAGGTGAACCTGCCCGCTCTGTGGTGCGAGCGTTGTTTCGAGGACTCGGCACCGCCATCGGGAGTCGGCCGACGGATCCCCGCACGGCGACGAACTTGACCTGGAAGCCGTCGGAATCGATGGTCTGGACGACCTTGCCGCCGCCTGGTCCGGCGAGGTCGTGTTCCGGCGAGAAGCCGCCGAGGCGGGAAAGTGCTTCGAGGTCGGTGAGCTTCTCGGCGGCGAACGCCAGACCGACGAACCGTGGCGTGTCGCCGAGGTGGGTGACGTGGACGAAACCTTCGTCGTCGGTGCCGCGCATGTACAGCGTCCGGTCGTCACGGGCCGAGCGCTGGAGCCCGAACTCGGTGAGGAACGACTCCATGACATCGAGGTCTGGCGCCTCGAAGCGAACGAAGGCGATGTCGGCGACGCGCACGGTCATGACCCCGAGTTGATGTTGTCGCCGGGCGAGGTGTGATCGCTGACGCGAACACATCGGTTGACGAGTGTGGTGATCTGCGACAGGTAGGCGATTACCGTGGGGACGTCGAACACCATGTTGGCGACCGTGTCGTCCTGTCGTGTCTCGCCGTTCACCGACGTGACGATGCGCAGTTCGCAGGGATCGCCGATTCCGTCGAGGGAGACCAGCGCCGGCCCGATCGGCCCGAAGGTGTCGAACGACTTGCCAAGGTCGAAGTGTGGTGGCTTGGCTGCGAACTGCGCTTTGCGGTCCGAGATGTCCTGGTCGACCATCACGCCGATCACATGGTCCCAGGCGCGCTCGGCGGGGATGTCCTTGCCGCCTCGCCCGATGACGACGACCAGTTCACCCTCATAGTCGCAGTAGTCGCTGCGCATCTGAACGTCGGCGAACGGACCCGTCAGACACGACGGAAACTTAGTGAACACCAGTGGATTTGCCGGTACCTCCATCGAACCTTCTGCGGCATGGTCGAGATAGTTGAGCCCGATCGCGAACGACTTCTGCGGTTGCGGGACCGGCGGTCCGAGCACCACGTCGGCCAGCGCACCGGTCGGCGTCGAGCCGGCGAGTGTCTCCGCCAGTGTCGTGAGCTCAGCGCTGTGCGCAAGTGTGAGCATCGGGTCGCTTCGTCGTCGGCAGCGACGGCGCCAACAGCACCGTTCGTCGCTTCACCGGCATCGGCGTGCACGACCTCGGATTCTCCTTCGACTGGCTCATCGTCGTCGTCGTCCTCGACGAGCCCCGCGTGTTCGACCCGCTCAACCTGCAGGTCTGCGACCCCGCCCGCCCCACCACCGCCGTGTCGGGTGGGCCGGGGCGACGGAGGTGGGAGTCCATGTGACTCCCCGACGAGACCCCGAGGAGCTCAACAACGAGAAACGGGCATGGGAACTACTCGCGCCGTGGGACGTCCACCCCGGCAATGCCCACCTGGAATGCCACGCCGTCTACACGTTCAACGCCTGCTACGCCGAGCGCTGGCGGCAAGCACGGGTGATGCTCGCAGGCGATGCCGCCCACCAGATGCCGCCCACCAGATGCCGCCATTCGCCGGGCAGGGCATGTGCGCCGGCATCAGGGATGCCGCCAACCTGGCGTGGAAGCTCGACCTCGTCCTCAAGGGCCACGCACCCGACGCGCTGCTCGACACCTACCAACTCGAGCGGCTCCCGAACGCTCGCCAAGCGATCGAGTTCTCGATGCAACTCGGCAACGTCATCTGCGTTCCCGATCCGATCGCCGCTGCCGCTCGTGACGAAGCGATGGCCGCCGCCGTCGGCACCGAACCGGTGATCGCGGCGGACCTCCCCGGCCTCGACAGCGGAATCGTGCACGCCACATCACCCCACGCAGGGCGGCTGTTCGTGCAGGGCGACATCGACAGGCAACCATTCGACGATGTCCACGGCGCAGGATGGCGCCTCATCACCATCGATCCCGACACGAGCTTCGACGACGACCTCGTTGCCTGGTTCAGCGGGCACCAGCGACACCCTGCGTGCAGCGACGAGCGAGACATTCCGTTACGTGCCGAGGTGGACCAGGTCTCGTACTGCGTAGCGGTGGTGCTCGAAGGACTCCTCGAACACCGTGTACAGGCACTCGATCATCGGCACGGTTCCGTTCTCGAGGACCTCGACCTCGCGCGTGAAGTCGTCCGTGGAGACATTGTCGACGTAGTCCCGTAGCTGCGCGGCCTGCTCGTCACGCACCGCAAGCACCTCGTCGAGGCTCGGTCTGGCGTCGAGATCGAGACCGAGCCAGCCGAAGTCGCGCGACCCGGTGTTCGGCAGGCCGAGTTCATGGAACGTTGTCTGGCCGAGCAACGGCGCTGTGAACCCCTTGTCGACGCAGAAGACGAGATGCTGTTGGGTCTGCACGAACGACCACTCGCCACTGACGGACTCGTGCAACTGTTTGTCGGTGAGCGCTCGCGCGCGTGCGGTAGTGGCTACCCAGGCTGCGTCGAGCGCCGCCAGCGCTTCGCGCAGGCCGGCGACGTCGGTGGGACGCAGCATGCCGCGCAGCGGATACCACGGGTCGTGCTCGTTGACGTAGGCGGTGACATCGACCCCGTTCACGACGAACATGTCGATCAACCCGTCGACGTCGACGTCGACGAGCCAGACATTCCTCATCCGTGCGCCGGTCAGGTTGACATCGCGTAGCGTCGCCTTCGTCAGATCGACGCCTCAGAAGACCGCCTCGCTGAGATCCCGTCCCTCGAACTCCTCTGCCATGGCGTCTCCTCGCAACTCTGGGCTCGACACCCCTTCGCTGAACGCCATTCTGCTGCACGGTGTGTCGCTGTCGCCAGGTGTCGATCGCAGCGCGACGCCTTCGATGACGCCTGAGTCGATATTGGCGATGCGTTGTGCAGTGGGCTTGGTTGCGTCGATTGGGGACTGAACCATCTGCGACATCAGCTTCGTCTTATGCGGCGAACAGCAGTGTGACGAGTGGCTCGAGTTCGTTCATCAGCTCGTCGAGTTCGCCCGGCGTCAGGCTCTCGTAGGGCTTCGCTGCGAGGAGGTCGGTGGACGACTCGACCCGCTGTTTGACGGTGCGACCCTGTTCGCTCAGCCAACCGTCTTCCCCGATCAGGCCGCGATCGCGCATCCCGTCGATCACGGCGACGAGTTGCGCTGCGGGAAGGTGGTGGATGCGGCCGAACTCGTCCGCCGGCATATCCATGTCGAGGGCGAGGAGCACGTGCGCTTCGAGGCCGCCGACACCCTCGATCATGAGGGCCGCGATGTGTCCGTCGCCACGGTGCTCGCGCAGCAACGACGCTGCATGGAAGAGGCGGGCCACCACGTCGTCGGGGATCGGAATCGCGCGCAGCGCGGCGTACATCGGTCGGCCCTCGACCGGGGCGTTGGTCGCCGCTTTGCTCAACAGGTCGGCGGCGCGAGCGAAGGTGGGAGCGTCGACGCGATCGCCGAGGATCCGCCGCAGCGCCTTGACGCAGCCCGTCTGGCGAGCGGCGATCGCCAATTCGGGCGTGGTGGTGCGCCACACCTTCGGAATGTGGCGAGCCACTTCGCCGGGTGCGAAGTTGTAGAAGAGTGCGTCCACCACTTCCGCCGAGACGAGGCCCAGGGGCGCCGCCCGTCCGGCGAAGTAGGTGTCCCAATAGTTGGTGAACCCGAGGGCGAACATCGCCTCGTTGGGTTCGTCGGCTGAGTAAGGGATCACACCGATCGGCTCGATGAGTTCGAACATCCGGCGAGCTATGGAACCCATCGTCGTGCAACCGACTGGGTCGATCGATGTGAACTGCTGGTCGAGGTTGGTCATGTCGTCGCCTCCGATTGTGAGATACATGATCGACGCTGTTGGTACCCCGAACTCATCGGCGCGGCCGTCAAGACCTTCGGAATCGCTGGACACAGCGCCTGCGGCACACCGATTGATCACAGGGACGGCTGGTCATGTGCCGCTGAGCAGTTGAGCGAGGGCCGCTCGTGCGGCGCCGGCCGCCTCCGGGCTGTCGCTTGCGTGCGACAGTGCCGCCCGCCATGCAGCGCCGATGAGCGCCGCCACGGGCGCTCCATCACCCGCGATCAGCCGGCCGAGGAGTTGCTCGATCGGATCGGGCTGCTGCGAGCCCTCGGACGAGTCGGGGAAAGGCTCTCCGAGCAGACGGGTGAAACCGCTGCTGACGAGGTAGTCGAATCCGACGAGCAGAACTGGCGCGAGATCTGCGATTGTCCGGAGCGATCGCCCCGCTGCAGCACCTTCGAGCCGGTCGAGCACACGCTGCTCGACATCGGCGCGGACCAGTCGGTAGAGCCCCGCCTTGCTGTCGAAGTGGTGGTACAGCGATCCCGTCGTCACTCCGGCACGCTTGGCGATGGCGCCGACGGCGACCGGAGCTAAACCCTGTGAACCGAACAGTTCAAGGGCAGCTGCGCCGAGACGACCCGTCGTCGTGCCGGGCACCGGAATCCAGCTGTTCGGGTCGTCGCACGCCCACAAGGAACTGTGGAGGATCCTCGTCGAGGATCATAAACTGGACGGCGTCGTCTCGTTGCCGTCCGGCATATTCAAGCCCTACGCCTGCGCGTCGACGGCCATCCTGCTGTTCACCAAAACGAACTCCGGCGGCACAGACCACGTGTGGTTCTACGACCTGCAAGCCGATGGCTTCAGACTCGATGACAGGTGCATCGCCCTGCTGAGCGGCAGCAAGCTCGCGTAAACCATCCTTGACCGAGACCGAGCACTCCAGGAACAACCTGGCCGACGCATTAGGTCATCCGCACCTTCTTCAGGAGCTGAATGCGTTCGAACAGGCGCTCGCGGAATGCCTTGCAGAGCCAGCCGAGACCCAAATACGACCACTATTCAAAACAGGTGAACGTGCTTGAGGAGATTGAGTCCCGCGAGATCCGCAATAGTTCGTATCGATCGCCCGGATGCAGCGCTTCGAGCCGGTCGCGCACAAACGCCGCTCGACATCGGAGCGGACCAATCGGTACAGCCCCGATGTCAGAGTGGCCAGTTGAAGTGGCCGCGGTCACCGATATCGGGATGGACTCGGGTTCGAGGAAACCTCGCAGGAAAGCGAACCCACCGTCGCGATCTGGCTGCCGAATCATTCTGCGCAGGTCAGGCTCTCGACGATCAAGCAGCCCGCCGGTCCGATGTACCTCGTCGACAGCGTCGTCCGTGCCCGGTGGCAGCATCTCCGTCGGACGCAGTTCTCGGGCTGGCACCGGTGTGCATCGACGAGTTTCAGCATGTGCCCGAACTGCTGCAGGCGATGCTGGCCGTCAACGTCGACGCACGCAGGCGACCACGTGGACAGGATGCTTCTGGGCGATTCCTCAGGACGTGGATGTCCATGAGGTCGTGGCTCGTCAACGACCGACCAGTTCGGTCATCGCCTCGAACTCGGGCTCGTAGATGTGCGCCGACTTGACGTGGATGGTCAGCATTCCCGTGGGCCGACCGAGGGCATCGGCGACCCGCTGCTGCAGCAACGCCAGCTCGACCAGGTTTCCGTACGCCTTCTTCCCGAAGTCGAGGCTGTGTGCGTACACCACCAGCTCGACAGCGCTGTCGCGGAGCCAGAAGTCGAGCAGGCTCACGCAGGGGATGTAGGAGGTGTCCGTCAGCGGCATGAACGTGGTGATCGACGCGCTCTTGCTGTTCGGGTCGGCTGACAACCGATCGATCACCCATTGGATCTGGTCACGTCCCGTTCGTGCGTCGTCGAACAGGCGCGTCGCATAGCTGGCTGCATCGCCGAGTTCGGCGACATCGGCGAAGTCGAAGAAGTTGGCGTGCATCCACCTCAGCCACGCCGGGTCGCCGAATCGCTCGATGATCGGATCCGACGTGTCGACCGATGTTGCCGAGAGCGTCAGGCGACAGATCTCTTTGATCGGCTGCGTGTCGTACACCGTCGTTGCGCCCGCTTCCAGGACGAGTTTCGACACGGCGAGCCAACACTCGCCGAGCGTCGCTGCTTCGATGACCGGGTGGTTGCTGCTCACGGCCACAACGTAGCGCTGCCCGCCAGGTGCCGGGCGCTTCGGGGGGACGCCGACCGGCCTACGAGCGATGTCGCGCTGACTGAGATCATCGCCGTCAAACGCTGTTTGGCGGCCTCCCGGTGGCACACGCACGACCCGGGAGGCGCCGCTGATGTCGTCAGTGGGTGGGTTGCGGTTGCTTGTGGAAGGTTCCGGCTTTCATGATCGCGGTGATTCGGTCTGGGTGTTGCATAATGCTGATGTCGTCGACGGGGTTGGCATCGACGAGCAGTATGTCGGCGAGGTAGCCGGCACGGATTTGGCCGACTGGGTAGTCCATCAGTTCGCAGCCGAGACGTGTTGCTGCAACGAGGGCTTCGGTGGTCAAGTATCCGAAGAGGTCGACGAACAGTTGCAGGTCTCTGGCATGGGGTGTGATCAGGCTGGTGCAGTCCCACAAGATGTTGCCGGCGTCTGCGCTGCGAACGCGGAGTGCCCGTTGTGGGATGGCGAACTGCTCGGCGATGCCGACGCCGGTCAGGTCGTTGTCCATTTCGATCCGCACGTGGTGGCTGGCGGCGAGTTGATCGTGGGTGGTCCAGAGCTGCCCGTCGCGGCCGACGTGTTGACGGTCATCGACACAGACCCGGCATTCGGTGGGCGGCTCGTGAGCGACGCCGTATTGGGTGCCGCACGTGATGCAGATGTAGTTGTGCATGTTGGCACAGATGTCGTCAGGTGGACGCGAGGGGTTGGGTGCTGGTGTCCACGAGGGCGGGGTGCGGATCGACGTCGTGGTGATCGCACCAGGCGACATAGTCGGCTCGGGCGGTGGCCGATGTCCCCGGGGGCGCCAACGATCCAACGGTTCCCGGGATGGACTCGGTGGCCGTCAGACGGATCTTGGCCGCCAACGTCGCTTGCAGTACGCGTTACTGCTGCAGGCGTGCGAGGTGCCCTTCGACGGCGGCGGTCCACTCGGACGGGTGGGTGAGCTGCGGCGAGTGGTATGCGCCGGCGACGACGGTCAGCTGCCCGTCGGGCACCTCGCTGGCGAGTTCGGGAGCCTGGTCGACGAATGGGTGATCGTGCTCGCCGACGATGACAGTGACGGGGACAGAGATCTCACCGAGGCGATCGCGCACCGACACCCCGTCGCGTTCGAACAGCGCCCGCCCGAGAGCCTTCATGGCGTACGGGTCGAACGCTGCGGCCATTTGTTGCTTGACGGTCTGCCACTCGGCCGACGCAGCTGCGGCGATCAGTGGCGCCTCAGGGTTGGCCATCGCCGACAGATCCGGCAGCCCGTCAGCGGGGTCGTAGGCCTCGACGAGGGCGATCATCAACTCGGCGATCTCCTCCGACGGCGACATGAACGACCACGCACTCGTGTCCATCAGGATCAGCGATCGCACTAGCTCGGGCCGTGCGAGCGTCACGCGCAGGCTGATCGCTCCGCCCATCGAGTGGCCGAGTAGATCGACGGGTCTGCCCACCTGGGCGTCGAGGAAGGCGATCACGTCGCCGGTCAGTCGGTCGATCGAATAGCGCTCGACCGACCCCAACTTCGGTGATCGACCATGACCGCGGTGGTCGATCGACACGACCTCCCGTGCTTTTGCGAGTGGTTCGATCTGTAGGGCGAAGTCGTGCGAGGAACCGGAAAAGCCGTGGCATAGGAGCAGCGGCGTGCCGTCGACGCTCGTGCCCCAACGATCCCACGCCAGCGCCACATCGTCGACGGTGAACGTTCGGGTCAGGTCGTTGATCACGTGGCGACCGTAGTCGGCGCAGCACGATTCGGGCCGGCCGTCGCTGGTCGTAGTCGCACAGCAATGCTGTCGCGTGCGTTCCGTCACGGAACTTGCCACGGCACACGGAGGTGAGTCGCGCAACGTTGGGGGGGCGACGATGGATTGGAATTTGGCTGACGTCTACGAGGCGATCGCTCGGCTCGTTCCGGATTGGCCATGTCTCGTCCGGGGCCAGCGTGTGGTCACGTGGCAGGACGTGGACCGTCGAGCCGGCGCGGTGGCGGCGGACCTGGTGGCGGCCGGACTGTCGCATCAGTCGAAGGTGGCGGTATATCTGCACAGCTGTCCGGAGTTCCTCGAGAGCTACGTTGCGATCGTGGCCACCGGCCCCTCGCCGAGGACAGCACTTCAGCTCGGACGACGGACGGTTGAGTTGACGTCCAGCGCTTCGACGCCGGTGTTCAGCTCATGGGAAGTGCCCAACGGGGTCCACAGCCTGCCGCGAGGACCGGTGATCATGCTCGATGACGTCGGACATATGGAGGGGATGAGCGTGGCGCAACACCTCGTCGCCAACGGCTGCGACGTCACGGTCGTCACCAGGTTCAGCGAACTTGCCAGTCTCATCCAGCCCGCATGGGCAACGTGGTCCGGCAAGGAGTATCTCGCCGGCGCAGGGGTCGTACTGCTCGGCCGATCGTTCGTCAGCGAGGTGGGCGACGGCACCGTCACCGTCTCCTCTCTCATGCAACGATTCCTGACGGCTTCGATCAGCGACGGGTACGAAGCGGGCCGATCGCCGTAGGCATCGACGTCGGGACTTCGCCAGCGGGTGCTGGACTGTGTCGGATCAGATGGCGACTGCCGGCGGGCAGTCGTCGCCATCCGCGCCGCGTGGTCGACAGTCACCGTGACGTCTTCCGCACGGTGACCGGTCGGTTCAGCCTGTTGCCTGGGCGTCGAAGGTCTTGTCGATACGGTCGAAGCGCCGACGGATCGAGGCACGGCTCTCGTCGTGTGGCAGGACATAGAGCCGGTTGTGGATCACTGCCTGCACGGTGAGTTCGGCAACATCTTCGACGGCGAGGACCCGTCCGGCGCTCGGCGCATCCTCGTCGGAAGGCACCGGCACCGTGTGCATGTCGTCGCCGTATTCCTCGCTGCGATTTCGTTCCGAGTCAGTGATGTTCGTGCCGACGCGCATCGGGCACAGCACCGAGACACCAATGCCGTGCGGACGCATCTCACGCGACAACACCTCGGCCATCGCCACCACGCCGTACTTGGCGACGCAATACGGGCCGAGACCCTCGTTCGCGACGAGGCCGGCGAACGAGGCCGTGAACAGCACGTGGCCACCTTCACGCTGTTCGACCATGCGCGGCACGAACGATTCGATGCCGTGGATCGGGCCCCACAGATCGACGTCGATGATCCATCGCCAATCCTCGTGCGTCATCTCGATCATCGGACCGGCGACAGCGACGCCGGCATTGTTGAACACGAGGTGTACGCCGCCGAGCACCCCGAACGACTCATCAGCCAGCGCCTGGACCTGCTCTCGCTTGCTCACATCACAGCGAAACCCATGGGTGTCGCAGCCGGCATCGGCGAGTTCGGCAACGGCGTTGTCGAGCGCCGTCTGTTCGACGTCGGCGAGCATCACTTTCGCTCCCCTGGCAGCGAACAGCCTCGCCGTCGCCAGTCCGATGCCACTGCCGCCACCGGTGACGACGATCCCTTTGCCTGCGAACGTATCCATGAGCGCTCCCCCTTCGATGTGTCGGCGTGCGTGCCGAGGCATCGTCAGAGTCTCGCCGGTCACCGGCCCTCGATGCGAAGCGGTCAGGTCGTCCGCTCCGGCCTGCTAACGTCGAGCGCAGTTACGGCTTCCCCCGTCGTCATCACACTGTTTGTCGTGTTCCGGGAGACTGCCATGTCATATACGCGCCACCGCCCTCATCTGCACAACCGTCGCCAGACCCTGCGCCTGGCGATCGAAACCGAGCCGATCGATCTGTGGTTACCACCGGTCGACGAGCCGATTTTCATCGACAATTTCGGTGCTGCAGCGTCGATTGCCTGCTGGATCAATGACGGCCCGCTCACCTCACAGGCGTTGATCCTGATGGACGCCCATCGCCAGATCACAGCGATTCTCCTCGACCCACCGGCTTCGGCCACCGTCTTTCCGGGGATGATCGAAGGGCCAGGGTTCGAGGTCGATTTCTGTCAGACGATGATCGTGATGATCGTCGCAGACGACCTGCAGACGGCGCCCTCTCCGGAAGAACGAGCCGGGTTCGAATCGATCCGCAAGTTCCATGTCCTGCAGGGTCTCTACCTGCTCGACGTCGTCCAGGTCAACGGCGATGATCTACGCAGCATGTCCATCGCCTTCGACCGCCATGCTGCGTGGTTCGCCGATCGCACGCCGGCGATCGGGTGCGACTGTCACGTCTTGCCGGAACTACCGGTTGCGGATCACGAAGCGGCATAGGCAGCTTCAGCCTGCGAAACGTCAGCCCCTGCCGAGAAGCCTGTCGACGGTGATCTCGATGGCCACGCGGTCGGCTCGCGGCTCTGGTTGGCGATATCGCTCGGCATAGCGACGGACTGCCTCGTCGACCGCCGCCGAATCGGTGGCGACACGCACGGGTCCCTCCATCGACAACCAGCGCCGGCCATCGACCTGGCAGACCACTGCCCGGCCGCCTCGCATCGCATTGCGCGCCTTCACCGAACCACCTCTGCAGATCACCCGCGCGAGACCCTTGTCCTGATCGAACGTGAAGCCCACAGGTACGACGTGCGGGGAGCCATCGGCGCGCAATGTCGTCAGTGTGGCGAGATGGCGCTCTTCCAGGAACTGCAGGATCTGCGTGGTCACGACAATCGGCATCCCACCATTTTGCATCTAATCTCGGCTGCGTCGGCACATGGCCGCACCCCGGCCTACGGATTCTTTTGAGCTGCGGGGGGAATCGCCGGGCGGTGCAGCACTGCCCTCGTCGGGTGCAGGACGATGACATCGCCTTCGAGCGACGCTTCGGCATCGACGATCAGACTGTAGGAACTGGTCTCACCCGGTGCGTCGACCGGTGGATAGACGAGGGCGACGGACGGTTGACGCGCAGCGTTGTCGCGCGTCCGTTTCCCCGCCGCGACCAACAGCGTTGCGTTGCGCCATGTCGGCACGGCGGCGAGGAGATGGCTGCGGCCGTCGTCGCCGACGGTGAGCAGGTATGCCCACGGGCGGGCGGCGATCGCCGCTGGCAGGTCATCGACGTTCACTGCGATACTCATGAATCGGACCTCTCGTTTGCATCGTCAGGGTTCGGTCGGCGTAGTGCGATCGAACCGGTAATCCCGCTCGACCGTAGCGATCCTCAGTGCATACGACTCGTACCAATGCTCTTTCCCGATTCGTTGGGCATTGAGATGTTCGGCGTTGACCTTCCATGCTCGTGCAGCGTCGGGCGACTGCCAATACGACACGGTGATGCCGATCGTCCGGTTGCTGACCGATTCGATGCCGAGATAACCGGGCTGCTGAGCAGCGAGTTGCTCCATCCGAGTCGCCGTCTCGTCGTATCCGGCCATCTCGTCTCGGTCCGCGTCACCTCGCCCGTCAGCTGCTCGGGTGCTCGTGAAGATCACCGCCGTATAGGGCGGCTCTGGGGTGATCGAGCTCATCTATCCATCATGACGTGGCGCGAAGTTGGAGCAACTACGGATTTCGATCCAAGGCCAGTCTGAGAAATGGATCAGACAATGAACCCATCGACCAGCACGACCTGGACCTTCCGCAAAGGAAGCACGATGATCACCAATTCCACACCCCGCACGCAAGGCCCGCCAACTCTCCGGCGCGGTCGCCATCCTCGGCGGAATCGCCCTCGCCGGCTGCATGTCTGCCGCCGCCACGGATTCGACCTCCACGTCGAACTCGGTGACCGCCGAGACGACGCCAGCAGCCACGTCGAGCGATTCAGCAGCCGCAACCGCCCCAGCCGCAACCGCAGCCGCAACCGCAGCCACGACCGCAGCCACGACCGCAGCCACGACCGCAACGAAGTCGACGACCGCAACGAGGTCGACGACCAAAGCAACAGCAGCCGCGCCGTCCTCGAAATCGAACACCACCAGCAGCGGAAGCTGAGTCCGATGCGCTCCCGCCGCTCGGTGGGTACCCGCCTCCCGAGCCGTCGACCGCCCGCAAGACCGGCCGCTCCCCCGCCGATCAGTCCGACGGTTGCTCGTCGGACCAAGCCACCCAGATTGTCGGTATCCGGCGAATCAACGGTGCAAACTGCGCGTGCGGTCGCTGCAGGCCCGGCGCCGTGAGGGATCGGACCTGTCAGGCGGTCGCTCTGAGGCCGAACCACGGGCCGCCGGCGAGGTCGGCGTCGAAGATCTTCCTGTCCTCGTCGTCGTCGATCAGGACAAGCGAGGCAGCCTCTTTCATCTTCGCTGCCTCTTCGTTGCGACCGAGCAGGGCGAGCGAGCGGGCGACAGCTTCGAGCCCGTAGCCGAGGTCGAAGTCGGCGAGACCGTTCGCTTCGACGATCGCCGCAGACCGGCGCGCATAGAACAGTGCTTGCTCACCACGGTCGGCGAGTACGTGCGTCCGTGACAGCATCCACTCGCTACGCGCATCGTTCTCCACGGTCCGACCGGCAGCGAAGGACCAGTGATAGGCAGCGGCGTAGGCCGAGCGGATCATCGACTCGTCATCGTCTGGCGTGCGGTCGGCCATCTCGATCCACGTCCACGTGTTGTTGAAGATCTCGATGCCGCGCTCGCGGTGTTCCTGTGCTGTGAGATCGACGGGATCGACCTCGTCGTCGAGCCCAGGGATCTCGCCGATCGCCTCGCCCGTTTCGAGCAGTGTCTTCAGACCGGAGACGATCCCTTCCCAACCGCCGCGTGTCAGCGACCACGTCTTCGAGAGACCGCCGAAGTCGCTGTGGACGACACTCAACTTGGACATCGTCGGATCGATCGGCGTGATCTCCCAGGTGACCAGGCTCGGCTGTTCGGACGCTGCCTCCGGGTCCCACAGTGCTGTGAATGTCATCACCAGCTTGGTGAACGGGTTCGCTTCGATGACAGTGCCGGTGATGGCGACGGTGCCGGCCGCCCCTTCCATCCGGTAGTCGCTGCCGGTCGCCGCAGTACCGAAGAACGACGTGCCGAAGTAGTACTTCGATGTCATCTCGCCCTCGGTCAGCGCATTCCAGATGCGATCGGGGGTGGCCTTGATGTAGGTCTCGTAGACGTGTCGGGGCTTGGGCATGTCAGGCAATCCTTGTGCTCGGTGGGTGACGGGGAACGTGGTCGAGGTGAGACTGGCCGGCGAAGTACTCCACAGCCCGGTACTCGTCAGCCCGGTACTCGCCTTCGAATTCGCCTTTCAGGGCAGCCAGCGCCGACACGAACGGTGCTGCGTACTTGGAAACCCAGCGGTCGTGGATTTCGGCGATCGGCACAGGGTTGAGGTAGTGGAATTTCTCCCGCCCCTCGCGTCTGGTGGTGACGAGGTGTGCGGCTTCGAGTATCGACAGGTGCTTCATCACCCCGAAGCGCGTCATCTGCGGGATCTGCTCGCACAGCTCACTCAGCGACTGACCATCGCTTTCGAAGAGGGCGTCGAGGAGTTGCCGCCTGGTCGGATCAGCAAGTGCTCTGAAGACGTCCTCCACAGCAGCGAATATAGGTGACTAAATAGTCACATGTCAACGACGCCTCCGGCAAGCTAGGTCGGAATTAGACGGGCACGCCGATAGAACTCACCTCGTAGTACGCAGCAGCCGTACGCAGCAACAAGGAGACACCCATGTCCATCCGCCTCGGCGACACCGCCCCGGACTTCACCGCCGACACAACACAGGGAACCATCGCTTTCCACGAGTGGCTCGGCGATTCGTGGGGCGTGCTGTTCAGCCACCCGAAGGACTTCACCCCGGTCTGCACGACCGAACTCGGCTATGTCGCCAAGATCAAGCCGGAGTTCGACAAGCGCAACGTCAAGGTCATCGGCCTGTCCGTCGACTCGGTCGAGTCGCACGAGAAATGGGAAGCCGACATCGGCGAGACGCAGGGCACGCCGGTCAACTTCCCGATGATCGGTGACCCCGACAAGAAGGTCGCAGACCTCTACGACATGATCCACCCGAACGCCAGCGACACGATGACCGTCCGCTCCGTCTTCATCGTCGGGCCGGACAAGAAGGTCAAGCTGACCCTCACCTACCCGGCTTCGACCGGCCGCAACTTCGACGAGATCCTCCGCGTCATCGACAGCCTGCAGCTCACCGCCGGCTACAAAGTCGCCACGCCGGTCAACTGGAAGGACGGCGACGACGTGATCATCGGTGCCGCTGTGTCCAACGAAGACGCCGAGAAGTTGTTCCCAGGCGGCTGGATCACGGTCAAGCCGTACCTGCGCACCCTTCCCCAGCCGAACAAGTAACTAGCACACTTCCGCTCGGCAAGCGGCAACCTGCAACCGAGCGGCCTTCGAGCCGCAGCCGCGTACCCTTTCGCAGCCGCATCAGCAATACTTCAGCTCAACACCAGGCTCGACCGGTACGGGTCGAGGAACCGGATGTGCCGGCGCCCCGTTTGCCATGAGCAGGCGGGGCGCTGCCGCATCCCGACGATGAACCTCACCGCCGACCGAGGCGAACGAGGCGACCAAGACGAACCGACCGGGCGCTGGTATGGACCGGGCGACCTCAGTCGTGGTGGAAGTGAATCGGGAGCGGGCGAACGGCCTCAGGATGGTTTCACGGGTTGGCTTGCGAGGGCGCCGATGAGCAGTCGCCATCCTGGAAGTGGCAGTACGACGGTCTCGAGCGACTCCGGGTCCGAAAACGGATCGGGCGGATGGACGGCCGTGCGCGTGAGCGAGACGAGCGAACGGGCGATGACGTCCTGGGTCCCTTCGGCGATCGCCGACAGTTCGTTCAATGCCCACGTCGAACGTTCGTCTTCACCGAGTTGGGCGTAGGCGAAGACGGCGGCGATTCCGGCGTAGACACGGTCGAGGTATGTGGCACCTGGTGATTCGGTGACCCGTTCGATGTCGGTGAGGGCATCGAACGGCCGGCCCTGAGCGGCTGCGAGCATCGCGCTGACTGCCAGGAAGAACGCTGTCTCACCGTTTTCGTCGTGGGCGATCGCCAGCGACGTCAACGCCTCCTCGAGCATGCCCAACTGCAACTCGGCGAGCCCGCGAACGATGTACGGTTCGGTCGCTCCGACGTCTTGTTCGAGCGCTGCGGCAATGACATTGCCGACCGACGAGCGGGCCCGTTGCGCATCACCCCGCACGATCGCCAACTCGGCATCGACCAACAGCGCCACCGCCTGCTGGCCGAAAGCCGGTGCTGCCGCCGCCATTTCCTCCTGCATGCGCGCTGCGCTCGCCGAGCGGCCAAGTGCCTCCAGAGCCCTCGCCATCGGGGTCAACGCCTGGATCTCACCGAATCCGTCGCCGAGCCGGTGCAGGCGGGTCCTGGCACGTTCTGACAGCGCAAGCGCGTCCTCGGTCCGGCCCTCCCACAGCCGCAGATTGGCCTGCAACGCGAGCATCATGCCTTCCGCCCAATCGTCACCGCGCTCGATCGCGTCGGCGAGCACACCGACGGCGATCTCATCTGCCTCGCGCATGTCCCCTGCGAGGAATCGGACCCACGCCAGCACACCACGTGCCCAACCGAGTCCGCCGAAATCGCCGAGTTCGGCCATCGTCGCAGCGGACTTGTGCAGCCGTTCCTCGGCGGCAACGAGGTTGCCGGAGGTGAACCCCGCCCATGCGCGATGCTGATCCACCCAGGCGCTGCCCCGGCGGTCACCGATGCGCTGGTACAGCTCGTCGGCACGGTCGAGGAACGATTCGGCAACTGCTGCTCGGCCGCCGAAGACCTCGACGAAACCGCGGCCCCGAAGCGACCTTGCGAGCTCCTGGTCGTTGCCCAACTCCGCCCAGATTTCGATCGCCACGTCGAACTCCGAGCGCGCTCGATCGAGATGCCCTCCGAGACGCTGGATCTCGCCCATGATCCGGTGGGCGGCGGCTTCGGCACTTCGTTCGCCGTCGTGAACCGCAGATTCCAGCACAGCGAGCACGTCGTCGGTTGCCGTGTCGAGCTTGCGTAGATCGCACAGCGCTTCGCCCCTGACGAGGAGTAGCCGCCGCTTCATCGTCGCCCGTTCCGATGGCGGCACGCTGTCGAGCATCCCCAACGCGCGTGTCGCCAATCGGATGGCCGATCGCGGATACATCAACTCGGTGACGAGTTCCGCTGCGCCGGTCAGGCCGTTGACGGCGTGCACGCCGACGTCGGCCGGGACGCCGCTGACCGTGCCGATCTCGGCAACGAGGTCGGCGGCTGCAGCCCAGTGGTGCGCCGTATCTTCGAGCGTTCCCTTGCCGTCACGCTCCATCGCCAGTGCGACGCCGGCATGGCGTTGCGCCCGAGCCGACTTCGTCAGCGTCTGGTAGACGACTTCGCGGACCGACTGCGAGCGAAAGCGCCAGCGGTCACCGTCGATCGCCAGCAGGCCGGCGTCGACGAGCCCGGTCAGCGCATCCTCGGTCGCCGGCCGGCGGCGCGCATCGCCGAAGTGTTCGAGCTGACCCCACGTTCCAGACGTGCCGAGGACCGCAGCGTTGTCGAGCATCGTCCGCTGGTCGTTCGGCAGCTGGTCGAGACGGGCGGCGATCATCGCCCGCAGCGAATCCGGGAGCACTGGCAGGGCGCCCTGTTCGGACACGAGTGTCGCCAATTCTTCGAGGAACAGCGGATTGCCGCCACTGCGCTCGAACAATCTGGCGATGGTGGCCGGTTCGACTGCGGAACCGAGGATGCCCCGAACGAGCTCGGCAGAACTGGCCTCGTCCAACGGCTCCAAACGGATACGGAGGGCGCTGTACCCGGCGAACGACATCGGCGGCCATGCCGATTCGCTGTCGGGGCGGATCGTCGTGACCAGCAGGAACGGCAATGAGGCCAGCGCACTCATCACCTTTTCCAGGAGGTCGAGGAACGCCGGATCAGCCCAATGGACATCGGCGATCACCAACATCAGCGGAGCACGTTTGACCCGCGCTTCGATCACCCGGGTGACGGCCCGCGACAATTCCGAACGGGCCCTGGCAGGTTCGAGATCATCGAGTGCCGACGGCCGACCGAGTAGGTGGCAGAACGCCTCGATGATCCGCGTGACCTCGGCGTCACCGGCTTCCAGCCCCAGCAGTTCAGCCGCCTTGGAACTGCCGATGTCACGGATCTGCTGGATGTTGTCGCCGCTCGGCAGGCCGAGATAGCGCACGAGCGCACCAGCGATCGGCCACCAGACGTTCGCCTCGCCATAGGGGACGCACGAACCTTCGAGGACGGACAGGCCCCACTGTTCACGAGCGCGGGCGACCACTTCGTCGGCGAGGCGGCTCTTGCCGACACCACCCTCCCCCTCGATCGTCACCAGGAAGGCCTTACGACGGGTGACGGAGAAATCGAGGGCATCGACGACGAGGCCGACTTCTGCGGCCCGGCCGACAAGCCGCGAATTCTGCCGGCGCCGATGGCCGCCAGGGAGCGCGACCGGCTCGGCGGCGAGCCAGGCGGTCATGATCTGTTCGCGACCGCGCGGCTGGAACTGGCCGAAGGGTTCGTAGCGGATCGCCGCGTCGGTGAGCAATTTGGTGGTCTCGCCGACGAGGACGCCACCGATCGGCGCTTCGGTCTGCAGCCGTGAGGCGGTGTTGACGACGTCGCCCATCGCCGTGTAATCACCGCCTGCCCGTAGCGCACCGACGAGCACCTCGCCGGTATTGATCCCGACTCGCAACCGCAGGCCACCGTCGTGCGAGCCGGCGTACTCGTCGACACTGCACTGCATCCGCAACGCCGCCCGGACGGCCCGTTCCGGGTCATCCTCGTGGGCGACCGGCGCACCGAAGAGTGCGAGTACCCCGTCGCCGACGATCTTGTCGACCCGGCCACCGAAGGCATTGACGTCGGCGACGAGTCGTTGCAGACAGCCATCGATCAGCCGCTTGAGCTGCTCGGGGTCCAGATGTTCTGCCAGCGTCGTAAACCCGACGATGTCGGCGAAGAGCACGGTGACGACTCGCCGTTCCTCCCCGAGCGAATCGACTGCTGTTCCGCACGCCGGACAGAAACGCGCCCCGGACGGAATCGGGGTTGCACAGTTGCGGCACAGCATCAACCAGGGATCGTACGACAATCCACCGTCAGTCTGACGTGCGGATTTGCCGACCTCACTAGCGTTGAGTTGTGACCCGGTCCCATCCGCTGCTGTGGCTGAGCCGGCATCCCGTCGCCAGGGACATCGGGATCACCGTTGTCGTCGGTGCAATCGCCACCGGTTCGTTCCTCACCCACAACCACGACCCGGATATCCGGGGTCCGCTGTGGTGGGGGGTCCCGCTCCTGATCCTCGCCGTCGTTCCGCTGGCATGGCGTCGACGAGCCCCGCTGACGGTCCTCGGCGCTGTGACCGTCGGTCAGATGGCACTGGACCTGGCGAACTTCGGCAGCCCGAACTGGATTCTTGTCAGCATCGCCCTCGCCACCGTCGGTATTTCGACGCCGACACGGCTGCGTCATCTCGCCCTGATCGTCTTCGTCGGCGTCGCCGGACTGTTCACAGCAGCGGCCGTTGTCGTCGACGACGGGTGGGCCCATCCGACGCCGGCCCGCTTCGTGTTCCTGCCATTCGCCTTTCTGATCGGCGAGAGCGTGCGCCGCCGCCACGACGTCAGCGCGGTGATCGTCGAACGTGCCGGCAGAGCCGAACGCGAGCAGGAATTGCTCGCCCAGCAGCGCGTGAGTGAGGAACGCACGAGGATTGCGCGCGAACTACATGATGTCGTCGCCCATTCGGTGACGGTGATGATCATTCAGGCGGGTGCCGCCCGACGCCAACTCGCCCAGGACCCGTCGAAGACCGTCGCTGCGCTCGAGGCGATCGAGGAGTCGGGCCGCCAGGCAATGACCGAGTTACGCCAGATCCTCGGTGTGCTCCGATCGGACGACGATCACGGCGATCACGGCGATCACGGCGATCGCACCGTCGTGCTGGAGCCGCAGGCGACGCTGAGCGATCTCGAAGACCTGACCCGATCCGACCCGACGCTGCCCATCTCGTTGTTCGTCAACGGCGACATGGACGACGTTCCAGCTTCGACACAACTCGCCGCGTACCGGCTCGTGCAGGAAGCGCTGACGAACATCCGCAAGCACGCAGGAACCGTGACCAGCGTGAACGTGCTCGCCGACCGCCACAACGGTTCGCTCGACATCAGCGTCACCGACAACGGCCGAGGGGCCGCTGCCGATGTGACCGAGCAGGGTTTCGGGCTGCAAGGCATGCGCGAACGCGTCGGCCTGGCAACCGGCTCGTTCAAGGCCGGCCCGCGGGTCGGGGGCGGCTGGCGGGTCAGCGCCTCCTTCGCCATTCCGGAACCCCTGTCGCGCTAGTCCCGACCGCCCCCGGGCTGCCGGGGCTGCCGGCGAGCGATGGCGTTGGCGGTGCAACGTGCGCTCTCGAAGTACGGTGCAGACATGATCCGCGTGTTGCTCGTCGACGACCAGTTGATGGTCCGTACCGGGTTCCGCATGATTCTCGAAGCCGAGTCGGATCTCGTCGTCGTCGGCGAAGCGGCAACCGGCACCGAAGCGGTCGACGAATGCCGTCAGAAGCGTCCTGACGTCATCCTCATGGACATTCGCATGCCGCAGATGGACGGCATCGAGGCCACCAAACGCATCAACCAGCTTCCAGACAATTGCGCCAGGGTGCTGATGCTGACGACCTTCGACCTACGCGACTACGTCTACGCAGCGCTGCGTGCCGGGGCCAGCGGTTTCATGCTCAAGGACGCTCCGCCGGAGCAGCTGGTCGAGGCGATCCATGTCGTCGCCAACGGCGACGCACTACTTGCGCCGTCCGTGACGAGGCTGTTGATCGAGGAGGTCGCCAAACGTCCTCGGCTGTCGTCAGAGACCGTGCCAGGTCTCAGCGACCTCACCGAGCGAGAACACGAAGTACTCGTGCTCGTCGCCCGTGGTATGTCGAACTCGGAGATCGCTGAATCGCTGTACCTCGGCGAAGCGACGGTCAAGACCCATCTCGGCAGGGTGCTGACCAAACTCGGGGTCCGCGACCGCGTCCAGGCCGTCGTGCTTGCGTACGAGACCGGCGTCGTCACGCCTGGCGTCTGACCGGCACGTGGCACGCCCATTTCTGCTGACGCGGATCACAGTGCGGGAGATCTGGGCGAACAGGCAGTCGGCGATCCTCGGCTCGATCAGCATGATCGCCTGCATCGCCTTCATCACCGCCGTGCTCATCGTCTCGGCGACAGTCCGACACAGCTTCGACGGACTCTTCGCCACGACGTACGCCCACAGCGACGCCGTCGTCCGATCGGCCAACAAGCTCGAAGGCGAGTTCGGTCGCGACAATCGTGACGAGATCCCCGATTCGCTGCTCGACGAGGTACGCGCCACACCAGGGGTTGCGGAGGCGATCGGGGCGATCGAGGGCAAGGCGCTGATCTCGACGCTCGACGGCGTCAGCGCCCAACCGAACGACGATCTGCCGGAGTACGGGGGCATCTACGTCGATTCGACCCTCACGCCGTGGCAGTTGATGCCCGGCAGCAGAGCGCCGCATGGCCCGACAGAGGTCGTCATCGACAACGGCGCAGCGCGCGCCGCCGAAATCCACGTCGGCGACGCGGTTCGCGTCACGACCCGCATCGGTCCGCTTCGTTACGTCGTCGTCGGCATCGCCCGTTTTGCCAGCGGCGACAGTGCAGGCGGGGCAACGTGGGCATTGTTCGACCAAGTCACCGCCGAAACGGTGGTCAGTGGCGGCACAGGTCTGCTCGACGAGATCCGCGTGCGCGGTGATGGTTCGCTCGACGATTCGCAGTTGGTCGCGAACCTGCAGAAATCGTTGGCCGGTCGTCCGGATGCCGAGGTGTTGACGGGTGCCCAGTTGACAGAGGAATCCCAAGGGGCGCTCGGAAAGACCGTGCGGCTGTTCACCTCGCTCGCCCTGCTGTTCGCCGGCATCGCCACCATCGCCGGCAGTTTCATCATCGCCGCGGCGCTGGCGACGTCGGCCGCACGACGCGAACTGCAGCACGGATTGCTGCGTGCCCTCGGGGCGACTCGACGCCAGATCGCCACGTCGACACTGTTCGAGGCGGTCGCACTCGGTGCCTTCGGTGCGATCGTCGGTTTCGTCGCCGGCATCGGCCTGGCCCGTCTTGTCTGGCGTGTCCTCTCCGCAATCGGTCTCGTCCTTCCTGCTCCGACGATCGTCGTGCGGCCGATCGTGCTGCTCCTCGACATCGGGGTGGCGATCGTCGTCAGTCTCGCCGCCGGCAGTGTTGCTGCGCTCCGCTCGTCCCGCGTTCCACCGCTCGTAGCTGTTCGCACCGGCTCGATCGAACCGCAGATCGTCCTTGGGCGCCGTCTGGCGATCATCGTCGCCAGCATGCTCATCGCCGTGATTGCCTTCCTCGAAGCAAGCAATACGACATCATCGCTGTGGCTGCTGGCAAGCGTCGTGGCGTTGGCCACCGCTGTCGTCTGTGCCGGCGCGCTGACCATCGGCCGGGTGGGTCGGTGGCTGTCTCCGGGTGATTCGAGCCGGCGCGACGCCGCGCGCTGGCTCGCTGCCCGTTCGATCGCCGGACGCCCGCGACGATTCGCCCTCGGAAACAATGCGGCAATGATCGCGGCCGCGCTCGTCGTCGCCACAGCAACGATCGGCGCGTCTGCCAACGCATCGCTGTTCGACAACTTCGCAGACCAGATACGCGGCGATTTCCTCATTTCCTCGACGAAACCGTCGCAGCAACTCGACGGCATCTTCCCGCAGTCGCTCCTCGCCGAGATCAGCACCCTCCCGCAGGTCGACCGCGCGACCGGGGTCGCCTATCAACGATTCACGACCCTCGACAGCGATGGTCAGCAGACCCGGCAGGTCGCCAGGGTGATCGATCCGTCGACGGTCTCCGATCTGGTGGACCTCGGCTTCCAGTCCGGCTCGCTGCAATCGCTGAGCACCGACGGCGTCCTGGTCAGTGCGGGAAAGGCGCGACGTGACGGCCTCCGCCTCGGCGATCCAGTGACGGCCACGCTGCTGAACGGCGAGGTCCACGTACTGCATGTCGAGGGCATCTTCCTTCGCGACGAGCTGACGAACCAGGTCCTCGACATCCATCTGTTCGACACACAATCGAAGCCGGTGGACTTCGGCCTCATCGTCGTGACCATGCGCCCGCAGTCCGACAGCGACACGACTGCGGCGGCGTTGGAACGGGTGATGGCCAACTACGCCAGCGCCCAGGTACAGACCCGGCGCGACTTCCTCGCTGGGCAGAGCGATCAGGTCAAGCAGTACCTTCACATCGTCGACGCCCTCGTGGCCTTGTCGATCTTCGTGGCGGTCATCGGTGTCGGCACGATGCTGATGCTGTCCGTCCGCGAACGCGGTCGCGAATTCGCATTGTTGCGGATCGCCGGCATGACCGTTCGCCAACTGCGCAGGAGTGTCGCATGGGAGTCGCTGGCCACCTGCGCCAGCGGCGCGTTGCAAGGGATCGTCGTTGGACTGATCGGTGGCTGGGCGTTCGTGCGCGCCTTGAGAGACCGCGGTCTGCACCACTTCTCCGCCCCGATCGGCACCGTCGTGATCGTCCTCGCCGCCTCGATCGCTATCGGCGCGATCGTTTCGATCTGGCCCGCCCGCCGCGCCGGGCGGATCGACGCGCTGTCGCAGATGACGTCGCATTGACTCCAGCGATCCACCATCGAGATGACGGCGATCAACGCGGAGGTGGATGGCGTTGCCAGAGCCGTCAGATACAAAGGAACCCATGTCCCTTGTCGACCCCCCGGTTCCGCAGACTTCGCCAACGTTCGCAGCGTCTTCCTCTTCATCCCCCATCGCGCCTGGCAACGTCTCCACCGCTACGCCGGCGGCCGGTGCCGTCGATGCCGCCAAGATCTACGGGTCCGGCGATAGCGAGGTCCGCGCTCTCGACGGAGTGACCGTCGGCTTCGAAGCGGCGCATTTCAGCGCCATCATGGGTCCTTCTGGCTCCGGCAAGTCGACGTTGATGCACTGCCTCGCAGGGCTCGATGCATTGACCAGCGGTGCGGTGTACATCGGCGACACCTATCTCGCCAAGCTCAACGACAGACAGTTGACCGAGTTCCGCCGCACCGAGGTCGGTTTCATCTTCCAGGCGTACAACCTGATACCGACGCTGAACGCCTACGAGAACATCACACTGCCACTGCTCCTCGGCGGGCAGAAGGGGGACCAGGCGTGGATCGACAGGGTCGTCGAAACCGTCGGCCTGAAGAATCGCCTGAAGCACCGTCCGTCCGAACTGTCGGGCGGTCAGCAGCAACGGGTTGCGGTCGCTCGTGCGTTGGCCAGCAAGCCACGCATCATCTTCGCCGACGAGCCGACCGGCAACCTCGACAGCCGTTCCGGTGCCGAAATTCTCGACTTCATGCGTCGCGCCGTCAACGAACTCGGCCAGACGATCGTGATGGTCACCCACGACCCGCAGGCCGCCAGTTACGCCGACAGAGTGGTGTTCCTCGCAGACGGAAAGATCGTCGACGAGATGCGTGAGCCGACGGCCGAGAGCGTCCTCGACCGGATGAAGCGGTTCGGGGACTGAGATGTCCATGTTCCGCATCTCCCTCAAAAATGTCCTTGCTCGAAAAGCACGTCTGTTCCTCACCGCCTTTGCGGTCATCGCCGGCACTGCATTCCTGTCGGGTGTACTGATCTTCACCGGCACGATCAAGCAGAGTTTCGACGATCTGTTCGCCAAGGCGTATTCGAAGACCGACGCCTTCGTGCGTTCGTCGAACAAGATCGAGAGCCAGTTCGGCCAGGCACAGCGCGATCAGATCCCGGACTCGCTGGTCGCAACCGTCAGGTCGGTGCCAGGCGTCGCCGAGGCTGGTGGCAACGTCATTGGTTTCGCAACGATGACATCGTTGACCGGCAAGTCCTCGCAAAAGGCCAGCGGACCGCCGGAGTTCGGTGGAAGCCTCGGCAACGTCGCGACCACGCCGTGGCACTTGACGGGCGGCAGTAAGGAACCTGCCGGCGGTACGGAGGTCGTCATCGACAAATCCTCTGCAAAGAACATGGGCGTCAAGGTCGGTGACCAGATCAATATCACTGCAGCGTCGGGCAGCGCCAAGTACACCGTCGTCGGCATCGCCACCTTCGGCGATTCCAACACGTCCGGCGGTGCAGCATGGGCGCTCTTCGACTTGCCGACCGCCCAGAAAGTCGTGCTCAACAAGACGGGACTGATCGACAGCATCGTCGTCAAGGGTGACGGCTCGCTGACAGATACGGCACTCGCCCAGAAGATCGAGACGGCACTTGGACCGACGTCGCAGACCCAGGTGCTGACCGGCGCACAGATCACCGACGAGAGCAAGAGCTTGATCGAGAAGAGCCTCAGTTTCCTCACGCTCTTCCTGACGATCTTCGCCGGGATCTCACTGTTCGTCGGCAGTTTCATCATCTACAACGTCTTCAGCATCTCCGCCGCTCAACGCCAGAAGGAAAATGCCCTGTTGCGGGCGATCGGTGCGAGCAGCCGACAAGTGTCGGCTTCGATGTTCATCGAGGCGCTCATCGTCGGCCTCGTCGGCGCGGTGATCGGCTTCGTCGCAGGAATCGGTCTTGCTGCCCTCATCACCGGCATCCTCTCGGCTGTCGGGTTCGGCGTGACCGGTGCCGGCCTGGTCATCTCCCCGTCCGTGCCGATCATCACCATCATCGTTGGTCTCGTGGTCACGCTCGTGTGCGCCATTGCCCCGGCATTGCGGTCAGGTCGAGTTCCTCCCCTCGCTGCTATGCGCGACGTCGCTCTCGAAAAAGGTGCGGTTTCCCGTGGCCGGGTCATCGGTGGGGCGGTTGTCGTCGCCATCGCCGTCGCCAGCCTGATCACCGGCCTTGCCGGCAGTTCAGCAATCTGGCTCGTTCCCGGGGTCATCGGCATCTACGTCGCGTTCATCGTGCTCGGCCCGATCATCGCCTCCCCGACGGCGAAAATCGTCAGTGCCCCGCTCCGCAGGTTTCGCGGCGTAACCGGCCAGATCGCCGGACAGAACGCAGCACGCAACCCTCGCCGCACAGCGATCACGGCCGGCGCGCTGATGATCGGCGTCTCGCTGATCATCGGCGTTGCCACCGTCGGTTCATCCGTGCGCCAGTCGATCAAGGACACGTTCGCCAAGCAGTTCACGGGCGACTACTCCATCACCCCGGTATCGAACAGTGGACTCGGCGGATTGCCGACGGCGCTGTCAGATCAGGTCGCGGGACTGCCGGAGGTGCAGTCGTCGACCGGGCTCGGTGCCAACCGCATCACGATCGACGATCCGAAGACGGGTAAGGGCGCCGCCAGGACTGTCATCGTCGTCGATCCGAAGACTGTCGGAAACCTGTACAACCTCGGTTTCACCCAGGGCTCGTTGCAGTCGTTGACACCAGACGGCATTGCCATCAGTAGCGATCGTGCCACGGGCGACGGGCTGAAGATGGGCGACACCGTGAACGTCGTGCTGCTCAACCAGGCGAAGGTCGCGCTGAAGGTCGAAGGCATCTTCACCCAGGACACGCTCGCCAACCGCATCGTCTCACGCGACCTGTTCAAGAGCCAGAACTCGCCGTTGTTCGACTTTCAGATCGTTGTGACGAAGAAGCCCGGTGTCAGCGACGCTGCAGCATTCGCAGCCATCAAGAAACTGACAGACCCAAGTCAGACGGCGAAACTGCAGACCAAAGCGCAGTACATCGCCGACCAGTCGAGTTCGATCGATGGCTTCCTCAACTTCATCTACGCGCTGCTCGGGATGTCGATCTTCATCGCCGCCATCGGCATCGTCATCACGCTGCTGCTGTCGGTCTACGAGCGCCGTCGAGAGCTCGGCCTGATGCGGGCGGTGGGAACGACCCGCAGCCAGATCCGCTCGAGTATCCGTTGGGAGTCGTTGATCACGTCTGTTCTCGGGGCTGTCGAGGGCGTGATCATCGGCGTGCTTCTCGGCTGGGTTGTCGTGCGGGCGTTGCGATCTCAAGGTCTTTCGAGCTTCTCCGTGTCCATCACGGCGGTGGTCTTCGTTGCCGTCATGGCGATTCTGCTCGGGCTCGCTGCCGCCTGGTTCCCGGCCAGACGAGCGTCGCGATCCGACATCCTGGCGGCGATCGCCACCACCTGACGCTCGACGCACTCCGGCCACGTTCTGAGTCCGCACGTGGGGTTTGGTACGGGTTACTGAGGACGTAGACCGTCGATTTCGGATGGTCTACGTCCTCACTCACTCACGCCCTGGGCTGTTCGCAGCAGTGGGTCAGGTTTCGGGGTCGTCGTTTTCGTCGTCTTCGTCGCCGTCGGAGGAGAAAGCGACGTGGCCGAGCAATGGGTCGCCGAGATCGGCGGGCGGCGGCTCGAGTTCCTCCTCCAGAACCTGCAGTCGGTTGCGCCGCAGACCACCCGAGGGTGTCGCCGCTCGTGCTTTGGCAGCGTCTCGCATGTACCGGACCGCTGCCGGGTGAGGATCGGCCGCACCCTCCTCACGGGCGACGGACGACCAATCGCGATCATGTTCCTCGGCCTCGTGCGATTCCGGCGCGCCCCTGGACTGGCATGTCGGGCACCAGTACGACGTACGGTTGTGGTCGCCGTGGCGCTTGGCAACGATCGTGGTGCCGCAGCGGAAGCAAGGCTTACCGACCCGTCCATAGACCGCCAATCCACCAGGAACGTCGGCAACGGTGATGCGCTCCGGGTTGTGTAGGTTGGCCCTGAGCAGTCGGGCGCACGCCTCGATGATGTTGACCCGTTCCGACGGTGGCAGTACGCCAACCGGGGTAAAAGGGTTCAGCCCGCAGACGAACAACACCTCGCTCTTGTAGACGTTGCCGACGCCGCAGGCGATTCGCTGGTCGAGCAACACTTCGGCGAGCGGTGTCGTCGATGGTTCGTAGGCCGCCAGCAGTCGGATGGCTGTCGGCAGGTCGGCATTCTCGTCGCACAGATCCGGTCCGAGCTTGCCCATCCCAGGATGTCGATGGCGGTCGAGTTCGTGATAGGTCTCGACGATCGGGGCATTGAAGCAGACCGCAACCCAGACGTCCGTCTCGATGATCACGCGCGCCTGGTGAGCGTTCTTCCGCCAACGCTCGCCGTGGTGGTATAGGTGCCACGAACCTGTCATTTTCATGTGCGTGTGGAGGATGATGCCGTCGTCGAAGAGGATTTCGAGGTGCTTGCCATGGCTGTCGACGCGTTCGATCACCCGGCCGATGCCAGGTTTCGGGCCGGTCAAGCGCGCCGCGTCGAAGCAGCTGATCGGTCTGCCGACAAGCGCCATGCGCAATGCGGCCGCCGTGCGATAGATCGTGTCTCCCTCCGGCACGGTCTCCAGGTTAGGCGTCTTTCGCCGAGCCGTTGGCGATACGGACCAATGCCACCCGAATGAGCGGCCCGATTGTCGTCTCAGATCGGGGCGAACACACGGATCCCGTACCGCCGCGCTGCATCGGCGAGGCGGAGGTCGTACGTGACGATGCCATCGAGGTCATCGCCGAGCGCCAGCGCCCAGGCAAGATGCACTGCGTCGAGGGATCGCAACAGCGTTTGGTCGAGTTCGCCAGCACGTTCGAAGCAGTCCGTCGTGATCGCCCCGATCCCGATGGCGGTCAGCACCTCACGGGCGAGGCCCACTGCCTCGGCAGATATGCGGCGGGTGGCTCGCAGCGCCTCGGTTCGCAGTAGGTCACATCCGACCAATTCCGGATCGGTGCGCATCCAGTGTCTGAGCGCTGTACTGGCGTCCTCTTCGACCACCAGTTTGAGCAACGCGGACGTATCGAGGTACCAGGCCATTCAGCGTTCGTCCGCACGCATTTCGGCGAGGATCGAACCTGCAGATGGCGAGCCGTCCGGTAGACGAATCGGAGCTGGCAGTTCACTGAGCTTGCGAACTGCCAGGCGAATCAATCCGGCGGCGCGAAGTTGCTCGAGCGGTCTGGCGCTGGTGGGAACGAGTCTGGCAACCAGTCGACCCCGATCGGTGACATCGATGATCTCGCCAGCCTCCGCTCGTGAGACAACGGCCGACGCATGCTGCTGCAACGCTCTGATACCGACACTCGCCATGTGCGTCACAGTAGCACCTGGGGATGGACGGCGTTCCGCAATGGATGTCATGAGCGCAACAACAGCCCGCGATAGCCGCTGACGAATCCGGAGCGCACCAGCGGACCACTCACGAACGCCGGCACATCCGTGGTGCCGTTGACCTTGCGAACCTCGACGGCTCTGGCCCTGCCGTCTTTGACGAGCATCGCCAGCGCGTCGGCCCAGCGGTCGTCCTCTGCCGCCATCGGGAAGGTGACGAGGTGGTGACCGCGCCGATCGAGCCACACCAGCGGCTCACCGTCGCCGAGTACGACCATCGCCCCCGCCGAACGAGACGGGCGCCCTTCGGAGTTCGGCCAGGTGATCGCCGCGCCATACGGCTGCGCAGGGTCGGTCGCCGCCAGTACGAGCGCCGGCGTCGGTTCGGTCGAGATCGGGTCTGGCCGGGAGCGGACGTCGCGCAGCCGGTCGACGGCGCCGGGTAGTGCGAACTGCGCTGCCCCGAGGCCATCGACGAAGTAACCGCGCCGGACCTGACCGCGTTCTTCGAGCACTTTGAGCACGCCGTAGACACCGGAGAAACCGCCGACGACGCCCTCGGCCAGCGCCGCTTCACGGGTGACGACACCATGGCGTTCCAACAGTTGCAGCGCCGTTGCGTAGGTCGCTTCGGTCTGCTTCGGAGCCGGCAGCAGCAAGGGAGCGACGAGGGACCACCTGCCGGCGCCGGCCGGC
>Ga0123338_10000529_pt1 | contig 38866 bp, 27 predicted proteins | sample grotaG_FD_89793 | JGI IMG/M metagenome (GOLD analysis project Ga0123338, IMG submission 89793) | Glacier valley bacterial and archeal communities from Borup Fiord, Nunavut, Canada, to study Microbial Dark Matter (Phase II) -... | ecosystem: Environmental > Aquatic > Freshwater > Ice > Glacier ...
ACAATTGCGCTGGAGTTGAATGGCTTAGGTACGCCGGAACCGGTAAGCCGCTGGATATCCCACCCGCCGCCGTGGCTACAGATCATCGCGCCTGCCTCAGCACCGCCGCTTGTCTCTCTGTCGCACCTCGATCCCAGCGGGTACGATGCCATTCTCCTCGCCATACAGACAATGCCTCTCGTGTACTCATGGACGACAGGGAAGGGGTAGAAGAAGTTCGCCGGCTCGGCCTTTCCGCAACAGGCACCTTGAGAATTGTGGACCAGGCAGCTCTCCGTGGACTGATCGACCTTGCAGACGCGATCACTTGCCTTCGCCAGACCAACTTTCGCGTAAATCTAGCTTTGCTCGAGCGACTGCTGCGCACCCACGTTCCTCGAACGTAGTAATCAGCCTTCGCATTCCGGCGGGAAAATGTCCCACTACCCTTATGCCCGGTACCGGCTCTCGCGCCGATTGTCGCCTTGCTCGTCGAAATCAAAGGTTATGAGGACGATCAAACCAAAGCCAAACACAACGCGGCACACAGATGGATCATCGCCGTCAATAATTGGGGTGAGTTGGGCCGCTGGAAGTTCCATGTGTGCCGTGATCCCCAGTTCCTCAAACAGGAACTAAGCCACTTGTCTCGGTTGAGCTAGCAGAGAGAACTTTAACCAGCGATCACCGAAATGTACTGGCCTTTTTAGGTGTTTACTCTCTGCAACTTACACTTTTTCTGGCCGAGCTATTCCGCAATCGCATGCTATGAGTGAAATTAGCCGGGCAGGTTCTGGCCAACGCAGTTCAAAGCGAGCTTGGATCTCAGCAAATATCAAAAATGAAGGAACGAACCCAACAAGTAGTTGAAACAAACAAGCTCTCCCAAATCGGAACTGAAGAACCAACCCAAGCAAACCGAAAATTAGCCCGCCAAATCCCAACAGCTACCCACCAGCTGGAACAAACCCAAGCCGCCCGAACGGCTGCATCTTGCGCCATTCCAAACTCCGTACAAAGCCGTCCCTTCTAGAAACTTGCGTTGACGAACAATCCGACCGCCATCCCAATGTCTAAGCCCTCTGGGCGATGATAAAAGATTAAATGCCCGAGAAAACTTACGATTTCAAAGCTGTCGAACTGAAGTGGGCCGCCGAGTGGGCGGACGGCAGTCTCTACCGTACCGAAGACAATTCCACTAAGCCAAAATATTACGTGCTGGAGATGCTGCCGTATCCCTCCGGCGCTCTCCACATCGGGCACATCCGCAATTATTCCATCGGTGATGCGCTCGCCCGGCACCAATGGATGCGCGGCTTCAACGTGCTCCATCCTATGGGCTGGGATGCGTTTGGCCTCCCCGCTGAAAACGCCGCCATCGCCAACAAAACTCCTCCCGCCGAATGGACGCGCATGAACATCGCGCGCATGAAAAAGACGCACAGCCGCTTCGCTTTCAGCTACGATTGGGACCGCGAAGTCACCACCTGCGACCCCGAATATTACCGCTGGAACCAGTGGTTCTTCTTGCAAATGCTGGAACGTGGCCTCGCTTATCGCAAGAAGGCGCTGGTCAATTGGTGTACGCTCTGCGCGACCGTTCTCGCCAACGAACAGGTGGTCGACGGCTGCTGCTGGCGTCACGAAACCACGCCCGTTGAACAGCGAGAGCTCGCACAATGGTTCCTTAAAATTACCAACTACGCTGACCAGCTTCTCGATGATATGAAGCTGCTCGAAGGCGGCTGGCCGGACCGCGTGCTCGCCATGCAGCGCAACTGGATCGGCCGCTCCGAAGGCACCGAGGTCGATTTTCAAGTCTCCGATGCCGATCTGCCTCCCGTGCGCGTCTTCACCACGCGCGTCGATACCATCTATGGTGCAACCTGCCTGATCGTCGCGCCCGAACACGCGCTTGCGGGCGGCATCGCCGATGAACGCGCCAAAGCCATGATCGATGCCCGTGCTTCCCAAGGCATGGGCGAAGTCGAAAAAGAAGGCTATTTCACCGGCCATTACGCCATCAATCCCTTCAGCAAAGAGCGCGTCCCCATCTGGACCGGTAACTTTGTCCTGATGGGCTATGGCACCGGCGCGATCATGGCTGTCCCCGGCCACGATGAGCGCGATTTCGAATTTTGCGTCAAGTACGAACTCCCCATCCGTCCCGTCGTGCGTCCTGTTGACGGCGGCCTTGCCAGCACGGTCGGCATGACCCAGGCGTTTTGCGATTACGGCATCGTCGAAAACTCAGGCAAGTGGTCTGGCGAAACCAGCGCCGAAGCGCGGCGTCAGATGACCCGTTTCGCGGAAGAGCATGGCTTCGGAAAAGGCGCAATTACCTTCCGTTTGAAAGACTGGGGCATTTCCCGCCAGCGCTATTGGGGCACCCCCATCCCCGTCATTCACTGTCCGCTCGATGGTCCCGTCCCCGTTCCCGAAGCGGACCTGCCGGTACGCTTGCCGGAAAAGATCAACATCACCGGCCAGGGTCAATCGCCGCTCGAAAATGTTCCGGAGTTCGTGAACGTAACCTGCCCGAAATGCGGCGGTCCCGCGCGCCGCGAAACCGACACGATGGATACCTTTGTCGATTCTTCCTGGTACTTCTACCGCTATTGCGACGCGAAGAACTCAACCGCTCCGTTCGATTCCGCCAAGATTGCGCACTGGTTCCCCATCGATCAATATATCGGCGGTGTCGAGCACGCCATCCTGCATCTCATCTATTCGCGCTTCTGGACCAAGGTCATGCGCGATATCGGCGTCATCTCAAACGATGAGCCTGTCCGCAAGCTCTTCACGCAGGGCATGGTCATTCGCAATGGCGAAAAGATGTCAAAATCGCGCGGCAACGTAGTGCCTGCTGACGATGTTGCGGAACAGCACGGTGCCGATACGGCGCGCCTCTTCGCCCTCTTCGCCGCGCCCCCTGAAAAAGATGTGGACTGGCGCGATTCCGGCATCGAAGGCATTTCGCGCTTCCTATCCCGCCTCTACCGCTTCGCCACCCGCAATACGCCGATGGAAAAGCCGGGCGATGGCTCCGCCGATGCCGCTATCCTGCGCAAGCTGCACCAAACTCTGCGTAAGATCACCGAAGATTTCGATTCACGTTGGCACTTCAATACCTCCATCGCTGCACTGATGGAACTCTTGAATGATCTACACACCAACGAAGCCAATATCTCGAGCGGCGCCATGGCTCAAGCCATCCGGATCGTCACGCTGGTGCTCGCTCCGTTCGCGCCTTACCTCGCGCAGGAACTCTGGGTGGAACAAGGCAACACCGGCCCCGTCTTCAAGCAGCCCTGGCCCATTTACGATGAAGCCCTTGCCCGTGAACAGGAATCCGAAGTAGTCGTTCAGATCAACGGGAAGAATCGCTCAAAGCTCACCGTTGCTCCGGGTACGGATCGCGGCGAATTGGAACAACTCGCCCTGCAAGACTCGCGAATCCTATCGCTGATGGAAGGCAAGACGGTGGTTAGGGTGATCGTCGTTCCTGACAAGCTCGTCAACATCGTGATCCGTTGAATCAGATAGGCTATCTGTTCACTCCAGGCACGTTTAACGCTTGTACCAGGCCTGAGCCCAGCTCCCAACTCGCAATAACCATATGAGCGCCATCGGGAGAAATAGCGAATGACTGCACCGCGCGGCGGCTATCGAAACTGCTGAGTTTGCTCAGTGACCCGCGCGAATCGAGTCCAGTCTGAAAGGGTTGCGAATACACGCCGGAAGCCCCGTCCTCGCCCTCCCCTATGTACGCGATTGCCCTGCCGCCTGGCATCCATTTCGCTTTTCCAAGCGCCGCATTGCTCTTTCCTTCGGAATAGGGCAGCTTCACCTCAAACGGCAACACACCCCCGGTATCGAGCGTAGCCACGCGTATTGCGCGCGTGCCAGGCAACTCCGCTACATACAACACATATCGGCCATCCGGCGAAATCTCAGGCCAGCGGGTTTCGCCTTTCACCACGATGCTTTCGTCCAAACCCGTTTGCCGGATTTTCCAAACTCCTCTTCTGGCCGATTGCGAAGAGTTGTACACCACCCAATCGCCCGTGGGCGAAATGCTGGGGTGCTCGGCATCGGTACCGTCATGTGTCAGCCGTTTCGCAAAGCCACCGTCCACGCCGGATGAGTACACTTCAAAGTGGCCCTCCCGGGTGGAACTCCACAAAATGCGTGCGCCGTCATAGCTCAGGCACGGCGCGGAATTGCTCGAGTGGCTTTCCACCACGCGATGAAACGCCCCCGAAACCGTCTCTGCCCTCCAGATTTCCAGGCTGCCGCCGCGGAACGAAGAGAAGTAGATGGATCGCCCGTCAGGGGCATACGCCGGGTCTTGATCATCGCTTTCGCCGACCGTAAGAAAGCGGGTTCGTCCGGATCCGATCGAGACCTCTTCCAGGTTCTTGCGCCCGGAGTTGCTGTCGAAAATCAGCGAGCCATCATTCAGCTTCTCCAGATGCAGAGCGCTCTGCTGGCTGAATCCCAAGACCGTCGTGGCACCGGTCTCCACATTCTGCCGGATGATGTTTGCCGCTCCGCCCGGCCACCCGTTGGCCCCGGCCAGGGTCAATGATTGCAGGTAGAGTAATTGATCCCAGCCTATCCACGCGATGCTCGAAAGGCTGCCCGGCGTAAACGGAGGCGAAAGCATCCGATATTGACCTGGATTATTGAGAGGGGCGACGAATATAGAATTGCCCGCGGTCGCGGCCACGTACTTGCCGTCCGCCGACCATCGCGGGTTTTGTAGAATCTTACCCGGCACGCGCGTCAGTTCCTTCGCTGGCGCGCCTTTCGCGCCTGTTGTGCCAGGAGTGATGCCAAGAATCGAAACCGGCTTTTGCGATTCGGTGATAACACGCAACCAGCCGATTTCCGGTGCATGCGGCAGCCAATCCGCCCCTTGCACATCGGCCAACACTGGCACGGGCTTGCCGCCTGCCAGCGGCACCGTGTAGAGGTTCTGTTGCAATCCCTCGGTCCTAAGGAACAGCACGGTGCGGCCGTCCGGCGATACGCGTGGCCCGCGGTCGGGTCCACTGGTAAGGGGCTTCTGATCCTGCTGGTCCAGGCGCGCGGTCCAGATGCGCTCCGCGCCATCGCGGTCGGAAACGAAGACAACGGTCTTACCATCCGGTGCTGCCGCAGGCGAAGAATCATGGCCGGAGAACGTTAATGGCCGGAAGGAGAGTTGTGTGACGACAGTTGGACGCAAATAGCGCCGGGCAATCAATACACCTATTCCGAGCCCCAGCGTCAACATGGCGACCGCAATCAGAAAAGGAGTTGTCTGCCGCTGCCGGACCGCCTTGCGTACCCTGTTTCCAGGTGCGGCAAGTCCACCGAAGGATTCCATGGCGAACGCAAGGTCGCGAGGGGAATCGAAACGGTCGCTCGGCTTCTTGCGCGTCGCCTGGCGGATGATCCGGTCCAGTGCCGGTGCCTGCACCGTCTGCAATTCCGGAATGTCGTCGGCAAGAATGGCGCGCGTCGTACTTGCCAGAGTGGCCCGCAAAAACGGTCGCGTGCCGGAAAGCATCTCGAATAAGATGATGCCCCAGCTGAACATATCGGAAGCCCAGGTCTCCCGGTCCCCACGGATCTGCTCAGGCGATGCGTAATCCGCAATCAAGGTCAACGGAGTGTCAGATTCAGAAGCTGGCAGCTCTTTAAATTGCAGGTTCGCCACCCCCGCATCCATCACACGGACCACGCCTTCTCTGGTCACCAGGATATGTTCCGGTGTCAAATCGCCATGCACTAGGCCAGCCCGGTGCAAGGCAACCAGCGCGTGGGCAATCTGAACCGCATAGTCGGACGCGCGCTCCTTTGGCAGACGTGTCCGGTGCAGCTTCTGGCGGAGAGTCTCACCCTCCTGAAATTCGCTGACGGCGAAGAGTACTTCCCCGGAACAGGTCACATCGCTTACTGGCAGTAAGTGCGCATGCGCCGGTACCAGACCAGGCCGCAGTTGTTGGTTGACGCTGGCGATGTCTTCATCGCCTCCGCCATAAGCATGAGTGAGCACCCTCAGGTAAACGTCGTGGCCAGTCTCCGTGTTTCGGGCGCGGTATACTTCACCCGCAAAGCTGCCACCAGCTTCTGACCTGATCTCGAAGGGTCCCAGCCTATGGCCTCCAGCGAATGGCATCATTAGAGTTTACTCACATACAATGAAACGGTCTCAAGAACCAGAACTAATGGACGACCCGGCGTTTGCTGTCGATGCCCGGAAAGAATTTCATGCGGAGCTGGCCCGGTTAAACCGCGGTCTGGGAAACAACAAGCTGATCTTGGAAAGGCTCCGCGGCAAGCGGCCGCAAAGGGTGCTGGATATCGGGTGTGGTGAAGGTGCCTTGCTGGCGGAGATACGGGATACTCTGGGCGCGCAAGTCATAGGCGTGGATCTATACGCGGACCCGGCACATACATATGGCGTGGAAATTATCGCGGGGGATGCCACTTCCATTCCGCTTCCGCATAGCGATGTATCCATTAGCCTGTTAACCATTCACCACTTGACGGAAGAGCAGATTGTGGCTTTGGTGAAGAATGTGGGCCGCTCATCGAAGCGCTTTCTGATTGTGGATCTGGTGAGGCATCCGTTGCCCCTTGCACTGTTGTCTATCTTTTTGAGGCCCTTCCTGAACCCGCTAGTGCTGTTGGATGGGCAGCAATCGATCCGCCGCGCGTACACTCCTGACGAACTACGGGCGCTTGTGGTTGAAGGGCTCACCGGAACCGATGCGATTTTTGAACAGTGGGTAAGCCCGATCTACGGGAAGCAAGTGATCGATATCAGTTACCGCAATTAAGAATCGCGTTTAGGCCCGCGCGATGGATAGTCTTTGCGCGGACCGCTGCTCTTGTGCGGGGGACCGAACTTACGCGGACCAGCTCCTCCTGAGGGCGGACCGGAACGCGGCTTATATGGACGATCGCCAGAGGGCGGTCCTGAACGTCGAGGCGGAAACGGGCGGTCTCCCCGGTCGGACGGAGGTCCTGAACGCGGCCTAAAGGGCCGATCGGATGGCGGACCGGAACGGGGTTTGAAAGGACGATCCCCGCGATCGGACGGAGGTCCGGAACGCGGTTTGAACGGGCGGTCCCCACGATCGGACGGAGGTCCGGAACGCGGCGTAAACGGACGGTCGCCACGGTCTGAGGGTGGTCCGAAACGGCGCGGTGGAAAAGGACGATCTCCACGATCGGACGGAGGTCCGGAACGCGGCGTAAACGGGCGGTCACCACGGTCTGAGGGTGGTCCGAAACGGCGCGGTGGAAAAGGACGATCACCACGGTCGGATGGAGGTCCGGAACGCGGCGTAAAGGGACGATCACCACGGTCTGAGGGTGGTCCGAAACGGCGCGGTGGAAAAGGACGGTCGCCGCGGTCTGAAGGCGGTCCAGAACGACGCGGTGGAAAAGGACGGTCGCCGCGGTCTGAAGGCGGTCCAGAACGACGCGGTGCAAAGGGGCGGTCGCCACGGTCGGAAGGAGGTCCGAATTTCCGCGGGCTGTAGGGACGTTCCCCGCCACGTTCAACAGGTGGCCGCCAGGCGGGTTTCTCTCCCTGTTCGGAATCATCTTCCATACTGGGGTGCACTTCGGAAATTTCGGGCGGTGGCGGCGTAAAGTTCTTCAGCAGCGGGGGCCGCGTAGGGGACGGACGCTCCGTCGCAGGCGTTTCCGGCGAGACAATCCTCCTGCCGACGGGCCGCTTTACCGGTTCTTCGTCAATGCCGCGCTCACCCTTCGCAATTTCGTCGGAGACTGCAATCACGGCCTTCATTGCCGCTACATCATGAACCCGCACCAGGTGCGCGCCGTTCAACACCGAAGCGGCAACTGCAGCCGCCGTCGCGTAGATAGTCTCTTCTTCCGTACCCTGCGCAAGGAAGGACTTGCGCGACGGCCCAGTCAAAATTGGATATTCCAAATTCGCCAGTTCGGCCAACCGGGCAATGATCTCTGAATTTTGTTCTTTGCGCTTACCGAAGCCTAAGCCTGGGTCAAGCACAATCCGGTTCTTATCCACTCCGGACCGGCGAGCACGGTTAGCGCTAGCGTCTAAATCCTTGCTGACCGCAGCCATCACATCCGGCAACGGCGGCATCTTCGCCCATGTCTCGGGTGTGCCGCGCATGTGATTCAAGATCAATCCTGCGTCGTTTTCAACCACAACTTTCGCCAGCAGCGGATCGAACGTAAACCCGCTCGGGTCATTGATAATTTCGGCACCATGCTCAAGCGCCAACGTAGCCACTTCCGCCTTATAAGTGTCCACGGAAATCGGAATACTAAGCTGTTCTTTCAGCCGTTTCAAAACCGGAATCAAGCGGCGCAATTCTTCCGCGGCCGAAATTCGTACACTGCCGGGCTTCGTGGATTCAGCACCGATGTCCAGAATATCCGCGCCCATCGCTTCCAACTCAATCGCCCGGGCAACCGCCAGGTCAGGGTTGTCGTAAATGCCGTCTTCGGTAAATGAATCGGGTGTCAGATTCAACACCGCGACAATCAGGGTCCGGTCACCTAAGCGGAGTTCACGCGATCTCAGCTTCCAGGTATATAGTTTTCGCATCAATAAGGGAAACTACTAGTGTTACATGATGCGGCGCCAATTCTTGCCAACCTTCAGAATATGTTCGCCTTGCAACACCAGGAACCGGTCCGATTGCTTTGTGCCGTCCAGATCCACGGCGTTGCTTTCCAGCTTCCGCATCGCATCCGACATGGAACTGGCGAGCCCGCTGGTAAGCAGCACTTTATCCAGGCGCATTGGCTCACTAAGAACAAATGTTTCCATCTCATCCGGCACTTGTTTGTTCTGAACTACGCTCGAAAACTGCTGGGCGGCACTGGTTGCGGCTGCCGCGGAATGAAAATCGGTAACAATGATGCGGGCCAAATCTTTTTTCGCATTCATAGGGTGTGCGGTTTTCAGAACCTCAATTTCTGCCAGGCTTTTATCCGTTAGCAATTCGTAATATCGCCACATCAATTGATCGCTAATCTGCATCACCTTGCGGAACATCACGCCAGCTTCTTCAGTGATCCCGATATAGTTCCCCAGAGACTTCGACATTTTCTTCTCGCCATCTAGCCCCTCCAGCAATGGCGTTGTCGCGACAATTTGCGATGGCTGGCCGAAGTCCTTCTGCAATTCGCGGCCAACTAGAAGATTGAACTTTTGATCTGTTCCCCCCATCTCCACATCGCAGCGGAGCGCGACGGAGTCATACCCCTGCACCAGCGGGTAAAGCAGTTCGTGTATGGAAATAGGCACGTTCGCGGCATAGCGCTTGGCAAATTCGTCGCGTTCCATAATGCGCGCAAGGGTGTATTTGGAACACAGGCGCACCATGTCTTCAAAGCTCATCTTTCCGAGCCATTCACTGTTGAACCGAACCTCGGTTTTTGCAGGATCCAGAATTTTGAAGACCTGTGTCTTGTAGGTTTCGGTGTTGGCCTGAATTTCCTCTGGCGTGAGCGGCGGGCGCGTAACATTGCGCCCGGATGGGTCTCCGATCATTGCCGTGGAATCTCCCACCAGGAAAATGACCGTGTGCCCCAAATCTTGAAAATGTTTCATTTTGCGCAGCAACACCGTATGGCCCAAGTGAAGGTCCGGAGCCGTGGGATCGAAACCCGCTTTCACGCGCAAAGGCCGGCCCTCCCGGCGAGCCAGCAGAAGCCGCCCGCGCAAATCTTCTTCGCGGATCAGTTCGGCTAGGCCTTTTTTGAGGTAAATCAAGTCTTCGTCGACAGAGGAAATCACAGTTGTCCAAGTTTAGCTATTACCGAAGATAGCGGTCTGCATGTTACGGTGATCCTTGTTGCATGACGGAAGAGCCACTCAGGTGCCCGCGCTGCGAAGCCTCGAACTGGCGCCGGATCGTTGTGAAAAGTCCAAAGGCGCTGTTCCTGAATATGTTTGGCCGCGTGCCCTATCACTGCCATTCTTGTTTCAAGGTTTTTTATGCTCCGCGGCGGAATCGGACAGCCGTATCTTAAAGAAATCATCGGCCGCGTGATAAGCGTGTAGCCAGTTCCGGTGCAGCAGAAAATCATGGATCTCATCGGGAAAAATCAGCTGTTCGAAATCCACTTTTCGTTTGCGAAGAGCTTCCACCAGCATCACGGTTTGTGAGAAGTTCACGTTGCGATCGTCATCGCCGTGTATCAGAAGCACAGGCGATTTCCAGGTATCCACAAAATTCATCGGCGAAGAAGCAAGCGCGATCCGGGCGGCATCGCGCTGCTTCTCCGGGTCATAACCCACCGCGAATACCTGAATCTCGCTGTTCCAATCGTGAACCCCGTGCAGATCGACTCCAGCGGCGAACATGTCCGAGGCGCGGGCAAGCCCCAGCGCTGTCAGGTAACCTCCATAGGAACCGCCCCAGAGGCCGATTCGCCGGGAATCCACATCCGCGCGGCTTCGCATGTACAAGCCCGCACCTGCTACATCGTTATATTCGCTTGCCCCGGTTGCCCCGTAGTCTTTGGCTTCACGGAAATCAAGGCCGTAGCCGGTCCCGCTTCTGTAGTTGACTGAAAGCACCACGTACCCTTTGCTTGCCAGGTACTGATTGAAAGCATAAGCCTGGTGGTAATAAAACATGTAGTGCCAGCCCAGCAGCATCTGGCGCCGCGAACCACCATGGAAAAAGATGACCACCGGGTGCTTGGTATCCGGCGCACTCTTCGGCGGTAGAAAAAGCTGTGCGTGGACCGGCATGCCGTCCGTTGCGGTGAAGATCACTGGTTCCGGTGTTACCAGAGCGAGGGAAGGGAAGCCTGTGGCAAGCGGCTGCAGATCGTGCATTGCGCTAGAGATCCGAATTGCGGGCCGCGCCGGCTGCGTGGCGCTCGAATGTAAAAACGCGAGCGCTTTCCCGTCGCTGGTCATCACGGGTGACCATTCAATTTCAGTGCCTTTTGTAACTTCGGTTGCTGTTCCACCGCTAACGGGGATTCGCCAAAGATGGCGGCGATCCACATCGCCTTGATTTGAAGAGAACACTAACTCGCGGCCGTCGCCAGTTATGGCTACATGCTCCACCTCAAAGGTGCCGCGGGTAAGTGCCAGTGCCGGGCCCCCTTGTGCTTTAACGGAGTACAGGTGCTGAAAGCCTTCGCGCTCCCAAGGGAACACAATCCGGTCTTGAGCACCCCAAAGCAATTGAGTCTTCGCAACCATCTCATGAAATGCGCTGCCGGGGCCCTCTTGCGCGCGCCAGATCTCGCGCGCTTTGCCCGTGGCGACATCGCATACCCGGATGGACCACGGTTCAGCAGTCCTCACTGGCCCGAATGCAAATTCACGCGTGAACGCAGGAATTCGAATGTAGGCGAGGGAACTGCTGTCTGGCGACCATACAGGGTGTGTGTCATGGTCGACGGATGCATCGGGGAAGACAAGCGTCTTGGCGGCCAGATTGTAGAGCGAAACGAAACCGTGATTACGCCGGTTGCTGATGAACACAAGCCAACGCCCGTCGGGGGACCATTGGAGTAACTGAGCAGTGCCTCGTGCGTGGATCAAAATTGCTGGCGAGGCCGTGGCGCCGAGCGAAGCGGTCCATACCTGGCCCGCGCTCGATAGGTACGCGACGGTTTTACCATCCGGCGAAATTGCCGGAGCCGAACCTTCGCCGATCTGCTTTGGCGTTCCGGTCAGCGGCGCCATCCAAATCGTCTGCTTGGTCCCGTCAGGTGTGGAGCGTGGGTTCGGGAACTCGCCGCCTCGGTTCGCGCCCTCTCCACGAACGAAGACCACAGCGGAGGCATCCGCATTCCATTCGACGCCGGTAATTTCCAGACCGTCATCTTCCGTGAAATTTGTAAGCTGGCGACCCTGATAGGAAGGCGGTTCCGCAATCCACAAATTACGGACGCCAGTGTCATCGCTAGCCCAAGCCAGCTTCGCACCGGAAGGCGATGCGGTCAGTTCCGAAGGAAACGGAGAACTCAGGATCTGTTCGAGGGTGAACGGTGTTGCTGCAAAAACGGGAACGGCGAAAAAGAGAGCAAGCGTGTTCAAGCGCATTTACATCTTATAGCGGCCCATGTCCTCATCATTCAACCCCTCCAGCCAGCGACGGAGTTCTTCGGTGTTGACTTTGTCGCTTACGGAAGCAGTTAGTTTAGAAGATTTCAACACGGAATCGTCCACGAAAATTGGACAATCCAGGCGCAGGGCAAGTGCCAGTGCGTCGCTCGGACGGCTATCCACCGAAATCAACTCCCCGCCGCGCTCCAGCCAGATTTGCGCGTAAAAAGTGTCTTCTTTCAGTTCGTTGACCACCACTTTCTGAATGCCCGCGTGCAGCCCCACCAGAACGCTCTTCAATAGATCGTGCGTCATGGGGCGAGGCGTGGACACCTTCTCGATTTCAAGCGCGATCGCATTCGCTTCGTAGATGCCGACCCAGATGGGCAGTACAGTATTACCCGCGACATCTTTCAAAATCACGATCGGCATATTGGTACCCGGGTCCATCATCAACCCGCGAATTTTCATCTCGACTTCCACTATGGGCTCCTTTGGTTTCATTAAACCACTTATGTTACGCGCTGATTTGTTGCAGCAAGTCCAAGTTGAGGCACGCCTCGCCCGCCAGTGAGTTCGGGCCGGCACGCGTGATGCGCACTGGCATATAAGTTCCGAGCAGTGCGGGATCGTCCGACGTATGGGTGAAGTTCAGCGTGCGGTTTTGAGAAGTCCTTCCGATCCACTGTTGTGTCGCATGGTTTCGCCCTTCGATCAGCACCTCTTCAATACCTCCAATCATTTCGCCATGCTTGCGTAACTGAATAGCGCGCTGCTTCTCCTGCACGGCGGAGAGACGGCGCGTAATTTCCTCTTCCGGCACCTTGTCTTGAATTTTGAGCGCAGCCGTATTGGGTCGCTGTGAATATTTGAACCCGAAGATGGCGTCGAATTGTACTTCGTCCAGCAACTGCATGGTCTCTTCAAATTCAGATTCCGTCTCTCCCGGAAAACCTACGATGATGTCCGTCGTGATGGCAAGAGGCCGGCGCGATTGTTTCATCCAATCGATTCTCCGCATGTATTCGTCTCGAGTATAGAGCCGCTGCATGGCTTTCAAAACGCGCGTGGACCCGGATTGTACAGGCAAGTGCACGTGATTGCACAGGCGCTCATCTGCCTCGATCGCATCTATGATGGGCTTCACAAAATCGCGCGGATGCGACGTGGTGAAGCGGACGCGGCGGAGCCCGGGAATCTCGCCGACGCGCGCCAGGAGCGTGGCAAAATCCCAGCCTGCCGGCGAAGGGTCCTGATAGCTATTTACGTTCTGGCCGAGCAGCGTAATTTCGGTATACCCTTCACCTGAAAGCCTGCGGGCTTCTTCCATCACATTGGCACCGGTGCGGCTGCGCTCCGGTCCGCGCGTGAACGGCACCACGCAATACGCACAGCTCTTGTCACAACCTTCGATGATCGTCAGAAAGGCCCGATGCGGATTGTCACGACGTGTGTATGGGGTTTCAAACGCTTCATCGCGGTCGAAAGCCAAACCCAAAACGCGCTTGTTTCCGGCTTCCAATTGAATCAGCATCTCGGGCAGGCGCGCATAGCTCGCCGAACCCGCCACCAAACTGACATGGGGCGCGCGATCGAATATTTTTTCGCCTTCCTGCTGAGCTACACAGCCCAGGACCGCGATAATTTTCCCTTTCGCGGAACGCTTGAATGTATCCAGCCGGTGAAATACTTTCTGTTCCGCCTTATCGCGGATACTGCAAGTGTTGTAAAACAGATGCGATGCTTCGTCCGGCGTTGCCACCTGCGCAAACCCCTGCTGCAGAAGAGTGCCCACCACCTTTTCAGAGTCGTGAGCGTTCATCTGGCAGCCGAACGTCTCAATGTAGAACGTCTTTACTGGCACTGACACCATTGTAGAATGAAGGGCTGGGCATGCCCGATACAACAAACGTTTGGACACCGGATGCAGCCACCCATGTTTGCCCAAGTTGCGGTTCTCATGACACGCGAAAATCGTGGGCAAGCGGACCTTTCGATACGCTCATTCGGATGTTTCACTATGGTCCGTACCGCTGCCGCAAATGCTCAAGGCGCTTTATGAGACGACTTCCCCGGACCGGCTCACCCCCGGAATTGCGGCCCGATCTATAGCGTCTGAGTAATCTTGCTTAGCGTACGCGGTTGGTCGGGGTCGAAGCCTTTTTCATATGCCAGGCGAGCTGCAAAAATCTGCGCTGGAACAATGTAGGGTATGGGCGTGAAGAGTTCGGGTATGCGCGCGGGAATGCATATTTCGCAAGTTGCGCGTCCGGTTGCCTGATCATTCAGTTGGTCTGTGATGACGAGTGTTTCGGCGCGCAGTTGCTTTAATTTCGCCAGCATCTCTGCCATGGTGGGCCAGGTCACGCCGGAGGGCGCGAACAGAAAAAGGGGAAAGCCGCGCTCCACCAGGGCAATGGGGCCGTGCAGAAAATCGGCGGAGGAAAACCGTTCCGCCACCACATAGCAGGTTTCCATCAGCTTGAGCGCAAATTCGAAGGCATTCGAATAATTCAGGCCACGCGCCACAACCACGGCCTGTTCCATGAAGCGAAAGCGCGGGGCTAAGGAATTGATAGCCGGTTCAAGCGTGAGTGCTCCGGCAGCCCACTCTGGAATTCGCTCCAGATCGATCCTCTTCAGATCGGCCCCCAGCGCATAGGCAAGCAGATAGAACGCCATGATCTGGCCTGTGTAAGTCTTGGTGGCGGCTACACTCTGTTCCTTGCCGGCCCGAACCAGGATTACGTGCTGCGCCAGTCCGGCAAGTGCGCTACCCGCTTCATTGGTAATGCCGACTGTCAGCGCCCCAGCCTTCCTGGCGCGTTCCAGGACAATATTGGTATCAGTAGATTCGCCGGATTGCGAGATGGCCACCACCAGAGCGTCACGGTAATCTAGTTGCGCTCCATAAAGGGTGGATATCGAAGGTGCTGCCAGAGAAACAGGTATGCCCGTTGTGATCTCCAGAAGGTAACGGCCGAACTGCGCGGCGTTGTCTGAAGTTCCCCTGGCGGCAAGCACGATGAAGCGAGGTCGATTTCGCGCCAGCAGCACTTTCAGCTTCTCGATACCTTGCCACTCTTCTGTTAGCGTTCGGGCGAGCGCTTCCGGCTGCTGCCGGATTTCTTCCAACATCCGCGACATAGTCTGTTTTCAGCCTACGCGAGAAAAGCGGCGCGCGAATAAGCGATGATCTGGCCCACATGCCGCTGGGTGTGTTCCGCCATGTGAATCATAAGACCGATCACCGTGGTGCGGATGCGCTTGCGCCCAATGTAACAGGCATCTGCGAACTGCTCAGGCGATATGGCCAGCAGCGCGGCGCGCGTTCGTTGAAATGCTTGCCTGCATGCTTCGCGAAGCTGATCTCTGGTTTCCCCCGAGCCGGTTTCCTCCTCTTGCAGCGCGCGAAGCTGCTTTTGCGAAAGCGGGTTCCCTTGCAGATAAGTAGTTAGCCGGTCCAGGCTTCCTGCAATATGCCGCAGATGAAAATGCGCGGAAGCCGGGGGCACGAAGCGCGCCAGATCCTCTTCGGCCTGTTCCAGTGCGAAGAGGACAGCCGCCACAGCGGGGTCACAGGGCAAGGATGTTTCACGCAGCCACGGTTCCGCCATTGCGCTAGGGTTTCAAGTATCTACGAAGGAACGCGTAGACCTCCGAACGGGATTCGCGCGCCAGCTTGGTATCGATGCGGTTGAAGTGGTGTCCGCCCGGAGCTGCTTCATAAATCTTCGATTCGAACTGCTTGCCTTCCGCCTTCAACGCGGCAATCAGATGCCGCACTTCCAGCACGTTCACGTCTTCGTCGATTGTGTTGGAGTGGATCAGGAGCGGAGTGGCCAGCTTCGAGGCATAAGTATATGGCGAGCGCCGCAAATACTCGTTCACGTTATCGTTTGCGTCTTTGCCGAAGCTTTCAGAAAAGATACGCCGGTAGCTCTCGGTTTTGTAGCCCATGCGCGCCACCAGATCGCTGACCGGCACGCCAGCATAGGCACAGGCAAACGACGCCGGATGCTCGAAAATATTCATCAGCGTGATCATGCCGCCATGGCTCCAGCCCATGATGCCGACACGCTTCGGATCGAGAAATTTGTATGTTTCCAACATCCAGGCGCGCGCGGCGAAGACGTCGTCGTTCTCGCGCCCGCCATAATCAATAGCGCGGTAGTAAGCGGCCCCATAGCCGGTGCTGCCGCGGTAATCTGGCGCGACTACTGTGTAGCCCTGCTCAACCAGTTCGCGGACAACGTGCGCGCCGTTGCCTTCGCCACCGCTCAGGAAGCTGCTATGCACGCCGCCATGCACGTACACAATCAACGGATGCTGTTTGGCACGGTCCAGATTTTTCGGGACGAAGCTATACGCGTAAACGATCATCGGGTTGCCCGCACCCTGCGCCGTTGGGTTCGGCTCACGCGCGGGCGGCAAGCTGGTGTAGGCGAACTTGTCGACCGTCGAGATATCCTGCAGCTTCATCTGCCACATCAGATCGTCAATCTGCTTCAGCACTTCATCGTTTGAGCCGCCGCCAGCAACGCCGGTCTGCGCCGCGGTCCTGGCGGGTGGAACGGTAGGATTCGGTGGAGCTTGCTGAGCACTGGCAAGAAAAATCGGCAATAAAAAAAGCGGGAACAGTCGCATAGGTTCAGTTCTTCAGGTAGCGGTCCAGGAACACGTAGATCTGCTCACGCGATTCCCGTGCAAGCGGCGTATCCAGGCGATTGAAGTAATGTCCGCCGGGAGCATCGGTATAAATTTTCGATTCGAACGAGGAACCGGAGGCTCGCAACTCAGCGATCAGATGCCGCACCTCCAGCACGTTCACATCTTCATCGTTGGAGTTGCCGTGAATCAAGAGTGGAGTCTTAAGGGAAGCCGCATAGCGATAGGGGGAGCGCTTCTCATACTCCTTCACGTCGGCATCGGCGTCCTTGCCAAGCATCTCTGAAAAGATCCGGCGGTAGCTGTCGTTCTTATAACCCATGCGCGCCACAAGGTCGCTGACCGGCACGCCCGCATAAGCGCAGCGGAACGCATCCGGGTGCTGCAGGATGTTCATCAGCGTGATGAATCCGCCGTGGCTCCAGCCGATGATTCCAACATGCTTCGGGTCCAGGAAAGTGTACGTCGAAAGAGCGAAGTCACGGGCGGCCAGTACATCGTCCACTTCGCGGCCACCGTAATCGATGGCTTGTGAATAATCCTGCCCGTAACCGGTGCTGCCGCGATACTCCGACGCAACAACGGAATAACCCCGCGCAAGCAGTTCACGAACCACGGCTGCGCAATTTGCCCGGCCGCGTGTCATGAAATTGCTGTGCACGCCTTCATGGACAAACACAACCAGCGGCGCCGGATGCGCGCGGTCCAACTGCTTGGGGATAAACATGTACCCGTACAGGATCATCGGGTTCCCGGCACCTTGGGCGGTTACGTTTTTCTCTCTCGCTTGCGGCTGGCCTGTGTAGGTGAATTTATCGACGGTCGCGAGCTCTTGAAAGTCCAGCTGCCAGGCGGCGTCGTCCAGGGCTTTCAGTGTCTCGGAAAATTGGGCTTGAGCGCAAGCGCAAAAGAATACCAGCAGGAGGACTGCACGCATGCAATCGGCCACTGTAGCACGGCCGGTTAGAACGGGATGAACGGGTGCGTTTCGCTGCCGACCCGAACGGCGCGGGTAACAGTTTCCGAGCCTGGCAAATTCAACAAGCGCGGCTTCATCAAGATCAGGATCTGAGTCTCATCCTGCTGGCGGGTATGTTTCCTGAACAGTTGGCCTAGAAAAGGGATCTGCGAGAGCCCGATGGTGCCGCCGGTCGCTTTCGAATCGGTGCGCGAAACCAGCCCCGCGACCAGCGCCCACTCCTCATCCCGCAGCCGCACGCTGGCGTTCAGTTTGCGGTTGAAGATAAGCGGATTGCCGTTAACCGTCTGACCGGTGAGAATTTTGAACTCACTTTCCACCTCAAGCGACACCTCTTCCATGCCGTGGACATGGGGCGTGATTTTCAACGTGATCCCCAGGTCTTCAAACGTAAAAGACGGCACAGGCGTGAATCCGGACTGTACGGCTGTACCCGCGGAGTAACTGCTGGTCACAATGGGATAGCGGTCGCCCAGATGAAACGTGGCGGGCTGCGCATCACTGGCCCGCAGATCGGTTTTCAACATGGTGCGGGAACGGCTATCCGAAAAATTTACCAGCGCCTGCGCCTCGTTTATTGAAAGGCTGAACAGGGAGAGGCTGTTCGGAAACAGACCGCGGTAGGCACTTTTCAGGACACCGCTGCCCGCGGCGGAAGCCTGCGCCAGATACTGATAAGATCGCGAGCCGAACGGGAACGGGTTATTCGCGTTGATGGGCAATGAGCCCGCGACTGTTCCGGCTGTGACACCAGGAAGGCCGGTGAACGCAACATTAATCATGTTCGGCAGATTGATGCCAAAGTTGATCACGTCGCTTTTGCGCACCTCGATAAGTTGAAGTTCCACCATCACCTGCGGCCGGTAATTCAGAAGGCTTTCAAACAACGCTTGCGCCGGAAGGGCGCGCGACACGCGATCGCGAATCACCACTGTATTCGTTTTCGAATCCCAGGCCACCTTTTGAATGTCGAGCGTTTGGCGTACCGCTTGGGCCAGTTCCATCAGTTCCTGAGAGGTGACGGCTTGCGGAACGGGAATGCTGACGGTAACCGTCTGTTCCAGGTCCGCGCGCTTAGCAGGAATATCATGGGCCACCATGAAAAGCCCCGGCGATATCGGAGTGACGAAGGCCGCGGTAGCCGCTTCCAAAGAATGCAAAGCTTCCCGGTAATCGGCTTGGTCCAATTGAAAATTCAGCGGACGCCCATTTTCAAAATCGCTATCGAAAACTACTTCCAGCCCATAAACCTGCGCTGTTTGCGTCCACAAACTTTTCCAGTTGCCCTGCAGATTTAAATCGAACCGGCCGGCGCGTGCTTTCAATTCAGGCGCAGGTTGTGGCTGGCGCATGGCGGAAAAATCACGGGCCGTCAGGCTGTCAAAATATGGTGCGGGTTCAACCAGGACATCCGGTTCGGCGGGTTCTGGTAAAGCGGGCGGCTCCACCTTAGACGAAATTAGAGCACGAGTCTGCAGGCTGGCTGCTTTTGCGCGGAACTTGCGATTTTTGGGCTGCAATGCGGAAGCGCGGGAATAGAGCAGAAACGCTTGTGAAACCTGGCCCTTGCGTTCCGCCTTGTGAGCTGCGCGCGCGGCAGTTGAAGCTGCGCGGGAAGCCTCAGAGCCACAGGCCGCAAAAGCCCAGCAGGCCAGACCGGCAAGACGCAATTCTCCTCTCAAGTAAATTTGACGAGCCAGACACCGCGAACGTGCACTTAGAATTTAGTGATGCAACGGATTCAGGCTTCGCTCGCGCGTGACTGGTGGCAATACCTTGTGCCGTTGGGCGTGTTCCTGCTCTGCGTGACTGCCGGCATTGTGCTGCGCCGTCTGATGGCTGCGGGAATCCGCCGCTGGGCTGCCGCGGGGAACCATCGGGTGGGTGAAATTATCGCCGAATCGTTGCGGGGACCCATCCTGATTTGGGCGGTGATCCTGGGAGCGGATTTAGCCAGCCGGAGTTCGCAAGTGCCGGCCCAATACATTCATCAGGTTGACGTGGTGCTACTAGCGCTCTGGATTGCTTCGCTCACCATTATTGCCGCGAAACTAGTTGGAAATATTGTGCATTTGTACGGCGCGCATGTTTCCGGGCAAGCCGCGGCTTCTGCCACGCTCAGCCGAAATCTGGCGCAAATCGCGGTTTATACGCTCGGCATCATGATCCTGCTGAACCACATCGGCGTGGATATCCGCCCTCTTCTGACCGCGTTAGGGGTGGGCGGGTTGGCGGTCGCACTGGCGCTGCAGGACACCATGGCCAACCTGTTTGCCGGCTTCTATATCAGCGTCGCCGGCCAGATCCGGCTGGGCGATTACATCAAGCTCAATACCGGCGAAGAGGGATACGTGGTGGATATCACGTGGCGCAGCACCACGCTGCGGGCCCTGGGCAACAATTTGATTTTTGTGCCCAATAGCAAGGTGGGCCAGGCCAACGTTACCAATTACAACCTGCCGGAAAAGAAGATGGGCAGCAGTGTGACCGTCCGGGTTGCGTATGGCGCTGATGTGGAACGCGTGGAACAACTTCTGCTGGCGGAAACCAATGCGGCGGCTAAAGACCTGGCGGGCCTGGTGGCGAACGATCCCATCACTGTGACGTGGATCCCCGGCTTCACCGATGCCGCCCTGGTGCTTACCGTGAACTACAACGTAGTTGAATTCGTGAGCCAATTTAATGTGCAAAGCGAATTGCGTAAGCTCTTGTATCGCAGACTGCGGGCTGAGGGCGTATCGCTTGCGGCGCCCACTCAAATCGTCTTGACGCAGTGAACTATTTCGCAAGCTGGGTGTACAGGCTGAGCAGTGATCGATAACGGTCCAGAACATCTTGACCCGGCCGCTGGTCTGTGGAATTCGTGACGGTGTACAGATACTGAACCTGAGTCTGATAGGCCGGCTGACTGTAACGGATGGGCGGCGTGACCAGTTTTTCCAGTAGAGCGCTGTTGCGATCTGTCTTCGCTTTGGCCACTAAGCGGTTCGTATCGCTCACCAGATCGCGCACGCGCATGTTGTGTTCGAACTGCTGTTGCAGATCAGCCGTGGTCACGCCGTCCGCCGTGACACGCGGGTCTTCGGTCAGCGTAAGGGGCTGCGTGAACGAGGTTGCGCCAGCGGTCAGCCGGACCGAGTAAATGCCGGGCACGGCGACCGGTCCGTTTGCCAGTGAGGGCCAAGGGCCCGGGTAGCGCAAATCCCAAACGAAACGATGCAAACCGGCGGTCTTATCCAGGCGTGCCGGTGGGGTGCGCGGGCGAAAGCTCCCCTCTTCTTCGTCATCGCCACCAGGCGCGGGAGCAGCTTCGGCACGCGCCGGCGTGGCTGTTGTGAACGCCCGAACCAGGTTGCCGCGGCTATCCAGTATCTCGAGTTTCAAATCTTCGGCCGGGGCGCTCAGGTAGTAATCGATCTGCGCGCCTGCCGTGCGTGTTCGCCCCGGTATGCGGATGCTAACGCGAGGTTGAAAGAGCGTCACCGGCTTCAAAGCCTCAGTACTATGCAGCGGCGTCAGATTATCCAGAATGTAGAAACCGCGCCCTTGCGTGGAGAGCACCAGATCTTTGTGAGCAACTTTGATATCCGTGACTGGCGTGCGGGGAAGATTCAACTGGAAAGGCTTCCATTCCTTACCGTTATCGAACGATACATACATGCCAAACTCCGTGCCGGCATAGAGCAGCCCGGCGCGATCAGGAGCTTCCCGCACCACGCGCGTGGGCTCATCGGGGGCAATACCTGTCACGATCCTGGTCCAGTTCCCGCCAAAGTCATCGGTGCGATACAGATAAGGCGCGAAATCTCCCAGCAAGTAGCGATAGATCGCGACATAGGCAGTGCCCGCGCGCTTCGGCGAAGGCTCGATGTTCTGAACCCGCCCACCCGGAAGCAAGCCCTTGGGAGTCACGTTAGACCAGGTCTTCCCATCGTCGCGAGTTACATGCACTAGGCCATCGTTCGACCCCGCCCAAATCACTCCTCGCTGCACGGGCGATTCCCGAATCGCATAGATGGTGCTGTACACTTCCTCGCCCGTGGCATCGCGCGTAATCGGCTCGCCGCTTGCGCCTTGCGTTCCTTCCGGTTTCGCGGTGAGGTCCGGGCTGATGCGCTCCCAGTGCACACCGCCATCGCGCGTTCGGTGGACATACTGCGAACAGTAATATGCCGTATGCGGCGTGTGGGGAGAAACCTCCATGGGCGAGACGCGTTGAAAACGATAAATCAGGGCGCTGCCCGCGTTGCCATACAAAGATTCCGCGCCGATCCAGTATTGCTGCTCGTTGCCGGTCAGCAGATTCAGGCGGCTGAACTGGCCCTTGCAACCGCCGTAGACAATGTTCAGGTTCTGCGCATCGGGAATGATGGGTCCGGTTTCGCAACCCGGACCGGTGCGAAACTCCTGGCCAATTCCCGTGGCGGAACTCGGAATCATTACGGTCGTGTTGTCCTGCTGGGCACCGTAGAGCTTGTACGGATACTGGTTATCGACGGCCACTTGATAGACTTCGGCAGTCGGCTGATTGTCCTGCGGGCTCCAGGTGCGCCCGCCATCGAGCGAGACATTCGCACCGCCATCGTTCGCCTGGATCATGTAATCGGAATTTGTGGGATTGATCCAAACGTCGTGATTGTCTCCGTGGGGCACCGGAGCGCGCGAGAAGGTCTTGCCGGCATCGCTCGATTTGAACCAGCCTTCATCGCCCACGTAGACCACATCGGCGTTGTTCGGATCCACACCCAGCGTGTCGTAATAGAACGGTCGAGTGATAAGTGAACCCGACCCGTTCACCAGGCTCCATGTGGCACCGGCATCTTCGGAGCGGTACAATCCCGACCCCGGTTTCGCTTCAATCAACGCATACGCGCGATTGGGATTGGCGGCGGAAAGCGCAACGTTGGCGCGCCCGAACAGTTCGTTCGGCAAACCGCCGCCCAGCTTCGCCCATGTATTGCCGCCATCGCTCGATTTATAAATGCCGCCTTCACGGGCGCCGCTAATGATGGTCCAGGGCTTTCGTTGCGCATGCCACAAGCACGCGAATATGACGTCCGGATTGCCGGGTTGCAGTTCCAGGTCCGCTGCCCCGGCAAGATCGGAGAGGAAGAAGACCTGTTTCCAGTTTCTGCCGCCATCCGTTGTGCGATACACTCCACGCTCTTTCGAAGGTGCAAACGGATTTCCCTGTGCGGCTACGAAAACAATGTCAGGATTCGAAGGGTGAATTCGGATTGTGGCGATCTGACCGGCATCGCGCAAGCCGGTGAACTGCCAGGTTTGCCCCGCATCGGTGGATTTGTACATGCCGCGCCCGATGGAAACATTCGACCGTATCTTGGAGGAACCGGTGCCGGCAAAAATTATATTTGGATTCGAAAGCGCGACATCGATGGCGCCCATGGAGCCGGTGGAGATCTGCCCATCCGAAATATTGCGCCATGAGTGACCGGCATCGATGGTCTTCCAGATTCCGCCGCCCGTCGAGCCCATGTAAAAGGTTCGCGGCTGTGCCGGTACTCCGGTGATGGCGGTCACGCGCCCACCCCGATTTGGACCGATGGACCGATACTTCAGTGTGGAGTAGAACGGCTGAGACTGCCCGAAAGCCAAGGCAGTGAACAACGCGAGCGCAAGAATTCGCAGCATGGGAATACTCCAATTTACAACGCGCGAATTTGCGATAGACTTGGCCGCGATGGGTATGGATCGACGAACGTTGGTAAAAGCGGTAGGAGCCTTGGCCATTCCGGCATTGCTCTCCGCGGAGCCAAATGAGTGGGGCACTCCCGTCATCGACATTCATTACCACCCAGGGGGAGAAGCCGGTCAGGAGATTCGGCACGCCGATGGATCCGGTGTCACGCGCGCGGTCCTCCTACCGGGAAACGGCGCAGAGCAACGCGCGAAAGCCGATGTTCACGATCATGCCGACCGCTTTGTTCGTTTCGCCAACTTCGACGTGCGTGAGCCCGCGGCGGAAAAGCTGTTCCGCGCCAGCGTGCAGAGCGGTGCCATTGGCTTCGGTGAGTTGAAGTACCCGGTGGCTTGCGATGGCCCAGAGATGCTGCGGGTTTATGCGCTGGCAGCAGAGCTTGGCGTTCCCGTGCTGCTTCACTTCCAGGAAAATCAGGGGCACTGGAATAACGGGATTGCGCGCTTACCCGCACTTGTAAAATCGAACCCAAAAACCACGTTCGTTGCACACGCCAACTCCTGGTGGGCGCACACCAGCGCCGAGGTAGACGACTCTGTCGATTACCCGAAAGGGAAGATCGTTCCGGGCGGCATCTCCGATCACCTGCTCAGCGAGTATCCGAATATCTACGGCGATCTTTCCGCCAACTCCGGCCGCAACTTTCTGCAGCGGGACACCGAGTTCTCCGCAAGGTTCGTGGAACGCCACCGGGCGAAGCTCATGTTCGGAAGCGATTGCGGCTGCAAAGATGGCCATGGGGCAGGCCAGCCGCAGGGGCCGCTCGGCAATCTTTGCACCGGGCGAGAAACACTCACCACTCTTAAGAAGCTTTGCCCGGCTTCGCTCTTCAAACAAGTTACCTGGGATAACGCGATGAAACTGTACAAGCTTGGCTGAGCAGCCCGTCAGACAGCGTCAAAGATTGCCGCGGCGCTCCTGCTCCCGCTCAATTGCCTCGAACAGCGCTTTGAAATTCCCCTTGCCGAAAGAGCGGCTCCCCTTGCGTTGAATAATTTCGAAAAACAGCGTGGGGCGGTCTTCCACCGGCCGCGTGAAGATCTGTAGCATGTAGCCCTCATCATCGCGGTCCACCAGAATGCCCAGCTCTGCCAGATCCTCCAACGGTTCGTCGATTGGGCCGATGCGAGCAACAAGGTCGTCATAATACGTGCTGGGTACCCGCAGAAATTCGATCCCTTGCGAGCGGAGTTTTCTCACCGTCTCCACAATGTCATCCGTTGCCATGGCCATGTGCTGAATGCCCGGTCCCCGATAGGATTCCAGATATTCTTCAATCTGCGATTTACGCTTGCCCTGCGCCGGCTCATTGATCGGAAATTTCACCCTCTCATTTCCGTTCGACATCACCTTGGACATGAGCGCTGAATATTCCGTGCTGATATCGGCGTCATCGAAGTGGCGAAACATGCGAAAACCCATGACATGCTGGTAGAACTTCACCCAGCGGTTCATTTCGCCCCAGCCGACGTTGCCCACCATGTGATCGATGTAGCGCAACCCCACGGGCCGCGAGACCAGGTCTTCCCCCTCAATACCCACGTAGCCCGGCAGAAAAGGACCGTTGTAAGTCGAGCGCTGCACAAAGGTATGAATAGTGTCGCCGTAGAGCGCAATAGAGGCGACACGTACCTCGCCGTGCCCGTCCTTCAACGTATCCGGCTCTCTGGCGGATACCGCCCCCCGGTGGGTCGTCTCCCGCCAGGCGCTTTCGGCGTCGTCAACCAGCAGCGCCACGTCGCGAACGCCATCGCCATGCACCAGGACATGCTCGGCAATAGGCGATTCCGGTGCCAGTGCCGTGGTAAGAACCAGCCGGATCTTATCCTGTTCCAACACATAAGAAGCGCGTTCGCGCGTTCCCGTTTCCGGCCCCCGGTATGCAATCAGGCGGAATCCGAACGCGGAGCGGTAAAAATAGGCGGCCTGCCGCGCGTTGCCCACGTAGAACTCCACATGATCCGTCCCCTTCAGGGGAAGAAAATCATCGGTGCTGGAATCGGATGGCGTAGCCCCGGTCGGTGTCATGGCACATTCCCGGCAGCCTTGCGGAAGTAAGCGATCCCCTCCCGGAGAGCAACTTCCACCACTTGATCGCCGATCTGCAAGGGTTCACCCTCAACCCGCCCCGTGACTCGCGTGTTGTCGTCGCGGGTGACAATTACAACCTGATAGGGAGCATCGGCGGCGAAGGCGGGTGGCGCCAAATGCACCACGGTTTCCGTGTAGACAGTCATGGGTTAACGCCTTCAGCATAACGCTGCTTATGTTCTGCGGGGTTCACCCGCTTGTAATCGAATTGAAACAGATGTGTTCTGCACTCACAAAGTGAGGACATCATGTTTGCCGCAGTTGGGCTACTGGTTCTCTGCCAGCAGCAGCTGGACAGGACCCTGTCCGCGGAAGCGGCACGGATGATGATGAACGCGGAACGCGCGGTGCAGGCCACCAACAGCAAACCTCAGAACGCACGCGCCAAGCGTGAGTTTGCAGAGCGGTTCAATCATCTGATCACGGCGCTGAAAGATTTCGAATAGGCTTATTCCAGCAACCACGGTGAAGTTTGGCCGGCCAAACAGGCTGCCAGATTGGATTCCGCGATGCGCCAGTTATCGACAGCGCCGGGATGGCGGCCCACGAACTAGGCGTTGGGCAGCTTGCGGATGGCATCGATACACAGTGCCGCGGCGTGCTTCGAAGCGGAAGATAGGCCTCCCAGTGCTTCCTCGATATCCAGCGCGGTAATGGAATAAGCCGGCTTTTGCAGCAATAACTCAGTCAGTGCGCTACCGGCAGCTATGGACGCCGTACACCCTCGCACGCGGTAGCGCACATCCACCACACAGCCTTCCGCGAACAGCACCGAAAGACGCAGATCGTCTCCGCATACGGGGTTCGAGACCGACACCGTTACGGCCGGTGCGGACAGTTCACCCACATTGCGGGGATTCTGAAAGTGATCGATCAGCAACGGGCTAAGCATGCTCCAATTGTCTATGCAAATCGTAGTCGCGGGGTTAGTCTGGAACGCCGGCAAGCTCCTGATCGCTCAACGCCGCAGGTCTGACCCGCATCCGCTTGAATGGGAATTTCCCGGCGGTAAGGCGGAACCGGGAGAATCCGCTGAGGAAGCGCTCGTTCGCGAACTGGATGAGGAGTTAGGAATTACTGCGGAGATTGGTGCGTTATTGACCCGGTATGAATATTCGTATCCTGCCAAAGATCCAATAACCCTGATCTTTTTTCACGTGACTCGTTACCGGGGCGTGGTGCAGAATCGGTTAGGGTTCGAATCGCTTAGGTGGGAAACTCCCGCCAAGCTGCCGGATTACCAATTTCTTGCGGGCGATCTACCTCTGATTCAGCTTCTTCGTGAAATCGACGTCAATCAAATCGAGTGAAGCCTGATTGTGGGTCTGTTGCGGCGTAACGTAGTGCATAGTCTTATCCTCAATCCAATAGGCCAAGGCAGAATAGACCGAGTGATCTTTGTAAGCGATCAAGAAATAATGCGGAGCGGGAACCGCATTTGGGTCAGAAGCAGCCGCATCCAGTTCCCGACGCGGAGCCGATTGGAAGATGTGCGTGGTTTCCGTGGGTGAATCCTCCACCGGTGGTGGAGCGGCAAAATTCTGATTAATCACCACTGCGGGGGCAGTAACCGCCGGAGGGTTGTTGATGATGGTGATATTCGGTTGTTGCTGCTGGGGAGCATAAGCGGACTGATCGTAATAGCCGCCACCCACGAAAACCGGATATCCATAAGCTCCAACGGTTCCGCGCCGCCCGCTGCCAGAGCCATTGCGGAGGGGAATTGGCTGGCCCGCTACTGTCGCACCCAGCGAATTTGCGAAAGGCACAGGAGCCTGCGGCCTTCCGGTGCCTGGGTATGCCACATTGCCGTAGCCACCGGGATTTGCGAAAACAACACCACCTGCCGCGCGCCCACCAACTTGAGCCGAGAGCACGCCGCCTGTAAAAAGAACCGCTAACAGCAACCTCATGACTCCACAATACACCCGTGATGCGCCCACTGTGGGCGGGGGCCGACCCTATTTTTTAATCGGTGCGGTGGTGGGGCGAGGAGCAATCGGGCGCGGAACGGGCGGCATGGAAGGACGGACCGCCGAAGGGTTCGCAGTCAGGTTAGGCGCGACCTTGTCATAGAGAGCGATGATGTCGCGCGTGATGTCGATTGTATTTGAGGCGAACAGCACTGGCGTCTGCTGGCTGGAAATATCCATCACCATCGCGTACCCGTTTTCCGTGGCGTACTTGTTCAACACGCTAATCATTTTGCCCCCCAGATCGCCCATAATCCGCTGTTGTTCCTGCTCCAGATCTGCATTCGCATCTTCGGAATCGCGCTTCAGCGATGTGGTCTTTGCATCGATCTCACGCATGGTCTTCTGCTTGTTGTCTTCGCTCAGCGTATTCGAACCTTTGCTCAAGGTCTGCTGCAGTTGCGTGATGTCGCTCTGCTTCTTTTCGAGTTCGCTTTGCTTAGGACCGAATTTAGTCTTCAGGTCGCTGGCTGCTTTCTGGCCGTCTTTGGTTTGAATGATGGCGGCCTGAATGTCAATCACAGCGATCTTGGTGGGAAGCGGTGCGGGGGTTGCCGCGGGGGTCTGAGCGAAGGCGAGCGATACACAAACGCTGGCAAGCGGGAGGAATACGGAATTCAGTTTCATTAGGTCTCTTCTTTGGTCTTCTGATTTTAACTCTGTTGGTTTCGATACTCAGCTTATGTTAAAACGTCCGGCCGATGGTAAAGCGGAACGTCCCGCGCTTTTCGAAAAACGGGAAAGCCTGTCCGTGCTGGCTGATCGCATTCAGAAATGACGCGTTATTAGGGAAGTAACTTCGGTCCGCCACAATCGGAGTCTGCAGGAACTCGTTTACGCGCGACGGGTTCAGGGAATAGTAGACACGAAAGGGAGCTTGCACAATTGGTAACAGAACCTGAACTTCGAGGCCAGTCGACATGCGGATGTTCTGCGTGCCGGGTGCGATTTGGACCTTATTGTTAAACGCGGCTTGCGGGAAATCGCGATTCAATTGATCGATACGGCTTGCATTCAACCGCAGCTGATTCGGATACATGATGCGATTCAGTCCCAAGTCAAAGAACGGAGCCATGGTCACTGGTCCGAATATGGGGATGCGGTATTCGAAGTTGCCTACCACTTGAGTGTCGCCGCCTGGCGTGATGATCTGGTAAATCGGAATATTCTGAGTCACCGGTTGCAGTACGGAAGTGCCATCTGCGGCAAGTGTTTTCTGATAGCGCGGATTTCCGCTCGCGTCCAATACCGATACCGGTGCGCTGCTCGGGATGAAAGCAATGGGACTGATTCCGTAGAAATCAAAGCCGCGCACATCGTTTTCGCCACCGATATACGTTCTGGCATAGGGAGGAATGACTTTGCCGCCATACCCGAAATAGGTGGAGGCCAACATGTGGAAAGCCAGAACATTCTTCCTGAATTTTGGCGAAACATGATAGTACTGCAAATCAAGCGAGGGCCGAACCGTGTTGACCGTACCGCCCAGGAAGCTGCCGGCAAAATCCACCGAAGCAAAAACGCTCCTGCCCGCCGTGGGCGTCATCGGGTGGTTCTTGGAATTATAGCTATATGAGGGCACAATACGGCTGGTCTTCACCCCCTGCAGCGCGTTCGGCCCGGACACCTGATTTACATACAGATACTGGAAATAGTTCTGTGCACCTTGGCTCTTGGTAGTCAGATCGGAGATGTCGTATCCGTACGTCAATCCGAGGCGCGCGAAACTGCGGCGCAGCGGATAGCTGGCGGAAAGAGAAACACCCTTTGAATTCTGCACGTAATTGAGCAGATTCTGGTTGCCTAAGGCGTCATAATACTGGCGCAAATCACGACCGCTCAGAATCGAGCTCTCGCGAGCCTGATCATAGTTATACCGCCGGATATAGGCATTGAAGCCCAACAGAACCTGAGTATCCAAAACATGGGGTTCGGTGAAGCCGAAGCTCACTTCACGCGTCCTGGTACCAAGCTGGCTTTCCACGGAAAGCGTTTCGCCTAAACCTAAGAAGTTATTGGTGGCGTAATTAAAACCAACAAAGCTACCCGCAATTCCCGATACACCGCCATTCAGGCCGATGGAGTTCTTGCCTTTTTCTTTCACTTTCAGCAGGATATCCACCGTATTCGAGCCTGGGTTACGTTTCAGTTCGTAGCTTTCGTTTTCTTTCAGTACTTCGAAGTAGCCAAGCTGATTCAGGCGCAGAATGCTGGCGTCCCAGAGCCGCGAACTATAGATATCGCCTTCATCCAGCAGCACTTCGCGGCGGATTACCTTATCCCGTGTTGTTGTATTCCCGGTGAAATCAATGCGGCGCACAAAAAACTGTTTGCCTTCATCCGCAGTAAGGGTCAAATCGACGGTATCGGTGTTGGGAACGATATCGATGGCTGGTTCCGGTACGAAATCGATATAGCCAAAATCCCCATAAAGCTTGGTCAGGTTCTTGATGCCATCGCGTAACTTCGCCGTGGAGAACACATCGCCGTTATCCATTTTGAATAACTGCTTTGACAGAACTTCCGGCGTGCGGAACAGTTTTACGCCTACGTAACTGATTTTCTTAAGCCGGAATTGATGACCCTCTTCAACCGGCAGCGTCAGATCGGCGCGTTTGCCTGGCTTGCTCCGCAGGAAGAAGGGCAGAGTTCTCTTGCCGCCCGGAACATCGCGGACGTCCACTTTCTGATCGAGCACCTTTACCGTGAAGTAGCCTTTCTGCTGATAGGCGTCACGAACCCGTTCTTTATCTTCTTCGAGCTTCGTCGAATCGTAAGTCCGCGAAAAAAGATTCTCCAGCAGAATGGAATGCGGTACGCCGATCGGCTTCGAATTTTTCATCGCCCGGATCACGTCACGGGAACTGAACACCTCGTTACCCAGAATCGTGATGGTGCCAACCTTCACTTTCGGACCTTCATTGACGTTGAAGATCACCTCGAGCGAACTGGGGGGTACGCGGCGCACTACCGGGTCTACAATTGCGAACTGCCGTCCGCGTTCGGCCAGATATTCCTTCAAAACCACGGCTGCGCGCTGCACCTTGTTCGGATCGTATTGCGATTCCACGGTAAGGCCGACCTTACGCTCTTTGAAGCGATCCAAAATTTCACTGGTGGTAACAGACTTGATGTTTTCGTATTTAATTGTGCGGATAACCGGCCGCTCCGTCACCACGAACCGGATAATCAGGCCCTTGTCACTTGGCTCGCTTTCCAGGCGGATATCGTCAAAGCGCCCGGTATTCCATAAAGCAGAGAAATCGCGGCGCAGCGTTTCGTCATTCAGCGTGTCTCCCACGCGTGTGAAGATCAGGGCGCGCAGCGTGTCTTGCGGAACGCGGCGGGATCCACGAAACTCAATTGTCCCGATCACGTTGGGGTCTAGCGGACCCGCAGCGGCCACCGGTGTTTGCGGAGCCACCGCCCCCGGAACGTTCCGGATTGCAGGGGCAACGGGCGCCGGCACAGCAGGAACGGGCTGATTCGGTTCCTGACCCTGCGGCACCGCTTCAAACGGGTTTTGTTTCTTTGGTTGCTGTTGCTGGGGAGGGTTCGCCGCAGGAGGAGTAGGTGTCTGGGACCGAGCTGGAACCAGTACCATCAGTCCCTGTATACAAACGATGGCTGCGGTCAGGCGCTGCGGCCTGAAAAACTTCATGTAGTTGTATTCCCTTTCCAACTGAACGCTCCTCCACTTGACGCGTACCCGTGGCCCCGCGTTACCCAAACCAGACACGTTCAGCACCGATGATGAATTCCTTAGTCTAGCCGATCATTTGGCCTCGAAACAATGTGACCCACCTGTCACAGGTGTGCCTGGTACTGCGTACCGGACCAGGGAGGCGGACGGTGCCAGGGTCAATACGCCTGAAAAGGTTGCGCTACACCGACAAGTCGATCTTCTTGATCTTGGCCTTGTCGCATTCGCCTAAACCCATATTTCCCGCCATTTCGATGTGCCCCGGCTCGCGCACAAAGTGGTTGAAATTCGGTTTGGTGACGTCGGTGCCCGGCTGAATATGTTCCTTTCCACGGTCCCAGAGAGAAACCGCATTTTCCTGCTTCCGTTTGGCCTCAATCACGTCGATCAGCAATCGATCCATAGCCACCGGGTCCGTCCCAAGCATGATTTGCTTCGGCGAAAACCGGTATTCCGGAAGAATGGAGAACGGTCCCCCATGCCAAATTCCGTTCAATCCGTCCATGATATTCAGGACGGTCTTGGAGCGAAGCGGCTCCACGCCAGCCAGCGTCCCGATAAACGAATAGGTATGCGTGAGTGCGCCTTGATGAGATCGCGCGACGTTGGAGAAGTTACCATAAGCGATATTCTTCAAACAGCCCGTCACGCCAGCCGCACCGTGCTCTTTCATTACCGGAAGATTGATGATTTTGGTGAAAGTCTTGGCAACGAGACTAACCAACATGGAACGCGTGTTCTCTTCTCCGAAGAAATTTACCTCCACGTACGTCTTAGGGTCGTACCCTTCCAGGGAGTCGCGGACCTTTTCGATCCCGATGATCTTCACGCCCTCAGGTACGAATTTGCCGTACCCGATGCTCTCGATCTGATCGGCAAAACGATCGTATAAATAGATTTGCGGGCCCGGAATACCCAAATCCATCAAGCTTTTGACAACTTCACCCGCAATTTCCGGGCTGGACTGAATAGCGGGAGCGCCCGAACAGTTCAGCTTCACGCCAATTACATCGCCACGTTGGAAGAAAGTGGCCCAAGCCGCCTTGCTATCCTTTGCGCCGGTCAGTGAAAGCATTCCCCGGTCGAGCATCTCGCGAACGGCGGCCTGATCGACGGCCGAGTCCGCACCGACGGATCGATCCGAGCTGACGCACACTACCTTCGCTGGGAACTGACCGGGAAAGCCGGACTGCTGCTGTTCATATGCGGAGACGATGTTGTATTCGGGTGCCTTGCCCCTGGGACCCTGTGCGTGAGCGGCAGCGGCGGATGCAGCGGCCAACTGAAGAAACTTTCGGCGATCCATAGAGTGAGTGGTGGGGAAGGAGGGACTTGAACCCTCACGGGGTTTTGCCCCGGCAGATTTTGAGTCTGCTGTGTCTGCCATTTCACCACTCCCCCAAGGTTTAGGCAAATATTTCGGCGAGAAACTTCTTTGAGTATACACCTTGACTTTTGGCACTCTTCAAAACTCGCAGCGCCGCCGTATATGGAATCGATGCCTTACCCGTCGATGTGGAAGTTGACCTCTATAAAGGGGGCATGGCCAAAGACTTTACCTTGGTCGGCATGCCGGATACAGCGGTGCGGGAAGCAAGGGAGCGCATCAAATCTGCGCTCATGAACGCGGGCTTCTTTTATCCGAATAAGGCCGTCACGATTAACCTTGCTCCCGCAAACGTGCGCAAAGAAGGGGCCGGTTTCGATCTTCCCATGGCCATGGGGATACTCGGCACCCTGGGCTTTCTGGGAGCGGAAAAGCAGGATGCGAATCAATTCTTGATGGTAGGCGAATTGTCGCTCGATGGCGCGGTGCGTCCCATCCGCGGTGCGCTCTCGATTGCCGTTTGTGCGCGCAAGCAGGGAATTGCCAATCTGGTTCTGCCCCTGGAAAACGCGGCGGAAGCGTCCGTTGTGGAAGGGCTGAACGTGTACGGCGTGCGCCATCTGCCCGAAGCGGTCGCTTTGGTAAAGCAACCGGAGACTTTCTCGCCAACCCTCCCAATTGCGGGCGTTCGCGATGCCGATGAAGAACATACGCCAGACTTCGCCGACGTGCGCGGCCAGACTTCAGCCAAGCGGGCGTTGCTGGTCGCCGCGGCGGGCGGTCATAACGTGCTGATGATCGGCCCGCCCGGCTCAGGCAAGACCATGCTCGCGAAGCGCCTTGCCGGCGTCCTGCCGCCGCTCACGTTTCAAGAAGCCATTGAGACCACAAAAGTCCACAGCATTGCCGGAATCCTGCCGAAGAACGCGGGCTTGTTGCGCACCAGGCCTTTCCGCGCTCCGCACCATACCATCTCTGACGCCGGTCTGATTGGCGGCGGTTCCGGCGCTCCGCGTCCTGGCGAGGTCAGCTTGGCGCACAACGGGCTGTTGTTTTTGGATGAATTTCCGGAGTTTCCGCGCAACGTGCTGGAACTGCTCCGCCAGCCTCTTGAAGATTCTTCCGTCACTATCTCCCGCTCGCACATGACGCTTAGCTTCCCTTCCAGCTTCATGTTGGTAGCCGCGATGAACCCCTGCCCCTGCGGCTTCTATTCCGATGCCACGCGCGAGTGCCGCTGTACACCCGGCATCATCCAGCGCTACCTCGGCAAGATCAGCGGCCCACTGCTGGACCGTATCGATATCCACATTGAAGTTCCCGCCGTGCCTTACAAAGAGCTTCGCGGCGAATCCGTCGCGGAGACGTCGGCACAGATTCGCGAACGGGTGGAAGCCGCCCGGACCATTCAGCAGACGCGCGGTTACTACAACGCGCACATGCCGGCAAAACGCATCCGGACCGATTGCGTGCTCGATGCTACCGGTGAACGCACGCTCGAACTGGCCGTTCGTAAGATGAGCCTATCCGCCCGCGCGCATGACCGCATTCTGAAAGTAGCCCGCACCATCGCGGACCTGGATCGATCCACCTCGGTCGCCGCGAAACATATTGCGGAAGCAGTACAGTATCGCAGTCTCGACCGGAGTTATTGGACGTAGCCATCCGCTCAAAACCCTTTTCAACTGGTGCAGACCTTTGGAGTCAGGTCGCCGTAAACATCCGTGAACTAAACATCCCGGCCATCCCGAGCACTTTGTTCGCCGGCTCCGGAGTCAACGGAGAATCAGAATTGCAGGCGCAGGGACAGCTGAGCCAGACGGGGTCCGCCATTGGCACCGCCGGTGGTGCCAACAGAAGTAGCGATGGCGCTGCCGACGGTCTGAGTAATTTTTCCGAAGTTACTGTTGCTCATGGTAGCTACGGGATTGGCGAAGTTGGTGTGGTTGAACAGGTTGAAGAAGTCGGCGCGGAATTGCAGCTTGACCGGCTGATCGTGTCGCTGAAACAGTGCAAAATCTTTGGCAACCGAAAAATCGTAATTGGCCAGACCCGGACCGTAGTACTGGTTGCGGCCGGACGTGCCGACGGTGCCCGGTCCCGGCAGCGCGAAAAACGTGGTGTCAAACGCCGTCGCGGGATTCCGATTCTGTTGGGGCAGCTGGCCGGCACGGGTCACGTTGGGGCGATCGTTAAACTGATTGAAGCCGCTGTAATCCGAGCCGCCCGTATATACGGTGAAAGGTGCGCCGGTTTGGAGCGTGGTGATCCCTGAGATGGTCCAGCCCCCAAAAAGCTCGCGGGAGAGAATGTTGTTCCAGCCGAGCAAACGATGGCCGGGGCCGATGGGAAGATCGATTACATAGACGCCGACGAAGCGGTTGCGGATGTCGAAGGAAGAAGGACCGTGCTCCAGCCGGAGGTTTCGGCCATCAGCAGCCGAGCCACTTTCCCCAAGAGAGCCGAAGTAGGAGGAGTTTAAGTCGAGCGACTTGCCGTACGTGTAGGAACCCTGGAGGAAGATGCCTTTCTTGCCTCGATACTTCGAAGTTGCGACCATGCTGTTGTAATTCGAGTTGCCGATCGACTTACCCTGCGAGATAGAGCCGTACTGCGGATAAGGAAAGAACTGCTGGTTGGGAGCCAGCGTTCCGCGCACGCCGGGATTGTTGACCTGCACGTAAGGCTGGTTGGCATCGACATAGATACCGAGGCGGTGGCCTTCGCTGCCGATGTAATCCACTTCGAGAGATACCGTGTCGGTGAGAAGCTGCTGGATACCCGCGTTGTAATTCCATGAATAGGCGCTGCGGATATTCGGATCCGCCGCGTTGAAGCTCAACACGCCGGCTGTGGGGTGGCCGGGGCCTTGGTTGTTGTAATTTGAGATGAGGCTCCGGTCTTGCGAGAGGGCGGTGGCGTAATCGAATTTACCAGGCTGGGTTACGTTCGCGGTCTGAGCGGTTACCAGAGTTGCCGGTGGATTGAGAGCCTGGTTGGCGGGTATGTTGTTAAAGATATCGTCGTAACCGGAGCGGACGCCTGCGCGCAATACCGTGCTGCCCGGCTTACCGACGATGTGTGGCGACCAGGCAATGCCCAGCACCGGAGCAAAATTGTTTTTATCGGAGAAGACGCCGCTTGAAGGGAGCTTGTAGGGGGCCTGAGCAAGGACGAGCGAGGCGGGCCCGGTTTTTGTGGGATCGATTTGCAACAGTTGATTGGTCCCGAGAAGAACAATCCCCGCCCCGGGGACGAAATTTGCTCCATGATTTCTCAACTCTGAAACGGCGGAAGGATATTCATAACGCAATCCGTAATTCAGGGTGAGGGTAGAGGTGATCTTGAATTGATCCTGTAAGAAGATGTCCCAGGGGTAGCGCCGGAAATACGCGAGGGTGTTGCCGCTCCGTTCGGAGGAGGTGTTGATCAAGCCGGCGGCGAAGTCACTGAAGTTGACGAACGAGAAGACACCCCGCGCGCTGCCGTCCAGATAACGACGGGCATCCTCACGGCGGATATGAAATCCCCACTTGAAGGAGTGATGTGTCCAGCCAAAGGGCGAGACAAGCGACATGTTGTCGAACATTTCATAGGTGGTGGTGATGCGGCCCTGGGGCTGGTTGCTGGTGCTGCCTAGCGAGGCGAAGCCGCCCTGCACATTAATCGTCGGCAGCCCAATATCACGCGGGTTGCTGGTGGAGTTGACGATACCGGGCAGAGGGACGCCGCTTGCATCCGTGAACAGAGACGACGCATTCACGGTGTCCTGAACCGTGAACCTGGTTTTATTGCGGGAGAAGCCAAAGCGGTAGTCATTCAGGAAGTTGGGTGAGAAGCTATGCACTTCGTTCACTACAGATGAGTAGCTGACGGGCGCATTTGAAGTACCGCCGGTTACTGGAATCGCGCCGGGCGAAACGGAGGTGCCCTGGTACTTAATCCAGCGGCCACTCAGGCGATCTTTTTCATTGAAGGTGTGATCGATCTTAACCAGGCCCGTATCGTCGCTATTGACGCTGCGGATGTTGGCTACGTAGTTGATGGAGGCGTTGGTGTTGGAAGTATTCGGATCGGGCCAGTATTGCAGGAGCCGCTTCGAGATAGGGTCAGTAACGATGGCGCGCTCAGCGGCGGTGGGGACACGGGTGCTACTGACTGTAGGCGCGATCTGGCGAAAGCCTTCCCAGGACAAAAAGAAGAAGGTCTTGTTGTGAATGATGGGACCGCCCAGGGTAGCGCCATACTGATTGCGCTTCAAGATACTGCGGCCGGCGCCATTCTTATTGGCGAAGAAGTCGGCCGCATTAAAATCCGTGTTGCGCAGGTATTCGAAGGCCGAGCCGTGAAAGCCGTTCGTTCCGCTCTTAGTGACTACATTGACCTGAGCGCCGGTACCGCGACCAAACTCAGCCTGCGAGACGCTCGTCTGAACGGAAAATTCCTCCACCGCATCTGTGATGCGGAAGTTATTTAAAGCGGAATTGATCTGCGTATCGATATTACTGATGCCGTCAATAAGAAAATTATTCGACTGCGAACGCATGCCGCCCACGTTGAAGCCGCCGCCCTGGGTGCCGGTGGCAGCAGGGAGAGCGCCGGGCGTCAACAGAGCGAGGTCCAAGAACTGGCGTGCATTCAAGGGCATGTTCGAAATGGTGCGCGAATCGACGACACTCGATAGCGTGTTCTGATCCGTTTCAATGAGCGGCGCGGCCGCTTCGACATTGACTGTCTCATTCAGGCTGCCCACTTCCATGGTGAGATCGGCACGGGTGGACTGGTCGACTTCGACCAGCACCCTGTCAATAGTGGAGCGCTTGAAACCGGCCGCTTCGGCGGTAAGCGTGTACTGCGCCGGCTCAAGCTGCAGGAATTGAAACTGGCCGGCGCTGCTGGTGACGGTTTCGGCGCGCTTGTTGGTCAACACGTTCGTGAGCACCAGCTTGACGTTCGGAATGATGGCGCTGGAGGAATCCTTCACGGTTCCCGTGACGCTGCCAACGGGCGCGGCCAAAAGAGAAGAGGCGACGCTCAATATACAAAGAAAAGAGAGAAAGAGCTTCCGGAAAGTTAGCATGCAGTTGTCCTGAGACGGGCCTTATTGAGAATCAGCGGAACAGCGGTCGACTAACCGGGTCGAGCAGTAAGCGAGGTTTTTAGGATAGTAACAAGACTGAAAGCGATTGTCTAATTCAGCAACGCGGGATGTGCTCCAGATTGCGGCCAGCCGTCATAATCTGCCAGGCATACGAGTTGGAGCAGCGGAACCCAGTACTGCTGCCGTGCGTTCAATTTCGGTAAAGAGTGTCCGGGTTTAGGCTACAGATTTTCGTAAAAGCGCTTCTCATCTGCGTATCGAGTCAAGAGTCCGCTGAGTGCGGAAGTAGTGCAGTATCGCAGTCTCGACCGGAGTAATTAGACGTAGCAGTTAGCTCAAAACGTTTTTCAGCTGGTACAGACCTGTGGAATCAGTTCGCCGTAAACATCTGTGAGCCGAACGTCCCGGCCATTGAACCGGTAAGTAAGCCGCTTATGATCGAGGCCCAGCAAGTGCAGGATGCTCGCGTGCAGATCATGGACGGAGACCGGTTGCTCCTCGGCCTTGTACCCGAACTCGTCACTGCTGCCAATCACCTGGCCGCCCCGAATCTTCGCGCCGGCCATCCAGATACTCATTGCGCCAGGGTTGTGATCCCGGCCCATACCGCGTTGGGAAATCGGCATGCGGCCAAATTCGCCCTGCCACAGCACCAACGTAGAATCCAGCAGTCCTGTTGCCCTCAGATCGGTTAGTAACGCTGCAATCGGCTTGTCGGTTTCGGCGGCATGACGGCTGTGGTTGTCCTGAACATTCTCGTGCGCGTCCCAGGTATCCAGGTTCTGAATGCCCAACCCGCCGTGATACAACTGCACGAATCTCACGCCTCGCTCCACCAGGCGCCGCGCCATGATGCATTGCCGTGCGAACGGCCTCGTGATCGGGTCATCCAGCCCGTAGAGTTTGCGGGTTGCTTCTGGTTCGGATTCAACGTCGACCGCCTGCGGGGCGGCTCTCTGCATCCGGTAAGCCAATTCGTAGCTCTCGATGCGGGCTGCTAAATCTGTGTTGCCCGGATACTTGGCCGCATCAATCTCATTCAACTTCAACAGCAGATCCAATTGGGCGCGCTGCCGCTCCGGGGCAATCTCCGCGGGAGGCGTTAAATCCACCACAGGCGGGCCCGAGGGACGAAAAACCGTGCCTTGGTGCGAAGCCGGCATGAACCCCGAGCTCCAGTTTGCCGGTCCTCCGAAAGGGCCGCCGTGCGCATCGTAGAGAACCACAAACCCGGGCAGATCCTGATTTTC
>Ga0123338_10000531_pt1 | contig 38727 bp, 29 predicted proteins | sample grotaG_FD_89793 | JGI IMG/M metagenome (GOLD analysis project Ga0123338, IMG submission 89793) | Glacier valley bacterial and archeal communities from Borup Fiord, Nunavut, Canada, to study Microbial Dark Matter (Phase II) -... | ecosystem: Environmental > Aquatic > Freshwater > Ice > Glacier ...
CTTGGCGGCGACTTGATCGAACGTTTTGCCGGCGTGCACATCCGCGCCGGCGGTGTACTTCGGAATGGACCCGGATAAAAAGCTCCCGGAGGCCTTGGCATGGCCGCCGCCTTGCGCCTTGATCGCGGCGGGATTTTCCAGGCCCGTCAGGATCAAAGTATTCGCGCGAAACGGCTCAAGCGGCTTCAAAATTCGGTTGAATTGAAAATTCGAACCTAATTCCGCGGGCGTCCATTGGTTCATGATGATGCCGTTCGGCACATAAACCACGCCCAGGCGGCGAACCGGCTTGGCAGCGGCAGCCAGCGCGGGCCGCATGGCATCGAGGAAAGGTAAGGCGATAGCGGCACCCGCGCCCCTGAGTAGCGTTCGGCGGGAGAGGTGCGTGCCGGTGATGATGTTCATTGTGTTTTGACTCCAGCGACGGTGGTGAGAACTTTTGCTTCGGGTACGTGCTTCATTTGGAAAGGCAAGCTTCTGACGATGCCCAGGGCCAGAGTGGAGAAATGATCGTCTTGAGCGAGCGAGGCCTCGATTTGCCTTAAAGCCTGACGATCGTATCGTTCCAGGCCGCGTCCAAGAGCATAAATCAGCATTTTTTCCGAGAGGGCACGGAAGAACGCTTCGCGATCGCCCAGCATCAGGGTCTTCAGTTCTTTGGGGCCCTGGAAAGTGCGCCCGTCGGGCAGTTTGCCTGAGGAATCGACAGGAATCTGCCCATCTTTTTCGCGCCACTGGCCAATGGCGTTCAGGTTTTCCAGGCCGAAGCCCAGCGGGTCCATTTTCGCGTGGCACGAAGCGCACTGCGGCTGCGCCCGATGAGCTTCCATCTGCGTACGCAAGGAGGCGGATTCCCCCACTTTGGAATCGTCAAGCGCAGGCACGGAGGGAGGCGGAGGAGGGGGCGGCGCATTCAGGAAATTTTCGAGAATCCACTTGCCGCGTACAACCGGGGAGGTTCGCGTGGAATATGACGAGATTGTCAGGATGCTGCCATGCGCCAGCACGCCGCCTCCGCGTTGTGAAGACGACATGTCGACCCGGCGGAACTCTGGGCCTGTAACGCCTGGGACACCGTAGAAACGGGCGAGGCGCTCATTGAGGAAAGAGTAATCGGCGCTCAACAGTTCGAGTACGCGACCGTCCCCACGGACGACATTTTCGAGGAATAGCTCGGTTTCGCGGCGCATGGAATAGCGCAGGCTTTCGTCGAAATCGGGGAACTTGCCGGCATCCGGACGGACCACATCGATATTACGAAACTGCAGCCATTGACCGGCGAAATTGTCCACCAGCGCACGGGCTTTTTCATCGCGCAGCATACGGCGAACCTGCGCTTCCTGTACGGCAGGAATGTGGAGTTGATGCAGACCGGCCAAGCGCAGCAGTTCAGCATCGGGAACACTGCTCCAGAGGAAATAGGACAGGCGCGAGGCGAGCTCGAAATCGCTGACCGGGACACTTCCGGCGGTTTCCGCGCCACGAGCCGGAACCACGTCCCGTTCGATGCGAAACAGGAAGTGAGGAGAGACTAGGACACCTTCGAGGGCTGTGGCGATGGATTCGTCGAAGGAATCGCCTTCTTTGCGCGCCAGTGCATAAAGCCCCGCATAACGGTCGGCCTCATTCCGCTGCAAGGGACGACGGAAGGCTCGAGCGGCAAATTCAGAAATGATGCGGTGGGCGCAGACTGCAGTTTGCTTACCGCATACGAAGACAAGCTTGCGACTTTCCGGCGAAGGCGCCGATGTTTGCTCAAAAGGTCCGCCGATGTCGATCGCCTCGAAACGATGATCGATGCGGGTCTCGATGGCGTCGGTTTTGATTTTTGTGCCAAGCTTGCGCAGCGTTTCGATATCCTGCGGGGAAAGTTTGCCCCGTGGATTGATTAGCGCGCCGGGCTTTCTGGTAGACGGCTCCGGCCCGTTATAGTTAGCCGGCAAGCCGTGAAATTCTTTCAGGTAAGAAGCGGATATCAGGTGCTCGCCAGCAGGTACCTTCATTCGAAAATCCAGGAGTTGACCTTCCAGATCGGTCGCGTCCATTTCGCCCTGCTGCACCAGTTTGGAGTCGAGCCATAGGCCGATATGGGCGGGCATGGATTGATTCGGACGATGGCCATTCAGCACCAGCCGGAAACTATAGACTGCATCTACCGGAAACCGGTGGATCGTGTGACCTGCGTGGCGCGAACTGAGACCGGTGAGGTCGTAATTCGTGAGGTCAAGCGTGGGCACTTTACCCCGCGCGGCGTTCAAGCGCACGGCCATGGCGTAATGGCTGACAGCGGGCTTTTGTTTCGCGGGCCCGAAGAGGGCGGTGCGCACGGAAAGCTCGGCCGCGTCGGCATACTTCTCCAGCAAAACGGAGGAAAGGGTCAGCGCGTCGCTAATGTTATCGAAGCCGAAGGCGGCTTGATCCTGCGGAAAATTGTCGGCGGCGTGGAGGTCAATGCCAAGCAGATCCCGCAGACTATTGTTGTACTCGGCGCGGTTCAGCCTGCGCGCCGCCACCAAACCGGTATCGGGCTTGATGGCCGCGTCCTGGCGGGCAAATTCCGATTCGAGCCAGCTTGTCACGGCTCTCAAATCTTCCGGTGCCGGCTTCGGTACACCGGGTGGGGGCATTTCGCCGGACTTCATCTTGGCAGTGGCTCGTTCCCATATTTCGCGATACTCGGTGAACGTGGTGGAATCTTTGTGCCCGGCCAGGTTCACCCCGCCCGAAGTGACGGTAGCGTTATGGCAGGCGACACATTTCTTTTGAACAAACGCCAGCGTGCTGGACGAATCGGCCAGTAGCGGAAGTTGAAAAGAGAGGAGAGCGAGAACCGGAACTTGGGTTAGGCGCACTACCATTGAGTATCCCACTTCCGCCAACAGCCACGCTGTTTCAGGCTGGTTAGTTCTCTCCGTGGCCGGTGATATTGAGCGATTCCACGCCAATTAAAGTAAGGTCGCCCCACACGGCTGTGCTTCCCCATAAGAGGGAGAATGCCTTGGTGGTGCCATCGCCCCACACGGCGGTGTCGCCCCACACGGCCGTCGAGCTTGCCACACCGGAAGCGGCATTGCTAAGTAAGACGGAATCACCCCAAACGGCAGTGTCGCCCCAAACCGCTGTCGATCCCCATAGAGCTTTGTCGCCCCAAACGGCTGTATCGCCCCAGACCGCAGTGTTGCCGAGCACGGTATAGGTGAATCTGGTGCTGTGTGTCGCGCTGTCGAAGACCACAATGGGGGAACCGGCCGTTCCCTTTGGCTTTTCAGCATTGTTCAGGGCGGCCCAAACATTCAAATACCCCGCCCCGACAGTGAAAATGTCGTACTGGCTTGTGTAGACAATGCCGGAGTCGGGATCTGTAACAGTGCTATACCGCGGGAAGACTTTACCCGCCGTCAGCATGAGCCGCGCCTTGACCTGATCCGGTGTCAGCGTTGGGTCCTTCTGGAGTAGGAGAGCGGCTGCTCCACTTACCATTGGCGCGGCCATGCTGGTACCGCTCAGCCGTACGTAATCCTTGGACAGTTTGACGGGCGCATCTTTGGTGGCGTAGTAGTCCTGTGTGATTCCGTTTGCGGGAAAGGTGCCAATCAGCGTGTTCTTTTCGTCCGACAATACGGAAATTATTCGGTTGCCCGGCGCGACAAGGTCAGGCTTGACCACGTGGTCCAGCAGGGTTGGCCCTTTCGAACTATAGCTGGCCATGGTGTCATCGGCAGTTGTTAGGGTTCCCGCGTCTTTCATGGCTCCCACGGTGATTACGTACGGATCGTTACCGGGAGCGGAAATGGTTCCGTAGCCATTATTGGCGAAGGAATTGTTGCGGCCTTCATTACCGGCAGCCACCACGACAACGATACCGGCTTTATAAGCCTGCTCCACTGCCTGGCAGAGGGGGTCCACGCGATAGCTTTGAAAAACAGGGCGGCCAAGCGACAGGTTGATCACGCGGATGTTATATGTGGCTTTGAGCTGGATGGCCCGGGAAATTGCCGCGATGACCGCGCTATCGTTCCCGCTACCATCTCCGCCAAGCACCTTTAGGTTGATCAGATTGACGTTCGGTGCAATTCCAACGAAGCTCCTGGAATAGCGGCTGCTGGAAGAATTAGCGCCGTTGCCGCCCACAATCCCAGCCACGTGCGTACCGTGGCCGTAGTGATCAGATGCATCGGGGTTACCCTCTATACCGGAGGCGGTGAAGTCTTCCTCGTACACAATGCGAGGTTTTGTATTGGCATTGGTATTCGACAGATCAACGTTAACGGTAATGCCGCTATCGATAATCGCGACGCCTATGCCGGCGCCGTTGAATCCATACTGAAACGCAGTGTTCGCCCCAACCGCGGGCCGGGCGTATTCAAGCGTGCCGGCGACTTTGTAGTCGGGCGTGATGCTGAGGACATCCGGATCTTCAGCCAGTTTGGCGAGCGCCCGCGCCGAAATACTGTAATGGGCCGCTTTAATAAAATCGAATCGATGCTTTTCGGCGCCGCCTAGATCCTGAATACGCCGGCGGTGCCGGGCGGTAGGATCTGTTTTGTATTGAACGATGACGTCGGCTACGGAAGCCGGGTCCAGTTGGCCCAGTTCCGAGGAGAGTTTCTCCGGCCCGGCGATGAGTCGAGTCGGTTGAGCCGTCACCTGGACGGCCAAAAGCGAGGCGACCACAGTGATGAGGAATGCTGATGTTTTTTTCACGCTGGGGATCTATCGGCAAGAGTTGGAAAACTCTTTAGCCCGGTCGCTTCCCGAGTCGTGTGATAGAAATACCGTGAATGCAACACGAAAACGGCGTTTCGCGACGATACTTCTTTTACGGCGCACCGCTGGCGGGGCGGTTCCAGCGGCTGGCTTTGGATCGGTACCTTCCCTGCGGGCTCTTGGATACAGGCCCTTTTATAACAAGCTCAACGTGGCGGCGATCGGATGCGGTGGGCAGGCCGGCGTGGACCTGAACGATGCCGCCCGGACCGAGAACATTGTGGCTTTGTGCGATGTGGACGAAGTGCGCGCGGCGGCGAATTTTTTCCAAATTCGACAAGGCGGCCAAGTATAAAGACTTCCGAGTGATGCTGGACAAGGAAGGCAAGAATATCGATGCCTGCACCATTGGTATTCCGGACCACATGCACGCCACGGTGGCTCTGGCCTGCATGCAGCGCGGAAAGCACGTCTATGTGGAAAAGCCTCTCAGGCGAACGCCCTGGGAAGCGCGCCTGCTGGCTGATGCCGCCTTGAAATATAAGGTTGCCACGCAGATGGGCAATCAGGGCTATTCGCACGAAAGCATCCGAACGGCAGCGGAGATTGTGTGGTCGGGGGAGATCGGCGACGTCACCGAAGTACATGTCTCCGCGTCGCCGGGCACTCATCCGACGGGGCTGCAAGAGCCGCCCGCGGAGAACAGCGTTCCCGGCACGCTCGATTGGGACTTGTGGCTGGGCGACGCAACCATGCGGCCTTACGCGGCGGAATACACACCTTACAATTGGCGTGGCTTCTTCGATTTCGGTACCGGGCAGATTGGCAGCTGGGGCATACACACCATGGGTCCGGTGAACCTAGCTCTACAACTGGGAGCGCCTCTGAGCGTGGAATTAGTGCAGGACAGTGGGCGCAGCAAATTGACGTTTCCCGAACGGGCGGTATCGAAGTTCAATTTTCCTGCGCGCGGAGAAATGCCGCCGGTCACTATTTTTTGGCACGATTCCGCTCGCCCGGACGATCCGGAGGCCTATCGCGTGCCCGGTCTGGAGAATGAGACCATCCTACCGCCGAGCGAAAATCTGGGTGAAAAGGGACGGGGAAGGCCCGCGGGGTTGCGTACCAACGCCGGTGGACCGCCGCCCTGAGCTCGCCCGGCGGGTGGCGTGCGCGTGGGAGCTGGCGGTCCGGGAGTGCCGGTTTACGGGCCGGGCAACACAACGCCTCCAAAACCGGGTATCCTTACCGGAAACGGCGCGGTGTTTGTTGGAACCAAAAGCATCATGGCGACCGTGGCGAAGGCGTACACCTGCTGCCCGAGGCGCGCCGGAAGGATTACGGACTGCCCCCTCCGCTTCTGACGCGGTCTCTGGGGCATATGCTGGACTGGGTTCGTGCCTGCAAAGGCGGCGATCCGGATTGTTCCGATTTCAAAGTTTCGGCCCCGTTTGCCGAGTGGATGGTGCTGGGCGTGATCGCATTTCGTGTTCAAGGCAAGCTGGGACAGCGCGAATTTTCGATTCACCAACAGCGCGGAAGCCAATCGCTACGTGAAGCCACAGTTCCGCAAAGGTTGGGAACTGAAGCTGTAGCCCCAAGGTATTCCGTTGCCGCCCGGCTGCAAGCAAATTTAGCTGTCGCGCAAAGGAGAACGGAAGAATGAGTGGTCTACAGGACTTTTTGAGCCTTTCCTATACGGAGCTTGAGGACAGAAACTTAGAAGCGAAAGAACAGCGGATGAAGCGTGTTCCGACGGAGAAGATTCAGGAACAGCGACTGAAATACCTGACCGATGAGAAGCGAATCAAAGCGGTCACGGTCCTGTTCAGCGATTTGGAAGGGCGGCTCCACATGCTGGATTACGACAAGAAATTTCTTGTCAAGAGCTGGGATAACCTGACGTTCGACGGTTCATCGATTCGCGGATTCACCGCGCAACGCGAGAGCGACCTTCGGCTCAACATGGATTGGAGCAGCTTTTATTGGGCGCCGAGCGACATTTTCGGCTCCGGCAAGGTGCTGGTTTTCGGCGAGGTGATCGATAAAGACGGTAGCCCCTACAACGCCGATATTCGCGGTGTGCTCAAGCAGTATGCGCAGGGCCTTCATGAGACAAAGGGCTACACGCTGAATGCGGCCAATGAGATTGAAGGGTTCCTGTTCGAAGGTCAAGACGCCGAACGCAACTATCACGATCACCAAACGTTCCGTTATGTGAACACAGGCGGCTATTACCACTCCCTGCCTGGCGATCCGCTGCGCACGTTTATCGATACCGCGGCTGAAGTACAGCGGGCGATGGGCTTTCAGAATGAGAAGGATCATCCGGAAGTAGCGCCTTCGCAATTCGAAATCAATTATGGTTACGGCGAAGTGGTGGCGGCTGCCGACCAGATTCAGCTCTACAAGTTGATTTGCCGCCAGGTGGCCACGCGGATGGGGCTGACAGCCAGCTTTCTTCCGAAGCCCGTGGTAGGCGTGAATGGCAACGGCATGCACACCAACGTGTCCGTCACGCAGAACAATAAGAATCTGATGTGGGACCCGGCCGGCGTGGAAAAAATCAGTAAGTTCGGGTGGGATTTTGTCGATCGTATCCTCACGCACGGGAACGATATCTGCCTGATGCTGAATGCGAGCGTGAATTCATATCGGCGATTAGATCCGCACTTTGAAGCTCCGAACCAGATCAAAGCTTCGGCGATCGATCGCGGGTCGATGGTACGCATTCCGATTGGTAATGAGAAGAGTTCGCGCGTGGAAGTTCGCTCCGTTGCGCCGGATGCGAATCCTTATATGGTGTTGCTGAGTGTTTTCCGCACGGGTCTCGATGGTGACATTTCGAATGTGGATAACCTTCGTGGCGCCGACCGGTACCTGCCCGATAACATCTATGACGCTCTGACGAATTTCCGCAATGCGGAATGGACCACCAAGCTGCTGGGCGCCGATGTGAAGGGCCGTTACGCGGATCTGAAGCAGGCCTCGGCGGACCGGTGCGCCCGGCTGCTGGGGACAGTCGTGAAGGTACCTGAGGTTCAGTACCACCACGAGGTTTATAACCAGTACCTCTGGAACCAGTTCTAGAGCGCTAGCAGAGGGTTAGGCGCGGAACGCCGATTGACGCTGCCTGTGGAGCGTCGGTCGGCGTTTTTGTTTTGGCGGTACCGGCCGGGCGGGCGACTAGGGTCGGAACTCTGCTGCCGACAAGTACATAGTCTCGCGATCAAACCAAAGGGCTGGCGTCGCGAACGCGGTCCAAAAGCGAAACCTTAGATTATTTAGGCAATGGTTCGCCCAAAACTTTTTGCAGGGCTTCGGCTAATTCGTCGCTGGTGAAGGGTTTTTGCAGGAAGGCACCCTGCCGCACGTCGGGGCTGAGATAGGTTCTGTCTGAATAACCGGACATAGATGACGGGAAGCCCTGGGCGGAGTGCCTGTATTTGTTTCGCGAGTTCGGGTCCACGCATTTCGGGCATAAGGACATCAGTGACCAGAGCGAGGATGGGCTCTTCGGTTCGGCGCACCAACTCGATGGCTTCCACGGGGGTGGCGGCAATGAGGGTGCGATAACCCTGATGAGCAAGGAGCACCGCAGCAAATTTGCGGACGGTGGGATCGTCCTCCACCAGAAGAATGGTCTGGTCCGCTATCGCGTAAGGAGTGCTGGCGGGCCGCGGGGGCGCAATGTCGTTCGAAGCCGGCCGATCGCTGACGGGAAGATAGATTTTAAACGTCGCGCCAGCGTCTGCTTCGCTTTCGACGGCGAGGAACCCCCGATTGCCTTGGACGACCCCATAGACCGTGGCGAGACCGAGCCCGGTGCCCTTGCCTTCCTCCTTGGTTGTGAAAAAAGGCTCAAACATGCGTGCTTCGGTATCGGCACTCATGCCGCAGCCATTGTCGGACACCTGAAGCATCACGTAGGGGCCCGGCATGGCGGTGTGGAGTTGAGCCAGTTCGGGAGAAACGGTCACGTTGGCCGTTTTCAAAGTGAGGCGGCCGCCTTCGGGCATGGCGTCGCGGGCATTCACCGCCAAGTTCATGATCACCTGATCCAACTGAACCGGATCGATGCGGACTTGAGCGATATTGGGGGGCAGTACAGTGACGATCTCGATATCTTCGCCGATGACGCGACCGAGCAAGGTGCGCATGCCGAGCACGACATCGTTTAGAGCGAGGACTTTCGGTTTGAGGATGTCGCGCCGGCTGAACGTGAGCAACTGATGAGTGAGGGACGTGGCCCGGGCGGCGGCGCCTTGTACTTCGCGCGCGAAGGCCAATAGTTCGGGCTGATTGGCGAGTGCGTCCACCAGCATGCCGTTGAAGCCGACGATGGCGGTGAGCAGATTATTGAAATCGTGCGCGACGCCGCCGGCGAGCCTACCAATGGCCTCCATTTTTTGCGATTGCCGAAGACGCGCGGCGGCGTTTTTCTCGTCGTCGATATCGGAGGAGATGCTGAGCCATTTGACGACAGCTCCGCGATTATCATGCAGGGGGACTGCCTTTAAATAGAACCAGCGGTAGACTCCATCGGCCCGCTTGAGGCGATATTCCACTTCATAGGCCAAGCCGTCAGCTTTGGCCGTAGAGCGGCGATTTTCTACGTGTTGACGGTCATCGGGATGAATGGCTGCGTCTAAGTCTTCGGCTGCATGTGGTTCGAGTTCCAGACCGGTATATTCTTTCCACCGGCAGTTGATGTAATCGACCTGGGCATCGGAGGAAGTGGTGAAAACGATGGCCGGCAGCGCTTCGGTGAGCGTCTGATAGCGCATTTCGCTTTCGCGAAGGGCGTGCTCGGCATTCTTGCGGTCTGTAATGTCGATGTTGACGCCGATCATTCGAACAGGCTGGCCCGCTTCATCTTTAAACACCCAGCCGCGGCCTTGAAGCCAACGAACGCTGCCCTCAGGCCAAATGACACGCCATTCGCTTTCGAAGCCGCCGTTTTCCATGGCCGCGCGAGATGTTTCGATGACGGAGGCGCGGTCGTCGGGATGCACCAGTTGGTACCAGGCGGGCGTGGTGGAAGCGAAGTGGCCTGGCTCCAAACCGTACATGGCTTCAAGCTCGCGCGTCCAGCGGTTCACACCGGTGGGGATGTCCCAATCGAACGTGCCCACACGCGCCACCTGCTGGGCCAGGCTAAGGCGTTCCTCACTTTCACGCAAGGCCTGCTCTGTGCGGCGCTGTTCACCAATATCCGTATTGGTGCCGAACCAGCGTTCCAGCTTCCCTTGCTTATCGTGAACGGGCACAACTCGGGTGAGAAAAGGCCGGAAGACACCGTCTGCTCCGCGCAGAGGGAAGACCATTTCAAAAGGGGTGCCGGTGGCGATTGAAGCCTGCCAGCGTTCCATGACCAGAGGGAGTGTGGCGGGGTCGTGAACGGATTGCCAGCCCCAGCCTTCCATCTGTTGAGCGTTGGTGCCGGTGTAGTCAAACCAGCGCTGGTTGTACCAGTAGATCCACCCGTCGCCGCTCGCGATCCAGCATAGGTGCGGGATGGCGTCGGCTAAGGTGTGGAATTGGCTATTTGGCACGGCTTGAGATTTGCGATGCGAACTAGTTTAGAACCTCAATAATTCTTCGATGATACCGCCTTGCCACTCTGAGTGAAAGCGAATGCGGCTACCAACGTGCACCTGCGTGCGGGGTGAAGAAAGGCTACTGGTTGGCAGTCGCGACGGCGTTCTGCGTGGGAATTGCCCTTGCCGCGGGTGCGCTGATAGGGAAGTGGCCCTTTTCCGAAGCGCGGATACAGCGGATGCTGGAAAACCGCACAGGACGCGAAGTAAGGATTGGGAGTTACCAGAAGATTTATTGGCCCCCTGGATTCATCGCGCAAAATATACGTTTTTTGCAGCATGAGCATCCTGAGCGGGAACCGCCGATTGAAGTGGGTAAAGTGGTGGTGAAGGGAAGCTGGGGAAGGCTGATGACGTTCACGCGCGTGATTCCCCAGTTGGACATTTACAAAGTACACCTGGTGATTCCGCCGCGCGGGCCGAAGACAGACGGTAGCGAGCATGACCTGATTTCACCAAAGAAGCGGAGTGGAGAATCGGTGGCGATCACGGCTGTTTCGCTGCATGAGCTGACGCTCGATTTTGTCCGTTCGCAAGCGGCTGCAACCAGGGGAGAGCTGGATCCCTACCGGTTGTTCATTACAGAGATGGTGTTAACGGATTTGAAAGAGCACGGGGAGTTGGGTTTCGAAGCGGTGATTGAGAATTCCGTTCCGAAAGGTGAGATCCATGTCAAAGGCAGATTCGGGCCGTGGAATTCCAGTGAACCCGCGCGCACACCGGTTGGCGGTAATTTCACCTTTCAAAATGCACGTCTGGGCGACATCCCGGGTATCTCCGGAACTATGCAATCAAAAGGCGATTTCTGGGGAACATTGGATAGGGAAGAGACGCGGGGGGATGCGGTTGTACCGGACTTTCGCGTGAAGGGATCTACGCATTCCGAGAGCTTGCGCACGGTGTTTCGCGGGGCTGTGGATGTGACGGACGGCGATGTGACGCTACAGCAGGTGGACACCACGTTCGGGAAGACGACGGTTAGCGCCCAAGGCACGGTTTCCGGCGAAGGGCATCCGGAAGGGAAAATGGCAGTGCTGAAGGCTTCCGTGACAAATGGCCGGGTGGACGATCTGGAGAAGATGTTCACGCATTCCAACACGCCGCCACTGACCGGAATGATTTCGCTGCACACTTCAATCAAGCTGCCAGCCGGTAAGGCCAAGTTTTTGGAGCGGCTTCAAATGACCGGAGACTTTGAGACAAGCAGTGGCAAGTTCACCAGCCACAATACGCAGGATCTGCTGAACCGCTTGAAGGAAAGCGCGAAGGGTGAGAGTAAGAAGCAGCAGGACGCGGACCGCGAAGAGGTTTCGTCGAGGCTGAAGAGCCATGTGGTGGTAAAAGGCGGGGTAGCGCGAATTGAAAACCTGGTGCTGGAAGCGCCGGAGACGATGGCCAGGATGGATGGGATTTTCAATTTGCTGTCGAAAGAAGTGGATTTGAAGGGAACACTGAAAACGGAAGGCAAGGTGAGCGATACGCAGAGCGGGTTTAAAGCCTTTGCGGTGAAACTGATTACCCCATTTCTCAAAAAACAGCACACCACGTTTGTGCCGTTCGAGATTAAAGGACCATACGGACAGGTAACCGCGCGGCTGGACTTGGGCGGCCAGAAGAAGCTTTAGCCGCGGCCGATGAAGGGCATGGCGGTGGCCATGATAGTGACGAATTGGACGTTTGCGTCAAGCGGTAGGTTGGCCATATAGACCAACGTATCGGCAACGTGCTGGACGTTCATGCGCGGTTCCACAATGGTGGTGCCGTTAGCCTGGGGGACACCTTCCGTCATGCGGGAGGTCATCTCTGTTGCGGCGTTGCCGATATCGATCTGGCCGCAGGCGATGTTGTGAGCGCGGCCATCGAGCGAGAGCGAACGTGTAAGGCCGGTGATGGCGTGCTTGGTGGCCGTATAAGGCGCGGAGTTGGGGCGCGGCACGTGGGCGGAGATGGAGCCGTTGTTGATGATGCGGCCGCCCGAGGGCTCTTGCCGTTTCATGATGCGGAAAGCGGCCTGCGCGCAAAGGAAGGAGCCGGTCAGGTTGACACCGACAACCTTGTTCCACTGATCGACAGTCAGTTCGTCGAAGGGAACGGGGGGCGCGCCCATACCGGCATTATTGAAGAGCAGATCCAGCCGCCCAAAGCGTTCCTGAATGCGGCCGAAGAGATTGTGGACCGATTCCGGCTGGCTGACATCCGTCGGGACGCTCAAGGTATCGGGACCGGTGAGCGCGGCGGTGCGCTGTAATTCTTCCGGGCGACGCCCTGCGAGGGCGAGAAGCCAGCCGGCCTTCGCGAGCGCTTCACTGACGGCGCGTCCAATGCCGCTTCCGGCTCCTGTTACGAGTGCCACGCGTATTGGATTGCTGCCAACTATTTCATTGCTCATGCGACTTCCTTCTGGGCTCGAATTTTTGCAACCACCAGGCGAATCTCTTCAGCAGTTACTTCCACGGGCAGCGATTGGCGTAGCGGCTTCAACCATTGTGCCCCGTGCGTGCGAACGGCGGCGTCAATCAGGGCGTGGTGAGTTTCGCTGACCCACGAATTCTGGAAGACAAGTTCGCCGCGTTCCACTAAATCGGCCACCATGCCTACGACTGTACTCAATTGGCGATCGCGTAATTGGGCGATTTCGGCAAACGTGCGGCCCTCATTGAGCAGGCGAACGGTTTCGGCGGCAGGTGAGGGGGCGGTCTGCTGAGGGAGGGTGGAGGCGCGGCGGCCACCCTGATAGGACGCGAGCACCGTGAGTATCTCCTCACCGAACTGATCGGCTTTGCGTTCGCCAATGCCGATGACGGCGCGAAGCGAGGCGCGGGAAATGGGCTGCTTAATGCACAGATCGATCAGCGTGGCGTCGGTGAGGATCATGAAGGCGGGGACGGCGGTGCGCTTCGCGAGTTCGCGCCGCCACTCTTTGAGCAGTTCAAGCAGGGCGGTGTCGTGATCGGGAAGGCGCGCAGGTTCGCGGGTGGCGGGTGAGGCTTGCGGCTTGGGCGGGGAACTCTTGCGCGCGTGGGATGGCTGTCGATCCAGGTATTCGGGCATGCCGACGCATACATCGCAAGCCCCGCAGGACTGCCACTTGGGAGTTTCGCCAAAGTGAAGACAGATCTGGCGATGGCGGCATTCGTTGCTCTCGGCGAAACGCTTGACGGCGTGATAACGCTGCCAGGCACGCTCGCGTTCGGCTGAATCGCGCAACTGTTCGATGAAGAAGGCGAGCAGGCCGGCATCTTTCGCGCGCCAGAGGAGTAAGCAATCCGCGGGGAGGCCGTCACGGCCAGCGCGGCCAGCTTCCTGGTAATACTGCTCAATGGATTTCGGCAAAGCGAGATGGATCACCGAACGCACAGTGGCCTTGTTGATGCCAAGGCCGAAGGCAAGCGTGCCGACCAAAACGGGAATTTCGTCCGACATCCAGCGCTCCTGATTGCGTGAGCGAATTTTGCTGTCCATCTGCCCGTGATAAGGGATGGCGCGGATGTTATTTTCGCCCAGGAAGTCTACTGTGGATTCGACGATAGCGACAGTGGGCGCGTAGACGATGATATTGCCGGCGGTTTGCGCGCGGATTGCGTTGAGCAGGTATTGAGGCTGGGTCTTGGCGTCGCAGAGGCGGACCAGGTATTGGAGGTTATGCCGATGGAAGCTGACGATGAACTTATCGGGGTCGCGCAGCCCGAGTTGAGCGATGATGTCGTGCCGGACGCGCTGAGTGGCGCTGGCGGTGAAGGCGGCGATAGGCGTTGTGGGAAAGTGTTGGCGGAGGCGGCTGAGCTGACGGTAATCGGGGCGAAATTCATGACCCCATTCGGAGATGCAGTGCGCTTCATCGATGGCGAAGAAGGCGAGCGGCACGCGCTGGAGCCAGGCAACGGTGTCATTGCGGGCGAGGCGTTCGGGCGAGAGATAGAGGAGACGATAGGCGCCCTGCTGAGCTTGTCGGATGGTTTCAAACTGGCCGGGCTGCGCTTGCGTACTGTTGAGTACCGCGGCGGGGATACCCATTTGCGCGAGTTGCGCGGCTTGATCCTGCATGAGAGAGATGAGTGGGCTGACGACAATGGCAGTGCGGCCGGAGACCAGCGCGGGTAGTTGATAGCACAGGCTTTTCCCGCCGCCAGTGGGCATCACTACCGCGACGTCGCGCTGGGCGAGGATGCTCTTGACAATGCGCTCCTGCTGGGGGCGGAAGGTATCGTAACCCCAGTAACGGCGCAAGGCTTCGCCAAGTTGTGCGTCGGGGGGCAAGCTTTGATTGTCGCGCAATGGGGGAAGGTTCACTTAGCACGCGCGTGGCACGCTTCAAGATATGATTGACGCAAATCGAGTATGCAGATTGTTCATGACGTGGTGATTGTTGGCAGCGGGGCTGCTGGTGGGATGGCGGCTTGGAATCTGGCTCGCAAAGGGGTCAATGTGACCGTGCTGGATGCGGGTGAAAAGTTCGCCCGGTCGAAGTTCTGGACGCATGTGAAGCCATGGGAATGGCGGGAGCGGATGGACCGGGGGGAACGGCCGACGCAGTTCCAGCTCGACCGAAAAGAACAGCCCTATGTGACACCGACGGAGAAGCCTTTCGACCTGGTGCGGGTGTGGGGACGCGGCGGCCGCACCAACATCTGGGGGCGTGTTTCGTTGCGCTATGGCGACTTGGATTTTAAATCCGCTGAGCGGGATGGATGGGAGATTCCGTGGCCGATCGGCTATTCCGATATCGCTCCTTATTACGACAAAGTGGAGCAGTTTATTGGTGTGTGCGGCGGCGATGACGATCAGGATTCACTGCCGGGCAGCAAGTTCCACTTGCCTCCGCCGAACATGCGCTGCGGTGAAAAGTATTTGCAGAAAGCTGCGGCTTCCGAGGGGATCTCAATTGTGCCGGTGCGCCGCGCGGTATTGACCAAGCCGCACAACGGGCACAATGCGTGCCACTACTGCGGTGCGTGCGGGCGGGGCTGCGATGTGTCGGCATTTTTCAACGCGTCGGACTATCTGATTGAACCCGCGCTGAAGACCGGCAAGGTCAAGATGATCGATAACGCGGTGGTGGCAGAGGTGTTGACGGGCGAGAACGGCCTGGCGAATGGCGTGCGCTATTTCGACCGCAGGACGGGCGCGGAACGGACGATGAAGGCGCGCGTGGTGATTGTGGCGGCGGCGTGTATCGATTCGACGCGGATTCTGCTGAATTCAAAATCGGAGCGGCACCCGAACGGGATTTCGAACTCGTCGGACGTGGTAGGGCGGTATCTGACGGAGCAGGTGCGCTTTCACATGTATGGCTTTGTGCCGGAGCTGATGGGGACGGCAACGCAGAATGACGATGGGATTGGGGGCGAGCATATTTACATGCCGCGGTTCAATCATCGCGGGAAGAAGCGTGAATATTTGCGTGGATACGGAAGCCAGTTTTGGGGCGGAGGCGCGCAGGGTGGGGTGGCGTTCGCGAAGGATCTGCCAGGCTTCGGGGCGGAATTTAAGGCGGGTGTGAAGCTGCGTTATCCGGCGCTGGTGGCGCTGCATCCTTATGGGGAAGTGCTGCCGCGCAAGGACAATCGCGTGACGCTGGATCCAGAGAAGAAGGACCGCTATGGCTTCCCCGTCGTGCGAATCGATTACAAGACGGGCGAAAATGAGCGCCTGATGGTCAAGGAGATGTACGACACGGCGGAGAGCGTTTTAACCGCGGCGAAGGCCGAAATTTTACCGTTCGAGCGGGGCAAGATCGATGTAAGCGGGAGCGCGATTCACGAGCATGGAACATGCCGGATGGGTGCGGACCCGAAGCGCAGCGCGCTGAATGGATTTTGTCAGAGCCACGATGTAAAGAATCTGTTTGTGGTGGATGGAGCGGCATTCACGACGGCGAGTGAGAAGAACCCGACGCTGACAATCTTGGCTTTGAGTTGGCGGGCTACGGATTATTTGGCGGAGGAGATGCGGGCGGGGCGGGTATAAATAAGTTCGGGAGCCGGACGGGCCGCGCGAGGCGAGTTCAGCGCGGGCGCGGTCCAGCGAATCAACGACTTTTGGAGAACCGCCCCACCGGTCAAAATCCCGAGTACCGCGAGGATGCCGTGAAGGAGCTTGCTATGGAGCCGCCGACAAAAAGATTTGGTGCCAACTGGCGACTCTAGGGGTGCAGTTCCGGGTCCCACCCATAGGCGCCGATCATTTGATCACGCGTGAGATGGCGGGCGGCTACTCGGAGGAACACTTCGCGGTCCCTGGCTTGCGGGTACGCTTCGCGAACGTTCAATTCCACTAACTTGAATCGAGTCTCGGAGTGTTCAAGCGCCAGCTGGACGCGGCGCACCGGATCCATCTTGCGGAAGTGCTTAACCCACACCTCCATGGCCGACGGATCGGTATCGGAGTAATAATCTGACCCTGCCATGGTTACTTCAAAAGCTTATCGATTTCGGTGAACAGGGCCTTGCTCTGGAAGAAATTTTCGGTTGAGGTGGAGTACTTGAAATTGTCCCGGATCATGCCGGTTTGATCGATCAGGAAAATCTGCGGGAAGACGACATTGGGGTTCTGCGGGGTGATCTTCAAGTATGAAGACGTCATCTGTCCGCTATCGAAAAGCACCGGCACGGTAGTCTTATGTTCCTTGATGTACTTCCGTACATTATCCAGGGTATCGGGCGGGAGCACGACGGACAGCACTTCCACTCTGCCCTTGTATTTGACCTTTGCCTCCTCAAGGGTGCTGGAGAACGCGATGCAGTGTGGACATGTGGTCTGCATCCACTCGATGATGAGAACTTTGCCCCGATAGTCTTGTAAATCGTGCTCTTTCTGGCTTTGGTCGGGGAGGGAGAAGCCGGGGGCGCGGCGGTTTGAAAGGTCGCCGGCGGTGAGAACGGTGAGCGAAAATAAAAGGCTGAGAAACACGCGCATAGATTTTCTATTGTAACTTTGCCTTCGCCAGAGATTCTTCATAAGGCGCGCGCGCGACCCCATTTTCCGTGATGATGGCGGTGACGTAGCGGTTCGGCGTGACGTCGAACGCAGGGTGGCGCGCTTCTGTGCCGGGAGGGGCGATGCTGGCGCCCGCGTAGTGAGTCACTTCGCTTGCGGCGCGTTCTTCAATGGGAATTTCATCACCGGTCTTGAGTGTGAGATCGAGCGTTGAAGTAGGGGCCGCGACGTAGAAGGGGATGCCGTTTTCTTTGGCCAGGACAGCGACGCCGTAGGTGCCGATCTTATTGGCAACATCGCCGTTGGCGGCAATGCGATCCGCACCAACCACCACACAGCCGATGCGCCCGGACTTGAGAAAGTGCCCAGCCATATTGTCGGTGATGAGAGTAGCGGCAATGCCATCATGCATTAACTCCCAGATGGTGAGACGCGAACCTTGCAGGAACGGCCGCGTTTCATCGGCGAAGACGTCGATGTGCTTGCCGCTTTCGACCGCGGCACGGATGACCCCGAGCGCGGTGCCGTAACCGGCAGTGGCCAACGCACCGGCGTTGCAATGCGTGAGCACCGTTTTTCCATCGGGCACAAGGGGCGCGCCGTGGCGGCCTATGGCTCGGTTGATTTCAATATCTTCCACACGAATGAGTTGGGCTTCGTCGGCCAGTGCTTTGGCGACTACATGGTGAGGGCAGCCAGCTAATGTTTCAAGAAGCCGGCGCATGCGATCAATGGCCCAGAAGAGGTTTACGGCGGTGGGCCGCGTGCTGCCGAGGGTATTGCAGATGAGCGCAAAATCGGCGCCTTCGGTTTGCATGCCAAGGGCGATGCCCATCGCGGCGGCCACTCCAATAGCCGGCGCGCCACGGATGACCATGGTCCTGATGGCATCGGCTACCTCTTCATACGTTCGGCAAGTGCGGAAAGTCTCCTGGTGGGGGAGGCGCGTCTGGTCGATCATGACCACGCCGTCGGGGGTCCATTGAATGGTTTCGATCATTGTGCGTGCGGAAGCTTTGGATTTTGAAGCAGGTAGACAAAGACGGTCGAGTTGAAGCCGGCGTGCATCCAGGTGGATGCTTTGGTGGAGCCGGTAAGTTGACACATCCAGCCGAAAGCAAGTCCGGCAAGCGTAATGAGCAGACCCATTTGCCAGATGAAGGAGTTTTGAGCCAGGTGGAGCGCGCCAAACAGAGAAGCCGTGACAAGGATGCCGAGCGTCGGGCCGACAGATCGAACTAACACGGGCTGGATAAAACCGCGAAAGACCAGCTCTTCGCAAAGGGGGCCGAGCGTAACGGCAAGGATGCCGAATTCGAGCACGCCGGCGCGGCTGGAGAGCAGTTTCTTGATGGGCGTTTCGGCGTTCGGGGTATGGAGCAGCAGGCCGACGAGCTGGATGGCGTAGGAGGAGGCGAAGCCGAGGAGGAAGGCGGCCCCAGGTGCGATTTGAGAATTTCGCCAGCGCAGCGAATGCCAAAATTCGCGACCATATTGCAGCTTGATGAGCGCGAAGAGGATGGTGAATAAACAGGCGTAAAGCAGCAGTTGAGACGGAATCAGCACCGCCCCTGATTTCGGATCGAGATGGAGCGCGCTGGTCAGCAGGTGCATCAGCAACTGGCTGAACAGGATGGAAAGCAGACTGAGAAAAGTGAAGACAAGCATGTCCTGATAGCCCCAGGAGATGGGGTCGGCCGCGACAACTTCAGGGGTTGGCTCGGGGAGCGGTTCGGGGCTCATGATTCGGTTTCGCGTAAGGCCATGGCAAGCAGGGGAATCATGATTTCGTGGTGCCCGGTAATGGCGTAACCTTTGCCGCCAGCGCCGGCGTGGGGACGCTCGACCACGTTGAGGCGCGGGCGGTAGTGCTGCAGGAAATCGAAATTCGCGGTGGTGAAGCGGGTGAGCGGATGGCCCAGATTGCGGGTGGTGGAGACGGCTTTGAGAAAGACCTCAGGCATGATGACGGCCGAGCCGATGTTGAGATATACGCCGCCTTCATTCATGTGGGAGACAAGGGTGCAGAAGAGGCGAAAATCGTGATGGGTAGCTGCTCCAAGCGCCGCGGGATTCACGGCCGGATGAGTGTGCGGCGTGTCAGTGCCGATGGCGACATGCACGGTGACGGGGACCGAGGCGCGGCCGGCCTGCGCGAGCAGACTGTGCGCCGCGAAGGGAGCGGTTTGAAGGCTGGCGCAGTAGGCCTCGCCAAGGCCAATCCCCGGCCGAATGGCACCGTTCATTTCGCGGCCGGTTTCCTCGGCGGAACCGAAACGGCCATCGGGGAGGACGGCTTCCACGTCTTCACTGGTGCTGCCGCACAGCGCGATTTCATAATCGTGAATAGCGGCGGAGCCGTTCATCGAGAACGATGTGGCGAAGCCGCGATGCATCAGGTCGACCAGGACGGGCGCCAAGCCGCACTTGATGACATGCCCGCCAAGCCCGAAGAGAATGGGTTTGTTTTTCGCTTTGGCACTGGCGATAGCATCGACAATCGCGCGGAAGGAATTCGCGGCCAGCAGCGGCGGAAACAGGCTTGTTAGTTTGGAGCCAGGCTGCCCCGGAGCGGCGAAATCCGCAATGGCCACCTTACCGGGACGGTCATGAAGAGAGATTGTTTGCAGCCCTGTCAGATCCATCGGCAAGGGCTTGTTCATGCGGCGTTCAGCACTTTGCGCAGGGCGTCGGCGGTGAAGCTCTTCTTCGATTTTACGACCTGCTCCGGGGTGCCGCTGGCGACGATGCGGCCGCCACCTTCACCGCCATCGGGGCCCATATCGACGATCCAATCCGCGGACTTGATCACATCCAGATTGTGTTCGATAACGACGATGGTGTTGCCCAGCGAGACCAGGCTTTGCAGCACATCGAGCAGCTTGCGCACGTCGTCAAAATGCAGGCCGGTAGTGGGTTCGTCCAGAAGATAAAAAGTCTTGCCGGTCTGACGTTTGCTCAACTCTTTCGCGAGTTTGATCCGTTGCGCTTCGCCGCCGGAAAGCGTGGTTGCGGATTGGCCCAGGTGCACGTAGCCCAACCCGACATCGTTCAGGGTCTTGAGCTTGGGCGCGATGTGGGGAAGATTTTCCATCAGCGGCAGGGCTTCTTCAACCGTCATCTCAAGCAGGTCCGCAATGGACTTGTCGCGAAATTTGACTTGCAGGGTTTCCTGGTTATAACGCCGGCCGCGGCACACATCGCAAGTGACGTAGACATCGGGGAGAAAGTTCATTTCAATGCGTTTCAGGCCATCGCCCTGGCAGGCTTCGCAGCGGCCGCCCTTTACATTGAAGCTGAACCGGCCAGGCTTGTAGCCGCGTTCGCGCGATTCGGGAAGCATGGCAAAAAGGTCGCGAATCGGGGCGAAGAGGCCTGTGTAGGTAGCGGGGTTGGAACGCGGCGTACGGCCGATAGCAGATTGATCGATGCGAACCACTTTATCGATATTTTCCATGCCGGTGAAAGTGTCGTGAGCGCCGGCGTCTTCTTTCGAACCATAGATTTCTTTCGAGAGCGACCGGTAGACGATGTCATTGATCAGAGTGGATTTTCCACTGCCGGAAACGCCGGTAATAACGGTGAGCACGCCCAGCGGGATTTCGAGCGTAACGTCCTTCAAGTTGTGTTCGCGCGCGCCTGTAACAACGATACTTTTGCCATTGCTCTTACGGCGCTTCTTGGGGATAGCGATGGATACAGTGCCGGCGAGATATTGCCCAGTGAGGGAAGCGGGGTTCGCGCGAATTTCGGCGGGGGTGCCGCAGGCTACCAGTTCGCCTCCAAGGCGACCGGCTCCGGGGCCGAGATCGATGACATAATCGGCGCGTTCGATGGTGTCGGCATCGTGTTCAACAACCAGTACCGTGTTACCCATGTCGCGGAGATGCGCCAGGGTTTCAAGCAGCCGGTCATTGTCGCGTGGGTGGAGACCGATGGACGGCTCATCGAGAACGTAGAGCACACCGCGCAGCTTCGACCCGATCTGGGTGGCAAGGCGAATCCGCTGGCTCTCGCCGCCCGAAAGCGTGGACGATCCGCGCGCCAGGCTGAGGTAATGCAGTCCCACGGCGAGGAGAAATTCGAGGCGCCTTTTGATCTCCTCCACCACACGGCCAGCGATTTGCGATTCGCGATCGGAAAGCCCCCAGGCCCGCACCGTAAGCAGCGCGCGCGAAAGCGGCATGTCCACCAATTCGGCAATAGTAAGCCCTTTGACTCGCACGGCCAGAGAAGAGGGCTTCAGGCGGCGGCCTTCACAGGCGGCGCAGCGCGTGGGCGACATGTATTCGGCCAGCCATTCACGGTAGTTGTCCGTGGAGTTATCGAAGGCGCGCTGCAATTGTTTGCAGATTATCGCCATGACGGATGGCTGAAGTTTGGCCGGAATTTTTTCCCACGGGGTGTTGAGCTTCCATTTCAAGCTGCGCGCCGATTCGGAAAGCGCGAAGCTCATGTTGGCGGAACTGGCGCCGGGTCCTAAGCCGCCTTCCAGCAGAGCCTTACCGGAATCGGCAATCACTTTAGCGGGATCAAACGCCCATAGGCTGCCGAGACCGGAGCAGGTATCGCAAGCGCCATAGGGGCTGTTGAAGGAAAACGAGCGCGGCTCAAGCTGCGGCACGCTGGTACCGCATTCCATGCAGGCCAGTTTGCGCGAATAAAGGCGCTCATCGGCGCCGACAACGGCGACAATGACCAGGCCATTTGCAAGTTGCGTGGCCGTTTCGATGGAAGCTTCCAGGCGCTTTTCAATGCCGGGCTTAACCTGAAGCCGATCTACCACCACCTCGATGGAATGATTCTTGCGGCGGTCGAGCGTGGGCTCTTCATTGAGTTGGCGGATGACGCCATCAATGCGAGCCTTTTCAAAACCCTGGCGCACCAGCTTTTCCATTTCCTTCTTGAACTCGCCCTTCCGCCCTCGAACGATGGGGGCAAGGATCATGATCCGCGCTTTTTCGCCGCTTTCACCCGATTCGAGACCCAGCACGTGTTGCAGAATCTGTTCGGTGGTCTGGCGCGAAATTTCGTTACCGCAGGTGGGGCAATGGGGAATGCCAACAGAGGAATAGAGAAGGCGCAGATAATCGTAAATTTCCGTGATGGTCCCGACGGTGGAGCGCGGGCTGCGGCCGGTGGTTTTCTGCTCGATGGAGATGGCGGGGCTCAGGCCATCGACGGAATCGACATCGGGACGCTCCATCTGATCCAAAAACTGGCGCGCGTAAGTGGAGAGGGTTTCGACGTAGCGGCGTTGCCCTTCGGCGTAAATGGTGTCGAACGCGAGAGAGGATTTTCCGCTTCCACTCAAACCTGTAATTACCGTGAAAGAATTCCGTGGAATTCGCACTGTAATGTTTTTGAGGTTGTGCTGACGGGCACCGTGGACGGAAATTTCTTTCAACATGCTGATTTGCGATAGGAACTTAAAGGCTACTTGTAACCATTGCGGGACATCGATGAAAAGAATCCGCCGGAAATTGTGGGAACGAGCGGTCTATACCGTGCTTGTAAGATGCAGAAACTGCGACCGGCGCATCGGGCAGAAGCATTTAGTTTACAACTACTTCAGCCCAAGCACGCGATGCCCTTGCTGTGGCGGGGCGGATCTGGAACGAAGGCAGAAGCCGGACAGGGTGGACCGGCTGTTAGGGAATCCGTACCGTCTGGCGCAGCGGTTGTTAGGCGGTGGTTTGTTCCATTGTGAGCTGTGCCGGGTGCAGTTTTACGACTTGCGAGGGATGGGGTAAGGGTTAGCGGCGGTCGCCTGTTCTGAGATGGACCGGGTACGGGCTTTCTCGCAAGCTCACACTCTCGCCTCTTCACAGCCAGCCCGGTCGCACGACCTCGAGTCCCGTGAATCGTGCAATTGCGTCGAAGTCACGGTCCTGGTGCGAGACGGGGACGCCGTTGTCGATTGCCACAGCAGCGATTAAACAATCTAGCGACGACCTGATAGTAATGCCTTTCCTTCTGCCCTGCCGGTAGATTTCATCCGCCGAAACAAAGAGCCTGAGTGGGATAGGATCGCTCAGCACGAGGATGGCAAGAAAAGCGGAGCGAAACGCGTCGCTTCGCGGGCCCTCTCTTAGCCTTGCAGGACCTCCTGAACGATCGGACCGCAGGTTGCGATACGCAGTAGGTCCTCGTCGGGGATGGCTCGAAGCCGTCCCTTCGATAGGAGTTCAATCCACACGGAAGTGTCTACTAGGATCATTTGCGGCGCTGTCTCCGCGCCGGCTTGTCTTCACGCATCTGGGACAACTCTCCCTCCCAAATACCGGACCCAAAGAAGTGCTATATACCCTGAATCTTCCGGAGACGGACGACCTCCTCCAGCGCTGTGTTGACGGCTGCGGAGTATGTCCTGGCGGCGAGCACCCGCATGGCTTCGGCGAGAAGATCCTCATTTAACACCAGATTTGTGCGTTTCATGTGTGGGGCGTACCAGATTATTGAACAGATCGTTCCGCCATATCGGAGATCGCGCAAGCTGAAAAACCGCCGTTTCCGGGTAACTCCATGATTGATTCGGCTTTAAGGGTCCAGCCGTTCGCCCCGCACCAGCAAATACGGCATAAATTGGCCCGTCCTGTGAGAGTGCACCGCAAGATGTCCACCCTTCGGCACGGAAATCCCGATGGAAGCATACTGGCCATTCGCCAACCCAGCGGCGATTTTTAAAGGCACTTCGAACGTAACCCAATCGTCCTTGAGCGCGTGCGTCGCGACCGTAGTTCGCGCACCCAACCGAGGTGCCGTGAGCGAACCCTGAGTCCATTCGTCCACCACGCCGGAAACCACAACCTGGGCCGGCGGCACCGCACCCTGGGGAACATGAACCGCCACCACAGCCTTCCGCACTGTCCACCTTTCGATAAGCGCCGTGCGAAAACGAAGCAACACGGCGTCTCCCGGCCCCGACGCCTCTAAGATTTCGGCCGTCCCCTCAAGCTGGCCGCCGTGGATCACGGCATCGGCCGTAGTTTCCACGGTAGCGATATCGGCACCGCTCGAAAGGCTCTGCGCCCAAAGAGCCGGAACCGCCAGCAGCGCCAACCATCGCATTGCTTCATGATAGTGGTTGGTGACCGAGTGGCTGGTGCCCCCTTCCGAGAGCGGCTCGCGCCTGGACACGGCTCTTTCGCGCCAGTTTCCCGAGCATAGCCGCGCACGGCTGCAGGAATGGATACGCGCGGGCCGTGTCCTGGTGAACGGCGCCGCTGCCAAGGCCTCGCTCACCCTCCGAGGCGGCGAGCAGGTGCAAACCGAGCCAGCCGCGCAGACCCCGCTAAAAGCCGAAGCTGAAGATATCGCGCTCAGCATATTGTATGAAGACGACGAGCTGGTCGCCATCGATAAGCCTGCTGGCATGGTGGTTCATGCCGGCGCAGGGATCCACTCGGGCACGCTGGTCAACGCTCTGCTGCATCATTTTTCGCGCCTCTCGCAGGTGGGCGGCGAACTGCGGCCGGGCATCGTGCATCGTCTGGACCGGTTCACTAGCGGCGTCTTGCTGGTGGCGAAAACCGATCGAGCACATCGCGCGCTGGCGGAACAGTTTGCGTTGCGGAAGGTTCGCAAACTCTACCTGGCCCTTGTGAACGGGCCGGTAGCCGCGGAGTCGGGGCGGATTGATAAACCAATTTCGCGCGACCCGGTGCGGCGTGAACGAATGACCTCGCGCCTGACAACAGGGCGCGCGGCTTGGAGCGAATATCACATCCGCGAGCGACTCCCGGGACAAACGCTCCTCGAGGTTCTAATCGGGACAGGCCGAACGCATCAGATTCGCGTTCATCTTTCCAGCATTGGCCACGCGGTGGTGGGCGACAAGCTTTACGGAGCGCCGCCTTCCGATTTGGGCCGTTATTTTCTGCACGCGCACAGCCTTCAGTTCACGCATCCGGCCAGCGGCGAACCGCTTACGGTCACGTCCCCTCTCGCGCCTGAACTCGAGGCCTGGCTTCAGAAATTGCGCGGCTAGCGATATCGTCGCCGCTGCTCGTTATTAGTTTTCAGTCACGCATTCGCAAAATAAAATTGAGACATCTGTAACTCATGCGGTGTCAAGAGTTTAAGACTTCTCCCCCCGTTTCGTGAGAGCGCGGGAACCTGAACCGTTCGCTTACAGCGATGTACAACTCGGCTGTAAGTAATCGGAGTTCCCACTAACTTTATGAAATGGAAAGCATACCGGGCAGCATTGCTGCTGACAGCGGTGGCGCGTCTTTTCGCCGGCCCGTCTCACATACACGATTCTCTCCCCGCAACCAGTGACGGAACACCTGCCACCGGGGCCGTTTTGATTTCCTGGCCCGCCTTCACGGGCACTGACGGTGCGGTCCAGCGTGCCGGCCAGCGTGCCGTCGCCATCAACAGCGGCATCCTGGATGTTACGCTTCCGGCGAATCCTCCGGGCGTGAATTATGTCGCCACGTTCAATCTGTTCAACCAAAAAACGTTCACGCAATACTGGCACGTGCCGGATTCCACACCCGTACTGGTGCTGGCGAGCGTGATTGTCACGCGCGGCACTCAGGCTGGCGCCCTGAACGGTTCCTATCGCGTGGATCCCACCACCATCAGTCCGCAAGGCGGCAGCACGGGCCAGGTGCTCACGCTAAATTCATTGCTGCAATGGACGCCCGCGACGCCTCCGGTGAATTCCGGCCCTCCGGGACCACGCGGCCCCATCGGGCCACAAGGCGACCCCGGGCCCCTAGGTCCTGTCGGGCCGCAAGGCGATGTCGGGCCGCCGGGCGTGCCGGGCCAGCCGGGGCAGCCGGGCCAACTGGGCGCGGCAGGCGTGTCCGGTCAGCCAGGCCAACCGGGTGCGACGGGCACGCCTGGGCCCGCGGGACAAAACGGTCAGACCGGTCCCATCGGTCCAGCCGGTCCGAACAATAATCTGGCGGGCAAAGTGGTGGTTTCCACGCCGCCCACTGACGGCCAGGTGATGGTCTATAACCAGGCGCTGGATCAGTACCAGCCCGCCACTTTGGTGAGCGAAGAAACGCGCAAGCTGCAGGTGAAGGAACTGCAGCCGGTGAACGCGACCGATTTCAACCTGGCGCCGGGCGGCACCACGCAGCTTCTGAATCGCACCGGTTCGGGCAACGTCACCATGCTTCAGCTTGCCTTAATCGCCAATGTGGGTTCGACTTTAGACCGGGCAGGCGCTACCATCGACGCCACTATTCAAATTTGCACCAATGGTGAAGCCGCTCCGTGTCAGCATTCCGATCTGGGCACGTTCTTCCTGCTGCATGGCCAGCCGGTGCCGCCCTTTTCCTACTCCGATAATTTCGCCGTTACGGATTATCTGGCCGGCCAATTCGGAGCCTTCCGGCGAATCATGATTCCGTACTCCAACGGCATCACCATCAGCATCATCAACAAGAGCACCGTCGTTGGCGCGCAGGTGTATTCACAGGCTTACTTCTATTCCGGCGCGCCTGGTGTGAACGTCACGGGCACCCGCCGCAAAACATTCCACATGGCCACCATTCCGTTCACCGCCATCAGCCAGTTCGCTCCCGTGGATCTGATCAATGTGGTGGGGCGCGGTCAAATTGAAGGCGTGCACTTCTTTGCTTATCAGGCAACCGCGGGGCTACCCACGTGGCTCGAAGGCGACGTGACCTGGACCGTGGACGGCGTCCGGATGGGCAACGCCGGAGGGACGGAAGATTTCTTCGGTGGCCAGTTTTACTGGGGTCAATTGCAGTACGGAACCGATAGCTGGGGCGTCATGAAGAACGGGATGTTTGCCGGCTCGCTCTACGCCACCGGAATGTATCGCCTATTCAATAAGGATCCGATGCTATTCGATTCGGCTTACAAGTTGACTTGGCACAACGGTCAGGTGAGCCAGGGCACGCCGCCCGGCACTACGCAGATTTCCTCCATCGTGTTCTACTACCTGGACAACTAAGCGCATCGTTCGAAGGAAGCCAGGTGCTTGGGCGCGGCCTGGCTTCACTCGCTCACGAATCGCGAGGCTTGAATCGGCAGCGATACAATCCCTATGTATGAAATTGCTGTACGCTCTTCTCCCCGCGCTGCTTCTGGCGCAGAAGCCCTCCCCCGCCCCTGACCCCGATCGAATCATCCTCGACGTCACCCGCGTCAACATGCTCTTCACCGTCACCGACAAGAAGGGCCGCTTCATCACCGACCTCACGAAAGACGATTTCCAATTGACCGAAGGCAAGAAGACCCAGAACATCAACCAATTCACCGCCGAGAGCGATCTCCCTCTGCGCCTTGGCATCTTGGTGGATACTAGCAACAGCGTTCGCGAGCGCTTTAAATTTGAGCAGCAAGCCGCTACCGAGTTCATCAAGGCCGTGGTGCGTCCCCGCCAGGACAAGCTCATGATCGTCAGCTTCGATACCGCCGCCGAGCTTGTTGCTGACCTGAGCGACGACCCCGAACAACTCAGCGGAGCCATCCGCGATCTTCGGCCCGGTGGCGGCACCGCACTCTACGACGCCATTTTTTATGCCTGCCGCGATAAGCTCGCGCTCGATCAGCCGAAAGATAAATTCCGCCGGGCCATTGTCGTTTTGAGCGATGGTGACGACAACCAAAGCCGCGTCACACGCGATCAGGCTCTCGAGATGGCGCAGAAAGCGGACGTGGTCGTCTACGCCATTTCCACCAATATCAGCCGTATTGAAAACGATGGCGACAAAGTGCTTCGCTACCTGGCGGCGGAAACCGGCGGCCAGGCTTTCTTCCCCTTCAAAGTGCAGGATCTTTCCCAATCCTTTGAAAACATCGCCAATGAATTGCGCCACCAGTACAACATCTTTTATCGGCCGGAACCACTCATTACCGATGGCTTGTATCATCCGGTGACGCTGAAGGTGAAGACGCGGAAAGATCTCATAGTGCGCGCCAGAAAAGGCTATTACGCGCCACGCATGTAAAGTCAGAGGATAAGCATCGCATCGCCGTAACTGAAGAATCGGTACTGCTCGCGCACCGCATGCCGGTATGCTTCCATCATCAGTTCCCTGCCCGCGAACGCGCATGCCAGCACCAGCAGGCTGGTGCGCGGCAGGTGAAAATTGGTCAGCAGAGCCCCCACGCGGTGGAACTGCTCCGCATTACGGATAAACAGATCCGTTTCTCCTTTTAAGCAACCAGTCAGCGCAGCCGTCTCGATAGTCCGCACACTGGTAGTCCCCACGCCAATCACCCGGCGGGCTCGCTCGATGACGGCCCACTCTTCGCGTTCAATACTAAAGCGCTCGAAGTGCATCTTGTGCTGGTCCAGCGTTTCGCTTGAGATGGATTGAAATGTTCCGAGGCCGACATGCAGCGTGACATGCGCCACGTTCGCCCCGCGCGCCCGCACTGCCGCCAGCGTTTGTTCCGTAAAGTGCAGTCCGGCTGTCGGCGCGGCAACCGAACCGCGATCCCACCCGAACACCGTCTGGTATCGTTCGCGATCGGCCTTGTTATCGGCGCGGCGAATATACGGCGGCAGCGGCACGTGGCCAATCGTTTCCAGCGTCTGGTAGATGTCCTCGCTCCCGCTGAAGCGAATCGTGCGCTCTCCCCGTTCCCCATGCGCCATCACCTCGGCTTCCAATCCCTCCTCGAAGAGAATCCTGTCGCCCACCAGAGCTTTTCTGCCGGGCCGCACCAAAGCCGTCCACTCCATCGCCTCCGCGTTCAAAGGGTTCAGCAGAAATAACTGAATGCGCGCATTGCGACCTTCCCTCTTGCCGAAAAGGCGCGACGGAATCACGCGGCTATTGTTCAACACTACGCAATCCCCCGGTCCCGCAAACTGTGGGAAATCCCGGAACCAGCCGTCCGTCCACTTGCCTGCCGCGCGGTCGATAATGAGCATGCGCGCGCCATCACGCTTTACAGGCGGCTCCTGCGCGATCAATTCTTCCGGCAGTTCGTAATCGAAACCCGCTAACTCGTCCACAAATTCACCTTGGCACAAGCCGTGCTGTTTCGCCGTGTGTGAAAACTTGTGAATCGCGACCGTAAGCGGATTGCGACCACCACCGGCACCGGCAAGTCCAACGTCGCGACGAAGCCGAACTGTATCGCATGAACCAGATGCGCGGGTATGCGGAGGCTCTCAAATGCCGCCGAGCCCACGTGCGTCACTATTTCGGCGAAGGGACAAACGGGGAATGCGGCAATTGGGATTTCGGTCTGGGCAAATCAGCGGCGGCAGCCGGCACCAGACGTGAAGTCACCGCGCTTAACCTATCCTTTTAGCTCGTAGTGCGCCAGCACTTCTTTCCACAAGCCTTTCGCCTGAAGAATCATTTCCACCACCTCCCGCACCGCGCCGAATCCGCCAGCCGCCTTGGTCACGTAATTCGCTTCGCCTTTCACCTCAGCCCGAGCATTGGCCGTCGCAAAGCTGAAACCCACGCGGTGCATAATCACCACATCGGTCAGGTCGTCGCCGATATAAGCAACCTGTTCTTTCTTCAGCTTGCAATCTGCCAGAATCTCCTCCAGAATCGGGATCTTTTCCGTGTGGCCCTGATAAACATAGGCCATCTTCGATTGCCGCGCGCGTTCCGTAGTGGCTGGCGAAGTGCGCCCGCTAATCACACCCGTCTTAATCCCGTGGCGATGCAGCCAGCTCAAAGCGATGCCATCCTGAGAATCGAACCCCTTTGTTTCCACCAGCTTTCCATCGGCATCGGGAAAATGGAAATAGCGGCCATCGGTCAGCACTCCGTCCACATCCATCAGCAGCAGATCAATCGGGGCAAGTTGGCTGTTCATCAAACGCTATCGTACAGTAAGGGTAGGGTGAAGGCAGGGTGGGGAGTTGCGGTGTCCGGTGGTGCGGATTCCATGGCGCTGCTGCATCTTCTTTATGCAACGCGATTGGATCTAACCGTGCTGCACGTAAATTACGGCCTGCGCGGAGAAGAATCCGAAGCCGATCAGGAGTTCGTTTCGCAAACGGCAGTTGATTTCGGTTTGCCCTACCGCATCCACCGCGTCGAACTCGATGCCGGAAACCTGGAACAGGAGGCCCGTCGCGCACGATATGCCTGGTTCACTTCTCTGGTGAGTGACGGCATTGTCGAAAAAGTGGCGACCGGCCACACGAAAGACGATCAGGCCGAAACGGTGGTCTCGCGCTGGCTGCGTGGTGCCGGGACGGCGGGTCTGGCAGCCATTCTGCCGGAAACCCGCGAAGGAATCGTCCGGCCGCTGCTCAACTACAGCCGGGCGGACATCCGAAATTATCTAAAGCGACACAACTTAACATGGCGCGAGGATTCTTCGAACAATTGGCTTCGTTTCGAAAGAAACCGAATTCGGCACACGTTGTTGCCGGAGCTGGAACGCAACTGGAACCCGAAAATCGTTGCCGCACTAGCACAAACGGCCGATTGGGCGCGGGCGGAAGAAGAGTATTGGCAGGCGGAATTGCCGCGTCTGACCCAAAATTGGCTTCGTTTCGGAAACTTAGGTGCCACCTTTCAGGTAGCGGGCTTAAACGCAGCCCCGCTCGCCGTGGCCAGGCGCGCCGTCCACTGGGCCGTTCGCACCGTGGCCGGCAAGGGCAAAAGTCCTGATTTCGCCCACGTTGAGCGCGTCCTTCACTTGGCCAGGCGCCCTGGGAAATTGGGTTCGTTTCGCACGGCAGAGTGGGAGGCCGTCAGTTCCTTGGGAACCCTGCGAGTGTCTCAACCAGCACCAAAGCGGGCCGTTTATCGGGAAATCCTATGCGTTCCAGGCGCTTGCGTGCTGCCGGACGGCTCGGCGGAACTGAGATTGGAACTCAATCCCTTGCAGTCCGTATATAATAACGGTGAGCAATTGGTGGATTGGTCGCTGATTCGTGGTTCTTTGGAACTGCGCAATTGGCTTCCAGGAGACCGGTTCCAACAAGCGGGACATTTCACCGCCAGTAAGCTGAAACATTACTTCCAGGAAACCGGTATTCCTTCATGGGAACGATCAGGATGGCCGGTAATTACACACGACAATTCGATCCTCTGGGCTCGGGGACAAGGCGTCTGCTCGGCGTACGTCCCTACGGCCAATACGGCGACTGTGCTGCGAATCCTGGAAGTTCCTTACAGCGTTGCGGACGAAACAACGAATCGGAAAGTGTGGCGGTAACGTCTATCTGGTATAGATGGTTTGAGAAGCGCCAACCCCGGCGCGGAGGCCTTAGTGAATTCTAATATAAAGACGATCATATTCTGGGCGGTTTTGATTTGCGTGGCCGTGGTGCTCTGGGCCGTTGTGCGCAACAATCATGGCAAGCCTGAAAAACAGATCGCGTTTACCGATTTTATTAAACAGGTAGACGAAAACAACGTAAAGAACATCAACATCACCGGCAATGAGGTGAAAGGTGATTTCCAGAACGAACAGGCTTCGTTCCGTACCCTGAAACCACCGAACTATCCGGATTTTTACAAGATGTTGCTCGATAAGAAGATCCCGTTTGAGGAGAAGGATACTGGTGGTTTAAGCCTGGTTTCCATTCTGGTGAATGCGTCGCCGTTCATTCTGCTGCTGGGCTTCTGGATTTTCATGATGCGCCAGATGCAAAGCGGCGGAAACAAGGCCATGAGCTTCGGCAAGAGCCGGGCCCGCTTGCATTCAACCCAGCAGAAGAAGGTCACGTTTAAAGATGTAGCCGGCGTCGAAGAGGCGAAGGAAGAGCTGCAGGAGATTATTGAATTTTTGCGCGAGCCGCAGAAATTCCAAAAGTTGGGCGGCCGCATTCCCAAAGGCGTTCTGCTGATCGGTTCCCCAGGTACCGGCAAGACCCTGCTGGCCCGCGCCATCGCCGGTGAAGCCAGCGTTCCCTTCTTCTCCATTTCCGGTTCGGACTTTGTCGAAATGTTTGTCGGCGTAGGTGCCAGCCGCGTTCGCGATCTTTTCGAACAGGGCAAGAAGAATGCGCCTTGCATCGTGTTTATCGATGAGATTGATGCTGTCGGTCGTCACCGCGGTGCCGGTTTGGGCGGCGGTCACGATGAACGCGAACAGACCCTAAACCAGCTTCTGGTGGAAATGGACGGCTTCGAATGCAACGAAGGTGTGATTCTGGTTGCAGCCACGAATCGGCCGGACGTGCTCGACCCGGCGCTGCTCCGCCCTGGCCGTTTTGATCGCCGTGTGGTTGTCGGGCGGCCGGATATGCCGGGCCGTGAAGCCATTTTGAAAGTTCACACCAAGAAAATCCCCCTAGGTGACGATGTCGATCTCCTGGTACTCGCCCGCGGTTGCCCTGGTTTGGCCGGTGCCGATCTCGCGAATCTGGTGAACGAAGCCGCCCTGAACGCGGCGCGCCAAAACCGCAAAGTAGTCATGATGATAGATTTCGAAATGGCCAAGGACAAAGTCCTGATGGGTGCCGAACGCAAATCGATGGTCCTGAGCGACGCCGAAAAGCGCAACACGGCGTATCACGAAGCTGGTCATGCCCTGGTCGCGGTAATGTTACCTCACGCCGACCCGCTCCATAAGGTCTCCATCATTCCGCGCGGCATGGCGCTCGGCGTCACCATGCAGTTGCCCATCGACGATAAACACTCGTACAGCAAGGATTATCTGGAAGACCAGTTGGCCATCCTCATGTCCGGCCGCATCGCCGAAGAGATGTTTATGAAGCACATCACCACCGGTGCCGGCAACGATATTGAACGCGCCACCGATATGTCCCGCAAGATGGTTTGCGAATGGGGCATGAGCGAGCTCGGTCCATTGAGCTTCGGCAAGAAAGAAGAGCAGATTTTCCTGGGTCGCGAACTTTCACAGCATCGCGATTACAGCGAAGAGACCGCTATCCGGATCGATGAACAGGTGAAGAAGTTGGTGCAGCGCGGTTACGATCGGGCTTATGCGGTCCTTACGGAACATTCGAGCGCGGTGGTCCAGATTGCGGAAGCGCTACTGGAACGCGAGGTTCTGGATGGCGCCGAAGTCCGGTCGCTGATTGAAGGACGGCAGTTGCCGCCCATGCCCACTCAGAAGCCGAAGGATAAGGATCCGGACACGCAGCAGGTAATTCGCCCTGAAGGTGGCCGCCGTTTGCCGAACCTGGCGGACGGGGAACGTCCTCAAACCGCATAGAGCCAAATCGAGCAGCAGGAAAAGGGCGGAGCCGGAAACGGTTCCGCCCTTTCTGTTTTCGGCGGTAAACTTAGTCCCATGCGCCTCTCATTTCCGGTTTTGACGCTGCTCTCCTTCGCGAACTTAGCCGATGCCCGCATGCCGAAACAATATACGATCGAACAGTTTCTGACCACGGTCAGCGTCCGCGGCGCCAGCTTCTCCCCCGATGAAAAATCTGTTCTGCTGAGCAGTAACCAAACCGGCGTTTACAATGCCTATTCCGTATCCACGGCGGATGGTGGACTGAAGCCGCTCACCAACTCAAAGGAATCGTCTTACGGGGTCAGTTACTTTCCGAAGGACAATCGCATTCTGTTCAGCCGCGACGCGGGCGGCGATGAGAACTCCCACATCTTCCTTCGCGACCTGGATGGCACTGAACGCGATCTCACTCCGGGAGCGAAAGTAAAGGCGCAGTTTGTCGGCTGGACCAAAGACAAATCGGCATTTCGCTATCTCAACAATGCGCGCGACCCCAAGCATTTCGATCTGTACCGCATGAACATAGCGGATTTCAAATCGAGCATGACTTACGAAGACAAAGCTGGCTACGCCTTCAATGGCGTCTCCGACGATGGCAACCACCTGGCCTTCGTTCGGTCGAAAACCACTTCGGATACGGACATCTTTATCTACGATGGGAAGTCAAAAGAGATGAAGCTGATCACCGCTCATCAGGGCCAAGCCGCCAATAGTCCGGAGAGCTTCGACCCGCAATCTCGCTACCTGTATTACACCTCGAACGAGGCCGGCGAATTTACCTCGCTGGAGCGCTACGAACTGGCGACCGGAAGAAAGGAGCATGTCGAAAAGAGTAATTGGGATGTAAGCTTCTGTTACTTCTCCGAAAATGGTAAGTACCGCGTTGTGGGCACGAATGAAGATGCCCGCACACGCGTCAAGATCTATGTCGAAGCCACGGGCCAGCAGGTAACGCTTCCCTCTTTGGGCGAAGGAGACATCAGCGGCATCCAGATATCGCGCAGCGAGAATAAGATGGCATTCTATTTCGCCGGTGCGCGCTCCCCCGCCAACCTTTACGTGTATGACTTCGGGAGTAAGCAGGCAAAGCGCCTCACCGACACGCTCAACCCAGCCATTGATCCGGCCGAGTTGGTGGAATCGCAAGTTATCCGCTACCAGTCGTTCGACAATCTTTCCATCCCCGGCATTCTATATAAGCCACACCAGGCAAGCCCCGATGCGAAGGTCCCCGCCATCGTGTTTGTACATGGCGGTCCGGGTGGGCAAGCGCGCGTAGGTTACTCAAGCCTGATCCAATATCTGGTGAACCACGGCTATACCGTGCTCGATGTGAATAACCGGGGCAGCTCGGGTTATGGCAAAACGTTCTTCATGGCCGATGACCGGAAACACGGCCGCGAACCGCTTTGGGACTGCATTGAGGCGAAGAAATACCTGAGCGCATTGGGCTATGTCGATCCGGCGAAGATCGGCATCATGGGTGGGAGTTACGGTGGCTACATGACGCTGGCCGCGCTTACCCTGAAGCCGAAAGAGTTCAAAGTAGGCGTGGATCTCTTCGGTGTCGCCAACTGGATCCGCACCTTGGAATCGATCCCACCATATTGGGAAAGCGAACGCGAAGCTCTCTACAAGGAGATTGGCGACCCCAAGAAAGACCGCGACATGCTGATGACCATCTCTCCCCTCTTCAACGCGGATAAGATCGAGCGGCCGTTGATGGTGCTGCAGGGAGCGAACGATCCGCGTGTACTGAAAGTAGAGTCGGACGAGATGGTAGCCGCTGTGAAGAAGAAAGGCGGCACGGTGGAATACATCGTGTTCCCCGACGAGGGCCATGGCTTTTCAAAGAAGAAAAACCAGATTGAAGGTTACGGGGCAGTGCTCGCGTTTCTCGATAAGTATCTGAAGGGCGCTTCGTAAGCGGGAGTAGGATAACAATCAGTCCTTGCCCCTTGAGCAGTTGCTGAATGCCATGCTTCGCTTGCGGAGTTATTAGATCGGAAGGTTCTGAAGCAGATTGAAGTAGTGAAACTCCGGCTTCATCTGGACGGGGATCGCGTTGACTCCGCAGAACATGAACTGGTCCGCCAGATTGACGCGATTGAATTGCGAATTGACGAGCTCGAGGCCGCCTTGCTTGCCAATAACAAAGAGGCAAGCACGTCGGAAAGAGCACGTCAAAGGCGCGCATTACTCCTGTGATCGCATTTGCTTTTATTCCAGCCCACCGCATAGAATTGCGTTCATGCAAGAGGTAGGGCGAAGAGATTTTCTGAAGACTACGGCGGCCGTGGCCACCACCGCCGCAGCCATGACACGCATTGCCGAAGGCGCTTCCGACAAGGTCAATTTAGGCTGGATCGGCACCGGCAGTCGTGGCATGTACGTGATGGAGCACGGCTACCAATCGAAAGAACTGTTCGACGTGGTCGCCGTCTGCGATACCTACGCCGGCAATCTCGCCAAAGCGAAAGACCAGGTCCAGACCATCGGCAAGAACACACCAAAGACCTACATCGATTATCGTGAGCTGCTGGCGGACCCCAATGTAGATAGCGTCGCCATCTCCACGCCCGAACATCTGCACTTCTCCATGGCCATGGCCGCGCTCAAAGCCGGCAAGAATATTTACCTCGAAAAACCCATCGCCCACACCATTGAAGAAGGCGCGCAGATTGTCGCTCTGGCGGAAAAGACCGGCAAAGTGGTGCAGGTGGGCACGCAGAACCGCAGCAACAAACTCTATAAGCGCGCCAAGGAAATGTACGAGCAGGGCATGGCCGGCGAATGCCACTTCACCCGCGCGTTCTGGTACCGCAACTTCGACACCACCGCCGCCGTCCCCGCCGCGTGGCGCTATGTGATTCCCGCCGATGCTACGGCTGAAAATACCGATTGGAAGCGCTTCCTCGAAGGAGCGAAAGACCAGCACGTGCCCTTCGATACGCACCGCTATTTCCAGTGGCGCAACTATTGGGATTACTCGAGCGGCATCGCCACCGACCTACTCGTTCACCAGACCGACATTAGTAACTTCGTTCTCAACAAAACCGTTCCCAGTTCCTGTTCAGCCTCCGGCGGCGTCTATATGTGGACGCGCGCCAAGGGCGACGACCGCGAGGTGCCCGACACCTTCAGCGCCGTCTACGAGTACCCCGACCAGTTCGAGCTGAATTACTCCAGCTACTTCGGCAACGATCAGTATGGCTACGGCGAGCAGTTCATGGGTTCGGAAGGCACCATTGAAGTAATCAGCCGCCAGTACATGAACTTCTTCCCGCAGAAATTCAGGGGCAAATCCGGCGCGATGGTCGCGGTGAAAGACCGCTCCGAATTGCATCTGGATCGCGTCAAAGATCTGGGCCAGGCCGATGACGGCACCGCCGATCATGTCCGCAATTTTCTACAGGCCTGCCTCGGCAAAGAGAAGGCCATCGCGCCCGCCAAAGCCGGCCAGATCGCGGCCATCCCTGGGCACCTTGCCACGCTGTCTTATAAGAACAACAAGAAGGTCTTCTGGGACGATAAGACTCAGAAGTATCACTTCTCTTAAATGTCGAAACGATTGATTCCGGCCGCCATCCTGGCCATTCTGGTTTACGGGATGATTGCGGCGGTGCTGGGAACTCTACTGCCCGATCTTTCGCGGCGCTTCGCGTTCACCGGCGAACAGAATGGCACCATCGCTTTCATCCAATCCCTGGGGCTGATTATCGCGTCCGTCTCCATTGGTCCACTGATTGATCGCAAGGGCAAGAAGTTCGGCCTGGTGTTCGGCTTGGGTGTCATCACCGTGGCTCTGTTCGCGCTCGCGAATGCGCAAAGTTTCGCGAGTGTCTCCACTTCCATGCTGCTGCTGGGCCTGGGCGGCGGCATGGTCGTGACTGGCGCAAATGCACTGGTCAGCGATATTTCGCCAGACCGCCGCTCATCCACTCTGAACCTGCTGAACCTGTTCTTCGGGCTTGGCGGTTTGCTCACGCCCCTGATCGGCGCCTATCTTTTCGCCGGCAACACGTTGGGGCTTTGCTATCTGATTGCCGCGCTCACCGCTGGAACATTCTTCTTTCACCTGGCCACTCCCATGCCGCCGCCCACCGGCGAACGCGGCTTCAAACTTGCCGAAGCCGGCAAGTTGGCGGGCAATCCGGCGCTCATCCTGATGTCGCTCTTCCTCTTCCTTTACGTCGCCTGCGAAGTAGGCGTCTGGAACTGGCTTGCCAAACATCTGGTGGCGCAAGGCATTCCGGAAACCACCGCGCTGCGCACGCTTTCCCTCGGCTTCGCGTTGGGAATCCTGGTGGGGCGCGTCGTCGTGTCGCGCATCCTGATCCGCATTTCCGCCATCAACGTAACTCTCGCGTCGGCCGTCCTGATGGCAATCACCACCTGGGGCATGCTGCAAACCAACGACCCCGTTTTCGCAGGCATCCTGGTCTTCTGCGCCGGCCTCGCCATGGCACCCGTCTTCCCCACCACACTCGGCATGGTGGGCGACCGTTTCCCGGTCATGACCGCCACGGCCATGGGCATTGCCATCACTTGCGGTTGGATCGGCTTGGCCGTCAGTTCTAAAATCATCGGCGCAATTGCCGGGAACGATTCCGCCAATTTGAAAACGGCGCTGCTAGTTCTTCCCGCCTTTTCCGTGCTGATGATCCTGGTGAATCTGGCTTTACGGGCCAGCCTGCGCAAGCCCGCCGTTCCGGTCTAACTCGCTCGCGCACGACGTTCCACGGCAGAGCCTTCCGGCTTCACCGGCTTTTTGACATTAAGGTCGAACTTGCGTAACTGGTCTGTGACACAGACCAGAAACATGGGCTGCCTCGCATTCTTGAGAAGATCCACCACGCGGTCCGGGCTTTCTTCCAGATAGATATTTTTGCCATCGGTCAGCAGGTGAATCTCCGCCTCGCTGGCGACAGCATCGGCCAGGCGCTTTCCCATTTCTTTTTGCAGATACCGCAAAACACGCCGGATTTTCTGAAGCGAAAAGCCCTTGCGCCGCAATGCCGCGATGACGGAAACCTCTACCACTTCGGTCTGCAGATAGACGCGCCGGTGACCATCCTGACGCGGCGAAACCACGTTCCGCTCGTCCCACCACTGCAGCTGCCGCAGACTTACACCGGAAATTCGCGCCACGTCGCTCGAGGTATAAGACTGTTGCGCCGCGGGCTCTGAAGCGCGCGCTCGTTTCGCTTTTACCATGCGTACACCATCCCGGCCAAAATCGTGGCACCTCAAAGTGTACTAAAAATTGGCCAAAACGGGGCGCGGCGCTCCAAAATCCTTCACATGATAAACTTAGGGTTACTTTGCCCAAGAAGGATTTTTGTGTCCGATCGAA
>Ga0123338_10000533_pt1 | contig 38653 bp, 40 predicted proteins | sample grotaG_FD_89793 | JGI IMG/M metagenome (GOLD analysis project Ga0123338, IMG submission 89793) | Glacier valley bacterial and archeal communities from Borup Fiord, Nunavut, Canada, to study Microbial Dark Matter (Phase II) -... | ecosystem: Environmental > Aquatic > Freshwater > Ice > Glacier ...
ACGATGCCGAGACTGCGTGAAATCATCGACAATCCCGTGGAGAGCGCCGCGGTTTCACCGGACTGTCCACAACGATCAGGGTCGTTCTGAACGGCAGCAAGAAACCATTCAGCAGTGCCGAAAGCAGCTGCTATGAACGAAGATAGGCACCTAGCAGGCCGATGAAGGTGCGGACATCGGCGTCGATACGCACTCTGAATGCTAGGCGGACAGTTTCTGTTCCGCGCGGGGAAATCATGGGTGGCAATTGAAGTTGAGGGTCGTTGCCGTCGCTGATAATTCGAATCAGACGTCCCCGGCTGAGGGATATAGCGGTGCCATTGACCTGAAGCGTGTGAGCGTTGCTCTCGGTGAGTCTCCAGAGTACCGTGCTGTCCGGTGCAACGACCTCAATTTTGGCGAGTTCGATTAAGCACTGCACATCCGCCGGGTCGATGCGGATCTGGAACTCACGTTCCGGGCATGGAATATCCAACATGATCGTTCGCCAGGTCTGGAAGTCCATCGAGAAGCTGGTGGAGTGCGCTTCGTGGTACCCGTCAGGGTGGGGAAAATACACCTTCAGTGTGCACTGCCAAGCGGTCAGGGCACCTCCGTTGCGCGTTGCGTCGATCAGGCGCGCCTCGAGTATCGTCGATTCCCGAACCTTTTCCGCGAGTATCCGCTGGCCTAGCCGCGCGACAGCCCTTTCGTCGCTCAGTTGGTCTAGCCAAGTCTGCAGTTCCTGGTACCGCTGTTCGCCGGTGTGGTGCTTTCTGGGCTGCGCGGGGAAACCGAGGAAGGTGGGCGTGATCGCTGCTTTGAAGCGGAAGCCAGGGTGGCGGAGGAACTTGCACCACATGTAAAGGTCAGGGAATTCGCCGAGTGGTGTAGTGGACCAGCCCTGCTCCAGATCCCGGTACGCGGACAAGGTGTGGGCTCCACCGGATAGCGGGATTCGGTTGTGGCCTCGTAGTAACTCGCGCTGAAAAACAGGGAGTTCCAGATCCACCGTACGGACGAACAGGCTTCCGTCCAGCCGCACTTCGACGGGTAATGCATGCGCGAAATCGGCGTCCTCCAACAGACGACTCATGACCTGTACATGGTCTGGAAAATACAGGTCGTCATCCGACAAGTAGCAAACGATTCGGCCTTGCGCCTCTTGCAGGGCGGCATGCCGGTAAGCCTCGCCATTACGAGGTCCTTTAGGGTGATCGAAAAAGCGGACCGGATGGCCGGTTTGGGCGAACTCCGCGAGGATAGAACGAGTTTCCCGCGGTACGCCATCGCCTATGATGAAAACCTCAACGGGACAGGTCTGCGCCAACGCGCTGGCGACACTGGCGCGGAGTGTCGGCCCATGATCGTGAGTGGGAATCAGGATGGTTGCTACGGGGTCCACGAATTCTTATCGGGCGTCGGCGCGGGTCCGAGCAGCACCTTGACTGACCCATCTGTAGGGAATTTCATCCGTGTCGTAGGGCAGACGCCAATGATCGGGGTCTTTGTAATCGTAGGCTTGTGTCGGCAAATTCAAGACCAGCGCGTCGGCATTTCCAAGATTCTGCAGGCCATGCCACACGCCAATAGGAATGACTAGGAACGCGGGGCGTGCGTCGCCAAGGTAGACTTCGTTGATCATCCGGTATGTTGGGCTCTCTTCACGGCCGTCGTAGAGGACGGCCTTTATGTTGCCTTGATTCACGAAGAGGCGGTCGACGGTGCGGGTGTGACAACTCCAGGCACCAATCGCGCCGGGGAAGAGGCGCGACTGATATACATGCACGACAGGCATGCCGCCGGGATCCCACTCCGGACGGAAAACCTCTGTTATGACGCCATGATCTCGCGGCACATGTAGGACTTCCTTAAGCTGGACTCCCTCGATGGTCTCCTTGAGGAGGTGCCAATCGTCGGATATGACTTGGCGATCCTTCTTGGCTGCCTCTATCATTTGGAATTTTTGCTCGAGAAAGCTATGGAGATAAGTTAGCATGCCGGGTGTTCGGTATTAAACGAACGACCAACCGGGTTTCGACGCACCTTCGAGTGGCACGAAATGCGTCGCGCGACTGAGCCTTCGGCGGCGTAAGATAGAGATTGGTATACCCCGTGCGTTCGCTTCTAGTTTCGTTTCTAGCCTTACCGATGGCCGCGCAACAAGTGGAGTTTAATCGCGACGTTCGGCCGATTTTTTCCGACCACTGTTTCATGTGTCATGGCCCGGATGCGGCGCATCGCGAAGCGGGCGTTCGCTTCGATATGGAAGGCGATGCCAAGCGCCTGCAATCGGAAATTCTGGCGCGCACGGCATCTACCGATCCCGGCGAACAGATGCCACCGCCTCATTCGGGGAAGCCCCGGCTAACCGATAAAGAGAGGTCGGCACTTACCCGGTGGTTTGCACAAGGCGCGCTTTGGCAGCCCTTCTGGTCGTTTATCCCACCAAAGCGGACCGCGGGAAAGTCGGTCGACGACATGGTGTCGGACACGCTGCAACGCGCTGGTTTACACGGTGCTCCGGCCGCCGAGCCGCACTTGCTGATCCGCCGTGTCTCGCTGGACCTGACCGGTCTTCCGCCTACCTTGGCGCAAGTGGACGAATTTGTCCGGAACCCATCGGACTCCGCTTATGAGCGCGTGGTGGACCGTCTTCTGGCATCGCCACGCTATGGCGAGCGGCTGGCGTTTCGCTGGATGGAGGCGGCGCGCTATGGGGACAGCAACGGCTACCAGACCGATGGCCCGCGCGATATGTGGCGCTGGCGGGATTGGGTGATCAGCGCGCTGAACCGCAACATGCCGTTCGACCAGTTTACGGTGCAGCAGTTAGCGGGCGATCTCTTGCCGAATGCCACGCTCGATCAACAAATCGCTAGCGGTTTCAACCGCAACAATCGCACATCCGGCGAAGGCGGAATCATCCCGGAAGAGTATCGCTCTGAATACGTGGCGGACCGCGCCCAGACTACCGCCACCCTTTGGATGGGCTTGACGGCGGGATGCGCACGTTGCCACGACCACAAGTTCGATCCGATTTTGCAGAAGGACTTTTACCGCCTTTACGCGTACTTCAATCAGATTCCCAATGAGCATGGCTTCGCTTGGAATTACGGACCGGAGCAGCCTTATGTGAAAGCACCGTTGCCGGCAGAAGCGGCGCAGCTTGCAAAATTGGACGCCGATCTGGCCATTGCAAGTGCCAGATGGGAAGCGCTTCAGCCGGCGCTTCGAGGCGCGGAGAAAGGCTGGACGCGCCCCACGGATTGGACCGTAACGGAAGGCCAGGTTTTCCATGCGGACGCGACGGGAACCTACCCCGGCCAGGTTGCCGAGTTCAGTTATCTGGATCCGTTTACCTTCTCGGCGGAGATCAAGCCTCACGCTGAAGATGGGGCAATTCTGACCCATGCGGAAGACTACCTGGAGGGCCAAGGCCATAGCCTGCTGCTGCTTCACGGCCGCGTTCACTTCAACTTGACGCATCGTTATACGGACCTCGGCATCCGTATGGAGACCACAGAGCCGATTTCTATGGACCAATGGCATCGTGTGGTGGTGACGTACGACGGCAAGCGTCTCGCCTCCGGCATGCACATCTACGTGGATGGCGTAGAGCGGAAGACGCAGGTTCTGTTCGATCAGAATACTGAGCCGTTCAAGCGGAAAGAGACGCCGATTCGTGTCGGGTCCGGGGCCGGAATGAAGTTTGCCGGTGAGATTCGCGATGCACGCATCTACAATCGCGGGCTCTGTGTTGAGGAAGCGGGAGCGATCTCCGGAGACGATGAATCGCTGCGCCGGATCGCTTATCTGGCTACTGCCGCGCCTCAGGAATTTCGCGATGCCGAAATTCGATTGAGGCAAGCGCAGGAGGCGCGAGAGCGTTTCTACGAAGCTGTTTCGACCGTTATGGTAATGGCCGATGGGGCGCATCGCGACACGTTTCTTCTGAAGCGCGGCGCTTACGATTCACCCGGTCAGAAAGTCACCCCCGGCATCCCCGAAGTGCTGCATGCTCCCGCTTGCGCGGATCGGCTTTGTCTGGCGAATTGGCTGGTAAGCCGTGAGAATCCGCTGACTGCGCGCGTGACGGTGAATCGCCTCTGGGCCTCCCTTTTCGGCACCGGTATTGTGAAGACTTTGGACGATTTTGGTTCGCAAGGCGAATGGCCGGCGAACGCCGAACTACTGGATACGCTGGCAGTCGACTTCATGGAAAGCGGCTGGGATTTGAAGGCCATTCAGAAGCGCATGGTGATGAGTAAGAGCTATCGGCAATCCTCGGTGTCGACTCCGGAACTTCGTGAGCGCGATCCGGAGAATCGTTTACTGGCGCGCGGCCCGCGCATGAGGCTTGGTCCGGAGGCGATCCGCGATCAAGCGCTATTTGTTGCCGGGCTGCTGACGGAAAAAATCGGTGGCCCTTCAGTAAAGCCGTACCAACCTGCCGGCCTGTGGCAGGAGTTATCCGGCAGCAACAGCTACGTGCAATCGAAGGGCGCGGACTTATACCGCCGCAGCCTGTACACCTATTGGAAGCGCACCATCCCCGCGCCTTACATGATGAATTTCGATTCGCCGAATCGCGAACAATGCGCTGTGTTCGAGAACCGCACGAACTCTCCGCTGCAAGCGTTGGACCTGATGAACGAGGTCACTTTCCTTGAGGCGTCGCGAAAGTTCGCCGAGCGCATGATGACCGAAGGCGGATCGACGGCGGATGCGCGCCTGGCCTATGGCTTTCGATTGTTGCTTTCCAAAGCGCCCAACGAAAGGCAATCGGCGATTCTGCAAAGCACGTTCGAGAAATCCCTTGCCCGCTTCGATGCCGACTTAAAATCGGCCAACGCGTTTCTGAAGCAGGGCGAATCTTCGGTGAATCCGAAACTGGGCGTCCCGGAGCTGGCGGCTTATACAACCGTCGCCAGCCTGATGCTCAATATGGATGAGGCAATTACAAAACAATGACCCGACGCTTCTTTTCCGGTGTTGCGCTTTCTTCCCTGCTGAAAGCCGAGAAGCCACTGGACGGCATGCCTCACTTTGCGCCGACGGCGAAGCGCGTGATCTGTCTGTTCCAATCCGGCGGTCCGTCGCAATTGGAGTTGTTCGATCACAAGCCGCGCCTGCTGGAGTTTCAGGGTACCGATCTGCCGGAATCGATCCGTAAAGGGCAGCGGCTTACGGGCATGTCGGCCTCGCAATCTTCGTTCCCGATTGTCCCGTCAAAGTTTCGCTTCGAGCAGCGAGGCCACTCCGGCGCATGGATCAGCGACTTGCTTCCGCATACGGCGAAGATCGCGGACCAACTTACTTTCATCAAGACCGTGAACACGGAAGAGATCAATCACGATCCCGCGGTCACCATGTTCCAAACCGGCTTCCGTTTGGGCGGCCGGCCGAGTATGGGCGCCTGGGTCTCTTACGGCATAGGGTCGGAGACGCAAGATCTTCCGGCGTTTTGCGTCATGATCTCCAATTCCGGCGGAGGCCAACCTCTGTATGACCGGCTTTGGGGAAGCGCGTTTCTGCCCAGCCGCTACCAGGGCGTGAAGTTTCGTGGTTCCGGCGATCCGGTCCTGTTTCTTTCGAATCCGCAGGGACTGGACCAGAGCGACCGGCGGCATTTCCTGGATGCGTTGGGCAAGCTCAACGAGGAGACTTACTCTGAATTCGGCGACCCGGAAACCACGGCTCGCACAGCGCAGTATGAAATGGCTTACCGGATGCAGGCCTCGGTGCCGGAACTGACCGATATTTCGAAAGAGCCTGGCAGCACGTTCGACCTTTATGGAGACGATGCCCGGAAGCCGGGCACCTTCGCGGCAAACTGCTTGTTGGCACGGCGGCTGGCTGAACGCGGCGTTCGCTTTATTCAGCTCTATCATCGCGATTGGGACCATCATGGCGGGCTGCCCGCCGCTCTTCCGAAGCGCTGCCTTGATGTGGACCAGGCTTCCGCCGCGCTGGTGACCGATTTGGCGCAGCGAGGCATGTTGGATGACACGCTGGTGATTTGGGGCGGCGAGTTCGGCCGGACGGTGTATTGCCAAGGCCATTTGACCAAAGACGATTATGGCCGCGATCACCATGGCCGCTGTTTCACGGTTTGGATGGCCGGCGGCGGTGCGAAGCCCGGAATTACACATGGCGAGACCGATGATTACGGCTATAACATTGTGCGCGACCCGGTCCATGTGCATGATTTGCAGGCCACCATACTGCATACTCTGGGAATCGATCATAAGCGGCTGACGTATCGATTTCAGGGCCGCGATTATCGCCTGACCGATGTTGCTGGCGAGGTGGTGAAGCCCGTGCTGGCTTGAATTTCGTTATGAGAAGCTTGCTTGCCGCACTTCTGGTGCTGATGCTTGGTGGTCAAGCGCTGGCGTTCGATTTCGGCCGGAGTAATCGTTGAGAGTCAGGTACGCGCCATTCCTATCGGTACGCCGGTCGAGATCCGGCTTACGGATAAGACCAAGTTCAGAGGCCACTTGTACGCGGTTGAAGTGAGCGGGTCAAACCTGGTTCAAGCATGTGAAATCGATAAAAGTGGTGCAGCCTTCGCATACTCCGGTGGGAGCTTGGATCGCGGTGGCACTATTGTGGCTGTCGCGGTGATCGCAGTTGCCGTGTTCGCCATCGAAAGACACAACGAGTAACACCCCTTGAAAGCCAATTAGTTATTTTCCGGAACGAAGCCAATTTCGTGTAACTGCTTTGATATCAACAAAAGGCCCTCCTGACGCCCAGGGTAGCAGTGGAAAACAAGCTTTCCGCGCAGGTTGGCGGCTAAGCTGTTGAAACGACGAGCAATTCAGGCGAGGCGGCAGTTGTCACCGGCGTCTAGGCTTACAGCATCTGGTGATACAAACGCCCATCCGCCCCCCGCACAAACACATGCAGCCTGCCACCGGCGCTCACCACACTCGGCCGGCTCGCGAACGGATCGTCGCCCGTGTCCACCCAATGGGGAAACCCGGGCTCTGGAAATACGCCCGTCACGCTTTTCGAACCGTGCAGTAGTTTCCCTATTGCCGTCCGGCTAAATACATCCGTGCTATCGGGACCACGGTTCGCACCCACCGGCGTATCGGACAAACTACCTGAAAGCCCCCCTGCGCCACTATTGCGCCATTCGTATCTGCCATCGAAAGCCACGCGGCAATAGCCGGCACCGCCGCCACCCTCTTCCAGCATGTATACGATCGACCCCGCAGTTTACACGACGTATCCGCGGAGGCCCGTCTTCTCCACCACCACCGGGGCGGGATCACCCACCAATCGTGAATCGTTCACAGAACCGCCTAGTACTGCGAACCCATGCCAGCCATTCTCATCCGACCAGTTGCGCCAAAGCCGCCCATCGCTCCCGCGCACAAATACGTTGATCTGTCCTTCCCGATCCGCAAGAGCCTTCGGATTTCCATCGAACAATCCGCCTAACTGAGCCACATCCATGTGCGTAACGCTTCCGTCGTTCGGCCCATAGAAAGCCCACAGGGCGTGATCCAATCCTCGCAGGAAGACGTGGACGCCGCGCGGTGAATCCACCACCGAAATCTCGGATGTAAACTCCCCGCCCACGTAGCTTGGCCCGGCCCAGGCCGATCCATCCGACCAAGCTACCCAGAGGGCATTGTCGAGACCCCGCAGGAAGATGCGATACGGCGGCTCTGCGGGGCTCACCAAAGTAACCGCAGTCCGCGGGACGGGCTGCATCGCGACGGGATCCGAAAGAAAGTCACCGCCCAAATCTCTCCAATCGTCGCCATACCAGAGAACGGCGCCGGCGGATGTAGTAGTAAGCGCCCGCATCCCCAGCCCGCGGCGGCCCGCTCCATCCGGACCCAAACGCGCGAACACGGTCACCACCTCTCTGGTCTCAACATCGGAGACCCCTACCGTGTGGCTCACCGCCGAGGGATAGCCTTCAAAAGTCCTGCCGGGAACCAAGGTAAATGGCATGCAATTAACATCACACCGATTGGCTATCGCCGAACGGCGGTGCCGTGGCGCTGGCCTTCGGGGAAATGGACGGCGGCGGTCATGTCTTCAAAATGTTGCCAATCGCGGGTGCGCAGGGCACCGTAATGTTGCGGCTTGGTGTAGTGATCGAAGTAAAGCCACCACCAGTTTCCTAGCTTGAGTACGGTAGGGCCTTCCACCCAGGCTTCGGTGAAGGGTTCGGAAACGTGGGTCCAGGGGCCTTCGGGCGAAGTGGCCCGGGCGAGCCGGAGCTTCTTCACCAGCGGCGTCTTGCGTTCGTCTTTGAAGACCATCAGCCAACGGTTTCCGACTTTGACGATGGTGGAATCGATGGCACTGAAGCCGGGGTCGAAGAAGGGCTTTGCAGGGGTGAAGGTCTGCCAATCGGCGGTGGTGATGCTGTAGAGGCGGTGATCGTATTCGGCATCCGGACGGGAACTAGTGGTGGCCCAGAAGATGATCCACTGCTTTTTGGCGGCGATGTAGACGGCTTCGGGTGCCCAGGCATTGCGGGCCAGGGGGTCGGCGGTAAGGACGGGAATGGCTTGCTGGGCAGACCAGTTTTTCAGATCGCGCGAAGTGGCGTGGCCGAGTTTGAGGCTGGCGTGGGGTTCGGCGGATTTTGTCCAGCCCCAGGTCCAAAGGAGATGCCAGGTTCCGTCGGGACCTTTCCCGAGCCAGGGATCGCGCATCAGCATGCCGGGTTCGGAGGGGCGGATGATGGGCTGGGCTTTATTGGCGGATGTCCAGGTCTTGCCGTCATTGCTTTCCGCGAGAAAGACGCCGGTTTCGCCATTGCCTCGGAAGGAAGTAAAGAGGTACGGCGGTTCAGCCAGAGCGGTGCAAGTGAAAACACTGAATAGGATAGCGGCGCGACGCATGGGGTGAGGATATCAGCAGGAGTACTATTCTGTTCCAAAAATCATAGATTCACGGGTGGGCTCGCGATGATTTATGGAAGAGCTTTGGGAAAAGCGTTCATTCGACATAATTTCCCAGGTATGATGTTTTGTAACGCCTAAGCAAGAAGGAAACCAGTGGAGTCCGCAAATCGAAAACTGATCCGCCCCTCGTTCACGGAGATGAAAGAGCAAGGGCCGGCACCAGCCGCCCGCAAGACGCTCAAGAAGCCTGTTCCGCCCGATCAGACGAATGCTGAAAATTTTTACTATGTAAAGCAGATGCAGACGAAGACGCAGATGGTTTTTGTTTTGCGCGATGGAGAAACGCTGCACGGGGTGATTGAGTGGTACGACAAGACGTGCCTGAAGGTGAACCGTACGGAAGGGCCGAATCTGCTGCTTTATAAGCCGAATATCAAGTATATGTATAAGGACGAATAAAGCCTTACTTTTTACGCAGGCGATATTCGCGCCGCAGACCCGCCTCTTCATAGCGGCGCTTTTCGTCTTCGGATTCCGGAATCACGGGGGGAACGGCGACGGGTTTGCCGTTCTCGTCGATAGCGACAAAAGTGAGATAAGCCGATGAGGTGTGCTGCATTTCGCCACGAATCAGATCTTCGACGTAAACCTTGACGCCTACTTCCATGGAGCTGCGGAAAACGCGGTTTACGGCGGAGCGCAGGCGCACCCACTGGCCGATTCTGACGGGATGAAGGAAGCTCATCTGGTCGATGGCGGCGGTGACTACTACGTTGCGCGAGTGGCGCATGGCGGCCATGGCGCCGGCGAGATCTACCAGATGCATGACCTTTCCGCCGAGCAGGTTGCCGAGGCTGTTGGAATCGTTGGGCAGCGCGAGTTCGGAGTATTCGGAATACGATTGGCAGACGGGCTTACCTGGCAGGACTAAGTGCATTCGCGGGGTATAGTAGCACAAGCGTCATGAGCCGATTAGACACGTTGCGAAGCATGTTGGCGGAGGACCCGGCAAACACGTTTGCGCGCTATGGGCTGGCCACGGAATTGAAAAACACGGGCGATGGGGAAGGCGCGGTGGGCGAGTTCGAGAAAGTGTTGCAGGTGAACCCGAATTACTCCGCAGCCTACTTCCATGGCGGGCAGACGCTGGAGAAGCTGGGCCGGATGGAAGACGCGCGCGATTGGTATACGCGGGGCGTACGGGCGGCGGTGAATAATGGCGACGCTCACGCGCAGGCGGAGATGCAGGCGGCGCTGGATTTATTGGGCTAGGAGGAGTCGCGCCGGTTGAAGGCGGCTTGCATTTCGGCAAGGATATTTTGGGCGGCTTCGAGGGGATTGGGCGCGTCGGTGATGGGGCGGCCGATGACCAGGTAATCGGCTCCGGCGAGGATAGCGTCGGCGGGGGTCATTCTGCGTTTCTGATCGTCCTGAGCGTGGCTGAAGGGGCGGATGCCGGGCGTAATAATCAGCAGCTTTTCAGAAAGCGCGCGAATGGCCTGTGCTTCGTGGCCTGAAGCGATGACGCCATCGCAGCCCGCGTTGAGAGCCATGCGGGCACGAAAGGTCACCAGGTCGGCAATGCTGTGTTGGGAGTAGCCCATTTCCGCCAGATCGCCTTCATCCCAACTGGTGAGAACGGTGACGGTAAAGAGCTTCATGGCGCTTTGGCCCCGGCCTTTGACGGCGGCGGCGATGAGGCTGCTGGAACCGTGGATGGTGAGGAAGGTGACGCCCCGGCTGGCGGCGCGGGAGACGGCTTTGGTCAGAGTTTCGGGGATATCGTAATACTTGTAATCGAGAAAGAGCTTTTTGCTGGTTTCGAGCAGGGAATCGATGAGGGTTTCGACGCCGGGGGCGAGTTGGAGGGCCAGGCCGACTTTGAAGAAGCTTGTCACGCCGTCAAGGGTGTGGATTAGGGCGTGGGCGGAGGGGATGTCGGGGAGATCGAGGGCGACGATGAGGCGGTCGCGGGCGTCGATTTTGTTCATGGGTTCATTGGATGATAGCAGCGGGCTGGACTTAGGGCGTTACTGAATTGCCAATGTCGCGGCGTTCGCGGCGATGCCGTTTGCGGAGAGTTGCACGGTGACGGTTGCTTTGCCGGCGAGAGAGGGCGGGATGACCAGATTCACCTGATCGAGGCCATCGAAACTGCCTTGCGCCCCGGCGTACTGCACGATGGCATTCACGCCGCCGATGGTTACCGTGGTGCCCGCCGTCCCGGCGGCGCGCAGACCGGCGCCGAAGAGAATCAGAATCGCCGTGTCGCCGGGCCGCCCAGATTCAGGGGGTTCGCGGTGACAACACCGGCGCTACTTACTGAGAAGACGCTTTGCGGTGTTTGCGTGACGCCCGAAACCAGAATGGCATTCGCCGCCGCCAGGCCCGCAGCGTTGAGCGTGAACAGGCCGGGGGCGACGGGCGCGATTTTCACTTGTCCCGTGGAGCCGCCGATGGTGACGGTTGCCGAGCCAATCGCGACGGTGGCGGGAACCAGGAAGTTGACCTGCGTTGCCGACGTGTATAACACTTTCGCGTCCGTGTTGACACCGTTCGCGTCGCGAATGGAGACTGATCCCGCCGAAAGCGGCCGCGAGCGAGGCGGGCGCAACGGCTCCGGCGGCGGCGTTCGCGGTGGCGACGATGGTGAGCCCCGCAGATGCGGGCGCGGTTCCTGAAGACAAGAGAGTAACCGTGGCGGCTCCGCTCAATCCCTCATACCCACCGACGGCGATCAAATTCCCCGAGGCGGCGAACGAGAGAGGGCCAGGGCCGCTCAGGAAGGGCTTTTCCGCCTGGAAAGAGCCATCGCCGTTGCCCAACAATAGCGCCGGTTCTGCCAAGCCGCAACAGTTGCCCAGCAGCAAATCGGGCTTACCGTCCTGGTTCACGTCCGTTAGGAAGAGGGACCCGGGGATGATCTTGAGAGCAGCGGGATGAGGTAATCGTCAAGGCCCCCCAGGTCCACCGTCGGACACGGGACGGCGAGAACCGGTGAGGCGGTGAGAAGCACGAAGGCAAGAAACCGGGAAGGCAGGGTCACAATTACCTCTACTTTGAGGAAGAATAATTTAGACCAAGGATATGATGAGGCGTTTAATATTGTGCTTAGCGCGAAGGGTAAGTGAGTCTTCAAGCGCACACTGTGTTAATCTAAGTTGTTCAGGCCTTTCCGGCTTGTTCCTCCGTTTACCTTTTTCGTATTACACATGAAAACATTCCTTGAAATTCCTTTGTCTGCATCCGCGCAGGCGAAGTTGACCTCTAACGGCATAAACGTGCCCACGCCAGTTCAGGCGCAGTCGATTCCGGCTGCCCTTGAAGGCCGGGACGTATTCGCCACCGCGCAGACCGGCACTGGCAAGACTCTTGCTTTCCTGCTCCCCATCCTAGAAAAACTAACTCCCCGCGCTGAAACGCAGGCCTTGATTGTCACCCCTACGCGGGAGCTGGCGATGCAGATTATGGCCGAATTCGAGAAGTTTCGTCATAACAAACAGTCCTCCGGCGTGCTGGTTGTCGGCGGTTTGTCCGAACGGCCGCAGATTCAAGCCATTAAGCGCGGCGCGCAGCTGGTGGTTGCCACTCCGGGCCGGCTGGAAGACTTGATGCGGCGCAATCTGATTTCGCTGAAGACCGTGAAAACTTTGGTGTTGGATGAAGCCGACCGCATGCTGGATATGGGCTTTCAGCCCGCCATCAAAGTGATTGTGGAAGCGCTTCCCACTGATCGTCAAACGCTGTTTTTCTCCGCCACCGCTGAGCCCACCGTGGCTCACCTTGTGACCAAGTACCTTCGGAACCCCGTGCGGGTGGAAGTGGGCAACACGTCCAAGCCGGCCGATTCCGTCCAATTGAAGCTATATGAAGTTTCGAACGACGGCAAGTTGGGGCTGCTGCAGAATCTGTTGAAGCAGGAGCTTGGCTCCACTTTGATTTTCGCGCGTACCAAGCATGGCACCGAAAAGCTGGCGAAGAAGCTGCGCACTTTCGGGATTGAAGCGGGCCGCATCCACGGCGACCGTACACAGGCCCAGCGCACTGCCGCGCTGCAGGGCTTTCAGCAAGGCCGCTTTCGCGTGCTGGTTGCCACTGACGTTGCCGCGCGCGGTATTCACGTGGAAAACATTGCCCATGTGGTGAATTACGATCTGCCGCAGGTTCCCGAAGACTTTATCCATCGCGTGGGCCGCACTGGGCGCGCTTCGGCCACCGGCAAAGCTTCGACGTTTGCAACGCGTGAGCAATCGGGCGATGTACGGCGCATTGAAAAAGCGCTGCGCATTAAGCTGGAACGCGGCGTGGCTGCTTTCGCTTAACTCCATAATGAAGTCGGGGGTTTCGTCCCCTTACCCATGACGTTTCCGCAACAACTCCGTATTGGACACATTCCCATTGCGCCAGCCACTGTGCTGGCTCCGATGGCTGGTGTGACCGATACGGTTTTTCGCAGGTTTATTCGAAATTTGGGTGGTTGCGGGCTCATCATGACGGAGTTCACCAGTTCCCACGGTGTAAGTGCTTCGCAGCGCGCACACAAGCCTACCCGTACCCTAAAATACTTGGCATTTCAGCCGGAAGAACATCCCATTTCCGCTCAACTGTTCGGCGCCGATCCGGACGTGATGGCGAGCGCCGCGCGTGTATGTGAAGACTTGGGCTTCGACATTCTGGATATCAATTTCGGCTGCCCAGTGAACAAGGTGGTGAAGTGCAACGGTGGCTCCGGTTTACTGCGCGACTTGCCGCTGGTGGAACGGCTGCTCACCACCGTACGGGCCGCGATCAAAATTCCGTTTACGCTGAAATTTCGGGCTGGCTGGAGCGATCGCGATCTGGTGACCGTCCAGATGGCGCGCCTGGCGGAAAACTGCGGTCTGCAGGCGATTGCGCTGCATCCGCGCACGCGCGAACAGGGCTATAGCGGCAAGGCGGATTGGAACCGCATTGCCGAAGTGAAGGCGGCGGTGAAGATTCCGGTGATTGGGAATGGCGACATCCTTACGCCTGAGGATGCAGTGCGCATGGTGCGCGAAACGAATTGCGATGCCGTGATGATTGGGCGCGCCGCATCGTCAAACCCGTGGATCTTTCGGCAGATTGAGCAGTACCTGAAACAGGGCCGCTACGATCAACCGACGGAGCGCGACCGCTACGACATGATGCGAACCTATTACCGGATGCTGATCGATCGGGACGAACCGGATACGGTGGGCAAGATGAAGCAGTTTGCAACCTATTTCACGCACGGCGTGGCGCATGGCGCGAAGCTTCGGGGCGAAATTTATCACGTGCAGGAAGCGGAAGCGATTTTGGAAAAAGTGGATTTGTTCTTTACGCGCGAACAAGACGCGGTGCACGCATAAAACATGGCGGAGACTGCGCGTAAACCGGTTCAGGCCATCACCGATGGCACCTGTCTGGGCAACCCCGGCCCCGGCGGCTGGGCCTGCATTCTGAAGCATGGCGGCAAGGTGAAAGAGCTGTTTGGCAGCGCCGAGCACACCACCAACAACCGCATGGAATTGACTGCCGCGATTGAGGCCTTGCGCGCGTTGAAGGTGGCGTGCGAAGTGGAAGTGGTGACCGATTCCGAGTATGTGAAGAACGGTATTACCACATGGATTGCGGGCTGGAAACGCAAAGGCTGGCTTACCGCGGCGAAGAAGCCGGTGGTGAATCGCGACCTGTGGGAAGAGCTGGACGAACAGGTGGGGCGGCACACCACGCGCTGGACCTGGACCAAGGGCCACGCCTCGCATGAAGACAATAATCGTGCCGATGAACTGGCGTCACGCGCGGCGCGGGAGCAATCGCGGTCTTAGGCCGCCGTTCAACACGGCAGACGTTACACTAAAACCATATGCCGAATGAAACATACGCGCTCTTCGATACCACGGAGGGCAAGTTCAAAGCCAAGCTTTTCAGTGACGAGGCGCCGAAGACCGTGGAGAATTTCGTGTCGCTGGCGGAGGGGATCAAGACCGGTAAGCCGTTCTTCGACAACCTGGTTTTCCACCGCGTGATTCCCGATTTCATGATCCAGGGTGGTTGCCCGGAAGGTTCCGGCCGCGGAGGCCCGGGCTACAAGTTCGCCGACGAATTTCATCCTACGTTGAAGCATGGAAAGAAGGGGTTGCTTTCGATGGCGAACTCCGGCCCGAATACGAACGGAAGCCAGTTTTTCGTGACTGTGGCGGCCACGCCGTGGCTGGATAACAAGCATGCCATCTTCGGCGAAGTGATTGAAGGTTTCGATGTGGTGGAGAAGATTTCGAAGATGCCGCGCGATTCCAGCGACCGTCCCAAGAAGGAAGTAAAAATCAACTCCGTCAAGATTGAGAAGGCCTAGGCCATTTCAGGGCGCGTGGCGGGGCTGGCGCTGTTCGGGGGCACGTTCGACCCGGTACACAATGCTCATTTGCGAATTGCGGAAGCGGCGGCGGCTTGCTGCGGCTTAGAGCGTGTTCTGTTCATTCCCTCCAGGCGTCCGCCTCATCGCACGGAGGGAACTTTCGCCAGTTATGAAGACCGGTTCGCGATGGTGCAGCTTGCCTGCGCGAGCGATTCGCGCTTTGAAGCGTCGCGACTGGAATCGGGCACGGAGAAGAGTTACTCCATCCACACCATTGAAAAAGCGCGGGCTGAAAATGAGGGCCCGCTCTATTTTCTAATTGGCGCGGATGCGTTTGCGGAGATAGAAAGCTGGTACCTGTGGCGCAAAGTGGTGGAGGCGGTTACGTTCATTGTGGTGAGCCGGCCGGGGGCGGAGTATCGTGTTCCCGACGGTGCCCAAGTGTTTCAATTGGAAGAAGTGCGGCTGGCGATCTCTTCTTCTGAAATTCGACGCGGGCTTGCCCAGGGAACTCCACAGAGTGCGTTGCCGGATTCGGTGGCGGCATATATCGAGGCCCATGGCTTATATCAATCGAGGGCAGAAGAAGCAGCGAAGATTGACAATCTTTGACACGATGGCGGCTACGCGGTACCGACTTGCGTCTCTAAACCGGGTCACTTCAGAAAAGGAATTTCCACTTCGGCAAAGCTGCCGGGTACGGCCGCGTTGACGGCGGCGATAATCTCCACCACATGGCGTTTGAGTAGGCTCCACCGACGTTGTCCCAAGACGACAATAGCTATCTTACGGCCCGAAAGGTTTTGCTGGTACCTGAGATTTTTATCCGTAGTGACCAACACATCGAACCCCGGCCGCCTCGGCCGCACTGAAGAGCTCGCTGTTTTCCAATTCTGCCCACCCTCTGGCGCGAGCTTCTGTCACCGCGTGGTAATCGATTAGGTAGCGGGCCAGGGTTCTCGGTGTCCGTTGTCGAAGAGGACCAGCATCAGGGCAGCGGCGCTGTCGCTTCGGTGCTGTGTGCCGCGAATTGCAGCACGGCTTGCACCTGCTCACGCGTCACGCCGAATTCTTCCACCAGTTCATCGACGCCCATATCTTGAAGGTTCTCGAACACCGCCGATACCGGCATCCGCGTTCCCCGGAATACCCATGCGCCGCTGCGCTTGCCGGGAATACTCTCCACCGCGGGGCATTGTGACCAATCAATACCGTTTGCCATGATCTGCGCTCTTTCTTTCAGGTTATCGCGCCGCCGCATACAGTGGAAGCTCGTTTTCATTCCTCGCCAGCCTGCCATTCACAGAAATTGAACTAACTTGTAAATCGAATTCCCTCTGTAAGTTACCCGCGTTCCCCACCTTTCGAAAAGGCCTGCGAAGCCATTGCCCGTGCTTAGACTGAGGGCGAGATAGCAAGTCTCTTCTGGAGGAATTCGCATGTTACCTGGCCGACTGATGGCCATTTTGTTTAGTTTGACCGGTCTGCTGTTGGCTCAGCCCTCAGTGACGACCATCCAAGACACCATCTATAAAGCCGATGGCTCCCGCTTCGACGGCACCGCTGTCATCAACTGGATTACGTTCGATGCAAGCGACGCTTCAAACATCGGTCAGCAATCGCTTTCCGTGCCCATCGTCAATGGCACTTTTTATGTGCAACTGGTGCCGAACAACAACGCGCACCCAACAAATGTTTATACCGTTCACTACAACAGCGCGGGTCTGGAGCAGTTCACGGAGACTTGGTCGGTACCGGCCAGTACGGTAACGTTGCGGGTGCGCGATGTTCGCGTGGACCCGAATGCCCCGGGCGGACCGGGCGGCACTACCGGGCCGGCTTCCATCGCGGAAACGCAGGTGACGGGGCTTTCGGCCGATTTAATTTTGCGGCCTATTAAAGGTTCCGGTTTCAGCCCCGGCAGGACCGCCGTGGTGAACGATGCCGGTGAAATTGAATCGGTAGCCGGCAACCCTTCCGATTGCGTGCGCGTGAATGGAACGGCAGCCACCTGTTTCGACACCGCTTCGTTGGCTTCGTTTGTGGATGCGGAAACGCCCACGGGTGTGATCGATAGCCTGAACACCAGCTTCACTTTGGTGAACGCGCCGCTGCCGTCAACGAGTTTGCAGCTATATCGCAACGGCGTGTACCAGACAGCTGGAATCGATTTTACGGTGAGCGGAAACAACATACAGTTTCTTCCTGGCGCTATTCCGCAGCCTGGCGATTTACTGCTGGCTTCGTACCGAGTGGGTGGGTTGCGCACCACCACAACGCAGCAGATCACTACCGCATTTCCACTTACCGGAGGCGGCCCGCTGGCGAACAATCCGGCGCTTGCACTGGCTGACGCGGCGTTTCTGCGTCGCGGTCACAAGGCCATGGTGCTGGGGGATAGCTTTGCCGGCGTGGGTGCATCCTGGGCCATCCCCGGGAACTGGTTCGCGCAAGCGACAGTGCAGTTCCGGTCTGTGATTCGCTATGCAGGTAACGCCGGCGTCGCGGCCGATACCGTGGCGGGCATGCTGGCGCGTGTGAACGCGGATGTAATTTCGAAGACTCCGGACAAAGTCTTCATCGCTGCCGGCTCCACCGATATCGCGGCTGGAACCGCGCCTACAGCAGTCACCGCGACCGTGAGCGCCATTGTCGCTCTGTTGAAGGCGGCTAACATTTTGCCGATTCTGTGCAGCATTCCTCCCGTACAGCAATTCGTTAGCGCCACCACACAATACAACCTGCAACTGCAGCATCTGGCGGACCTGCAGGGCATTCCGTTTGTGGATGTTTCCGCCCAATTGGTGGATTCGACCACGGGTCGCATCAAGGCGGCTTACGGAGCCGACATTTCGAATCTGGCGGGCTCTGCGAACCGCTTCATGGCGACGGCGGTGAACAGCGCTGTGGCGGCTCTGTTCGATCAGACGCCGCCCTGGATTCCCACCTCCGATTTGGATGGTGTGAACCTTATTGTGGACGGCCTATTTCAGGCCAGCCCTTCGCGGTGGACAGCCAGTTTGGTTTCCGGCTCGGTGCCGCTTCCCGCTTCTATCGGCTCCGATTACACTATCAGCGGCAACACGGCGGCGCTCAGCAAGACCGATCGCGCCAGCGTGAATGCCTTGCGAGGCGTGGCTATCACAACCGGCTTTCAACCGGGCGACCGAATTGCGTTTACCGGTCGCATCAAGACGTCGGGCGTGGAGTTCGGCGGCCTTGCCTTCGATGCCGGGCTTCAGTTCAGCCCCGGCATCAATATGTTCTATCCGATGTTCCATTGGTCGGCCGACATTCGCGACGGCCAGTGGTATGCCGAAACCGTTGTTCCCGCGGGAGTGACTTCCATCACCCCCTTCTTTTTACTTAATCAAGGCATCGGAACGGTTGTGGTGGGTCAAGTGGGCCTGATCAATCTGACGGTGCTGGGGCTCTAAAAGGAGATGAAAGAATTGCTGAAAGGTACCGTATCGACAAACATCACAGTGACAGCGCTCTTTAAAGAAAATGAAGACGGCACGTTCGGCGCGGTGTGCCCGGAAATACCGGGTTGCGTCGTGATTGCCAGCAGTAAAAGGGATGCCGTAAAGAAAATCAAAGCGGCCATTGAAGCCTGCCTGGTGGAACTGCTGGACCACGCGCGCCACAAGCTTCGGGCTACAAAGAAAAGATCCGCGGGGCGGGGCTAATTCGGGCCGGCGGGTTACTTCAGATATTTTTCCAAATCCGGCGATAGCACTTTCTGAATTTCCGGATCCATCATGTTTTCTTTGGTGACGACGCGCGGCGCAAGGTTCTGTATCTTGACAGGGCTTCCGCCGCGCAACTTTTCCACCGCAGACTGAATGGCATCGTGCCCCATGCGAAAGGGGTCTTGCACAATCAGCGCATCGATCAGGCCGCTTTTCAAATCTTCTAACAGGGAAGGGCTGGAGTCGAAGCCGACCAGCTTCACTGAACTCTTGCGCGATTTGATAGCGCGCGCCGCACCCACCGAGCTCGATTCATTCGACGCGAACAAGGCGCTCAAACCTGGATACGCGGTGAGCATGTTTTCCGAAACAGCCATGGATTGAGCGAAATCGGCATTGCCATATCTCTTGTCCAGAATCTTGATGCCCGGCGCGTTCTTATGAATCGCCTCTTCAAAGCCCGCTTCGCGAGCCATGGTGGAAGCCCCGCCCACTTCTACCGCAATGATCGCGATTTCCCCCTTGCCGCCCAGGATGCGAATCATTCGTTCGGCGGCTATTTCTCCTGCGTGATAATTGTCCGTCGCCACCTGCGCGACAAAGTTCTGTGTGTCCACCGGTGAATCGAAAATGATCACCGGAATGCCCTGCTTTGTGGCGCGATCCACCACGCTCACCATAGCTGTTTTATCGATCGGCGCTAGGGCAATCGCATCCACCTGTTGATTGATCATGGCGTCCACAATTTGCAGTTGGCCGTTGAAATCCGTTTCGCTGGCCGGACCGTTCCAGACGATATCCACGTTGGCCTCGCGCGCCGCCGCGTTCGCTCCGGCATGCACGGATTGCCAGAAGAGATGGGCGCGCCCTTTCGGTATCACGGCAATTTTCTTGCGCGTGTCCCGATGGCAACCGCTCAACAGCAGAATCAGGCATAGCGCGCCGGCAAACAATTTCCTCAAGGTGGCTCCTCTCCGCCATATGATATGCGAAGTCCCGCGCTTATGCCCTTACGGTTGGTTTGGTTCTGTCTTCTCTCAACACTCGTCTCAACACTCGCGCCGCAAACGCACGCGGCCGAGTTTGTTCCGCACAAAATTGCCACAGGTTTGAAAGGCGGCTATCAGGTCATCGCGGCGGACCTGAATCGCGATGGCAAGCCCGATCTGATCGCCGTCGCCCCGGGCACGAATGAGTTGGTCTGGTTTGAAAATCCGGGTTGGCAGCGGCATGTGATTCTTGCCGATGTCCCGCGCATGATCAATTGCGCCGCGTGGGATACCGACGGCGATGGCATCCCTGAGATTGCGCTCGCCTATGAGTTTTCAAACGACGCCAGCAAGAGCATCGGCATCGTCGTGATCCTTCGCCACAACGGCGACCCGACGCTGCCATGGACCCCCACCGAAATAGATCGCCTGCCTACCTCGCATCGCTTGCGCTGGGCGGACGTTCGCGGCGATGGCAAGCGCGTTCTCATCAACGCTCCGCTGACGAATGCCGAGGCCCGCAAGCCGGATGATCGCTTGTCCGTTCCGTTGGTGTATTACGACCCCGTGGATTGGAAGCGCCGCGTCATCAGCCAGGAAAATCAGGGCGTGCAACACGGAATTTTTATTGCTGCCTGGGACAGTAAGGCGCGCGATGCCGTCCTGACCGCCAGCTTCTCCGGCCTGGATTTATATCGCCTGAAACACGGGGCATGGACGCGCACGGCACTGGCGCCCGGTGCTCCGGAAGCTTGGCCGAAATCGGGTTCGTCCGACGTTGTGGTGGGCTATTTGGGACGGCACCGCTTCCTTGCCGCAATCGAGCCCTGGCATGGGAACCAGGTTGCAATTTACCGGCTGCATTCGGGAAAGTGGTCCCGCGAAGTGATCGATTCCACGCTCACGGACGGCCATACCATCGCGGCGGCCGATTTCGAAGGCCATGGCAATTATTCGGTTGTGGCAGGCGAACGGGCGGGCGTGCGGTCGCTTTATCTCTATCGGGCCGACAAAGGGACATGGAGCCGCCTTGTGATCGATAAACAAATGGCGTCTGCCTCGTGCAGCGTTGTCGATCTCAACATGGATGGCCGCTTGGATCTTGTCTGCATCTCTCCGGTGACTCAGAACCTGAAATGGTACGAGAACACCAAGTAAATTATAAAAAAAAGAGGGACCGACACCTAACCTGCCCCTCTCGAGATGCAACGCGGTGATTTAAGCCGCACCCGGAATTTTCAGTGTGGAGGAGCACTGAGGCTAACCAGGATTTTTGGGTTCAAAGAGCCACCACGGCTCTGACTTGAATCGAGTATTGCGTAAGTGTTCAGATCCGACCAAGTCTTTTCTGCGGTTTTGTTGAATTTTAGTGATCAATAGTACTATTCCCATAAAACCGGAAGGCGAGAATGTGTCCCGTTGCATGGTCCCCAAATTGCCAATGGCACCACCATGCGATATCAGGTCGTTTTCAAGAAGCGCTTCAACCAGCAAGGGGATGGTTCGGATTCCCCGCAGGTTCTACTCAATCTACCCGACGGGGTCATCGAAGATGCCGCAATGGTGGAGCAGATCCAGCCTGACAGCGTCCACGTGGAAGAGAGCATGGACGAGGATGACGATTTTCTTCCTTTTGGTAGCGAAGTGTGGGAGTTTTCCGTCGCGAATGATCGCGAGGAAGAGTTTAAGAACGCGCTGGACGAGAGCGGCGTCGCGATGGAATACGACGTGGTGGACGAAGTGGACGAAGCGGACACCACCGCTTCCTAAGCCCGTTTTTACGCGCTTCGTATACTGAAAATATGTCCTTCGACCTGGTAGTGAACTATCGCCCGCGCGGCGATCAGGTGACTGCCATTGAAGAGTTGACTCGTGGCCTTCGCGATGGGGAACAACACCAGACGCTGTTGGGCGTGACCGGTTCCGGTAAGACTTTCACCATGGCCAAGCTGATTGAAGCCATGGATCGCCCGGCGCTGGTATTGGCCCATAACAAGACACTTGCCGCGCAACTCTACGCGGAGTTTCGTTCCTTCTTCCCGAATAATGCGGTGGAGTATTTCGTCAGCTATTACGATTACTACCAGCCTGAAGCCTACATCCCTTCGAGCGATGTCTATATCGAAAAGGAATCTACCGTTAATGACGAGTTGGACAAGCTGCGCCTGGCCGCCACGCGCTCGTTATTCGAACGGCGCGATTGCATCATCGTCGCCAGCGTGAGTTGTATTTACGGTCTTGGCTCGCCAGACGCTTACTACGGCATGATCCTGATGCTCGAAAAAGGGCAGAAGATCACGCGCAAGCAGATCACCGCCAAGCTGGTGGAGATTCTTTACGACCGCAGCGAAGGCGATTTCAAGCGCGGCACGTTTCGCGTTCGCGGCGACACCATCGAGGTGTTCCCCACCTATGACGATAATGCCTATCGCATCGAACTTTGGGGCGATGAGGTGGAATCGCTGTCGCAGGTGGACGCGCTTCTAGGGCAGGTGAAGAAGACTTTTGTGCGGCTTCCTATTTATCCCAAGACGCACTATGTGATGTCGAAAGACACGAAAGAAACGGCCATGGAATCCATTCGCGTGGAACTGGAAGGCTGGCGGCCGCAACTGGAAGCGCAAGGAAAACTGATTGAGGCGCAGCGCCTGCATCAGCGCACCATGTTCGATCTGGAAATGATGCGCGAAATTGGCTACTGCCATGGCGTGGAAAATTACTCGCGTCATTTTTCCGGGCGTCTTCCCGGCGAAGCGCCACCGACGCTGCTGGATTACCTGCCGGCCGATTCGCTGATTTTCATCGATGAAAGCCATCAGACCGTACCGCAGCTTCACGCGATGTATCATGGCGACCGCGCGCGTAAAGAGATGCTGGTGGGCCATGGCTTCCGTCTGCCCAGCGCCATGGATAACCGGCCGCTCACCTTTGAAGAATTTGAGCATCGCGTCAACCAGGTGATCTATGTTTCCGCTACGCCGGGGCCTTATGAATTGACCAAATCCGAAGGCGTGGTGGTGGAGCAGATCATCCGTCCCACTGGTCTGGTGGACCCCGAAATCGAAGTGAGGCCTATCAAAGGGCAAGTGGACAATTTGCTGCATGAGATCCGCAAGCGTGTGGAGGCTGACCAGCGTGTGCTGGTGACCGTGCTCACCAAACGCATGGCGGAAGACCTAGCCGAGTATTATTCCGAAGTGGGTGTGAAGTGCAATTATCTGCACTCCGAAGTAAGCACTCTGGACCGCATCAAAATTCTGCGTGATCTTCGCCTCGGAGTGCATGACGTGCTGATCGGAATCAATCTGCTGCGTGAAGGGCTCGATCTGCCCGAGGTATCGCTGGTCGCCATTTTGGATGCGGATAAAGAGGGTTTCCTGCGGTCGGGCGGTTCGCTGATTCAGACCATCGGTCGCGCCGCGCGGCACTTGGAAGGCCGCGCGATTCTTTACGCCGACGTGATGACGGACAGCATGAAGCGCGCGATGGATGAAACCAAGCGCCGGCGAACGGTGCAGGTGGAATATAACCGCGCCAACAATATCACGCCGCAATCCATCATCAAGCCCATCGATATGACGCTCATCGCCATAGCGGAAGGGGACTATGTGACTGTGCCCGCCGAACCGGATCGCGATGAAACACAGATGAATCCGGCGGAACGAGAGCAGTACATTGTGGAGCTGGAACTTCAGATGCGCGACGCCGCCAAGAAGTTCGAGTTTGAAAAAGCGGCTCAACTTCGTGACAAGGTGAAGGCGCTGCGCACTCGGGACGTCGCTGGGATTGGCATTCCCGCGACGCCCTGAGCCGAGCCTGCCGATGGCTGTTCGCAAACTCTGGGCGCTGGCGGCAGCGGGCGCGGCAAGCCGTAGTTTTCTCAGCCGCCTGCCCGCGCTTCGCAGTCAGTTGGGCCCGGTGGCTTCCACCTCGCTGCGTCTGGCTGCCCGCATGACGAACGCCCTGCGAGCGGGCACGCCGGTGCGCGCGGCCTCAGACTTGGATTTAGCCGACGTGCTCCTCATTTGCATTCCCGGAATGCCTCTTGAGCCGCTGATCGACGACGCCTTCATGGACGCCATTCAATGGCCGCGCAAGTCTGTGTTGATTCTGGAAGGCGGCAATGGTTCGCCGGTTGAGCACGCTTTGCGGACGCGCGGAGCTGCCGTGGGAACGCTCGCCACCGTTCCCGGCCTGCCGGATCACTTTGTGATTACAGGTGACCGGCCCGCCGTGCGGTTGGCAAAGGCGATGGTTCATTCTCTGCAAGGCCAGGTATTCGAAATCGCAGCAGACCGCGTGTTGCTTTTCGAATGCGCGCTCACGCTGACCGGCAGTCTGTTCACTCCCTTTCTTGAGGCCGTGGTGGAAAGCCTGCGCCATGCGGGTTTGGAGCAGCCCAAGGCCGCCGCGACAGCAGACTTGTTGTTTCTGCAATCGCTCCGCTCATTCCGGCGTGCGGGCCGAAAGAGCTGGTCTGGGCCTATCGCGCTTGCGGATCGCGCAGCGCTGGACGCCCAGCAGGACGCTCTTCAGCAGGTGAATCCCGCAATGGCCAACTTCTTCCGCGACGCCGTCCGCTATGGGTTCGAGCTTTACCAAACCTTTCCCGAACTGACTCGCTATGACAAGGTTCGCTGGAAAGAGTTCCGCAAGAATCATCCCTCCTGAAACAGGCGGATGCCGGCAATGCCATGGGCTCCCGCGCGCGCGCACTGTTCCCGGTTCGCGACATTGATTCCACCCAAAGCGAACACCGGCACTCGGCACCGGTGCGTTGCCTCATGCAGAACTCGCAAGCCCAACGGTTCGCCATAGGGAAGCTTCGAAGGCGTGGGAAAGATTGGCCCCAGCACGGTGAAATCCGCGCCATCCTCTTGGGCGCGAATCACATCGTCAACCAAGTGGCACGATACCGCAATCAGGAAACCGGGCGGGGTCAGCGCGCGATAGCGCAGCGGCGCAAGTGAATGGGCGGGCAAATGCACGCCATCCGCACCCGCCGCCAAGGCCACATCCAAACGCTCATTCACCAGAATCTTCGACGCGCGTTTCTCTATGTTCTGAAGTAGCGCCAGCAGCTCACGCGTGCTCCAGGCTTTTTGCCGAATCTGTATCAGATCCACGCCGGCATTGATCGCGAGCCGAATTTGAGCCAGCAGTTCAGCTTGTCCGCTTGTGCCATCGGTAATGAAATAGCGCAGCATCAGCCAGTCGCGCGAAGGTGGGATGCGGGTATTTCAATCCACCAATCGGGTTGGCTGCCGTGAGCGTCAAACGTTTCGCGCGACATCTCCACGATAAGCTCAGGTTCGAATTGAACCCGCACGCCGCTGGGCAGTTCGGTCACGGCGGCCACACGCGCGTTCACGCAATTCCGCCCGGCTTCGCGCGCCACATTGAGTTGCGAAGCGGGAACGCAGAGCCTTACCTTATCTCCCAACAGATACCCCGGCAGATAGGCGGCTGCGAACTCTCGCCCAAGCATGCGCACGCGGCTGGTATCGCGCCCGGGGTCCAGCGCCAGAATCTCCGCCTCGAATTGATTCGCAATGCCAAGCATACGGGCCACATCGAAGCTTGCGGGATTCCGATACACAACGCTGGGCGCGCCGGATTGCAGAAGCTTCCCGGCACCCATCACCACCATGGTATCGGCCAAGGCGAAGCACTCTTCCAGATCGTGCGTCACCACCAGAATGGGAATGCGGTACTCGCTGCGAATCTGCCGCACCAGTTGGTACAGTTCGTTTCGCAGCGGCAGGTCCAGGCCGCGCGCCGGCTCATCCAGCAGCAGAAAGCGCGGCTCCGTCACCAGCGCCCGCGCCAGTGAGCAGCGCTGCTTCTGCCCACCCGAAAGTTCATGTGGATAGATGCCCGCGAACTCCGCGATGCGGAAGCGGTCCATCATCTCCCCCACGCGCCGGTGCCGCTCCAGCCGGGCATGGCGCTCCGCCGCAAAGAGCAGATTTCCGCGCACGGTCATATGCGGGAACAAGGCATGATCCTGAAACACATAGCCACAGTTTCGCCGCCGGGGCGATAGGTTCACATCGGCTGCCGCATCGAAGAGCAGTTCGTCGTCCAGCAGGATGCGGCCTTGCTCCGGGGCGACAAAGCCTGCTAGACAATCCAGCGTGAGCGTCTTGCCCGCCCCACTGGCCCCGAACAGAACGGTCACGCCGGCTTCGGCAATCAACTCCAACTCCAATTCAAAGCTGGCGTATCGCTTGGCAAATTTCGCGCAAATCAAGACTTGCTCCGCCGCTCCAGCCAATTGGCCGCATACACAATTGCCATGGTGACGCCGGAGATCACCAGCACCAGAGTCCGCGCGACCATCGTATTGCCGCTCTCCACCGCGTCGTAGATGGCGATGGAGGCAGTCTGCGTGCGCCCTGGAATATCGCCGGCGATCATCAAGGTGGTCCCGAAATCTCCTAGTGAGCGCGCGAAAGCCAGCACCGTGGCGGCAAGGATAGAGCGTCTTGCCAAGGGCAGGGTCACGCGCCAGAATAAACGCCATTCCGAAGCACCTAGCGTTCTAGCCGCGCGTTCATATTCCGCGCCAACGGATTCCAAGGCGGCTCGCGAAGATTTCACCAGCATCGGAATCGCATGCACGGTGGAGGCAATTACAGCCGCCTGCCAGGTGAACACCAGCGGTCCGCCAAACACGGCTTCATAAAACCTGCCCACCGGCGCGGAACGTCCCAGCATCACCAATAGGTAATACCCCAGCACGGTGGGCGGCAACACCAACGGTAATGTGATGGCGGCATCCAACAGTTCCCGCCCGCGAAAATTTTTGTTCGCCAGCAGGTACGCCAGCGCCAGGCCAGCCGCGAAGGAGATGACAGTTGCGCATGCCGCCACGCGAAGGCTCAACGTTAACGGTGACCAATCAAACGTTGACCAATCAGTCGGCATCGGGCGTCCACCATCATAGCCGTCCGGGTCCATGAGCTTTATGGATTGGCGGCCCCCTTGGGCAAGCAGGTTGAACCGCTCCGTAAGAGGCCAGGCGTTTCCTTGCTCAGTCAGTGGGGGCGGAGGAGGTGTACTTCGTCATGTTCGGCGAAACCGCCTTGCGCGCTTTCAACGCCGCTCTGGAAAGCTATTCCAGCAAATGCCCCATGCGGTCGCGCTTGGTATCCAGATAAGTCTGCCGCGACGCCACTTCCGGCACCAGGCTGGGCACTCGCTCCGTCACTCGCACACCGGCCATTTCCATCGCCTCCAGCTTCTGTGGGTTGTTCGACATCAGCCGAATTTCACTCAGCCCGAAGTACTTCACAATCTGCGCGGGCAGCGTGTAGCTGCGCAAATCGCCCGCGAACCCAAGCTCCTCATTCGCCTCAATGGTGTCCAGGCCCGCGTCCTGCAATTCATAAGCGCGCAACTTGTTCAGCAGGCCAATCCCGCGACCTTCCTGATGCTCATAGATCAGCAACCCGCGCCCTTCGGCCACAATCTGTTGCAGCGCCAACTCCAACTGTGCCCGGCAATCGCAACGCAAACTGTGAAACACATCGCCGGTCAGGCACTGCGAATGCACCCTCACCAGTGGCGGAGGGTGCCCAGCCAACTCACCTAAATCGCCCATCTTCAGAACCACCGCCTCTTCCACTCCCGAAGCGAAGTGGCCTTCGAAGCCGAAGATGCGAAAGTTTCCCCAAAGGGTCGGAAAATCGGCCTCCGCCACTTTGGCGAGCCGGAACGGCGCTGGGCTTTGCATTGAGAATGAAGAAGTTAGCTCCATTATAATGGCTGCGGGTGGAACCCTACTTCATCACGCTGCTGGTCAAGCTGGGCGTGGTGGCGTCCCTCGCCGCCTTTGTCATCCGTTACCAGCCCTTGCGCCGCACCCTGATGCGGGATTCGCGCACGCTAGATCAGCGCCTTCGCCTCTCCCTCTGGTTCTCCGGCATCTTCGGTTCCGGCGTCGCCATCCGCGTACTGGTCCGCTCTTACGAAGCGGTGGACCTTGGCCTCGAAGGCAGCATGCTCGCCGGCGTCGTCGGCGGCTATGTCACCGGCATGCTTTCGGGCATACTCATTTCCGTACCCGCCATGTTCAGTCACGAATACCTCAGCCTGCCTCTCTTTGCCGGCATCGGCATCTTAGGCGGCCTGGTGCGAGATCTGGCATCGGACAAGGAAGACATCTGGCGCTTCTCTCCGCTCTTCGATCTCAACTTAATTCGCGCACTCACCAAGGGCCACAACTACCGGCGTGCCCTGCTCCATTTCATTTTCGTCGCCGCCATTCTGGTGGCCGAGTATCTTCGCCAGGCTCTGGGCGATGTGTTCCCCGGCCGCATCTTTTCAGTTGACGACAAATGGCCCGATCATTCGTTTCCGGGCTCGCTGGCCGTCTACGCCACCACCTTCTTCGCCGTCGCGCTCCCGCTCAAGGTGTGGAACAATACGCGAACGGAAGTGAAACTGGAAGAGCAAGGCCGCTTGCTCATGAAGGCGCGCCTCGAAGCGCTCACCAGCCAGATCAACCCACACTTTCTCTTCAACACGCTGAACTCTGTCTCTGCCCTCATCCGCACCAACCCGCAGGAAGCCCGTCTGGTGGTGCTGAAGCTCTCGCGCATCCTGCGCCGCCGATTGCGCCACCACGATAATTTCGCCACCTTGCGCGATGAGCTCGAATTCATCAACGATTACCTTTCCATTGAAATGACCCGCTTCGGCGATAAACTTCGCTTCGTGAAGAACATCGATCCCGACACTTTAGATATGCTGGTGCCCAGCATGCTGCTGCAGCCACTGGTGGAAAATTCCATCAAACATGGTTTGGCGGGCAAAGTAGAAGGTGGCGTCATCACCATTGAGACACATAAGCTTGAGAACCGTTTGCAACTGATTGTTCAGGATGACGGCGTCGGCATCGCCGAAGAAAAATTAGCCACATTGCTTGGGGACGGCATCGGCGTTAGTAATGTCACAGAGCGCCTGAAAGTGCTATTTGGGAGTAACTATAGAATGTGGATAGATAGCCAACCTGCGCGCGGCACCCGCATCTCCATTGAGATGCCTGAGTTTGAAACTGCTTTTGCTTCGGCAATCTCCTAATCCTATGAGTGTGACATGAGCGGATTTCCCGCAATCGAAGTGCAGTCCACCCGCGTGGCCCGGTTGCCTGCTTCCCTTCCCAACCGCACACGCCGCGTGTACGACGCGCTGGCTGAACTTTACCCGCTTTCCACCATGCTGTTTCATTCAACAGCACATCGCCGCGCCCTGCGCCTTTCCGGCATCGAAGACGGCATGAGCGTGCTCGAAGTCGCCACTGGTTCGGGCGAAATGTTCCGGCGTTTGGCGCAGGTGAATCGCAACGGCCATACAGTGGGTGTCGACCTTTCGCCCAAGATGGCCGCACGCACGCAACGCGTCACCCGCGGCAAATTCCCCGGCGCCCTTGCCGATTGCCAGGCAGTGGACGCCCGCGCCATGCCGTTTCGCGATGAAAGCTTCGACGCGCTGGTCTGCTGCTATCTGCTGGAACTGCTGCCCTGCGAGGACATTGAGAGCACCGTGGCGGAGTTCCGGCGCGTGTTGCGACCCGGCGGCAAGCTTACCCTAATTCTGATCGGCCAGAATGCCGCCTTTTTCAATTCCATGTACCAGGTCTGCACAAAGGTGGCTCCGGCGTTCTGGGGCCGTCAGGTGGAAGAACGGCTTCCCGCCATCATGAAAGGGCACCGTCTAAAAATTCTGCAGGATCAAACCGTACGCCAGATCTTTTACCCGTCGCGCGTACTTGTGGCTTCAAAGCAGAGTTCGAAGTAGACTATTGACATGTCCGACGAATCCAAGAAGTGCGCGCACCCTGCCTGCCAGTGCATGGCTCCTGAAAAAGAAAAGTATTGCAGCACTTATTGCAAAGATGCCGGTACCGATGACGTAGAAATTTCCTGCGATTGCGGCCACACGGGCTGTAGCTTAACCTAAGCACCGCGCCCTGCCGTTAGCGCACGCCCGCGAACTCTTCGAAACTTTGAGGAGCGTTAAAATACAAAATGCGCTGGCAGCTTTCGCACGTCATGATCTTTTCGCCCTTCTTCAACTCCTGAAGAAATTGCGGGCGTAGCGTGATACGGCACTTGGAGCAGCGGCTATCCACAGCTTCCGCGATGGCCACCCCGCCGCGGCCTTTGCGAATGCGTTCATAGTTCGTCAAAACCGCTGGCGGAATCTGGGCGATTAATGTTTGGCGCTCAGCCATTAATTGTGCAAGCGCTGCCTGATCGGCCGCAGTGCGCTCACGCGCTGTTACCTTCTCGGCCTCCACGCGCTTTTTCTCATCTTTCAGCGCACCCTCCGCGGTCTTCACGTTGCGGTCCAACGGTTCGGCCGCGGTCATCAGTTCCAGAATGCGATCTTCGCTCTTCCGAATCTCTGTCTCGCAGAAGGCGATCTCATTCTGAAAAGCCTTGTACTGCTCATTCGTCTTGACGGTCAGCATTTGATCTTTCAACTTTGAGATCTTCTGCTCATTCACTTGAATGTCGCCTTCGGTCTTTTTGCGCAGCAGTTGGTTGGCGGTCAGCGCCGCCTGGTCTGCTTTCAGCTTCTGTTCGCCGCCGTAAAGCTTCCGTTCAATTTCCGCGATGTGCTTGGGAAGTGTGGCAATTTCCCCGTTCAGTTCCGCGGCGTGATTGTCCAAGTCTTGCAATCGAACCACAACCTGAAGATCTAGAACCATGTAGTTTCAGCCTATCATCGAATTCTTAAGCGGCGCAGTAGCGGTCGCGCAATCGCCGCCTCCGCCATCTCCAGTTCCGGAACTTTTAGCAGCAGGCACGCGGAATAAAACGCGGTCGCGCCCAGAACCATTGAGACTGAAAGAGTCAACAGCAAACCGAACAGGTGTGCTCCCGCCAGCGCACGAATCCAGTAATTCGAAGACGCGCACACCGCCGCCAGCAGCAGCGATGCCGCCATGATCTTTCCGAATGACCGCAGCAGGGCGCCGCCTTCCACGCCACCGATTCTGCGCCGGATCAGAAAGAGCAGAATCAGAAAATTGAACAGCGCCACGGCCGATGTGGATAGCGCCAGCCCCCTGTGGCCCAGGTGCAGAAAGCGCGTCATCGTGAAAGCTACGCCGAAGTTGATCGCCACTGAAGCCATGCTCACCACCATGGGCGTGCGCGCATCGTTCAACGCGTAAAACGCGGGAGCCAGAATTTTCACCGCCGCATAACCGGTCAAGCCCACCGCGTAGCACGTGAGGGCAATGGCAGTCTGGTGAGTGAAATAGGCCGTGAACGCTCCATGCTGATACACCAGCGCGATCATGCTCTCGCCCAGAACAGCCAGACCGGCCGCTGAAGGAATGGTCAGCAGCATGACCAAGGTAAGCGCATGCGACAGCGTGTCCCGGAACCCAGGCATGTCATTCTGTGCCGCGCTGCGCGAAATTGCGGGTAAGGACGCCGATGCGATCGCGACCCCGAACAGCCCCAGTGGCAGTTGCATGAAGCGAAACGCGTATGCCAGCCAACTCACCGGCCCGCTCATTACATGGCCGGTTGCATCGGTAATCCCCGTGGCGAAATTTGAGTTCACCAGCACATTGATCTGCACCGACGCATTTCCCAAAATCGCTGGTCCCATCAGCCGCAGCACATTGCGGAACCCGGGATGATTGAGCTGAACCGCGGGCCAATACCGAAATCCGGATCGGATTAACGATGGTACTTGAAATAGCAATTGCAACACGCCGCCGATCACCACGCCATAGGCCATCCCTTCGATGCGTGAAATCCCCACATGCGGCCCCACCCACCGCCCGATGATCAACCCAAATGCGACCGACCCCACGTTGAACCACACCGACGAAAGTGCCGGCACGCCGAACTGCCGGCAGGCGTTCAGCACACCCATAGCCTGCGCGGCCAAGGCCACTACCAAGAGAAACGGGAACATAATCCGTGTCAGCCGCACTGCTAAGTCAAACTGGCCAGGAATCTGATGAAAGCTGGAAGCGAACAGCTCCACGAGTTGCGGGCTGAACACCATTCCCGCAATCGTTAGTGTCCCGACAATCAGCAGGATGCCGGTCGCCACCAGGTTGTACAACTCCAGTGCTTCGTCTTTACCCTTGGTGGTCAGATACTTCGTAAACGTGGGAACGAACGCTGAAGAGAGCGCGCCTTCCGCAAACAAGTCGCGCGTCAGGTTGGGGATCCGGAAGCCGATGTTGAACGCATCCATCGTGGCCCCCGCGCCAAACAGCCCGCTCATCACGCTTTCGCGCACCAGCCCTGTAATCCTGCTTAAGAAGATAGCGGCGGACGCGATGCCCGCCGAACGCGCGACCCCTGCACTGGCACTGGCCTTCGGCTGTGGTGGTTCCGGTTCCCCAGCTTCTTCCGCCGGCGATGTTTCTTCGGGAGCCACGCCGCTAATCCACCCTGCGGATTTCCACTTCCCCGTAGACTTTTCGGGCCTGCTCCAAAGACGCGAACCGCATTCCGGGGAGCGCCGCTGAAGCCGTTCCCGCCGCCACGCCCCAGCGCAGCGAATCGTAAAAGTCGTTCGTCTTGCCCATGCTCCACAGAAACGCCGCTGCCAACGCATCGCCCGCGCCAATGGGGCTCACCGCGTTGGTATGCGGCGGCACCACTTCCGTGATCTCCCCCTTGTACGCGCTCACAACCCCGCGGCTGCCCAGCGACAAAATGACCGATTCCGCGCCCAGCCGGCTAATCTGTTCCGCAGCGCTTAAATATTGGTTTCGCGTGAGCATCGCCGTGTTCAGCAGCCGCTCCGCTTCCGCCTGGTTCGGCTTCACCACCGTGGGGTGCGCCTCAATGCCCAACCGCAGCGCCTCGCCATCGGTATCCAGCAGCGTCTGCACTTTTTTATGGTGCGCGAACGCGATTAGACTAGCGTAAAAATCGTCCGGCACGCCCGGTGGCAGGCTCCCGCACAGCATCAGCCAGCTCACGCCGTCCAAGCGCGCCCGCACCGCTTTATCCAGCTTCGCCACCTCAGCTTTGTCCAGCGTGGGGCCGGGCTCATTCAATTTGATAGTCAGCCCATGGCGATCCATAATGGTCAGATTCGTACGCACCTTGTTGCGAATCCGCACGACCACCACCGGAAACCCACAGTCTTTTAGGAACTCTTCAAACCGCGCGCCCGAAGCTCCGCCCGCCGGCAGGATCGCCACCGTATCCCCGCCGAAGCTGTGAATTACGTTCGACGAATTGATGCCCCGCCCGCCCGGCGTATCTTTGCTGGACAGGATATAGGCGCGATCTTCAAAGGCAAGCCGGTCTACTTGGATGGTGCGGTCGATCGCCGGATTGACCGTCAACGTTACGATCACAAGGTCTTATGTTGGCACATCCTGCTAACCTGTGACATGCGTTCGAAACCAGAGACCAAGGCATATTTCGCCCTGGTTCTTGTCTGCCTCTGTTGGGGCACAACCTACCTCGGAATCCGCATGGCGCTGGAATCGTTTCCGCCCGCCATCCTGGTGGTCACACGCTTCATTCTTTCCGGCGCAATCCTCACCGCCTTTGCCGTCGCTCGACGCGAAACGCTGCCCCGAGGCAAAGAATTGCTGCGCCTTGCTCTCATGGGTTTTCTCATTCTCGGCATCGGCAATGGCAGCATCTCCTGGGCGGAACTGCTCATCCCCAGCGGGCTCGCCAGCCTGTTCGTCACTCTCTCCCCGTTCTGGATGGTTGGCATCGAAGCACTCATGCCGAGCGGAACCAAGCTGCATTTTCCTTCCATCGTCGGCATGGTCATCGGCTTCGCCGGCACCGCGCTCCTGGTCATTCCAGATCCGAAAGCCGCCACCGGAGGCAGCCATCTTCTAGCCGGATTTCTCATCTGTCAACTCGGTGTCTTCGCGTGGTGCTTCGGTTCCATCCTGCAGAAGCATATGCGCATCGCCTCGCACCCGGCGGTCATAGGAGGCCTGCAACAATTAGCGGCCGGCATCGGCTTTGTGCCCATCGCCATCGCACTGCCCGAACACCATATCGCCTGGAGCGTTCGCGGCGTAGGTGCCATCTTCTACCTCGCCATCTTCGGTTCCATTGTGGGCTACAGCGCTTACATTTACGCGCTGGGCAAGTTGCCTGTCTCCATCTTTTCCATCTACCCGTATGTCAATGCCGTCGTCGCCGTCCTGTTGGGCTGGCTTATCTATAGTGAGCCGCTCGGCTGGCGCGAATTTATCGCCATGTTCACCATCTTCGCCGGGGTCGGCATCGTGAAATGGCATGCGGCTTCAAACGCCCATCAGATCCGTCAAAGCGCGAGCGCGGTCCCGGCTGACGTCTAGTTCCGCGCCCGTGCTCAGCTTCACTTTCCACGTGCCGCTGAACCACGGCACCAGTTCGCGCACATGCTCCACATTCACCAGCGTGCTCCGGCTGATGCGCTGAAAGCCAACGCCGGCCAGCATCTGCTCCAACTCCGTCACCGTCTTTTCCACCAGGAATTTTTCCTTCGCGGTGTGCGCAAACACCAACTTGTCTTCAATGATGATGTGCAGAACTTCAGCCAGCGTTAGCAGAATAAAACGTTTGCCACGGCGTGCGGCCAGCTTCGTCGGCGGCGCGCCCCGCTCCTTCTCCATCAGCCCCAACACATCGCGCATCGCATCGCGATATTCCGTTCCGCCCGAATGCAGCACTGCGGCGATCCGGTCCAGAGTCTGCCGCATTCGTGACGGCTGCACCGGCTTCAACAAATAGTCCAGTGCCTTGGCCTCGAAGGCTTTCACCGCAAATTCATCGTAGGCCGTGGCAAACACCACCAGTGGCTCGCCGCTCATATTCCGCAATACTTCAAAGCCGTTCATCGCGGGCATCTCAATGTCCAGGAACACCACGTCCGGCTTGAAATCCGCAATCATCTCCAATGCTTCCGGCCCGTTCGCGGCGCTACCCACAATCTCCAGGTTCGGTTCTTTGCTCAACAGGCGCGCCATGTGGGCCCGCGCCGGCGCTTCATCGTCCACAATCAGTATGCGAATCATTGCGCATGCTCCAGAGGCAACATCAGGCTCACGCGTACATGCCCCGGCTCATCGGTTGCCACGCGCACCCCCGCACCTTTCCCGGCATAGAGTGCCAGCCGGTCGCGCACATTCGCCAGGGCGTGTCCTTCGCGAAAAAACTCCGCGCCTTCCAACTCCTCCGCCGGATTCGCAACATCCACGCTGCACTGCCTCCCATTCCGGTGAACGGAAATCTCCACCTCGCCTCCTTCAATGCGCTTCGCTATGCCATGCCGGATCGCGTTCTCCACCAGCGGCTGCAAACTCAGGCCGGGCAGATGAATATCGCTGAAATCCCCCGTCGGCATTGTGATGCGCAGCCGCTCTGAAAATCGCGCGCGTTCCAACTCCAGATAATTATCTACAAACGCCAGTTCCTGCGTCAGCGTCACATCCGCCGATCGCGAACACGCCAGCGTATAGCGGAACATTTCCGCTAGGCGACCCACCATCTCCTGCGCCGCTTCCGGCTTCACGGGGATCAACGCGGAAAGCGTGTTCAACGTGTTGAAGAAAAAATGCGGGTTGATCTGGGCCTGCAATGCAAAGGATTGTGCCTTCGCTGCCGCCTCGCCAAGCGCGTGTTCGCGCATCTCCTTCTCAAGCAGGGTCGCCTCCGCGCTCCTGATCTGCCGTTGCATGGTCTTGAACGTGCCAATCAACAGCGCCAGCATCGCGCCAATGCCAGCCTCAATGCCCAGCATCTCAGTGAAATGCTCACGTCCCCAAAAGTGAATTTCAGGCACAGGGCTCAACAGCAGCACCGCGATTGAGAACGCCAGCATGGCGCCCAGCGCCCCTACGCACGCGCTGATTATGCCCTTGACCTTCGCCGGATAGTCTATGACAAGCGGCCGCAGGTAATTCCACGGCAAGCCGCAACACACAAAGAAGCAAAGCGTAAATATGCTCCCTGCATAAGAAGACAGCAGCAGCATTTTCGGCCACTCGTCGAACGCATGAGCCAGCGGCCGCGTGAATGCCAGAAGCAGCACCGTCGAAAGCACCGGCCCGAAAATGGCGCCTCCCAATGCCGCCCGCAACAGCACCATCGGATACTGCCGCAGCGTGGGCGGTTGATCCTCACTCCAGAAGAGCAGTGCCATAGTTCGATTGTGCCTCCCCTGCCGCGCGGCGCACAGTAATTTCGGACGACCGGTTGAAATTGCTCCCTTAACGCTCCGAATTGGAACGCAAGATCTGGATAGTGCGCACCCGCCGCTCCCGGCTAACGTCAGGTATGGCTTTTCAAATCGCACCCCTCCCCGCCGCCACCTTTGCACACCTGCATAGCTTAAGCGCAGAACAACTCGCGGCCCATAATGCCCTGCGCGTCACCGTCGATAAGAAGCCCGGCTTCCCCTGCCGCATCAGCCTCACCGATGCAGAGCCGGGCGAAGAAGTATTGCTGGTTCACTACCAGCATCAGCCCGCCGCCACGCCTTTCCAAGCGAGCCACGCAGTTTACATTCGCCCCCACGCGCCGGAAGCCCAACTGTCTCCCAATCAGGTTCCCGACCAGCTCCGCACCCGCATCTTATCTCTGCGCGGTTTCAGCGAAGACGGAATGCTGCTTGAAGCCGATCTGGCCGATGGAAGTCTTCTGGAGCCAACGCTCGAAAGGCTTTTCGCCAACCCGCAGGTCGCCTATATCCACATCCACTTCGCCAAGCCAGGTTGCTATGCCGCGAAGGCAACCAGAGCCTGAATCGAACCTACTAAAGCTGCCGCGCCAAAAACGGAATGCCCGCAGCTCCTGAAAATTCATGCGGCATATCCACCGTCACCTGTTCCGCCATCGCGCCCGCGCCGAACACCTCATACACCTGCTTCACGCGCCGGAAACTTTCCACGCTCGCCGCCACAGGAAAGATCTTGTCGCGCTCCCCTGCTTCGGAAAAGAAAGCGCGCGGCGCAATCAACCCCGCGACATCATACATCTCCGCCCAATTCAAAATGCCCGGCACGTAATTATCGATGCAGTGCGCCACCGACATGATGCTGTCGCGAAACGTATTCAAATAACAGCTCACCATCGCCGCTTTCACGCGCGGCTCCAGCGCCGCCGAAAATAGCGATGCCGTGCCGCCGCCCGAAATGCCCATGGTCCCCACGCGCTTCGCGTCCAATTCCGGCCGCGTTTCAATCCAATCCACCGTGCGCATAATGTCCCACACGCGCCAGGCCAAAATTGTCTGCCCCAGCAACAGCGCCGACCCTGCCACCGGCTCGCACCCCTTCTGCGCCAGCCCCTTCGCCTTGTTCGCCGCATCGCGCCGCGCCCCGAAACCAAGCGGCTCAATCGCCACGGCGGCCAGCCCCGCTTCCGCTACCTGCAATGCGAAATCGTGTTCATAAGCCGGCTTGTCCGTGCGGTCGCGGCCTTCGAGATCGACACCCACAATGTCATCGACTCCGCGCCCATGGCCCGGAATGCAAATCACGCAAGGCGCGGGCCGCGTCGCGGTCTTCGGCAGCACCAGGTACGCCAGCATCAGCATCCCCTCACGCGTTTGAAACACAAGCTTCTCTCGGACGTACGCCGGAAACTCACGCACCTCCAGCGTATGCGGCTGCAATGGTACGCGCGTCGCCGGAAACCCACCCAGCAACTCCACAATCTTGCCGTGCAACTTCTTCTGCCACGCCTCCGCTTCCCGCCTGTTGCGTGCCTTGAACGTAAGCTGCAGCGGCGCACTCGCATACAGCTGCTTCGTATAAGCCACCGGGTCCAGATCCGCCAGCTTCACCCGATCTTCAAACCCATCCAGCGGACCCCGGTAAGCCGGCGCGCCCTTCGCCTGAAACGCCGCCCCCGCCCCAGCAAGCTTTCCTAGTTGTCTCCGCGTCATTCCATGTTCACGTTCATCGTTTCATCGAACAACCCTTCAGGCAGCGTAATTCCACTCACGCGCAAACGCTCCAGAATCTTAGGCTGCACCCCCGTCCCGCGGAAGCGGCCCATCACCTTGCCCGCATCCGTCACCCCCGTGCGCTCGAAAACAAAAATATCGCGCACCTCCACATGATCGCCATGCGACCCCACCACTTCCGAAATCGCCATGATCTTTCGCGTACCATCCTGCAATCGCGATACCTGCACCACCAGCTTGATCGCGCTTGCCAGTTGCTGCAAAATCACGCGCGTCGGAATCTCCAGGCCGGCCATCATCACCATCGTCTCCAGGCGCGAAAACGCGTCCTTCGGCGAGTTCGCATGCACCGTGCTCATGCTGCCTTCAATGCCCGTATTCATGGCCTGCAGCATGTCCAGAGCTTCCGCGCCGCGACACTCGCCCACGATAATCCTGTCCGGCCGCATTCGCAGCGAAGTGCGCAGCAGAGCCCTCTGGTTAATCCCGCCTTCCTTATTTAAGTTCGGCGGACGCGTCTCAAATTTCACCACGTGCCGCTGCTGCAACTGCAGCTCCGCCGTGTCTTCAATCGTCACAATTCGTTCGTCTTCCGGAATGAACCGCGAGAGCGCATTCAGCGTAGTAGTCTTGCCGGAACCGGTGCCGCCCGAAATCAGAATGGTCACCTTCGCCTCTACGCAAGCCGCCAGAAACCGCAGCATCGAAGGCATGATGGTGCGGTACTGAACCATCTCCTCCTGCGTGATCACGTGCCGCCCGAAACGCCTGATCGAAACGCACGGGCCATCAATCGCCAGCGGCGGAATAATCGCATTCACGCGTGAGCCATCG
>Ga0123338_10000534_pt1 | contig 38629 bp, 32 predicted proteins | sample grotaG_FD_89793 | JGI IMG/M metagenome (GOLD analysis project Ga0123338, IMG submission 89793) | Glacier valley bacterial and archeal communities from Borup Fiord, Nunavut, Canada, to study Microbial Dark Matter (Phase II) -... | ecosystem: Environmental > Aquatic > Freshwater > Ice > Glacier ...
AAACTCGCCGAGTTTTGCGTCCCAATAGGCTTCGGAAGGCGTGACCGGGCTGGTACCGAACTCGGTCGTCGCAGGATAGGCATAGGAATAGAACATCGGCTCGCCGACGCCTTCGCCCGCCCAAAAGCCCGCCGAAGATTCCTGATGGCTATAGGCTTCGCGCGTCACGGCGTCGGGCAGGTTTGGAATACCGCCGGGATGCAGCGGTGCCCGTCGGCCGGAGAAGCGCGTGACTGCAAGGTCGAACGAACCCCAAAACAAGTGGACGGGAGAAGCCTTGCCAAGAAAGCTTGTGCGGAACTGCTTGAGGACGCGGTCAATCTGCAACAATGCTCCGTGAAAACGGCGCACCGCGTCAACGTCATACGGCCGGACCGCAACATCCTGGTTGAAGCAAACCGCGCCAGCGATTTCATTCGGCATGCCATCAATCGCAAAGCGGGCGCCGACCGCTTCGACGCACGCGCCAACGCGCTCGAGAAAGGTCGCCACACTCATGCTTTCGAGTGCGAAGCTCGCAGCCTTGCCGTTTGAAGCCTCGATGCGAAGCTGTTGATCGATGAAATCGAAATCAAGCGCTAGCGCCATCGGCCCGATATAGATCGGTCCCGTGCTCAACCCGCGTGGCACGACGTAAAACGTCGCATGCCACGAGTGGTTTTCCCATGGCGTGTTGGCAAATCTGAATTTGCCTACGATCTGCGCCCACAAGTGCAGCGCCGCGCAGGTTTCGCGCCACTCGGGATAAGGTATGTCCGGCCAAACAGATGGTGTCTTCGGCATTGCGCAAATGCCGTCGATCAAGGCCACCCGCCAGCCGACGATACGCCAAAAACGTCCTCGCCGCGACAGCGCTCCAATTCCACGCCCGATTTGCTGCGTCGGGTTGCGTTCCAAGAGCGCTCCCCCTAGGAGAGGCGCAGGTTCGGGGAGTGGCGCAGCCTGGTAGCGCATCTGGTTTGGGACCAGAGGGTCGCAGGTTCGAATCCTGTCTCCCCGACCACTGCTCCGTCAGCCGCGCCAGCTGCCGTCGAGCATCGTCACGATTGCAGAGAAGTCCTTGGCTTCACCGCCTAGTCCCGCGAACATCTGGAATAACGCCTCGGCCTGCGCGCCCATCGGTACCGACGCGCCGACCGACTGCGCAGCTTCGACGGCAAGTTTGAGATCCTTGAGCATCAGCGCGGCAGCGAATCCGCCGTCATAGCCGCGGTTCGAGGGCGCGGCGGGGACGGGACCGGGGACGGGACAATAACTCGTCATCGACCAGCATTGGCCGCTCGCCTTCGAACTGATGTCGAAGAACGTCTGCGCGTCGAGGCCGAGCTTCTGCGCCAGCACAAAGGCTTCCGCGGTCGCCACCATCGATGCGCCGAGCAGCATGTTGTTGCAGATCTTTGCGGCCTGGCCTGCGCCAGCGTCGCCCGCCCGGACAACGACCTTGCCCATACAGCCAAGGATCGGCTCGGCGCGGGCGAAGGCATCGGCGCTGCCGCCAACCATGAAGGTCAGCGTGCCCGCGTTGGCTGCAGCAATTCCGCCCGACACCGGCGCGTCGACCATCGGGAACCCGCGTGTGGCGGCGGCGGCTCCCACGGTTCGCGCTGTGGCAATGTCGATCGTCGAGCAATCGAGCAGCAGCGTGTCGGCGGCGAGCGCGTCGAACACGGCGTCCGCATAGATCGCGCTGACGTGCTTGCCCGCCGGCAGCATCGTCACGACCGCATCGACACCGGCTGCAGCGCCAGCAGCGGAGGCGGCCAGCGTGCAGCCAGCGACCTTCGCTCGGTCGAGTGCGGCTGCCGACAAGTCGAAAGCGCGAACGTCGTGTCCCGCCTTGACGAGGTTGGCAGCCATGCCGCCACCCATGTTGCCCAGTCCGATAAAGCCGATGCGCATCTGAAGTCGCCTCACTTCATCGTCGGGATGACGAAGCTGCTATCGGTCACCGCAGCCCCGGCGTCGAGGCTCGGCCAGCGCTGGGTCACGGTCTTGATGCGCGTGTAAAAGCGCACGCCTTCCTCGCCGTGGATGCCGGTGTCGCCAAACGCCGACCGCTTCCAGCCGCCGAAGCTATGATAGGCGACGGGTACCGGGATCGGCACGTTGATGCCGATCATCCCGACTTCGACCGACGCGGCAAACTCGCGCGCTGCCGGGCCGTTGCGCGTGAAGATCGCAACGCCGTTGCCGTATTGATGTTGGCTCGGCAGTGCGATCGCCTCGGCAAGGCTTTCGGCGCGGACCATCTGCAGCACGGGTCCGAAGATTTCCTCCTTATAGCTTTGCATCGTCGGCTTGACGTGATCGAACAGCGTCGGCCCGACGAAGAAACCACCCTCGTGGCCCTGCAGGCTGAAACCGCGACCGTCGACGACGAGCTCGGCGCCTTCATCGACGCCCATCGCGATATAGTTTTCGATGCGGTCGCGGTGCGCCGCGCTTACCACCGGGCCATAATGCGCATCCTTGTCGGTCGAGACGCCGAGCCGCAACTTGGCAATTTCGGGGAGCAGTGCCTCGCGTAAGCGGTCGGCGGTGTTCTTGCCGACGGGTACGACGACGGGCAGCGCCATGCAGCGTTCGCCGGCACTACCGAACGCCGCGCCGACAAGGTCGGCAACAGTCTGGTCCATATCGGCGTCGGGCAGAACCACGCCGTGGTTCTTGGCCCCGCCCATCGCCTGGACGCGCTTCCCCGCCGCAACGCCGCGGTTGTAGACATAGTGCGCGATGTCGGACGACCCGACGAAGCTGACCGCCTTGATGTCGGGGTGGTCGAGAATTGCATCGACCGCGACCTTGTCGCCGTGGACGACATTCAGGACCCCAGCGGGCAGCCCGGCTTCGAGCATCAGTTCGCCGAGCCGCACCGGCAGCGACGGGTCACGTTCGGACGGTTTCAGGATGAAGGCATTACCGCAGGCGATCGCCACGCCGAACATCCACATCGGAATCATCGCGGGGAAGTTGAACGGCGTGATTCCCGCGACGACTCCCAGGGGCTGGCGCATCGAATAGACATCGATGCCGGGACCAGCACCATGCGTGTAATCGCCCTTGAGCAAGTGCGGGATGCCGCACGAGAATTCGATCACCTCAAGCCCGCGCTGGATGTCGCCGCGGCTATCGGCGATGACCTTGCCATGCTCTGCCGACAGCATGTGCGCCAGACTGTCGATCTCGGCCTCGGCCAATGCCTTGAACGCGAACATTACCCGCGCGCGCCGCTGCGGATTGGTTGCCGCCCAACCACGCTGCGCCTCGACCGCATTGGCAACGGCGTCGTCGATATCGGCAGCATTCGACAGCGCGACACGCGCCTGGACCAGCCCGGTGTTGGGATCGAAAACGTCCGAGCGACGCTCGCTCGTGCCCGCGCTGCTGCTGCCGCCGATCAAATGGTAGATGTCACGCATTACCTGCTCCGAAACTCTGGTTGCTGACGCTTTGACGCCTCATTTCACGATCCGACCCACTACGCAATCAGGAGCGTAGCGCCTCGATCGGGCTCAGCCGGGCGGCGCGGTTGGCCGGATACCAGCCGAAGAACACGCCGATGGACGCCGATACTGCGAAGGCGATCAACACGGCGCTGGCGGTGACTGCGGTGTCAAAGCCGATCGCCTTGCCCGCCGCCAGCGCCAGCCCGGTGCCGAGTGCGACACCGATGCTGCAGCCGAGCAGTGACAGCATCAGTGCCTCGAGCAGAAACTGCAGGCGCACTGCCGCGCGGCTCGCGCCGATCGCCATGCGGATGCCGATCTCGCGCGTTCGCTCGGTGACCGATACCAGCATGATATTCATGATGCCGATGCCGCCGACAACAAGACTGATCGATCCGATCGCAGCGAGGAGCAGTGAAATCGCCGCGGTCGTCGATGACAGCGTATCGGTGATCGCGGTTAAATTGGTCACCGAAAAATCATCGGCGGTCTCGGTGGATAATTTGTGCGAGCGGCGCAGCAGCGCGGTGATCCGTTTGCTCACGTCATCGAGCGCGTCGGCACCATCCACGGCGACCGAAATCGTGCGGATCGATCGGCGAAAGAAATTACCCTGCAGCTGCCGGAGCGCTGTGGTCAGCGGCACGATGATGACATCGTCGCGGTCGATACCACCAAAGCCCTGGCCACGCTTGGCCATCACGCCGATGACGCTGAAGCTCGTGCCCTTGACGCGGATGCTCTGGCCCAAGGGGTCGTTCGCACCGAACAGCTTGTCGGCCACTGTCTGCCCGATCAGCGCGACGCGCGCCGACGACCGGTCCTCCATGTCGGAAAACGCGCGCCCGTCGCTCGGCCGCCATTCCTGCACCGCGAAATATGCCGGCGTCGATCCGGTAACCTGTGTCGCCCAGTTTTGCGAGCCTGCAACGACTTGTGCGGCGATGTTTGTCGAGGGAGCCGCGGCGACCACATTACCCAGCCGCGTAATCGCGTCGGCATCCTCCAGTGTCAGGGTCGCGCCGCTGCCTGCGCCGCCGCTGAGAAAGCCGCCCTGCCGCCCGCTGCCGGCGGTGACGATCAACAGGTTCGATCCAAGCCCGGCGATCGAGTCCGATACCTGCTTCTGGACGCCGCCGCCGATCGCCAGCATCAGGATAACCGCCGCGACACCGATTATCATGCCCAGCATTGTCAGCGCCGAGCGTAGCCGGTTGGCGACCAGCGCGCTCCACGCCTCGGCGAGCATCGCGTCGATCATGCGATCACCTCCGGCGCATGCCCATATAGCGCCGCCTCGGTTGGTGCGCCGTCGTAGAAAATCAGTCCGTCCTGAATGCGAACGACGCGGTCGGTGGCGCGTGCAACCTCGGGATCGTGCGTGACGATCACGACGGTGACGCCGCGTGTCCGGTTGAGCGACTTGAACAGGCCGAGCACTTCGGCCCCGGTCTTGCTATCGAGCGCGCCGGTGGGTTCGTCGGCAAGCAACAGCTTAGGTTCGTTGGCCAGCGCCCGCGCGACGGCGACGCGTTGTTGCTGGCCACCGGAAAGCTGCGACGGACGCGACCGCGGTTTATCCTCGAGCCCGACCTGCCGCATCAACTCGAGCGCCCGCGCTTCGCGGTCACCGCGCGCCATGCCCGAATATACCAACGGCAGCGCGACATTGCCCAATGCCGTAAGACGCGGCAGCAGGTTGAAGCTTTGGAACACAAAGCCGATGCCGCGATTGCGCATCCGCGCCAGCTCGCGTTCACCCAGCGTCGCAGTATCGACGCCTTCGAAGCGATACGTGCCGCTGGTCGCTGCGTCGAGGCAGCCGATGATGTTCATCAGGGTCGATTTGCCCGATCCGCTCGGACCCATGATCGCCAGCAATTCGCCTTCGGCAACGTCCATGCTGACACCGTGCAGGGCGCGGAAAGTGCCAGCCTCGCTGGCATAATCCTTGACGACGTGATCGAGCGACAGGACCGGCGTCATTTCTTGTTGCCGCCAGTGCCGGGCGGTCCGAAACCGCCTGACTTCTTCGCATCCTTGAGGGTATCGCCGGTGATGGCGCGGTCGCCGATGGCCAATTGGCCGCTGATGACGAGGCTGCTGTCGGCGTCAGAACCGGCGATCTTTATCCGCCGCGCCTCGGGCGTGCTGCCCTTAAGCACGAACACCGTGACAGTATTCGCGTCGAAGCTGCCGCGCACGCGCTTGGGCGGAATATAGTCTGTGGGCTTGTAGCTCAGCGCCGCATTGGGGATCAGCAACACATTCTTGTGCTCGGAGACGAGGAATGACGCGTTCGCGGTCATGCCGGGCAGCAGCGCGCCATCGGGGTTGGCGACCTCGACGATCACGGTATAGGTGACGACATTCTGCTGCGACGTCGGGTTCAGCCGGACCTGATGCACAAAGCCCTCGAACGTGCGGCCCGCATAGGCATCGACACTGAACGTCACGCGCTGCCCGACGCGGACCTTTGCCACATCGGCTTCGGCGACGGCGGCTTCGATCTGCATCTTGGTCAGGTCGCGTGCGATCGTGAACAGCGTTGGCGTGTTGAAGCTCGCCGCCACTGTCTGACCGATGTCGACCAGTCGACTGATGACGACACCCGAGACCGGTGACCTGATCACGGTATAGCCAAGGTTCGAGCGGTCCTGCTTGATCTGAGCCTCGGCGGCCGCGACCTGCGCGGTGGCGCTCTTTGCAGCCTGCAAGCTCGTTTCATAATCCTGGCGGCTAATGTATTGCTGCTTGAACAGCTGCGCGGCGCGCCCGGCGTTGGCGGTTTGCAATGCCTGTGTCGCGCGAATGTTGGCCAGCGCAGCCTCGCTCGCTGCCAGCCGTGCGGCATAGACCGACGGGTCGAGTTCGAGCAGCAGTTGACCTGCGGTCACCTTGTCGTTGAAATCGACAGTGAGCTTTTGCACCGTACCGGACACCTGTGTACCGACGCTGACGACGCGCACCGGGTTGATCACCCCGTTCGCTGTGATCGACTCTGTCAGGTCGCCGCGGGTTACGGCGGCGGTCTTGTACGCGGCCGCCGGATCGGGCCGGTGCGTATATTTCCATCCCGCAAATGCCGCGATGCCAAGCGCGATGACAGCAAGGATGATCCATGTACGGCGCTTCATCGGACAGTTCCTCGCAAATCATCGACTGCAGCCCCGATTTCGCCGACCGAGCGCGCCAGCTGCGCCTGGGCATTGCGCACGCCGAAGTCGGCGCTGACCAGCTGTTGCCGCGCGTTCGCCAGCGCCGATTGGGCGTTGAGCAGGTCGGTGAACGTGCCGACGCCTGCCTTGAAACGTCCCTGCGCGATGTCGGCCGACGCCGTCGCGCTGTTGATCAGCACCCGCGCCGTAGCCAGCACGCGGATCGCGGTATCGAGTGCAGTCGCGTTGGTGAACACGTCGAGCCCGGCCTGTTGGCGGGTCTGTTCGACAAGCCCGATGTTGCGATCGACCTCGGCCTGCGCAGCGGCACGGCGATAGGTGCGGTCCCAGCCGTTGAACAAGGGGATAGAGACGCTGACGCCGACGCTTGCGCTGTTGCGGTCGTTGACCGAATTTGCATAGTTCAGCCCATTCGAAGCATTGAGCCCGACCGAAGGCCTGGTGTCTGACCGCGCCGCGCGCGCCGAGGCCTGGGCGGCATCGAGACCGGCGCGGCTGCTGGCCAGATCGGGCCGCAGCTTTTCGGCATCGGCAATCAGCGTTTCGACATCACGGCTCAGGCGGTCGGCCGATGCCAATGGCTGCACCTGCGCAAGGTCGAGCACCGTCGTAGGCGGCATGCCGACGGTAACCGCCAGCGTGCCCGCAGCGGTGCGCGCCGCGCCCTCGGCCTGTTGCAGCGTCAACTGCGCCTGCGCCAATGCGGTCTCGGCCTGCAGCCGATCCGCCGGCGTCGCGACACCGGCAAGTTGGCGTGCGGCAGCGGTGTCGAACGAACTGCGAGCAAACCGCACGCTGGCATCAGCTGCCGTCACCGAAGCGCGATTGGCCTGCAGGCTGTTGTACGCCGTTACCGTGTTGAGCGCGATCGTCTGCGCGGTATCCGCATAGGTGGCGAGCGCGGCGCGCTGGTTGGCGCGGGCTGCATCGATGCGCGCCGCGCGGCCCCCGAAATCAAACAGCAGATAACTCAGCGCGAGGTTCGCCGACGATCCGAAATCGGTCGAATTCGATGACAGCCCAACAGTTTGTCCCGGAGCGACGACGACGGATTGGGTCCGAAAGCTATCGGTACGTGTCAGCGTCGGTCCGACGCTGACGGATACGGTGGGCAGTTCGGCGGCGCGCGCTATGCCGGTGTTGGCGGCTGCACCGCGCACCGATGCCCAGGCGACAGCGGTCGCCGGATTGCGGCACAATGCCAGATCGACGAGGTCGGCGAGCGTCAACTGACGGGCAGGGGCGGCATCGCAGGGTGCCGAGCGATCGGTCAGCCGGGGTGCAGTTTGCGGAATGATTCCGCGCGGATCAACCAGCGCCATCGACGCGACTGGATGGGCCAGCAGGGTCGCCATGATTAGAACGAGCCAGACGGCGTTCTTCATGCCGGTGACGATGACCCAGTTGGACGCGCCAGTGGCACGTCATGCTTCCGTTTCATCGCCACGATCTGTCCCCCACACGACACCATGAGTGCCACCTGCGTTCGACATATGGTGTGGATGCAAAACATCGGCAACCGGCGTTGTCGGCGCACCTACTGCCCCGGCGCAGAGACGCCGATGCTCTCGAGCACAATCGACTGCACCAGCATGATGACCAGCCAATAGCCGCATTCGGCAACCACCGCTCGCGACGGCAGGCGGTGATATCTGAGGCTGACGACGAGCGCCGGCACTACGAAGCCGATCCAGATAACGACGGCGCTGCCCAGTGCCATGACCCAGACATTCGCCTTAGCTGGAGCGAGGATAAGCGCGCCGGCAAGGATTGCCGCGAGCCAGAATTCGGCAACGAATGTCAGTATCATGTCCAAGGATCGCCGCTGAACTGGTGCGCCTGAGCGACCAAGGCCGGCGCGATAGGCAAATCCGACCAGCAACGCCACGAGCGACGCCGCTAAAATCTGGAGTGAATTCTCGACGATGTAGATCACGGAAGCTTCTCCAATTACTGGCGCAATCCACTAGCATTTCATCGGTCCGTTGAGCAGATCGCGAGCCTTACCAGACATACCGCATAGACGGGTCGAGAGAACACCTGCGTCGCGAAATCGTCGGTGCCGTATCTTCGTCGAGCGCGGACATAAAGGAGCACGCAAGTGTCAGGACCGGTAACGTGAATGGCCGTCGTCTCCTGATGGCAGCGCTGCTGGTCGTGCATGGCGCAGTTGGCGTTCTGATAACTCGCGATCGGCCGTCGATAGCATCGTCGCCCCAGCTATCGATCGTGGTCACCAACTTCAGCCTGCCATCCCGGCAGGAGTTGCCGATCGAACCCAAGATGACCCGGATCGCAGCGTCGATCGACTTGCCTGTCTCTGATCCAACCAGCGACGACAAGGCGGTCGCATTGACACAGTCGATGGCACCCGGCGGCCGCGGGTGCGTGCTCACCGAAAATGTTCAGGCCAACCTTCGCGCGGATAGCCGGGTCCGGCACGCGCTCGCACTCATTCCGGCCAATGCCCGATCGGTATCGAATGCGCTATTATTGTGGGACGGCCAGTGGATCGATGCGAGCACCGTCGGCGGCGCTGCCGCGCTCGACCCGATCCGGGCTGTCGTCGCAGCAACAGTCCGCGCTGCGCCCACCGACTGCCGCAAGGCTGCGGTCACCGGCCCGCGGCTGCTGTTTATCGACACCGGCGAGCAGACCCAGATTCTGGCTTTTGGTTCTGGCCAATGGGCTTGGGACCAATTGGTCGACAGCTAGTTCGAGCCCCAATGAACCGGCGATGAAAATATTTATCTGGTACGCAACCGCCCCGGTGACCGCCTCGTATGATATAAAGTTGGAGATCGCATTCTGGTCTTCGGGCTTATTACGGCAAGGGTGGAGATAGTGATGTCAAAATTGTTACGGCTCGTGACGACAACTGCGATCACGTCGGGAATGTTGCTGATTTCACCAGTATTTGCTTCCAGCCACCGCGAGGCTCCCGGCGTTGCCAAAATGCCAAAGGTCGACAACACCGACGTCTATGCTTTTCGCAGCTACGAGCCGGGCCGGCAGGATTATGTCACGCTGATCGCAAACTTCCAGCCCGGCGAAAGCCCTGGCGATGGCCCCAACTATTACACGATGGATCCCGATGCGCTTTACGAGATCCACGTCGATAACACCGGCGATGCAGTTGAGGACCTGACGTTCCAGTTCAAGTTCAACAATGTTCTCAAAGGTGACAAAGGCAAGACCGTCACCGTCGGTGGCAAGGAGTTGCCGATTGCCCTGCGTCAGATTGGGCCGATCTCGGCACCGAACGACGCCAATCTTGGCGAAGATGAAAATTATTCGGTGACGCTGGTCACCGGCAATCGCCGTACGGGCACGCGCGCTACCATTACCAATGCCGCCGGTGGCGGCACCAGTTTTATCAAACCCTTCGATAATGCCGGCAACAAAACCATCCCCGGTGGCTACGCCAACTATGCCAACAAGTTCATCTATAATATCGCCATCCCCGGCTGTGCGACGCAGGGGCGTGTATTCGTCGGTCAGCGCGCGGAATATTTCGCGGTGAATCTTGGCCCGATTTTCGATCTGGTCAACTTCGTGCCGATCGAAGGCGACAACGACCCGGTCTATGGTAACGGCCAGCCATTCCCCGGCGGTATTACGCAAAGCCCGGACAATCAGGAACTGATCGGCAAGAAGAATGTGACCTCGATTGCGATCGAGGTGCCGATCGCGTGCCTGACAGGTACTGGGAACGGTGTCATCGGTGTGTGGAGCACTGCCAGCCTGCCGCAGGCGCGCCTGCTGCGCACGATGCCGACGTTTGCTCAGCAAACGCTCGAGGGCGGCTCGTATGTACAGGTCTCGCGGCTCGGAATGCCGCTGGTCAATGAACTGGTCATCGGCCTCCCGCAGAAAGACCTGTTCAACGCGGTCAAGCCGACCGCCGACGGTGCTGTGGCGGACTATGTGACCAACCCGACCTTCCCGGCGATCCTCGACGCACTGTTCCGCGCGCCGGTGAACGCGACGCTTGGCACGACCTTTACCAACCTCGCGCCAACCAATTTTCCGCGGAACGATCTTGTCGCGACCTTCCTGACGGGCATTGCCACGCTGAACCAGATGAAGACGGTGACGCCGTCGGAAATGCAGCGGTTGAACACGGCCGTCGCGCCAACGCCGCAAGCGAGCCAGAGCACGTTCGGCGTGGTCGGCAACGATTTGGCCGGCTTCCCGAACGGCCGCCGTCCGGGAGACGATACCGTCGATATCGTACTCCGGGTCGCCATGGGGCGCCTGTGCTACCCAGTGCCGATCGCAGGCAAAGCGACCGACCTTGGTCTATGCAAGCCCGCGGATGCACCGACCGGAATGGTGGCGTACACCGACGGTGCACCGAGCAGCGCGAACAATATCTTGAACGCCTTCCCGTATCTCAATGCGCCGTTGCGCGGCTCCCCACGCCCGCAGACCCAGCCATAAGGCCGCGTGCCATCAGTCAGAAAGGCGAGAAGATCATGCGCACTTTATATTGGCGGATCGCGGCGGTCGCGATGACGACGGGACTACTCGCCGCCTGCGGCAACAATGGTTCGACGCCGACGCCACCGGTGACGCCGCCAGTAGTGGTGCCGCCGGTTGCAAAGGTCGAAGACCAGTTCGGCACAAACTTCGGCATTGCCTATCGCGGCGATGCCAACACCGATGCGAAAGATCCCGCGGCGGGCGATATTATCCCGCTCAGCCTGACCACGGACCCGGTGGCGCTTTAACCGCCACCGCTAGGGGTTGATGGAAAACCGAAGGTCAGGCTCGAGAATATCGTCTCGAAGTCGGCCTTCGGATTTCCGGTGATCGGTTTGGTCCAGATCACGTTGAGCTGCCATTTGCCCCGCCTTGGCGGGTTGAAGGTCGCGCGCCCGGCGGCGTCGGTCAGATGACTTTCGATCGGGCGCGCATCGAAATCGAGATTGTTGAGCTTGACGAGCGCACCGGCCATCGGCTTGCCTTCGTAGATGATCTGCACGGGGAGCATTTCACCGGTGGCAAGCGCATAGGGGTTACGTTGCGGAACAATCTCGAGCGTCAGGCCGACGGGACGCGTCGCTTGCGATGCCGTGCTAGGGTCGAGCGAGCCGACTTGAACCAGTGCCTTGGCGCGGCGGCTATAAATTTCGCGGCCGGGGGTATCGGCCAGCTTCAACCGCTCCCGCCACGCGATCGCCAGGGTCATTCCCTCGACCTTGATATAGTCGTTGAAGCGGATCGAGGGCAGTTCGCTCTCGGCATGATTGGTCTCAAGGACGAGGACATGCGTACCGGGGGCAGCCAATCGCACAGTGCCATCGACGGCTCCGCCAGGTGCCTGCAGGCTGGCGCGCAGGCTGGTGACCCGCGTCGGCCCGACATCGTCGAAGCGCACGATACGGTCGATCGATGCGCCCCATCGCTGCCGGAAAGTGCCATGGCCGACCTGGATCGTGAACGGCACCGCCGTGTCGGGCGCGGCGGCGAACACTTGCGGCTGCAGCCAGAAATCATGCGCGAGCGCGGCGCTGGCGCTGCACGCCAGCAGTGTGAAAATCGGCAGATGGCGGATCATATACCCTCGTCGAACGGCGTCGGCAGCGCGTCGCTGCGTGCGCGAATATACGCGTGGGGCGCGAAAGCGGCGCAATGCGGCGTGATGATTGCGTTCGCAAGCCCGGTGTCTGCCCATATGGGTACTGGACTTGCCGGTGGCTTTGCATCGGGGTTCGTGCATCCGTTCAGCGGATTCGACCATTTGCTGGCCATGGTGTCGGTGGGGCTGTGGGGTGCGTTTCTCGGTCGTCCGTTGATCGTTGCGCTGCCGGTGCTGTTTCCAACGGTCATGGCGATCGGCGGTGCGCTCGGAATTGCCGGGGTGCCATTGCCGCCGGTGGAGATCGGGATCGCGCTTTCGGTCCTCGTGCTCGGCGCCATGATCGCCGGAGCGGTGCGAGCTCCGGTCTGGCTCGCCTGCACCATCGTCGCGGTGTTCGCGATTTTCCATGGTTATGCGCACGGCAAGGAACTGCCCTCGGCTGCCGACCCGGTCGGGTATAGCCTCGGCTTCGTGCTGGCCACCGGGATGCTCCATGTCGTCGGTATCGGCATCGGCCTGCTCAACGATCGGCCCGGTGGTGCCGTCGTGACGCGGTCCCTGGGCGGTTTGATCGCCGCGACCGGGGTCTGGTTCCTGTACGCGGCGTTGCGGCCATGAGGGGCGGCACGCTGCCGCCGGCGATTTTATGCGCGGCGCTGGCATTCATGCTGGTCTTTGCGCCCCGCCGGGCGATCGGACCGACGATCGGCTTGCTTGCGGCTGCGCTGCTTATCGCATCGGTTCTGCCATGGCCGCACGGCTGGATGGAAATTGTCTTCATCGGTTGCTGGGCGAGTGTCGTGGTCACAGCGCTGCTCGTGCACCTGCCCGGAGGCGTGCCGGTGACGTTGGCGCTGATTGCCGGGATCAATGCCGGCGTCTGGGCGGGTGCGACGATCGCCGAGGCTGGCAGCCTTGCGGACGCAGCGCGAGCGCTACCATGCGTGCTGCTTGTGTTGCCAGCGCGCTGGCTCGCAGCGCGCGGCGCATCGGTTGCCGTCAAGGTTGCTTCGAGCTGGCTGGTCGCGGTGGCGATCCTTGCGGCCACATTGCCAATCGTGCCGACCCCCGGCTATGTTCCGGATCATATGGAATGACCCGGGGAAGGCCGACGGTGCATATGCTGCGACTCCTGACCTTCGCGGCAATTGCGGGAACCCTTGCTGTTCCAGCAGCGGCCGAGGTCTATGAAGTCGGCGATGACGGAGTTATGGTTCAACTCGATAAGCCCGTCGCACGCCCGGGTGTTCGGCTCAAACCGCACAGCAGGCCCTCCATTAGCGCCCGAGCGGAAACTTATCGGCCGTTCATTGCCCGCGCGGGCCAGACTTACGAGGTCAGTCCGGCACTTATCGACGCAATCGCCCGCACGGAGTCGGGCTACAATCAGGCTGCCCGATCACCGGTCCGGGCGGCAGGCATCATGCAGCTCATGCCACGCACGGCGCGCGCGATGGGCGTCGATAGCAGCGACGCTCGCGACAATATCCGCGGCGGCGTTGCCTATTTGCGGCTGTTGCTCAACCGTTTCGACGGCGACGTCGTCCGGACGATTGCCGCGTACAATGCCGGGCCAGCGGCGGTGGAGCGCGCCGGTGGTGTCCCGCGCTTTCCTGAAACCAGAGCGTATGTTGCCGCGGTGCTCGCCCGTCTTGCTGATGCCGCTGTGGAATAATTTCGCCGTTCGTTCGCGCAATTCTATCGGCGGTGCGAATGAGAAATCCGCCTGCGGTGATTAGTATTCTGCGAGGTTGGCTGGGCCAAACAAAATCCGTCATGCGAAGCCGGTATGCCATGTAGTGGAGGGGGCCCGTCGGGCGCGGCACTGCTTGGCGATGTCGATCGGCGTCGCTATGCTTTCGCCTTAGATAGTCGGGCAACGCTGCAGAGCAGTTGCAAACTATCCGCAAGCGAGCTGTTTGCATCTCGCGCGACCGTGACGCCGTAAGGTATGGAAGGCCAACGCGCATCCGGCTTGGAGCAACGACGATCGTATGAGCATGGCAACAGGCGGTGGAGCGAGCATGAAGAATTTGACGGGCAGTCCGGCGCTCTGGGTCGCAACCGCGTTGCTTGTCCTGAGCGCGGCGCATCCGGCCCTGGCGCAGACGGTGACGCTCGATCCGCAGGGATCGGGCGCGATCACCGGGGCAATGGCGTGGATTCAGGGCACGCTGCTCGGCAGTGTCGCGACGGCGGTTGCCGTGATTGCGGTGGCGAGCGTCGGGCTGCTGATGCTGACCGGGCGGATGAACTGGCGCTTCGGGGCCACTGTGGTGATCGGGCTGTTCATCCTGTTCGGGTCGGCGGCGATCGTTGGCGGTATCAAGGGCGTTGCCGAGGGCGTGCGCTGATATGGCGGATGCCGAAGTCCAGTTGGTTCGCGAGCCGGTGTTTACCGCTTTGACGCGTCCGCAGATGTTCGCGGGTGTCACGTATAATTTCTTCGTCATCAATGCTTTGGTGACGATGGAGGCGTTCCTGATCACCAAGTCGTTTTGGGTGATCCTTGTGGCGCTGCTGTTTCACGGTTTTGGCACCGTCGCGTGCCTGGGGGAGCCGCGTATCTTCGATCTTTGGCTGCTGCGCGCTCGGCGCGCGTCACGGCTGCCCGGCTTTGGCGCCTGGCGCTGTAACAGCTATACGCCCTGACCATGGCCGCGACTGCGCTCCAGACCCCGCCCACCGCCGCGCGTCGCGAGACGTCGGCGGGCGACCGGCTGCCATGGTCGCACCATGTCGACGGCGTGACGATTGCGACGCGCGACGGCATGTTGATGCAGACGGTACACATCGCGGGACTGCCGTTTGAAACCGTCGATACCGACGATCTCAACTATCGCCATGCCATCCGCGAGACCATGCTGCGCGCGATCGCCGATCCGCATTTCGCCGTTTATCACCACATCGTTCGGCGTCCGGTGACGGCAGTGCTTGAAGGAACACCCGAAAACGCGTTCTGCGCCGAAGTCAACACGGCGTGGCGCGCGCGGCTTGCCGACAAGCAGATGTTCGCCAACGAACTGTTCCTGACAGTGGTGCGCCGCCCGTTGCAGGGGCGAACGGGGATCCTCGACAGCGCGGCGGCGCTGTTTCGCCCGCGCGGCCCCGGCGTCGACGATCTGGTGGGGCGGCGCGATCTGGATACGGCGGTCGATGCGATGCTGCGGTCGCTGGCACCCTATGGCGCGCGGCGGCTGAGCGTCTATGCGACGCCGGGCGGCGACTGCTCCGAGGCGCTCGAGTTTCTGTCGTTCCTGTACAACGGCGTGCTGCGTCCGGTGCTGTTGCCGCGCGCCGACATCGGGCAATATCTGCCGTACACACGCGTCAGCTTCGGCGGTGACACGATCGACCTGAAAGGCGCGCTCGCCGCCGACCGGCGCTATGCCGCGATGTTGTCGATCAAGGATTACCCGCCCGCGACCGCGCCGGGACTGCTCGATAACCTGCTTCGTTTGCCGCGTGAAATGGTCGTCACGCAAAGCTTTGGGTTCGTCGACCGGACGGCAGCGCTCGGCCGCATGAATCTCGCGCTGCGCCGGATGCGTGCCACCGACGACGACGCCCAGTCGTTGCGTGCCGACCTGGCGCAAGCCAAGGACAATGTCGCTGCCGGGCGGTCGGGCTTTGGCGAGCATCATCTAAGCGTTCAAGTGCGCGTCCCAGACCTGCCGCTGCTCGACGAAGCGGTTGCCGATGTGCTGTCGAGCTTCACCGATCTCGGCCTGATCGCGGTTCGCGAGGATGTGGCGATGGAGCCCGTATTCTGGGCGCAATTCCCGGGTAACTTCAAGGATATCGCGCGACGCTCGCTGATCTCGACCGGCAATTTTGCGGCCCTTGCCTCGCTGCATAATTTCCCGGCCGGGCAGGCGTCGGGCAACCATTGGGGCGATGCGATCACCGTCCTCGAAACGACTTCGGGGACGCCCTATCATTTCAACTTCCATCAGGGCGACCTCGGCAACTTTACCGTGATCGGCCCGTCGGGGTCGGGAAAGACGGTCGTGCTGACGTTCCTGCTCGCGCAGGCGGCGAAACTTGGGCCACGCGTGGTCTATTTCGACAAGGATCGCGGCGCGGAGATTTTCATCCGCGCGACGGGTGGTGTGTACAGCGTGATTCGTCCCGGGCTGCCGACGGGGTTCAACCCGCTGGCGCTGCCCGACACACCGGGTAACCGCCGCTTCCTGACCGAATGGGTCGAACGGTTGCTGACCCCGGCGAACGGCAGCGCGCTCGATGCTGCGGACCGTGAGATCGTGGCCGCCGCGGTCGATGCCAATTTCGATCAGCTTCCGGCGCTGCGTCGCCTGCGCTGGTTCCGCGAATTGCTGAGCGGGGCCAACCGTCCGCAGGCGGGCGATCTGGCGCACCGGCTCGGAGCATGGGTCGACGGCGGTGAGCGGGCCTGGCTGTTCGACAACGAAACCGATAGCCTGGATATCGATGCACGCAGCATCGGCTTCGACATGACGCAGATCCTCGATGATCCGATCAGCCGGACGCCCGCGATGATGTATCTGTTCCACCGCGTCGAGGAGCGGCTTGATGGGACACCGACGATCATCGTCGTCGACGAGGGCTGGAAGGCGCTCGACGACACGGTGTTCGTCGCGCGCATCAAGGACTGGGAAAAGACGATCCGCAAGCGCGGCGGCATCGTCGGCTTCGCGACGCAGAACGCCCGCGACGCGCTTGACAGCCTGATCGGTCCGGCGATCATCGAGCAGGCGGCGACGCAGATTTTCATGCCCAATCCCAAGGCGCAGGAGGCCGACTATCGCGGCGGGTTCGGGCTTTCCGCGCACGAGTTCGACCTAGTGCGGACGCTGCCCGACACATCGCACTGCTTCCTGATCAAGCACGGTGCGGACAGCGTCATTGCACGGCTCGACCTGACCGGTCTCGACCGCATCCTGACGGTGCTGTCCGGGCGCGAGGCGAGCGTGCGCCTGCTCGACGGGCTGCGCGCGACGTACGGCGATGATCCCGCACAGTGGCTCGAGCCGTTACTTGCGGCCGTCGCTGGCCAGGACGCTCAACGCCGGGTGCGCGCGTGATCGGCAATTGTGCCATCCCGTTATCGAGCGCCAGCCTGGCGCGCGACGCGCTGGCCAGTGTCGACTGCCTGATCAGTGATCAGGTCGAGCGCGGCTATGCCGGGCTGCTCGCTCCGGGCGGCAGTTTCGATACGGCGCTGACGATCGGCCTGACCATCTATGTCGCCATCATCGGGTACCGGCTGGTGCTGGGGCAGGCCGGGCTGACGCTCGGCGAGCTGGTTCCGCATTTCATCAAGATCGGGCTGATTCTCGCGGTCACGACGAACTGGCCAGCGTATCAAACATTGGTGTTCGACCTGCTGTTTCATGGCCCCGAACAACTCGCCGACGCGCTAACCAGCCATGCGGCGGGGGCGGGCGCAACGCATGGCGGCGTTCTCGACGCGGTCCAGATCCTGTTTAACCGGCTGACCGATTACGCCGGGACGGTCTGGTCGCAGCATGCGGTCGCGACGACCACAACGACGACCGCGACGACGGCGGTACCGGTGACGCCGCCGGTTGCCGCGCTGCCGCCGCCCGCACCTGCCGCTGCAACGCCGACGGCTGCTGCCGCGCTCCCGTTCGCGCTGGGCGCAGCGCAGTTCGCTGCGGCGCTGCTGTGGCTGAGCGCCACGCTGATGATGGCTGCGAGCGCCGGCGTGCTGCTTGTGGTGCGGATCATCCTCGCGCTGCTGCTGTTGCTGGGGCCGCTGTTCGTCGCGCTGGCGCTGTTCGAACCGACGCGCGGCTTGTTCGAGGGTTGGCTGCGCACGACGGTCAAATTTGCGTTGGTGCCGCTGTTTACGCTGCCGCTGACTGCAGCGATGGTCGCGGTCGCCGGGCCGCTCGCCGCCGACCTTGGCGATGCGCCAGTGGTGAGCGTGCGCGACGGTCCGACGTTGCTGATCGCGGCGGTCGCGCTCGTTTTTGTTGCCGTGATGTGGCAAGCCGCGCGGCTGGGTGGCGGCATTGCGGGCGGTATTCGCCTGCCGCGCCGCCGCTCGGTCAACGCAGGCAGCGACCTTGCTGCGGCGCGGCCCGTCACCGTGATGCCAAGCCTGCCGCCAGCGCCGAGCCGCGCGGAGCTCTTGGTGCAGACCATTGGCGCGGGTGGCCGCAGCTATTCCAGTGGACCCACATTTGTCCCTTCGGCGGCGCTTTCGACGCGGACGATCGCCAGTGGTGCTCTGACCGGCGGGGCGCGTTCGGACGCCGTCCCCGACAGCACCGGCCGCCTTGGTCAAAGCTATCGCCGCCTCGCGGTTTCGGCACCCGCGTCGAACCGCCGGTGATGAAGATGGAGCCTCCGCCTGTGACACCCTCCGCCGATCGACAGGCCTATTATGCCGATGCCGCGAGTTGGTCGCAGGACGTCAACGGCTCGCTGCGCGCGTCGCGAAACCGTGCCTATTGGGTGGCCGGTGCGGCGGCGCTGATCGCGTTGCTCGAGGCGCTGGCGCTTGTCGTACTGACACCGTTGAAAACCGTCGTCCCTTACACGATCACCGTCGATCGGCAGACGGGTGCTGCGCAGCTGGCGCGGGGCATCGAACTGGGGCCACTGCATGAGAATGAAGCATTGCTGCAATCGACGCTGGCGCAATATGTGCTTGCCCGCGAAACGCTCGATGCGACCGACCTTGCTGCGAATTACCGTAAGGTCGGACTATGGTCGGCGGGAACGGCGCGTACCGACTATTTGCGCAGCATGGACCGCAGCAATCCCGCGAGCATTCTGAACGGCGCCAACGCGGCGACGCAAATAACCGCGACGATCACATCGATTGCGCCGATGAGTCCATCCAGTGCGCTGGTGCGCTTTTCGACCGACCGGCGCGAAGGCGACAGTCCGGTGACACGCATGGAATGGGCGGCCGTGATGCAGTTTGCGTTTACCGGCGGGCCGCTCAGCCTCGAAGACAGGCTGCTCAACCCGCTCGGGTTCCAGGTGACGCGCTATCGCCGCGATGCCGAGAGCGCCGCCCCGCGGATCATCGCCGCACCGCCGATCGTCGCAGCACCCGCGACGACGACGACCACCACCACCACCACGCTGGCGATCCCGTCGGCGATCCCTCGACCAGCCGTGCCGGAGCCCCGCCGATGACGATGTTCAAGGCCATGCTGGCGGCGTTGATGATCACCGCCATGCCGGCGGCTGCAGCGGTCGTGCCGCAGCCCGGTGCGGTCGATCCGCGCATCCGCACCGTCGTCTATAACCCCCGCGAAGTCGTCACCATTACCGGCCAGCTTGGCTATCAGATGCTGATCGAGTTCGGTGCCAATGAGCGGATCGAGAACATCTCGATCGGCGACTCGCTCAGCTGGCTCGTGACGCCGAACAAAAAGGCCGATCTGCTATTCCTCAAACCGATCGACCGCGGTCCGAGCACGAACATGACCGTGGTTACCAATTTGCGCCGCTACAATTTCGAGCTGGTTGCAGCTGCCGCCGGTACGGGTACACGGCGTGGGCAAACCTATGATGTGCGGTTCCTGTATCCCAATGAGGAGCTTGCCGCCGGGGCTGCTACACCGGTTTCGGAGGCCCCGCTCAGCGATGCCGCGCCGCCTGATAGCTGGAATTTCGCGTACAGCTACACCGGTGCGAAAACCAACGTCCCGGCGCGCGTCTTCGACGATGGGCGCTTTACCTATTTCCAATGGCCGGACGGTATCGACACGCCGGCGATTTTCGTCATCGGTGCAGACGGCAAGGAGTCGCTGGTCAACCACATCACCAAGGGGCGCTATCTGGTCGTCGAACAACTTGCCGCGAGCTTCGTGCTGCGCAATGGCAGCCAGGTTACGCAGGTGTTCAACGATGCTCAAAAGCCGCACGAGCCCGGTGCCGCAGCACCGCGTGCGCGCGACGAGGCCGTAAAAAAGCGCGGCCTGTTCGGGTCGCGACCGTGAGCACCGATCCCGCGCTGGCCGCAGCCGACGCAAGGTCGGCACCGGCGGTGGCACGGCCGGGGTCACGCTGGGCGCTACCCGCCGGGATCGTCGGGGTCGTGGCGCTCGGTGCGGCGACATTCTTTGCATTGCACAAACCGGCAATCGCACCGGGGGGAGCCGATGCCTTCGCCTCCGGCCTGCCGATCACCGCGCGCGCGCCGAGCACCACTGCAGGTCTGCCACCAGCCCCGATGCTGGCACCGGTGGCGGCACCGGTCGCGGTGCCGATTGTCCTGCCACCTGTCCAGCTGCCGCCGCCGGTTGCCATGACCCCTTCGCCGCCGCCCACGCCACCGCATCAGACGACGTCGGCGTTGATCGTCGATCTGTCGCCGGGCGACAAGCCCGAGACGGCAGCCGCTGTTGCCGCCAAGGCGGCGGTTCCCGACCGGCTGTCAACCAACGATGCCTTTGCCGAACGCGTCAACCGCACTGCGGCGGAGACCGTTACCACCGACAAGCTGTCATCGATCGACCGGGTTATCCCGCAGGGCACGATCATCGCCGGCGTGCTGGAAACTGCGATCAACTCGGACTTGCCGGGGCAGGTGCGGGCGGTGGTCAGCCGCGACGTGCCGGGCTTCGACGGGACGCGTATTCTCATCCCGCGCGGCAGTCGCCTGATCGGACAATATTCGAACGGGGTCGCGCTCGGACAGTCGCGCGCGTTCGTGATCTGGACCCGGCTGCTGCGTTCCGACGGGGTATCCGTGCAGCTTGGCTCGGCGGGGACCGACGAACTCGGCACTGCCGGGCTGGGCGGCAAGGTCAACAGCCACTTCCTACGACGTTTCGGGGCAGCAACGTTGCTTTCGGTGGTGACCGCCGGGCTTGAATATGTCGGCAATCGTGCGGGCAGCAGTACGCAGGTCGTCGTCGGATCATCGGGGCAGGCGAACCAGCTGGCGACGGTAGCGCTGCAGCGCGAGATCGACATTCCACCGACAATCAAGGTGGCCCAGGGCACGCCGATCCGGGTGTTCGTCGCCAAGGATCTCGATTTCGGGGAAACGCGGGCGAAACGGCCATGACCCGGTTGGCCGAAGCGGGAGCGCAGGACGGTGTCTATCTGCAGTCTTACCTTTCGCCGCTCGCACCGTGGCTGACCCGCAGTGACGTCACCGAGATTCTTGTCAACGGTCCCGGCGAAATCTGGATCGAGGTCAACGGATCGGCAGAGATGGAGCGAATTGCCGTTGCCGAACTGACCGCCACGGCGCTGACCCGACTGGCGACGCAGGTCGCGCGCGCCAATCACCAGGGCGTCAGCCGCGCACATCCGCTGCTGTCGGGATTGCTACCGGGCGGCGAGCGCATCCAGATCATTGCACCGCCCGCGACGCGCCAGCATTTGGCGATCGCAATCCGCAAACACGTCCAGGTCGATTTTGATCTCGCCGACTACGCCGCTGCGGGCGCATTTTCGGACGTGCGCCGCGCAAGCGATGCCGAAGCGACCACGGTCGATGACGCGCTGCAGGCGTTGCTCGATGCGGGCGACATCCTTGAATTCTTCCGCGCCGCCGTCCGGTCGCGCAAGAACATCCTGATCGCCGGTGGGACTTCGAGCGGCAAGACGACGTTTCTGAATGCGCTATTGAAGGACATCGGCGCGCACGAACGCGTCATCACGATCGAGGACACGCCCGAAGTTTCGCTCGATCGGCCGAACGCGATCGGATTGGTCGCCGTCCGCGGCGACACCGGCGAGGCGAGCGTCACCACCGAAGAATTGCTGCAGGCAGCGCTCCGCATGCGGCCCGACCGGCTGCTGCTCGGCGAGATGCGCGGTGCGGAAGCGTTCAGCTTCCTGCGCGCGATCAACACCGGGCATCCGGGGTCGATCTCGACGATCCACGCCGACAGTCCGCGCGGCGCTATCGAACAGGTGGCTTTGCTGGCGCTGCAGGCGCGGGCCAACCTGACGCGTTCCGAAATCATAGGCTATGCGCAGAGTGTCATCGACATTGTCGTGCAACTGCGGCGTGACGCCAGCGGGCGGCGTATCGTAAGTGAAATCAGTTTCGAGCCGAAGCGCCGCTAGGCTGCTGCCGAACGTAGGGTAAAGCCCTCATAGCCGCGTTCAGCCACCGCCGCGCAATGCTCCCGGTACACCCCGAGCCCGCCCGCATAAGGCATGAACTGGCGCGGCTTGCCCGGTACATTGGCCCCCATGTACCACGAGTTCGCCTGCGGATAGAGCGTCGCTGCGGCCACTTCGTTGACATGTGCGACCCAGTCGCGTTCCGCCTCGGGCGTCGGCTCGATCGTCGCTTGTTGATGGTTGGCGAGATGCGCGAGGCAATCGGCGATCCAGTCGACATGCTGCTCGATCGACATGATCATGTTGGTCAGCACCGACGGACTGCCCGGGCCCGTGATCGTGAACATATTGGGAAAACCTGCAACCATCAGCCCAAGATAAGTCAGCGGACCCTCCGTCCAGTGATCGCGCAAGCGCTTGCCGTTGCGACCACGAATGTCGATCCGGTCGAGCGCGCCAGTCATGGCGTCGAACCCGGTCGCCAGCACGATGGCGTCGAAGGCGAAGTCGCTGGCGGTGGTACGAATTCCGGTGGTCGTGATCGTCTCGATCGGTTCGGCCTTGAGGTCGATCAGGCTGACATTGTCACGGTTGAACGTCGCGTAATAATCGGTATCGACGCACAGCCGCTTGGTCGCAAACGGATAATCCTTGGGCGTCAGTCTGTCGGCGACGACGGGGTCTGTGACGATCGAGCGAATTTTTGCGGCGGCAAAGTTCGCCGCCACGGCGTTGGCTTGGGCGTCGATGCCCAAATCTGCAAAGCCGCCAAGCATGTGGAAGCCGCCGATCTGCCAGCGGCGTTCATACTCGCGCTGCTGTTCTTCGGGCGGCACCTCCATCGTCAGCCGCTCGGAAGGGTCGTTGAAGAAGCCCCCAAGTGTGACGCGCGCCGCGGCACGATACTCCGCACGATGCGCCGACCAGTCCGCGACCAGCTCCTGTGAAATCGGCCCGTTGTGCGCGGGCACGCTGTAATTCGGCGTGCGCTGAAATACAGTCAGGTGCGCTGCCTCTGCTGCGATCAACGGGATCGACTGGATTGCCGACGAGCCGGTGCCGATCATCGCGACACGCTGCCCGCCGAAGTCGACACCCTCTGCCGGCCAGCGCGAAGTGCGATAGACCGCACCTGTGAACGACACCATACCCGGAAAATCGACCTTGGTCGGCACCGACAGGCACCCCGTTGCCAGTACAAGAAAGCGCGCACTCAGCTGATCGTCGCGGTCGGTGGTAACGCTCCATATGTTCCCGGCGGTATCGAAATGCGCGGCGGTGACCCGCGTATTGAATTCAATATCGCGTCGCAGGTCGAAACGGTCTGCAACATGGTCCGCATAGCGCAACAGCTCGGGTTGCGGCGCATAGCGCTCGGTCCATTGCCACTCGCGTTCAAGCTCCTCAGAAAATGAGAACGAATATTCAAGGCTTTGGATATCGACCCGCGCGCCGGGATAGCGGTTCCAGAACCACGTACCGCCGACGCCGCTTCCCGCCTCGATGACGCGCGCTGTCATGCCCATCGCCCGCAACCGATAGAACATGTACATGCCGGCAAATCCGGCACCGACGATGATGACATCGAAGGCGCTGTTGCCGCGCTGAGAAGCGTGTGCAGGGGATTCTGTCATCTTGGCCCACATCGATGCATTGGATTGGCGAGGCTATCATGATGTTGGTCGGTTTCCAGCATGCTGATGCCAGCGAAATCGCTCGGCACAGGGAACTCGCTGCAAAGTCGTGTGTTTCACGTATGTGATCACTGCCTCAACCGAACTCCCGCAGCAGGCGAGCATGCCCCAGACTATCCTTGTCGCCGAAGACGAGGTGCTGATCCGCTATGCTATTTGTGACTATTTGCGTGACTGTGGCTACCATGTGATCGAGGCTGGATCCGGTACCGAAGCGATCAGCGTGCTGGAATCAAACGAAATTGCAGTCGATCTGGTGTTCAGTGACGTGCAAATGCCGGGTTCGGTTGACGGCTTCGGATTGGCACGCTGGATTCGCGAGTATCTCCCGGCAATCAGAATCATTCTGACCTCCGGCGTGGTCAAGACCGCACAATTGGCCAGCGAACTTTGCGAGATCGGCCCGATCGAGTCGAAACCCTATCGTTTCCAATCGCTCGTCGATCGCATCCGACGTTTACTCGCCGACAACTGACCCTCGCTGGACGAGGGGCTGCAATGTGATACCATCCTCGCAAAGCTTGGGAGGATGCGATGCACGATCTGGTTATTCGTGGCGGTACCGTCGTTGATGGCAGCGGCGGCGCGTCGTTCGTTGCCGACATTGCGATCGATGGTGACCGGATCACGCGCATTGGCGCAGTCGCTGCTCCCGGACGCGAGGAGATCGACGCCAGCGGCCGCATCGTCGCGCCGGGATTCGTTGATATTCACACGCATTATGATGGACAAGCCACTTGGGATGCCGAAATGGCACCGTCGAGCTGGCACGGTGTGACCACGGTCGTCATGGGCAATTGCGGCGTCGGCTTCGCACCTGCCAAAGCCGATCGCCACGACTGGCTGATCGCGCTGATGGAGGGCGTTGAAGATATCCCCGGCACGGCGCTTGCCGAAGGCATGACGTGGGACTGGGAGACGTTCCCGGAGTATCTCGACGCACTCGAACGCTTGCCACGCACCGTCGACGTCGGAACGCATGTTCCGCATGGTGCGGTGCGCGCCTATGTCATGGGCGAACGCGGCGCGCGCAACGAAGCGCCGACCGAAACCGATATCGCGCGGATGTCGGCGATCGTTGAGGAGGGGCTGCGCGCCGGCGCGCTGGGCTTTTCGACATCGCGCACCATCCTGCACAAGTCGATCGACGGCGAATTGGTCCCCGGCACGACCGCGACCAAGGAGGAATTGCTCGGTATCGGCCGCGCCATGGGACGCGTCGGCTACGGCGTGTTCGAGATGGCGTCCGATCTCAAGCGCGAGTGGAACGAGTTCGAGTGGATGGGGCAGCTGAGCCGCGAGACCGGCATGCCGGTGACCTTCGCCGCACTGCAGTCGATCGCCAAGGAGCTGCCGCTCGATGAGCAGATCGCCACAATGGCGGCGGAAAATGCCAAGGGTGCCAATATCGTCGCGCAGATCGCGCTACGCGGTAACGGCATCGTCATGGCGTGGCGCGGGACGGTCCACCCGTTCCGGTTCAAGCCGGCATGGGCCGAAATCGAGGCGCTGCCGTGGGAGCAGCAGCTGGCGAAATTGCGCGATCCGGCATTCCGCGCGCGGATGATCGACGAGGAGTCGGTATTTCCGGAATCCGATATTGCCGAGCTGCTCAAGGTCGTCGCCGGGGGCTGGTTCATCCAGTTCGAGATGGGCGATGCGTTCAACTATGAACCGACGCCGGCTGAATCGATCCTCGCGCGCGCCGCTGCGCACGGCGTGAGTGGCGCCGAATATGCCTATGATTTGCTGATGTCGAACGACGGGACCGGCTTCATCTATTTTCCGATCCTCAACTATGCCGACGGTAACCTCGACTTCCTCGAGGCGCTGCAGGGACGTGACGATTGCGTCAATTCGCTGTCCGACGGCGGCGCGCATTGCGGCACGATCTGCGACGCCGCGTCGCCGACCTTCATGCTGCAATATTGGGTCCGCGACCGGACGCATGGTCGCATCTCGATCGAGCATGCGATCAAGCGCCAGTGCCGCGATACCGCAATGCTGTACGGACTCGAAGATCGCGGATTGCTCGCTCCGGGCTATCTGGCCGACGTCAATGTCATCGACATGGCGACGCTCAAGCTTGGCAAACCGTGGCTGGCGTTCGATCTGCCGGCGGGCGGCAAGCGATTGCTGCAACGTGCCGACGGATATGCGGTCACGATCAAGTCGGGCGAAGTGACGTTCCGCGACGGCGTATTGCAGGCCGCGCGGCCGGGGCAGGTGATCCGCGGGCCGCAGACGGCGGCACGGGCGCGTGTTGCCGCGTGATGCCAAAGCGCCGCTGGCTATGGCGGCCTGCGCCGGTGACTGCTAGCCTTTGACATCACGGGGCGATGTGGAAGCGACATGAGTATACCGGCGCTCGAATTGATCGGGCTGAGCAAAACCTTCGACAAGATCGCGGTCGACAATCTCAGCCTGTCGGTGCGGGCAGGTGAGCTCTATGCGCTGCTCGGGCCCAATGGGGCGGGCAAAACCACGACATTGCGCATCGTTGCCGGATTGCAGCGTCCCGATGCCGGAAGCGTGCATGTGTTCGGCATCGACGCGCTTGCCGCGCCGATTGAAGCCAAGCGGCTGATTGCGTGGCTGCCCGACGACCCGTTGTTGTACGACAAGCTCAATCCACTCGAATATCTGGAGTTTGTTGCCGGGCTGTGGAGCGTCGATGCCGGTATCGCGGCGTCGCGCGCCGAGGAATTGCTCCGCTGGCTCGACCTGTGGGAAAACCGCGCCAATCGCTGCGAGAACTTTTCGCGCGGAATGAAGCAAAAGCTCGCGTTGGCCGGCGCGCTCATCCACGATCCGCAACTGCTTATCCTCGATGAGCCGCTAACCGGTCTCGACGCGGGAGCGGCGCGGCAGGTCAAGGATCTGTTGGCGGCTCGCGTCGCGCGCGGCAGCACCGTCATCCTGACGACGCATATCCTCGAGGTGGCCGAGCGCCTTGCCGACCGCATCGGCATCATCCGCTCGGGACGGCTGGTGGCCGAAGGGACGCTTGCCGAACTGCGCGACAGCAGCGGTTCGGGCAATGCGACGCTCGAGGATATGTTCCTGGCGCTCGCCCAGTCATGACGTTGCGGCTCGAACCGGCAGGATTCCTGTGGCTGGTTCGGCATGAAATGCGCGTCACCTATCGGTCGAGCGGCAGGGCCAGCCTGCTCAAGCGCGCGGTGCCATTCCTGCTGTTGCTGACGCTGCCGTGCATCGCCGGGCCGTTCGCCGCGTTTCAACTTCGCGATGTGGTCGATCAGCGCGCCGCTGTACTGGGGTTTGTCGCGTTGTTGAACGCGGGCATGCTGGTGATGTTCGTATCGACCGCAAGCCCGCTCGTCCTACGCAGCTTCAACGAGCGCGCCGACCTCGACCTGCTGCTCGCGGCACCGATCCCGCCGAGCCGCATTCTCGCGGCGAAGTCGGTGGCGATCTATGCCGCGGTGGTGTTGCCGTCGCTGATCCTGTTGCTACCGTTCCTGATTACGTCAGCAGCACTCGGTCATCCCGAATGGTTTGCGGTGCTGCCGGTGGTTGTCGTGACGGCGATCGTTGCAACGTCGCTGGCGTTTGGCTTTGTCCGGCTGCTGTTCCTGCTGGTCGAGCCGCGGCGGGCGCGGACGATCCTGCAGATCGCCGGAGGGCTGCTCGGAGCGGCGGTGTTTCTATTGGGGCAGGCCTATGCCGGCGTGCCCGCATTCAGCGCTGCGATCGGGCGGATTGCAGCGCATGCGCCCCCGGCGCCGTTGGACGCGCCGGCGCGGGCGACGTTCGGCGATCCGGTGGCACTATTGGAACTTGCCGTGTTCGCGCTGGCCTGCGCATGGGTCTCGTCGCGGCTTGCCGCAGCGAGTTTGACGGCGACCGATTCCCCTGTGCGCGCCTTGCCCCCGCCGAAGGTGGCTGCAGCACCATTCAAGTCGGGGACCATGCGGATCATTGTCGTCAAGGAGCTGCGCTCGATCGCGCGCGACCCCGAACTGCTGTCGCAACTGACGCTGCAACTGGTTTACATGCTGCCGGTCGCAGTGCTGATTCTGAGTGGTAGCGACATGGGCAATACGGTCGGATCGCGCGGTGCAGCGGCGTGTACGTTGTTCGCGGGACTGCTCGCGTCGAACCTAAGCTGGCTGATCATCTGCTCCGAAGATGCGCCCGAACTGTTAGCGGCTGCGCCCGTCGCGCCCTCGACGGTGGCGTGGGCCAAGCTGATCGCCGCGTGCGCGCCGCCGCTCACGGTCGTCGTCCTGCTGGCCGCTGTGCTGGCGCTGCACCGTCCTTGGCCGGCGCTGATCGCGATCGTGACAAGTGCCGGTGCGGCGGTTTCGGCATCGTTGCTGCAGGGCTGGTTCGGCAAGCCGCAGCGCCGATCGGCTTTCCGGCGTCGGCAGCGCGGATCGCTGCTGCTCGCGCTCGGCGAGTTCGCGATCATCAGCGGCTGGTCCGGCACGGCGGCGATGCTGGCGCGCAACTCGCCATGGGCAGCAGCGCCAGCGATCTTTGTTGCGGTGGTCATGGCAGCGCTGGCGGGTGCACGCCCGCGCAATGGCACCGGCACGACGCGCACCGCATTCGTCGTTAACCGCCTGCAGACTGCCGCCTAAACGAAACCGAGGTTGTGCGACGCCGGGCTATAGTTGCCGATATACGGCAGCACGGTCGACAGATTGGCGTCCGAAACCCCGAACCAGCTGGCCAGCGTGGCGGCATATTGATCGACGCCAGTCGTTGGCACGAGGCGCCCCTGGCCGACGTCGTCGGGGCCGTTGTTGGCAATGGCCGGCGGAGTACCGTAAAATTTCTTGCCCTTGACCGCGCCGCCGAGGATGAAGTGCATGCTCCCCCAGCCGTGGTCCGAACCGGTCGAGTTGTTCACCAGCGTGCGCCCGAAGTCCGATGCAGTGAACGCGGTCACGCGGTCGGCGACGCCAAGTTCGACCGTTGCGTCATAAAAGGCCTTCATCGCGCTGGCGACCTTGGCGAGGAGCGGCGGGTGCGCCGCGACGAGATTCTCGTGCGTATCGAAGCCGCCGAGCGAAACAAAAAACACCTGCCGTTTGGCCCCCAGTTCCTGCCCAACCGAAATCATCCGCGCCACGATTTTAAGCTGGTCGGCAAGCGAGTTGCCGGTTGGAAAGGCGGTCGTGATCGTCGGTCCAGCGGCCAGTGCGGTCGTCACCTGCGTATAGGTGTCGAGCGAGCGCTTGGTGACACGCGTCAGTTCGTTTTCGAGAATCTCGGTGCGCGGCGCAGCGATGAGCGTGCGTAGCGCGGCATTGGCCGCCGACGAGCCGAACAACGTGGTCGAGTTGCTATTGAGCGCGATCGGGCCGGTCGAAGTGATGCTGTACTGGATCGCGGTCTTGCCGGTCAGGAATACGGCATTGCCGCTGGCATTGATGCAGGTCAGCGTCGCGGTGCCGTTTCCCGACTGGAACAGGTCACCCATGCGGCCGCCCCAGCCCGAGCTCGCGCCCTCGGGTGATGACGCCTGCCAGAACGACTGCTGATCGTTATGACTGAACAGCTTGGGCGGCAGCTTGACGCTTTTCGCCAGGTATTGCGCCTTCGTCGTCGGCTGCACGAGCGTGCCGACATTGAGCATCACCGCGAGTTTGCCGGCATCGAATGTCGGCAACAGCGGCGCGAGCGCGGGTGCCAGCGCATATTGCAAGCCACCCGCCAAAGGCGTTGCGGGGTCGAGCGCGGTCGCCTTCAGATCAGTGCGCGCATAGGCGATGTTCGGACGTAGCAACTGATAGGCATTGTAGCTTGTGGTGTCGTACGGCGTCAGCGTGTTGGCATAATCGTTGCCGCCAAACAGGAAGACGCACACCAGCGCCTTATAGTCGGTCGCGGTTGCTGCCGCCGCTTCACCGATCCCGGCAAGATTGAGCACGAACGGTGTTGCTGCACCGGCAATGCCGAGCGCTGCGGACCGCTTGAGGAAAGCGCGGCGCGATTGATCGAGGGTCATCGTCGCTCTCCCTACTTCAGCACAAGATATTCGGGCGATGCGAGCACCAGCAGGATCGCGGTATAGACCCGGTTGGCCAACCCCGCTGGCGTGCTACTCGCAATACTGTCGACGGCAGTTTTAATCTGCGCGATCGTCGCGGCGCTGAGCTGGTTTGCCGCCAGCGTGAGATTGATGTCGTCAAGCAGCGCCTGGCTGTCGGCTGCCTTGGCGGTGATTGCGGTATAGTCGGCCTTGAAGTCGCCGGCACCGTTGACGATCAGCGACTGCATATAGTTGATATATGCCACGACGGTCGGCTCACTGGTCAGCTGGAACTCGGGCGCGACGAGTCCGGCGGTGGCGATGGCGCTGTTCGGCGGGGTGTAGCCGGGGCGGAACCAGCTGAAAACGCTCTGGCTGCGGCCGGGGCTTTGGGCGAGCCGCGTCGAGCTGCTGCTGGTGTCGCCGATTGCCCATGCATCGCTTGGCGAAGTCGCCCCATAGGCGCGCGCCCAACCAGTCAGCCGGGCAATCGGCTCGCGGAGCTTTCCCGAAGTCGTCGAGGCGGCCGCGGCGGCATCGTCGCGCGCTTCGGTATCGAGCAGGACGGCGCGAACCACCGCCTTCAAGTCGCCGCGGACGCCGCTGCCATTGTCGGCGAAGACGGCTGCTACGCGCCCGATGTACGGCGCTGATGGGTTGCTCGTCACCAGCCGCTGGATGAGCTGCTTCGAAACGAACGGTGCGATGTTCGGATGGGCGAAGATCGCGTCGAGTGCCAGTTTCTTACTGTCAACGCCGCTGGTGTTCGCCGGAATTGTCGTTTTCAAAAACACCTTTGTGCCGGTTTCGTGATTGGCCGCTATGTTGACCATCGGCCGACGATACCGGTCGGGCGTCGTGCTGTCGGACGAGTCGACCGTCCACCCGGTCCACACCCGGGCGAGCCCGCTCACATCGTCCTGCGTGTAGGTTTCGATCGGCGCGCCGCCGCTCATCATGAGCGAGCCGTCGGAATTGATCTGATACAGTCCAAGCGTAAACAGCTGCATGAGCTCGCGCGCATAATTCTCGTCGGGAACCGACCCGGTGGTCGGGTTGGCCTTCACATTTCCGAGATAGGTGAGGTACAGCCCCATCCCGGCATTGGTCGTGACCTGATCGAGCAACGTCCCGACGCGCTGGCGCAGCTGATCGGTGCCGCCGATCAGCTGCCGCCATACCGACGGGTCATAGCCTGTCTCGCTATTGCTGTTGGCGGCGACGTTGTAGCCCGCGCCGACCATCCAGTCCCAATGCGCGATCTTCCGCGCGGTGTTGAACTGGTCGGTCAACCACCCGTCGAAGCCGAGCGTCTGGACGCTGACGATATCGGCCGCCGTTGCACCCATCGTGCTTTGTGCAAGAAACCGCCCGGCCTGTGTCGGCGTAATCTTGACGGTCGGTACGATGACCGGCGGGGGCACGACGGGGGCGGCGGCGGGTGCCGAATCGCCGCCGCACGCCGCGAGCGCGAGTGCCGCCGCGCTGACACCGAGTGCCGTCGGAATTGCATGAGAAACCGGTGGACGAACGAGATCGTGGTTCAGCACCAGCGTGCCGGCGTCATCGTCGTGCATCGATCCCCCCAATCCCTTGACCACCGCTTCTAAGCCAAATCGATGACCGAATGAAGAATTGGCGGCAGTCTCTGATGATCTACGGAATTGCCGAGGCAATCCCTTGCGCTAATTTATTCGGCGGGCTGCGGCAGCGCTCCGGCGAAGGGCGTCGGCGACGGCGCGCCCCGGATCAGGACCAGATACATCACGGGCGTCACGATCCGGCTGAGCAGCGTCGAACTGACCAATCCGCCGATGATCACCCATGCAAGCGGGCCGTATAATCCGGATCCCGACACTGCCAGTGGCAGCAATCCGCCGATCGCCGTGACGCTGGTCAGCAGCACCGGCAAAAAGCGCACCTCGCCCGCCCGCTCGATTGCGTCGCGCAGCTCGAGGCCACTGGCGCGCAGCTGCGTGGTGAAGTCGACGAGCAGGATCGAATTTTTGATCTCGATCCCGATCAGCGCGACGAAGCCGATCACCGCCGTGTAACTCAAACTGTTTCCGGTCAGGAACAGCGCGACCAGCCCGCCGAACATGCCGAGCGGGATGACGCCCGCGACGACGGCGGTCTCGCGGAAACGGCCGAACTCGATCACCAGCACGCCAAGGATGCCGAACACCGCCAGCGCGATGATCGGGCCGAGCCCGCCGAAGCTGCGCTCCTTCGCCTCCGCCTCGCCGCCGGCCAGAAAGCGGTATCCCCGGGGCAGCGTGATTTTCTTGATCGCCGCAAAGGCGTCGGCGTTGACCTTGGCGGTCAGGAAGCCGGGCTGGACCTGTGTCGAAACATAGACGATCCGCTGCTGCCGGTAGCGGGTGACCTGCGGCGGCGCACTGACAAGGTGCGGGCTGGCGATCTGCCCGAGCGGCACCGCGCCGCCGTTCGTCGATGGAATATAGATGTGCTCGAACGCCGAGACATCCTGCCGGGCATTCATCGGCAGGCGCACGACGACATTATAGCTGTCGCCTTCACCGTCGCGCAGGCGTCCGGCTGCCTCGCCGGCAAGCGCCAGCCGGACCGCGCGCCGTGCGGAACCCGGCGCAACGCCGAGCAGCGCTGCCTTCCCTGGATCGAGGCCGAGGTCGAGCTTGACCTGGTCGATCGCCACCGGATTGGTGACATCGCGCGTGCCGGGTACGGTCCGCAGCATCGCCTCGACCTGCGCGGCGATGTGCTTGAGCATCGGGATCTCGGGGCCGGTAATCTTGACCACGACGGGTGCATCGACCGGTGGGCCGTTCTGGAAGATCTTGATCACCAGTTCAGCATCGGGGCACTCGGCAAAGCGCTTGCGCAAGCGTTCGACGAGCGCCGGTCCGGCCTTGGCATCCCATTTGTCGAGGGTGACCACGATGCCGCCAAGGTTCGACCGCTGTTCGAGCGAGCGCATGTTATAAAACACCTGCGGGTTGCCGCGGCCGATGTTGGCGAGCACCGTCCGCACCTGCGGCTCCTTGAGCAGCGCGCGCTCGGCAAATGCGACGGCGCGGTCGGTCTGCTGCAGGGCGGCGCCTTCCGGGGCATGCACTTCGACAAGGAAATAAGGGGTATCGGCAGGCGGAAACAGGCTTGAGCCGATAAACGGAATCAGGGCGATCGCCGACGCACACAGCAGCGTGGCTGCCGCAAGCGCCAGCCACGGCCGTTCGAGCGACCGGTGCAGAACCGGGGCATAGAGCCGGTGGATGCCGCGTTCGATCCCGCGCAGCAGCCAGTTGCCATGCTCATCACCGGTGCGTGGCAGCAGCCGGCTCGCGAGGAAAGGCACGATCGTCAACGAGACGAGCAGCGATGCCGCAACGGTGCCGAGCACGGCGACGGGCAACGAGCGCGTGAACTTGCCCGCGCCCTCGGGCAGGAACGCCAGCGGCAGGAACGCGAACAGCAGCACGAAGGTGCAGCCGATCACCGCGACTGCAATCTGCCGCGTGCCGCTGAGTGCTGCAGCTTCGCGTGTTTCCCCACCGCGCAGGTGTCGCGCGATATTCTCGGTGACGACGATCGAATCGTCGACCAGCAGCCCGAGCGAGATGATAAAGCCCGAAATCGCCAGCTGGTTGAGCGTGAACCCGGCTGTACCAAGGATCGCGACACCGATCGCAAGGCTCAGCGGGACCGACACCAGCACGACCAGCGCCGCGCGGATACCGAGCGGCAGCAGGGTGATTAGCACCAGCGCCAGCGCGATCAGGAAATCGCGCTGCAACTGGCCCAGCTTGGTCGCGATATCGAGCGATTGGTCGAAGCCGACTTCGAGTTTGACGTCGGGTGGCAGCGTTGCGGCAAAGTCGCGCGCAGCGGCCAGCGCGGCGTCGCGGACGTTCAGGACGTTCACGCCGTCCTTCTGTTGCAGGGTGACCCAGATCGCGCGCTTGCCGTTGAAGCGCGCAAGATGCTGCTGCTCCTCATAGGCCCAGCCGACCTGCGCAATGTCGCGGGTGCGGACGACGCGCCCATCGCTGGCGCGGATTGGCGCATTGGCAACCTCATCGATCGAGGTGAACGCACCGCCAGCCTCGACATTGAAACGCTTGTCGCCCGAATGGACCGAGCCCGGGGGAAGATCGGTGCCACCGGCACGTAACGCATCGGTGATCGCGGCCGCTGGCAACCCGAGTTCGGCAAGGCGTCCGGTGTCGACGGCAACGCGGACCTCGGGCTGGGGGATCGCCCACGCGCGCGACGACCGTACCCCCGGGACCTGGTTCAACCGTTCGCGCAGATCCTTGGCGAGCTTATCGAAACGCCGGTACGATGCGGTATCGCTGACCAGTGCCAACTGCAGCACCGAAGTTTCGGTAGTCCGCGTTTTTTGAAATTCGATGCGCTGGATCGACGCCGGCAGCGTCTGGCGCACTGCGTTGACCTCGCGGACCACCTGATCATAGTCTTTTTCAGGATCGGTCGACCAGTCGAACTCGGCGGTAATCACCGCCGTCCCGTCGGTCGATCGCGACGCCACCGCGTAAATTCCGTCAATTCCCTGGATCACGTCCTCGATCGGCTTGGCAACCGTGGTTTCCATATCGGCCGGGCTGGCACCCGGCTGCAGTACGATGATGTTGATGAACGGCGACGGAAAATGTGGATCGACCGAGCGCGGAATGCTGACCAGCGACGCGAGGCCGAGTGCGGCAAGCAGCGCAAAGACCACGAGCGTGATCTGCCAGCGCGATACCGCAAAACCGATGATCGTATTCATGCGCCGGTGGCGATCTTGACCGATGCGCCCTCGCTGAGGCGGTCGACACCGCTGGTGACGACGCGCTCGCCCGCCCGTAGGCCCGACGTGACGCTGATGCCCGCATCGCTGACGGCGCCGACGCCGACCATCCGCGCATACACGCGGCCCTGCGTGACGACATAGACAAAACCCTCGTCGGCGCGGGCCGCGAAGATGGCGCTCGCCGGAACGATGAAGCCGTGCACCGCTGCGGTCGGCCGCGCCGCGATGCGCGTATCACCGACGAGTCCCGAGCGCAGCCCCGGCACCGATGGCAGCGCGAGTTCGACCTGAAACGTGCCGGTGCGGTCGTCGCCACGCGCCGCAATCTCTTGTACGCGCGCGGCGATCGGGGCAGGCGACAGCGCGGGCAGCCGTACTTCGGCCGTGCTGCCGATGGTCAACCGCGTCACTTCGCTATCCGGGAGCGGCACGCGCAGGACGAAGCCGCTGGCCGTTTCGCCAAGCGTTACCACCGGCGTTCCGACCGCCATCATCTGTCCCGGCTCGGCGAGGCGGCGCAGTACGACGCCCTGGGTCGACGCGGTAATCGTCGCATAGCGCGCATCGAAGCCGCGCGCGCGCACCGCTGCTGCTGCCGCCTGCGCGCTCGCCTCGGCGCTTTCAAGGCGGGCGCGGGTTACCCAGCCGTTCGCTGCAAGGCCGCGCATGCGGCGCAGATCGGCATCGGCGCGCCGCGCTTCAGCCGCCGCGCTCGCCATCGCGGCGGATACAGGGACGGCGTCGAGCGCCGCGAGCGGTTGCCCCGGCACAACCCGATCGCCTTCGCGCACCGTCAACCGCTGCAGGCGGCCGCCGGTGTTGAACCCAAGTTGCGTCTCGCGCCGGAAGCGTACGGTCCCGGTTCCCGAAACGCTGTCCTGGCCGTTAGCGACGACAACCTCGGCGACCCGAACGGTGAGCGGCGCGGCTGCGAGCGGCACCGTTGCCGACTTTGGTTCGCTACTGCAGCCAGCGACGCACAGCAGCGTCGCAGTCAGTGCCGAGAACGCTCGCATTTGATCGGACTCGCCTTGATTTGATTACGACTCATATCTTAGGCGATATGAGATCGGATGCAAGCGCTGCAAGCGAACCCAATATCAGCGTCTTTGCGGCGTCGCACGATTTTATCGTGCCGGTGCAATGCCTCGGCTAACAATTGTGCAGGGGCCGATCAAACCTCTATTTTCAACCGCGAAGGCTGATTGCTGACGGTGAACAGTTCGCCGTGCGGCATCACCGTGATCTGGCCGAATTCGGCGAGCAGCGCGCGATACGCGGCCGCGACCGGGCGCGGGTTGCGGGCGAAATCATAAAGCCCGCAGGCGTTGACCGTGCCGTTCTTGACCGACAGGCCGACGTCCCAGTCGACCTGATCGATCAGGCTATACCAGGTGAAGCCGAGCACGGGGACGCCGTCGCCGCGCATGCGCAACACGTTCATCCACTGCTTCCACAGCCACGTCGGCGCGGCATCGGCTTCAAAGACGTTCGTTTCGGTATGCATCACCGGCTTTTTGTAGCGCGCATAATATTCATGGGTGATCTGATACCAGCCGAGCACGTCCTGCGAGGGGCACATGCTGCCGTCTGGGAGCAGGATACGTTCGTTGCGCCCGTAATAGTCGTTGCCCATGATCTGATAGCCCGGCGGTTCGCCCGCCATGAACCAGTCATATTCGTCGCGGGTCAGCCCGTTGTCGAACAGCCAGACGGCGACATCGGCATCGAATTGATGTGCGTAAAGCAGGTCGAGGGACAGAAATCGCTGCTTGTTGGTAAGAGTTACCGCCGGTGTCGGCGTCGCCCGGGCTTCGTGCACATATTCGGCGCTTTCCGACTGGACGATGATGCAGTCCGGTCGCCGGTTGGCGATCGCCTGCGTCCCCATAATGCTCGCGGCGACAAGGTGTTTGAGCGCGGTGACAAAGCCGCGATCGGACTTCAGTTGCTCGTTCCACAAGCCGTCGAGTGCCGACGACCGCGCAGAGATATAGATTTCGTTGACCGGTGTGAAATAGCGCACCCACGGATACCGCGCCGCCACCGCATCGCAATAGGCGGCAAAATGGATTGGCAGTTCGGGGTTCTGGAAGTTGCCCAGCCAGTCGGGCACGCCGAAATGCATCAGGTCGAGGATCGGTGTCAGCCCCAGCCGCCGGATTTCGGCCATGACCTGGTCGGCGAATTCCCAATCGTAGCGGTCCGGACCCATAAAGATGCGGTGGATCGGCAGCCCGTAGCGGATGACCTTCAGCCCGAGTTCGGCAGTCAGCCGCAGATCGTCGCGCCAGCGCGCATAGTGGCCGCACTCCTCGAGCAAGTCGCGTCGGACGCGGCCATGCTCGATCGTCGGGTTCGAACATTCGATGCCGGTGGCAAACATGAAATTGCCCGGGCTGTTGGTCGGCAAGCCGCGGCCGTCGTCGCCGCTCGCGCCGCCATATTGGTCTCCGGCGTATGCGCCATCTCCAAAACGACGCTGGATGATGTCGAGAAAACTATCGGTCATGCAGGGTCTCCGCGTGCGGCGCGCGCCAGAAAGGCGTCGGCCGTTCGCAACGACAACGCCATGATCGTCAGCGCCGGATTGACCGACAGTGCCGATGGGAAGACCGAGTTGTCGCAGATGAGAAGGCCCGGCACATCGTGCGCGCGCCCGTCGCCGTCGACTACCGATTGCGACGGGTCGTCGCCCATGCGGCAGGTGCCGATGATGTGCGCATAGCGGTCGAACGTCCACATATCCTGCGCGCCTGCGGCCGACCAGATGGCGCGCATTGTCCGGTCGGCGTGCGCGGTCAGCCGACGCTCGTTCTCGCCCGCAGAAAAATACACATGCGGTTTCGGCAGGCCGCGCCCGTCGGTTTCGTCCGACAGCGTCACGAAGTTTTGCGCCGACGGCAGGCACTCGCCGAGGATATTAATCCCCGCGACATGGTTGTAGCCGCGCATGTGACGGCGCAGCGCCTCGCCCCAAAGCCCGCGCCCGCGCGCCACTGTCTCGGCATAGGTCAGCGGCATCACGCCGATACTTTGCAGTAGATAGCCGCCGGCGAAATCGGCGTCCTTGGCACGGTGCATATCCTCGGAGATCAGTCCGCCCGGAATGCCCTTATATGGCCGCACGGCCGCATCGAAGCTGCCCCATAGTTGCAGCCCGGTGTGTGCCATCAGGTTGCGCCCGACCTCGCCGCTGCTGTTCGCGATACCGTTCATCAGCAACAGACGCGGTGTCTCGATGGCGCCCGCGCACAGGAATACAGTGCGCGTGCGCTGCCGTTTCTCGACCGCGCCTTGGCGATAAACAACACCCGTCACCCGGCCACGGGCGTCGCGTTCGAGGCCGGTCACGAAGCATTCGGTGCGGATTTCCGCACCGTCGGCGACTGCGAGCGGCAGGAACGTCACGTCCATGCTCGCCTTGGCTCCGGTCGAACAGCCCGCCTGGCAAAAGCCGCGGTTGGTACACGCCGGGCGCACGCCGACACCCGGCTGATGATAGGGTGCCGATAGCGCTGCGTTGGCGGCGGGTGATGTGCGGATACCCAACACGTCGCAGCCGCGCTGCATCAGGTGCGCGGGCGCATTGAGCAGCAATGGGGGCAACGGATAGGGCGGTCGCGGCGGACCCCATGGATAGGGCGATGGTCCCGAGATGCCGAGGAAGCGCTCGAGTTCGTCGTAATAGGGCGCAAGTTCAGCGTAGCCGATCGGCCAATCGACGCCGACCCCGAAATCGCGGTGGAGGTGAAAGTCGTCGGGCTGCGCGCGCGGCGTGTAGGCGGTATAGTGGAGCGTCGATCCGCCGACGCCGATACCCGAATTGTTCTTGCCGAACGCCAGCGGGGTCGCGCCGTCGCTGATCCGC
>Ga0123338_10000536_pt1 | contig 38557 bp, 33 predicted proteins | sample grotaG_FD_89793 | JGI IMG/M metagenome (GOLD analysis project Ga0123338, IMG submission 89793) | Glacier valley bacterial and archeal communities from Borup Fiord, Nunavut, Canada, to study Microbial Dark Matter (Phase II) -... | ecosystem: Environmental > Aquatic > Freshwater > Ice > Glacier ...
ACATGGTATGCATTCTGAGCGTGGCCTTTTTTGGCGGGCAGTATATTCTGAATTTTTTTGGCATCAATATCCAGCATCTACGCATCGCGGGCGGCATTCTGCTCATGCGCTCGGCCTTCGAGTTGCTCACGCCCGGCGCCAACCGCGACCGGGTGGGCCCCGACGCCCTCGAAGAAAGCAAAACCAAGGACGACATCAGCTTCACGCCCCTGGCCATGCCCATGCTCTCCGGGCCCGGCTCGATGGCCATTTGCATCGGCCTCATCCGCCCCACCTACGCCGATAAGGCCATGACCGTGCTCGGCTTTGCGCTGGTGGCCCTGGCGGCGTTCCTCATCCTGCTGTTTTCCCTGCGCCTCACGCGGGTGCTCGGCAAGCCCGGCATGGCGGCCATGTCGCGCATCATGGGCTTCATCACGCTGGCCATCGGGGTCAATTTCTTCGCCACGGCCATCGCCGCGCTGTTTCCGGGCCTCACGCGGTAGCTGCGGCGGCGTGGCCGAAACGGCATTCCGCAACCCAAAACAGCCTCGGGGATGCGAAAACACCATCCCGCCCACCCAAAACACCCCCCGACCTTCCCAAAATACCCCCCGACCTCTGCAAAACACCCCCCGACCTTTGCAAAACACCCTACGACCCCTCCCGTACACCCTCCACCCTTCTCGAAACACCCCCCGACCTTTCTAACACCCCCTCCGGCCTTCGCAAAACACCCTACGACTTTTGCAAAACACTTCCTGACCATTCTAAAACACCCCCCGGCCTTTCCAAAACACCCTGCGACCATCCCAGTGCGGTTTTGGCGTCAGTGTTCAGGCCGAAAGCTTGCGGGCTGTACACCGACCCTGAAACCGCGCCAAAACACCTGCTGATGTTCGTTTCCTAGCCCACGGCCGCCCCGCTTCCTACCTTTGCCGCCACTGTTATGCTAAAGAACGACCTTTTCCTCCGGGCCGCCCGCGGCGAAGCCACCGAGCGCACCCCCGTCTGGCTCATGCGCCAGGCCGGCCGCATCCTGCCCGAATACCGGGCCCTGCGCGCCCGCCTTTCCGGCTTCAAAGAGCTGGTGGAAACCCCCGCCCTGGCCGCCGAAGTCACCATTCAGCCCGTCGATGCGCTCGACGTGGACGCGGCCATCATCTTCTCCGACATCCTGGTGGTGCCCGACGCCATGGGCCTGCCCTACGAAATGGTGGAAGCCCGCGGCCCTCTCTTTCCCAACGTCATCCAGTCGGCCGCCGACGTGGCCCGCCTCCGCATCCCCGACCCCGAGGAAGGCCTCGGCTACGTGCTCGAAGCCCTGCGCATCACCAAAAAAGCCCTCAACGGCCGCGTGCCCCTCATCGGTTTCGCCGGCGCCCCCTGGACGCTGCTGGCCTACATGGTGGAAGGCCACGGCTCCAAAACCTTCAGCAAAGCCCGCGGCATGCTCTACCGCGAGCCCGCCCTGGCCCACCAGCTGCTGGCCAAAATCACGGCCACCACCATCGCCTACCTCCAGGCGCAGGTGGCGGCCGGCGCCCAGGTCGTGCAGGTGTTCGATTCCTGGGCCGGCACCCTGCCCCCCGCCCACTACGCCGAGTTTTCGAGCCGCTACATCGCCGAAATCTGCGAGGCGCTGGCCCCGCTGGCGCCCGTCACCGTCTTCGCCAAAGGCGCCTGGTGGGCCGTGCCCGACTTCGCCGCCATGCCCTGCCGCACGATAGGCCTCGACTGGAACCAGGACCCCGCCCAGGTGCGCCTCCAGGCCGGCAACAAAACCCTGCAAGGCAACCTCGACCCCTGCGCCCTCTACGGCACCCGCGCGCAGGTCCGCGCCGCCACCGAAACCATGCTCCGCCAGTTCGCCGGCGGCCCCCACATCGCCAACCTTGGCCACGGCGTCTACCCCGACACCAACCCCGACAACGTCCGCGTCTTCGTGGAAACGGTGAAGGCCTGGCGGGGGTAGATGAGCGAAACATCAATTCTCATTATCAGAAGTCTTGGCTATGTTTCTCTATTCAGCTTGGTTTAGAAATGCGTTTGCTGACATATCAGAACAAGACCATGAGTGGGTAGCCTGCTTTTTAGTAGAAGCTAAGTCCGATAAGGAAGCTTCTGAATGGGGAAATTATTTAGCCAGGAAATACTCATCATCAAATTACGAAGAAGCTTTCATAAAATCCGACATTGAATTCCTATCCAATGAAGAGCAAATTATTCTTTCGGACCAACTACCTATCGTTAAGTACGGCCACGAAGCTTCAGACTTAGAAATTGGTTGGTAATTATCCATAATAACCCTCGCTGGCGCGCGTCTGCGACGCGCTGCCCACTGGCTTCGAGTCTCCGACTCGCCCCGGGAACGACTCATCTCGCGGCGCGCCCAGCGCGTCTCAGACGCGCAACCAGGCGTTAGCGCGTCGCAGACGCGCGCCAGCGAGGCCGTGTGAGCCCGTCCGGGGCCCGCCGCACCACCCTCGCTACAAACCCGATTCCACCGCTTCTTCCAGCAGCCGCTGCTTCTCGACGGGCAGCACGCCCACTTGCTCGCACACCAGCCCGCCGCCCAGGTTGGCCAGCGCCGCCGTGAAGGCCGCCGACTGGCCCAGCGCCACGCACAGCGCCGCGATGCTGATGACGGTGTCGCCGGCGCCCGACACGTCGGAAATGGTGCGCAGGTGGGCCGGCAGGTAGGTTTTCACCCCTTCCTGCTGGGCAAACACGCCGTGCTCGGAGAGCGTGACCAGCACGATTTCGGGCGTGAGCACGGCGCGCAACCGAGCCACGGCCGCCTCGAAACCGACCCGGTCGGTGTCGGGCTCGCCAAATTCCATCTTAAGACCCTCGCGTAGCTCTTTCAGGTTGGGTTTGAACAGGGTGCAGTGGCGGTAGGCCAGGAAGTTCTTCTTTTTGGGGTCCACTACCGTCGGGATGCCGCGCTGCCGGGCCCGGGCAATGCACTCGATGATGACGTCCTCGCTGAGCACGCCCTTGTCGTAGTCCTCGAAAATTACCACGTCGACGCGGGCCAGCAGACCGTCGTAGGCGGCCAGCAGCTGGCGGCTTTCGGCGGCGCTGAGGTCGGTTTCCACCTCCGAGTCGATGCGCAGCAGCTGCTGGCCGTGGGCCAGGATGCGCTGCTTGACCGTGGTGGGCCGCGCCGCGCTGCGCACGATGCCGTCGGCCGGCAGGCCCCGCGCGTGCAGCAGGTCCAGGAGCTGGTCGCCGCCCGCGTCGGTCCCGACGACGGCGCACAGCAGCGGCGTGGCGCCGAGGGCCTGCACGTTCAGGGCCACGTTGGCGGCCCCGCCGAGGCGGTTTTCGGTGCGAGCCACGTGCACCACCGGCACGGGCGCCTCGGGCGAGAGCCGCGTGGCCCGGCCCCACACGTAGGCGTCCACCATCACGTCGCCGACGATGAGGACGCGCAAGTGGTTGAAGTCGTTGAACAGCGTTTGCAGGGAAGAATCAGAAGTAGGCAAACTTTAAGCAAAAAGCCGTCATCCTGGGCTTGCGAAGGACCTTATCACGTTCGCGCCAGCCCAGTCGTTGTTACTGCAAACCGTTCAGCGGTGACAAGGTCCTTCGCAAGCTCAGGATGACAGGAGGTGATAAATAGCTACGCCAGCTTAGCCAAGCTGACTTTAATGCGCTGGAAAGCCTCCACCAGCTTCGCATCGGCGGCGGCGGTGCTGAAGCGAATGCACTCCGGCGCCCCGAACGCATCGCCGGACACGGCCGCGACGTGGGCGTCGTTCAACAGGAAAAGGGCCAAATCGGACGAGTTGGCGATGGGGCTGCCGTCGGGCGCGGGGCGGCCGAAGTACGCCGATACCTCCGGGAAAATGTAAAAGGCGCCGCTGGGCGTGGGCGTGTGAAAGCCGGGGATGTCCTGCACCAGCGCCAGCACCAAATCGCGGCGGCGGCGGTAGGCGGCCACCATCTCGTCGGCCGAGGCGCGGCCGCCGCGCAGGGCGGCCAGGCCGGCGTGCTGGGCGATGGAGCAGGTGCCGGACGTAATCTGGCTTTGCATCTTCTCGCAGGCGCTGGCAATGTCGGGCCGGGCAGCCAGGTAGCCCAGGCGCCAACCGGTCATGGCGTAGCCCTTCGAGAAGCCGTTCACGGTAATCACCCGGTCTTTCACGGCGGCAAACTGGGCCAGGCTCACGTGCTCGCCCACGAAGTTGATGTACTCGTAAATCTCGTCGGCCAGGGCATACACCTGCGGGTGGCGGGCCAGCACCTCGGCAATGGCGCCCAGCTCGGCGCGGCTGAACACCGCGCCGGTGGGGTTGCAGGGCGAGGAGTACATCACCAGCTTGGTGCGGGGCGTAATAGCTACTTCAAGTTCCGCAGCCGTCACCTTGTAGTCGTTGGCCAGGCGGCCCACCAGCGGCACGGGCACGCCCCCGGCCAGCTTCACCATCTCCTCGTAGCTCACCCAGTAGGGCGCAAACACGATGACTTCGTCCCCCGGATTCACCAGGCTGAGCACGGCGTTGGCCAGCGCCTGCTTGGCGCCGGTGCTCACCACCACCTGGCTGGGCAGGAATTCGAGCTGGTTGTCGCGCCGGAACTTGTCGCAGATGGCCTGCCGCAGTTCCGGGATGCCGGTCACCGGCGTGTAAAACGTGAACCCGTCGTCAATGGCCCGCTTGGCCGCATCCTTAATATACTGCGGGGTCTGAAAATCGGGCTCCCCAAAACTGAGGTTGATGACATCGACGCCCTGGGCGGCCAGCTCGCGGGCTTTTTTGGCCATGGCGATGGTGGCCGATTCCTGCATCGCCAGCACGCGGGCGGAAAGCGGCGAGGCGGACGAAAGCGTAGCGGTGGCGGACATAAGCAGCGGGGTTGAGACGATGGCCGCAAAGCTACGGCCGCCGCGCGAAGCGGGCCCGGCGCTACTGCCCCAGCCGCCGCCGGCAGCGCCAGAGCACGCTCAGGTCCATGCCCGGCTCGTAGTCCTTGGCGTACAGCAGCTCCAGGCGGCGGCGCGTTACCTCGGTGAGCGGCGCCGCCGCAACGGCGGCATCGGCCGGGGAGAGCACGGCGGGCACGGCCCGGGCGGGCACGGCCGAGTAGCGCAGCCCCACCCAGGTGCGCCGGCCCAGCAGCACGGCCAGGCAATTGCGCACGAAGCCCGCCTTTTGCACCTGCCCCCAGATGAGCAGCGGCGCCAGCGCGAGCAGGCCGGCGCTGCTGAGCACATCGAGCAGCCGCTTGGCGCGGGCCGGGCCGGGCTGGTACAGGTTCAGGGCGATGTCGAGGGTGTAGTAGTCGCCGGGCGCGTCCTTGCTGCTGCTGCCGATGATGTACTGGCTGTCTTCGGGCAGGATTTTGTAGGCCACCGGCGGGTCGGTGGGCAGGCTCAGCATGAGGGCGATAATCTGGCTGGCGGGCAGGTCCTTGCCGCAAAATATCAGCTCGTCGAGCGCGTAGAGGCGGATGATGTCGGCCAGCTGGCGCAGCTCGCCCAGGGGCTCGATGAGTGACTGAGCGACGGAGTGACCAAGTGAATTCTCGCCCGGAGCCGGTTTTACTGACGCTTCGGAAAGCGGACCCACGCTGACGTAGCCGATGACGCGGGCCTTGACGGCGGCGGCTTCGAGGAGCAGCTGCACGCGGCGGCTTTCGGGACCCGAGCCCACGATGGCGATGTTTTTCTGGCGGCGCTCGCTCAGGCGCAGGTCGCGGTACTTGAGGAAGTGGGCCAGCAGTTGCCGGCCCACCAGCGCCGCCACCGCCCACGCGCCGCCCAGGATGATGAGGGCCTTGGAAAACCGCCAGGCGTCGAGAAAATTTGACGCCGCCGAAATCAGCAGCGTGCCCACGAAAATGCCCCGCACGATGCGCGACGTTTTGGTGGGCCGGTCATACGCCCCGCTCAGGTAGGCCGAGGCGAGCCACACCAGGATGTAGGCCGGCACGGCCACGGCCATGTACCGCGGCGGGTAGGTGCCGGGCACAAACTTGTGGTTGCGCTCCCAGTACGTTTTCAGAAAGTACATGCCGCCCCAGACGAAGCCGGCGTCGAGCAGCAGCGGGGCCGCGCGCACGGCCAGCCGTTCGACCACCGCCGCGCCGGCCCGCAGCCAGATGGCCGCGTTTATCAGCAGCGAAAACAGGCCCGCCCGGCCCGGCGCGAAGTGCTTGCGGGCGAAAATCACCATGGCCCGGTAGAACACAAACACGTAGTTCACGCTGGTGCGCTTCGTGCTTTCGCCCTTGTAGTGGATGATGCGCGTGCCGGGGTAGTAGTAGTTTTTCCAGCCGCCCCGGGTGAGGCGGTACGAGAGGTCGATGTCCTCGCCGTACATGAAATAGTCTTCATCGAGCAGGCCCACCTGGTCGAGGGCCTCCTTGCGCAGCAGCATAAACGCCCCGCTCAGCACCTCAATCTCGTGGGTTTCGTCCGGGTTCAGGAAGCCCAGGTGGTAGCGGCCGAACGTGCGCGACCGGGGCAGCACCCGCGCCAGGCCGAACATTTTGTAGAACGCCACCGCCGGCGTGGGCAGCCCGCGCTTGCTTTCGGGCAAGAAACGCCCCTGGCCGTCCAGCATTTTCACGCCCAGGCCGCCGCAGGCCGGGTGCGCGTCCATAAAGGCGCAGCAGGCCCGGAAGGTGTCCTCCTCCACCACCGTGTCGGGGTTCAACAGCAGTTGGTACTGGCCCGTGGCGCGGCGCAAGGCCTGGTTGTTAGCCTTCGAAAAGCCCGGGTTGTCTTGGTTGGCAATGAGCAGGACCTCCGGAAACCGGGCCCGCACCATGGCCACCGAGCCGTCGGCCGAGTTGTTGTCGACCACAAACACCTCCACCGGCTGCCCGAGCTTCTCCACGGCCCGCCGCACCGAAAGCAGCGCCTGCTCCAGAAAATAGCAGACGTTGTAATTGACAATGACGACGGAGAGCTTCACCACAAGGGGCAAAACTACGGGCTTCGCCGTCATTACGGGGCAGCGTTGTCATTGCTTCGCTGCGCTCGCAATGACAACCGAACGGAAGCCCGGTTCTACCGCGCTTGCCGCAGGCGCTCCACGATGCTGCGCCCCAGCGTAATCTCGTCGGCGTACTCCAACTCGCCGCCCATCGGAATGCCGCGGGCAATGGTGCTGATGTGCACGTTGGCCAGGTCGCGCAGCCGGCGTGAGAGGTAAAACGCCGTCGTGTCGCCCTCCATGGTGGGGCTGATGGCCAAAATAATTTCGCGGATTTCCGAATCTTCGGCCCCCGCCCGTTCCACCAGCGAGTCGATGTGCAAATCGGCAGGCCCCACGCCTTCGATGGGCGAAATCACGCCGCCCAGCACGTGGTACACGCCCTTGTACTGGCCGGTGTTTTCGATGGCGATGACGTCGCGCACGTCCGACACCACGCACACCTGGCTGTGGTCGCGCAGCTTGTTGGCGCAGATGCCGCACTCCTCGGCGTCGGAAATGCTGTGGCAAGTGCCGCAGTACGTAATTTCGAAGCGCATCTTGGCCAGGGCCTCGGCCAGGGTGGCGGTGATGTCCATCTCGGCCTTGAGCAGGTGCAGGGCCAGCCGCAGGGCCGTTTTGCGCCCAATGCCGGGCAGCCGGGCCAGCTCGCCCACGGCGTTTTCAATCAGTTTGGAAGGAAACTCCATTCAAAAAATAGGAAAAGGTGCTGAAGTGAAAATGTGCGAGATAAAAATGCGCCGTTGAAATGCACACATTTCCACTTCAGCACCTTTTCGCATCAAATAACATCGGCCGAAATGCCGCGGTCGTGAATGGCCGTGCACAGGGGCTCCAACTCCTCGTACGTGCCGATTTTGACGGCGCACTGGCCTTTGTAATGAATAAGCAGGGTGCACTGCTCGGCTTGCTCGGGCTGGTGGCCGCACACCTCCATCAGGGTTTTGATGACGTGCTCGAAGGTGTTGATGTCGTCGTTGTACACCACAAGGTTGCGCAGCTCGACTTCTTCTTCGAGCAGCAGCACGTCCTCGTCGCGCTCAATTTGGGGGCGAGTGTTCATAACGCAAATTTACGCAGGAAAGGCCGCGTGGGGCAGCCGTTTACAACCCGAAATCCGGCGGATTCGTTTCGCCGAATCCGAGGCTTTTGCCGTTCCGACGCCTACGGCCCGGCGCGAAAGCGGCCGCGCCCGGCGCCGGCGCCCGTACTTCGCCCTCCGTTTGTTTCCCGCGCCGCTTGCCCCATGCCCGTTCCGTCCGCCGATTTTAAAAAAGCCCTCAAGCGCCTCGGCGAAGCCGAGAAGGAAGCGCTGCTGCTGCGCGCCGTGCGCCGCGACGCCGAACTGTACGAAACTTACCGCTTTGAGCTGCTGGCCGACGTGACCCTGGCCCAAGTCCAGGAAGAAACCGCCGACCGCATTCACGAGCTGTTCAACGTGGCCGTGACCGGCCGGCTGCTCAACCGCAGCCTAGTGAAAGCCCTGCGCGCCAGCGTGCAGGAAGCCGCCCGCGCCCGCCGCATCACGAAGAACAAGCAGCTCGAAATCGACCTGCTGGTGTACGTGCTGCGCCAGGGCATCGACAACTACTCCGGGCAGTTCGACAGCTTGTACGACGGGTTTTTCAACGCCACCGCCCGGCTGGCCGCCCGCCTCCCCGCCCTCGTCCTCAAGGGCTTGCACGAAGACCTGTGGGTGGAATACCAGGCCGACCTCAACGCCGTCCTGCGCGAGCTGCACGGACGCAAGAAAAGCCACCACCTAAAGTTTGAGCTGCCCCGGACCTTCGAAATTCCGGAATAAGGGGCCACAAAAAAGGCCCGCCTGTGAAAGCGGGCCCTTTGAAATAACCGGGGGCGGATTCAGCCGAAGCCGCGGGCCGGGCCGTTACGAATTCTTGGCGATGACGTTGAAGGTCAGGTCGAAGTTGTCGTAGATGGCCTTGTCGCCGATGCTGTCGAAGAAGGTTTTCGAGCCGTATTTCAGGCCGAACTTGGTGCGGTCGATGGTCACCTTGCCGGTGGCGGCGGCCACGCCGTCCTTCACGCCCACTTTGGCGGGGAAGCTGAGGCGCTGGGTCACGCCCTTGATGGTCATGTCGCCGGTGATGGTGGCGTTATCGGCGTCTTTGGCGGCGCCTTTGATGGGGGCCACGCTCACGATTTTAAACGTCGAAGTGGGGTTTTTTTCCACGCCGAAGAAGTCGTCGCTGCTCATGTGGCCCACAAACTTGCCTTGGCTTTCGGCGTCCTTGATGTCGGTGGCTTTCATCGACTTCATGTCCACGGTCACGGTGCCGCCCACGATGGCGTTGCCTTTGACCAGCAGCTCGCCGTCGGTGAAGTTCATGGTGCCTTCGTGGCCGTGGGTCACGGCTTTGCCGGCCCAGCCCAGGGTGCTCAGCTGCGGCTGCAGCTTGTAAGCGGGGGCGTTGGTGGCCATTTTGGCGCTGTTCATTTTCTGGGCCGAAGCCACGGGCGCGCCGCCGAACACGGCCGCAACGAACAAAGCGGGGAGGAGGAAATTTTTCATGGCAAACAAAAATTTGAAAAAAGTGAAGGTAAAAAGGGTAAGCAATGGGCAGGGCAAAACTAAAAAGCGTGCCGAAGTGGCAAGCACCGGTTCCGGCTAGTTTTCAACGGGTTTCACGGAGCGAATTTTGTCGAGCAGCGCGTTGAACTGGTGCAGCTCCGCATCGCTGAGCTGCACCACGCCCGACACGTGCGTGACGCCCGACCGGTCGATGCGGTCGAGCAAATCCAGGCCGGCCGGGGTGATGCGGATGTCCACGGCGCGGCGGTTGGCGGGGCACACGCGGCGGGTGGCCAGCCGCTTTTCTTCCAGCCGGTCCACAATGCGCGAGGCGTTGCTGGTCTTGTCCAGCATCCGGTCGATGAGCAGGGCCACCGTGGCCGGGCAGGGGTGCTGCCCCCGCAAGATGCGCAAGATGTTGAACTGGGGCAGCGTCAGGCCAAACGGCTTGAAGGCCACGGCCTGGCGCAGCTGCAGCCACCCGGCCGTGTACACCAAGTTGATGTGGGCCTTCTGCTGTTCGTTGCTAAAGGTGGGCTGCTTGATTTCGTCTTCGATGCGCATGGAACACGGGAGAATCGACTGCAAATATATGTAGGTACATTTAATGTTACAACATTGTTCCTGGACTTATGCTAAAACACATTTATCACCGCCCGTTTGCTACTCGCAGCCCCTAAACCACGTACTCCGCCAGTTCACCCTTCATTTCTTCGTTATGCAACGCACCCTTTTCTTCCTGCTCGTCGCCGGTGGCTTGGCCACTGCCCCGCACCGCGCCGCCGCGCAAGACGGCGGATTCCCCGTGCAAACCACCGCCACCACCCGCTTTGTTTTCACCAACGGGGAAGTGGTGCGGCGCGACGGTAGCCAGACCACGGCCCTCAGCCAGAACGTGAAACTGGCCAACGGCACCAAAATCAACTACAAAAACGGCATCGTGGAAATGCCCGCCGATAAAATTAATCCCCAAGGCAAAAAGCTGACCCTGCGCGAAGGCGACTACGGGCGCGCCGACGGCGGGGTGGTGTTTGCCACGCCCGGCAGCGCGGCGGCGGCCCGCGGCGCTGGTACCAGCAAGGCCACCCCTGCCAATGCCAAATATGACACCTACGTGCAGCACGGCCCTGGCTACGACAGTTCCGCCCTGCGGGCCCAGCTGCTGACCAAAAAGGTTGACTTACTGACGCAAAAAGTGGCGCTGCTTAGCCAGGGCCGCACCGACCTGCCCGACACCAAAGCCCTCGACGAGCAACTCGCGCAGCTGGAAGGGCAGCTGGCCCAGCCCAAATAACCAGCGGGTTCAGGGCCGCCGCGTCAGCTGGCCGTCGGCTTCCGCCACCAGCCCAAACGGCTCGTCCTTTACTATCAGGAAGCCGTCGAGGTCGTGCACCTCGGCCAGGGCGCTGATGTCCAGCGCGGCCGCGATGCCCACCGAGGTTTCCACCATGCAGCCGAGCATGGGCAGCAGCCCGTGGGCGCGGGTGCGGCGCAGCAGCTCGATGCCGCGCCGGTAGCCCCCGGCTTTCATCAGCTTCACGTTCACGCCGTGGAACTGCCCGGCGATGTCGGCAAAGTCCGCCGCGTCGGTCACCGATTCATCGGCGATGAGCGGCACCGGGCTCCGCGGGCGCAGGTGGCGGTAGTCGTCGGCGCAAGCCGCGGGCAGGGGCTGCTCTAACAGGCGCAGGTGCAGGCCGGGCAGCCGGGCCGCTTGTTCCAGAAAAAGCAGCACGCTGTCGGCATCGGGCCAGGTTTCGTTGCCGTCCACCAGCAGGGCGTGGCCGGGCAGGGTGCGGCCCACTTCCCGCAGCAGGTCGAGCCCTTCGGCCTGGTTCACCTTGATTTTCAGCAGCTGAAACCGGGCGGCCCGCTGCGCGCGCAGGAACCCGGCCACCTCCCCCACCGCCATGATGGGCAACGAAAACGCCGTGGGCACCCGCGCGGCGGGCGGCGGCGCGCCCAGCCACTGCCATACCGGCTGGCCCGCCCGGGCGGCCAGCCACTGCACCAAGGCCGCTTCCAGGGCAAAGCTCAGCGCGTGCGCCACGGGCTGCGCCGCTAGTAGCGCATCCAAATCCGGCAGCGAAACAACCGTGGCCAAACCGGCGATTTGGAGCCGCGCAAACTGCTCGAGCAGCAGTTCCGGCGACTCGCCGTAGCGCACATTGGGCGCGGCTTCGCCCGTGCCCTGGTGGGCGGCGCCGGCCACACGCACCACCAGGTTGGTTTTGGTACTGGAGGCATTGCGGGAAATTTTCCAGACGTACCGCAACGACAGCGAAAAAGACTGGATGGTCCAGTTAAGCATAAAATTCAGGCACGGCCCCGTACCGTGCGGGGGCCGCGAAGATGCGGCGCAAAAACCAACTGCACGCTGGTCAGGAGCCGACAGCCAGTACCTGCTGCGGCCAAGGGACCAGAATAAAAATGAGGGTCACGAACGAACCATAGCAAAAAGATGAATCAATAGGAATAACTTTACCGACAAGATTTTGGCAGAATCAAATTTCATTCCCTCACCTTTTCTGCACTTTCCTTATGAAGAAATTACTACTTGTCCTGCTGCTTAGCGGGTTTATACTCCCGGGCGGTAGCCCCGTCCGCGCCCAATCGCGGCCCCGGCCCACGTCCTCGGCTCCGAGCGGGTACATCCCGTGGTTTACCGTACAAAACCGGGTCATTGTAGTGCAAACCGGCAATAGTACCAAGCCCCTGGACAAAGACGTGACGCTGCCCAACGGCATCCGGGTGGACCACCGCACGCAGTCGCTCATCCTCACCAACGGAACCCGCGTGACGATGAAAGAAGGCGATATGCTGAGCCTGAATGGTGAATTTATTCAGAAAAATCCGGCTCCGGTAGCGGCCCTGGCTCCAGTAGCTGCCCCGGCTCCAGTAGTAGCCTCGACCCCGGTAGCGGCCCCGGCTCCGATTGCGGCCCCGGTTGCGGCAACCCCGGCGGCCCCGGCGGCGGCTCCTGTGCCCGCGCCGGTCCCGGCCCCTTTGCCTGCGCCGGTGGTAGCGCCTGCCCCAGTGGCCGCCGTGGCCCCGGCCACCCCCGCCTTCACCTACCGGCCGGTTGCCCCGGTCAACGGCAAGCTGAAAGGCGTAGTGGAGCTGGGCGCCAGCGGCTTCAACTTGTTCATCATTCGGGTGGACGACAAGCACAACTGGAAACTGGAGAAATCGGAGTTCGGCAACAGCCTGGTGATGGAGAACATGGCCACCGAGGAAGACATCCGCACCGGCCTGAAGGCCTACATTGGCAAGATGCTGGACTTTGGCGTATCCGGGCGCGACATCCACTTCGTAGTGAGCTCGGGCGCGGCGTTATCGGAAGTGACGCACCGCATCGTGAAGTCGCTGCAGACCCTGAAGTACGTGGCCACGATTGTCACCCCCGAGCGCGAAGGAGCCCTGGGCCTTCGGGCTGCGCTACCCCCCGGGTTCAACGATAAAGCCTTTTTGGTGGACATGGGCTCGGCCAACAGTAAGATTTCGTGGTACGAAGGCGGCCAGCCCCACGTGGCCGATACATACGGCTCCAAGTATTACGAGAAAAACGTCAACGACGCCACGGTGGCGGCCGAAGTGAAAGCCAAGGTGGCCCCGATACCGGCCGCCTTGCGCAGCACCTGCTTCATCATCGGTGGGGTGCCGTACGAGCTGGCCAAAGCTGTGCGGCAGGGCCAGGAGCCCTACACCACGCTCCGTGCGCCCGACGCTTACCCCCAGCTGAGCGGGGCCAAAATCAAATCGGGCCTGAACATTTACCAGGCCGTGGCCGCCGCCACGGGTTGCCAGCAATTCGTGTTCGGCTACGACACCAACTTCACCATCGGCTACCTGCTGGCGCTGCCGTAACACGCCTGAGTGCCCACTGCGGTGCTGCAAACGCCCCGTGCCCTTGGCACGGGGCGTTTCTTTTGGTGCCCACCGCCCGGGCCGCAGCTTGCATCGGTATGGCGGTGGGCGCGGGATAATGCCGTTCTTTAGGCCCTCATTCCGGCCCCTTGGCCTTTTCTTACTTGCATGCTTAAATCCCGTTTTCCCCTTCTTGCCGGGCTGCTTTTACTGCTGGCGGCCCTGTTCACCGCCCTCGCCCACTACGGCCACCTGGCCCTGCCGGCCGCCGTGCCGATAGCCGCCCGGTGGCTGTCGCTGCTGGCCGTGGCGGCGGCCGTGGCCCCGCGCCGCTCGCTCACCCTCTGGATAGTGGTGAGCATGCTGGTTGGCATCGAGCTGGGCCACGACGCGCCCGGCGTGGCCGTGAACCTCAAAGTGTTCAGCGATGCCTTCCTGCGCCTGGTCAAGACCATCATTGCCCCGCTTGTATTCGCCACGCTGGTAGTGGGCATTGCCGGGCACGCCAACCTGAAGCAAGTGGGCCGCATGGGCCTTAAGGCCCTGGTTTACTTTGAAATCGTGACCACCTTTGCCCTTTTCATCGGATTAGCTGCCATCAACCTGACCCAGGCCGGGAAGCTGCCGCCCGCCACGCTGGCGGCGGCCCGCGCGGCCACGGCCACGGGCGAGCCCCTGGCCGCAGCCCCGCCCCAAACCGCCGCCGACATCATCCTGCACATCTTCCCCGAAAACATTGCCAAATCGGTGGCCGAGGGGCAGGTGCTGCAGGTAGTCATATTCGCCATTCTCTTCGCCATCGGCTTGGCCCTGACGCCCGAGCGCCCGCGCCGCGTGATGCTGGAGTTTTGCGAAAGCCTCTCCGAAGTCATGTTCAAATTCACAAACGTGGTGATGTACTTCGCGCCGTTGGGCGTGGGCGGCGCGCTGGCCTACACGGTGGGCAAGTTGGGGTTTGCGCCCTTGCTCAACGCCTTGCAGCTCCTGCTCACGCTCTACGGGGCCCTCATTGCGTTTGTGTTGCTGGTGCTGCTGCCGGTGGCCTTGCTCATGCGCATCCCGCTGCGCCGCTTTATTGCGGCCGTGGCCGAGCCGGTGAGCATCGCCTTCGCCACCACTTCCTCGGAGGCGGCCCTGCCCCGGGCCATGGAGGCGATGGAGAGCATCGGGGTGCCGCGCCGCATCGTGGCGTTTGTGATGCCCACCGGCTACTCGTTCAACCTCGACGGCACCACGCTGTACCTCTCGCTGGCGGCGGTGTTCGTGGCGCAGGCCGCTGGGGTGCCCCTCACTTTCGGGCAGCAGCTCCTGATGGTGTTCACCCTGATGCTCACCAGCAAAGGCGTGGCGGGGGTGCCCCGGGCGTCGTTGGTCATCCTGCTGGCCACGGTGGCATCGTTCAACCTGCCGGCCTGGCCGGTGTTCATCATCCTGGGCATCGACGCGCTGATGGACATGGCCCGCACGGCCACCAACGTGCTGGGCAACTGCCTGGCCACGGCCGTAGTGGCCCGCTGGGAAGGCGAACTCATCGACGAATACCAAGGCCCGGACCCGACTACTACGCAATAGCATTATTTCAACATACTTCGAGATTGAACTTTATTTAACCCATTATTTTTAATCAATCAAGGGGGTTTTCTTTCCATTCGCCGAAACGACACGACTTGGTAATATAAATCTGCTAATTTTACACCCGCTCTGCGACCTACCTCTGCGCGCGCGGGGTGCCGTACAATTTCAAAAAATAAGTACTTCCTAAATATTGTTTTTTGTTAATATTTATTCTTACCTTAATACTATGAAAAGCACTCGCTTCCTTCCCTGGCTCACCTTTGCTTCCCTGGTGTTGCTCGCGCCGGCCTGTGTTTCGGTGAAATCAATGATGAAGAGCACGCCTTCGGCCGCCATTGGCACGCGTTTGCCGGCGTTGGAAATCTACGCGGACCAAGGGCCGCTGGCGATGAACGACGGCGCCCTGCCCGAAGACCCGCTGAAGCTGTTCCAGCAAGAATGCCGCCTGAACCTGACCGAGCCCACCGACTCGGCCACTTACGGCTACGCCAAGCTGGTGGTGAAAAAAGTGCGCACCGTGCGCACCGGGCGCGCCGTGCAGGGGGCGCAAGTGCTGCTGTTTATGGTGCCCGCCGTGGTGGGCATTCCGCTGGAGTGGTACAGGACCACCTTGCAGGCCGAAGTGCAAGTGAGCGACGCCGCCGGCAACCTGCTGGGCACCTACTCCGGCACCGGTAAGTCGGAAGTGAAGGTGGCCATGTACCATGGCTACTCCCAGACCACGGCGCCCCGCTTGGCCGACATCATTGCCCTGCGCGGCGCAATGGCTCAGATTCGGCCCCAGCTCGACACCGCTACCGCCCGGCTGCGGCCGTTGCTGCTGGCCGGGGGCACCGTCGAAAACCCCACCCTGCCCTCGTCTTCCGTCGTGACCGGCAGCCGCTAGGTTTTTCGCAGCCCCGCATTTTCAGGAAACATTTCCTTTCCGGTTGGCCCGGCGGGCCGGCTCACTCCAGGGGTGAGGCCGGCCCGCCGGGCCTTATCTTTGAGGCTGCCATGGCCAAACCTCTGCCTGTTTCTCTTTTCACCTTCTTTTTGTCGGCGGCGCTATTGCTTGATGGTTGCTGCGCCAACAATGTTTGCAATTGCGACGACGCCAACGCGGACGCGGTGACGCTGCGGTTTTTCACCGGCGGACCCGGCGGCCGGCCATTCGCCGCCACCGATTTGGATACCGTCGTCCTGTTGCGGTCCCCGTTGCCGTACAATGCCAGCACCAAACCGGAGACGGTCCGGCTGTTCCGCGGCCCGGCCCAGGCGAACGACGACGTAGTGCTGAACAACAACACGCCGTTTGGGCAAGTGTCGAACACCAAGCTCAGCCATTACCGCTACGAGGTGCAGTACCTGGCGCACCCCACCAACCAGGGCACGCCCACCACGGTCCTGGTCATCGACAGTGTGAAGCTCAAGGGCTCGCTGGCCGCCGACGGCTGCTGTGCTTGCTACACCAACACCGGAAAGACGGTCTACGCCAAAATAAACCGCAAGTCGGGCAGCGTACCGGACAGCGCCGTAGTGGTCGACCTGAAAAGCAAACCGTATATTGTGTTGACCAAGTAGCCGGCCCCAAAACAACCTGTGAATAGTTGAGCTGCCGGCGCTGGCCGCGGCGCGGCAGTTGTATTCGTTTTTCAGCTCATGCCTCCCGAAACCCTTCACCCGGTGGCCCGCACGGTGCCCGCACCGGCCCCTTCTGCATTTCCTTTCCGCACCACGCTCAGCCTGGAGCCCCTCATCGCGTACTGGCAGGCGCTGGAGCAAGTCGGCAACGCCGGCGTGGCCACGCTGGCCCGCGCCATTGCCACGCAGGTGGCCGAGGCCCCGTGGTGCCGCGGCCCCCTCACCGATTTTACGGTGCTGGACTGCAACTGCGACCTGATTGAAACGCTGATGCTGGCCGTGTTTCCGCCGGCTTCCTTCGCCACCGACATCAGCGGGGTGGTGGGGCCCTACCAGCGGCGCTCTTTTTACGCCACGCCGCACTTCGAAGAGGTGATGCTGAACAAGGACCGCACCATCAAGCAGCCGCTCAACATCGACCTGACGGCCATGGAAAATCAGATGGGGCTGATGGCCTACCAACTGGTGCTGCACCGCGTGTACGGCGCCGAGCTGCCGCCGCTGGGAACCATCATTTTCACGGTGCCCGATTATCACATGGGCCTGTACCGGCACTACGGCGTGGCGTTCAACTCGGAGTTTGTGACGGTGAAGGTGGTGGGCGAGGCCCCGCCGCTGGCGCCCGCGCAGGTGGACGAATTGGTGCACAACCGCCACAACGCCGAACTGTGGCAGCACCTGTTGCCGGCCGAGCATTTTGAGCTGGAGGGGTTCAACGTCCTGCAGCTGGTGGACATCACCGAGCAGGAGATTTTGTCGGAACTGAAGTACGACTTGCTGGAGCGCGACGTGCTGCAAACGCCCGCCCGCTTCGAACAGATTCAGGAAAAGCTGCGGGTGCTGTTTGCCCAGCCCGGCTTGCAGCTGGGAATCGCGGCCTACGACGAAAAAAAGAAGGCATTTGTAGATTTTGGCCGCAAAATCAACCACAGCTTCCTGACCAAGGAAGTGCAGCACACGGCCGACGGCAGCTTCCGGCAGATTTACGAGCGGCTGGTGGCGGAACGCCAGCCGCTGGTGCTGAAGGACGTGGCCACGGCCGACCTTCCCGAAGACTTACGCGCCAAGATTCTCGGGCTGGGCATTCATTCGGCCATTCTGGCGCTGCTGCCCTACGGCAACGACACGGTGGGCCTGCTGGAGCTGGGCGCCCCCAAAGTGGGCGACCTCGACGATTTCGACGTGGAGACAATGGCGCAGTTCGTGCCGCTGTTTGCGGTGGCCGTGAAGCGCAACGCCGAGGACCTGCAAACCCGGGTGCAGTCCGTCATCCGGGAGAAGTTCACGGCCATTCACCCCACCATGGAGTGGCGGTTCACGGATGCGGCCCGCAACCTGCTGGCCCAGCTCGACGAGGGCAACCGCACGGCCGAAATGGAAGCCATCGTGTTCGACGACGTGTACCCGCTGCACGGCTCCTGCGACATCCGGGGCAGCAGCACGGTGCGCAACGAAGCCATTCAGGGCGACCTCATCGAGCACCTCACGCTGGCCAACAAGGTCCTCAAAAAGGCGTCGGAGTACCAGCAATTGCCCATTCTGGACGAGTTGAAGTTTTACGTCACCAAAAACCTGAAGCGCCTGCGCGAGGGAATGCTTTCGGGGGACGAGGCCAACATCTACGACTCGCTGAAGCGGGAGGTGGAGCCGCTGTTCGAGTACCTGGCCACCCACACGCCCGAGCTGCGCCCCGTCATTTCGGCCTATTGGACCAACATCGACCCCAAGCTGGGCATCCTGTACAAGCGCCGGCAGGACTTCGAAACCAGCGTGACCACCCTCAACGACGCCGTGAGCGACTTCCTCGACGAGGAAGAAGAAAAGGCGCAGCTGATGTTTCCGCACTACTTCCAGCGCTATAAGACCGACGGCGTGGAGTTCAACATTTACGTGGGCAGCGCGCTGGTCCAGGACAAGCCGTTCGATTTGGTGTTTTTGAAAAACCTGCGGTTGTGGCAGTTGCTCACGCTGGTCGAAATCACCCGCCGCACCGCCGCGCTCAAGCCCACGCTGCCGGTGCCGCTCGACACCACGCAGCTCATCCTCGTGCACGGGCAGTCGCTCAGCATCCGCTTCCGGCAGGACGAGCGGCAGTTCGACGTGGACGGCGCCTACAACATCCGCTACGAAATCATCAAGAAGCGGATTGACAAGGCCGCCGTGCTGGGCACCGGCGAGCGGCTGACGCAGCCCGGCACCATTGCCCTGGTGTATGCCCAAACCCGCGAGGCCGTGGAGTATTACGAGTACATCGACTATTTGCAGGACCGCGGCCTGCTCGAGCCCGGGGTTGAAGAGCTGGAACTGGAAGAGCTGCAGGGCGTGAAGGGCTTGCTGGCCTTGCGGGTGAAGGTGCGGATTTAGGCGCGTGCCAAAAATAAAAAGCCGCCACCGTTCCGAAACCCGAACCCCTCAACTTTCCAGCACCTTTTCTTCCCGCCGAAACAGCTTGAGGCCGGCCCGGAATACCACCAGCCACGCGGCTCCGCCCGCAAACCCGGCCAGCACGTCGGTGGCGTAGTGGGCGTGCAAATACACCCGGGTGAGGCCGATGAGGCCGGCCCACAACAGCAGCGGCACCGCCCAGCCCGGCCGGCCCAGGTGCCGGGCCAGCAGCCACGCCAGGCAGCCGTAGAACGTGACGCCGAGCATGGCGTGCCCGCTCGGAAAGCTCAGGCCCCAGGTGTTGAGCAGGGCATTGTCGGGCCGCGGGCGGTGGAAATAGGTTTTCAGCAGCTGGTTGAGGAGCACGCCGCCCGCCATGGCCAGCACCAGGTCCAGGGCCTCGCGGGGGCGGCCGGCGCGGCGCAGCAGCCACGGACCCACCGCGCTGGCCGGCAGCAAAAACGGCAGCGAGGCAAAAAACGTGACGAACCGCACCGGCCCCGTGAGGCCCGGAACGGCGTGCCGCCACCCGTCGACCACCCCCGACGCCCAGTTGTCGAGCGCGACCGAATGCTGCACAAACACCACCCGGCTGAGGTAGAAAAACCCCGCAAATGCCGCCACAAACAGCCCCGCTCCCAGCACCACCTCCACGGTGAACAGCCCTGCCAGGGCCAGCAAACGGGAAGTAAGGCGGTTCATAAGCGCGAGAGCAAGCCGGTCGGCAGTGAAGCAAAGCCCAACATACGGCAAACGAAAAAAGCCAGCCCGACGGGGGCTGGCTTTTCAACACGTGCGCTCGGGGAGACTCGAACTCCCACACCTTGCGGAACTGCCGCCTGAAGACAGCGCGTCTACCAATTTCGCCACAAGCGCAGGCTGGGCAAAAAGCAGCTCCTCCAACTGGAAGTGCGGCTTCGTGCTGCAAAGATACGGCCCCGGCGCGGCGCGGCGCAACAGCCGGCCCGTATTTTTCTGTTTGAAGCGGCGAAGGGCAGCACCGCCAATTGTTTTTCAGTTACTTGCCAACGCATATTTTTCTGCGCCCTCCCTTTTTATATGCCCAAAAACGCCCCCGTTTTTGTTCGGCCCCACCCCGAACCGTCCGCCACCGGATTCGACCGGGTGGCCTGGTGCTACGATGCACTAGCCCGGCTCGTGTTTGGCCGGGCTCAACAGCGGGCGCAGCTCGCGGCGCTGGCCGCCCTGCCGCCCGGGGCCCCGCAGGTCCTGATTTTGGGCGGCGGCACGGGCTGGGTGCTCACCGAGGTGCTGCGCCTGCGCCCGGCGGCCGCCGTGCTGTATTTGGAAGCCTCGCCGCGGATGCTGGGCCGCGCCCGGGCCCGCCTGCAGCGCCTCGCTCCAGCGGCCGGGACCCAAGTGGAGTTTCGGCAAGGCACCCAGAGCCGCCTTCTCCCCACGGAGGGCTTCGACGCCATCCTGACTTTTTTTGTGCTCGATTGCCTGGCCGCGGCCGATGTAGCGCCGGCATTGGCCCGGTTGCGGGCGGCCCTCCGGCCCGGCGCGCCGTGGCTGCTGGCCGACTTCCGGCCCGCCCGCCGGGGCTGGCGCCGGCTGCTACTGGTTTTAATGTATGCCTTCTTTCGCTTGGCCACCGGGCTGCGGGCCCGGGAACTGCCTAACCTGCGCCAACTTCTTGGGCAGCAGGGGTTGCGCCGGGCCCAGCGGCACGTCTTTTTCGGGGGCGCCATGGAAGGAGCCGTTTTCTACGCCAGGAACAGCCCGGCCAGTGTTCAAAAAAAATAACCTAATTTGGCAGCAATGAAACATGATTTTATCGATACAAACCAGCGCTCGCTGATTGATTAACACCGTTTAGGTGTAACTTTCCCGTACCTTCGCCATATCTTTCCCCGATGTCATATTACCGCATTTTTTATACCCAACTTATCTCGATTCTGCCCATGAAACACGCTGTTACCATCTTGCTTTCGCTGGCTTGCGGGGCCGTGTCGGCCGGCGCCCAGGCCCAGACCAGGGCCGATGCCGGCCCGGCCGTGCGCTACGCCCTGTCGTTTCCGAACGCCGTGCACCACGAGGCCCGGGTCACGGCCACGTTCTCGGGCTTGCCGCGCGGGCCGCTCCACGTGCGCATGGCCCGCAGCTCGCCGGGGCGCTACTCCTTGCACGACTTCGCCAAAAACGTGTACTACGTGGTGGCCACCGACGGCGGTAACCACCCGCTGCCGCTGAACCGGCCCGACCCTTACGGCTGGGACGTGACGCCCGCCGCCGACGGCACGGTGCTCTTCAGCTACACCCTGTACGGCGACCGCACCGATGGCACCTACGTGGGCATCGACCAGCAGCACGCCCACCTCAACCTGCCGGCGGCGCTTTGCTACGCCACGGGCCTGGAAGGCCGCCCGACGGAAATCAAGTTTGACCTGCCCGCCAGCTGGAAAGCGGCCTCGCAGTTGCGGCCCGGCGCCGAAAAAAACACCTTCACCGCGCCCAATTTGCAGTACCTGATGGACAGCCCGGTGTCGCTGGGCGCCCAGCAGGTGCGCACCTGGCAAGAGGGCGACCAGACCATGGAGCTGGCCACCCTGTACATGGGCCCCGCCGCGGAGTTGGATGCCTATGCCAAAAAAGTGCAGAAGGTGGTGAAGGAAGAAAAAGCAGTTTTTGGCGAGTTGCCGACGTTTGATTTCGCCCGTTACACCTTTCTGGCCGATTACCTCACCCAGGCCACGAGCGACGGCATGGAGCACCGCAACTCGACGTCGCTCACCAGCCCGCGCCCCTTGCGCGACGAGGACGCCACTAAAAACCTGGGCACTGTGGCCCACGAATTTTTTCATTCCTGGAACGTGGAGCGCCTGCGCCCCCGCGACATCGAGCCCTTTGATTTTCAGCGGGTGAACATGAGCGACGGCCTGTGGTTTGCCGAAGGCTTCACGCAGTACTACGGCCGGCTGGCCCTGCGCCGGGCCAAGCTCATCGAGGACGAGGAATTTTTCGACGACATCAGCCGCTGGGTAAACCTGCGCCAGAACAGCCCCGGCGCGCGCTACGCGTCGGCCATCGACATGAGCCGGCAGGCCGCCTTCACCGACGGCGCGGGCAGCATCGACCCGACCAACTCGGTGAACACCAACCTGTCGTACTACGACCAGGGCGCCGGCCTCGCGCTGGTGCTGGACTTGCAGCTGCGCCAGTTCCACCGCACTTCGCTCGACAAATTTATGCAGGCCTTGTGGCAGCAGTACGGCAAAAAGCAGGACGGCTATGCCCCCACCAACCCCTACACGGTGAAGGACTTGCAGCGCGTGCTAGGCGAGGTGAGCAAGGACACCGTGTTTGCCGGCCGCTTCTTTCGGCAGTTCGTGTACGGCCGCGAGCAGCCGCGCTTCACCGAAAACCTGCTGGTGGCCGGCCTGGCCGTGATTCCGACCCGGGTGCTGGGCGCGGCCCTGCCCCGGCAGGTGGAATTTGACGAGGAAGGCCGGTGCATTGTGGCGTACAATACGCAGATTGGTTCCGGCCTGTACAAGTCCGGCATCGACCGGGGCGACCAAATTGAGGTGCTCGACGGCAAGGAAATCAAAAGCGCGGGCGACCTCGACGGCATTCTGCGCAAGCACTCGCCCAGCGACGTGGTGTTTGTGAAAGTGAAAACCCGCGGCGGGGTGGAAAAAACCACCCAGCTCATCCTCGGCGAAGACCCCAACGTGCAGGTAAAGCCCGTGGAATCGGTGGAAAAGATGGTGTATTCGCCCAACCAAAAAACCCTGCGGGAGGCCTGGTTGGCCAGCCAAGCCTCCAACTAAAGCGGCGGCGCGGGGCTCGCTCCGGCCTTTCCGCTGCTGCCTTTCTTGGGTCGCTTAACTCAGCCCCCCGACGGGTTGGCGCTGCGCGTAGCAGCCCGGCTCGTCGGGGTTTTTTATTGTGGCCGGCCCGGCCCGGCCGGATTGGCTATTTTCTTTACCTTTGAACGGGTCGGAACGGCTTTTAACGGACACGTTTATTCCGGCCGCTTCATCCGTCGTCCACCTTGTTGGCAATTCCTTTCTAGTCATGGAAATCTTTGATAAGTTCACCCACGCCGCCAAAGAGTTTTTTGTCGAGCCCGAGGAAGGCGGCCCCGCCCAAGCGAACCCACCCACTACGCAGTATGGGGCGCCCGCGCAACCCGGGGCCGCGCCGGCCGGTTCGCCGTCGCCCTTTGCCGCGCCGGCCGTGACCCAGCCCGAGCAGCGCCACCTCGACCACATTGCCGGGCTGCTGGCCGGCGACGGCAAGGATTTCGGCGCCTACATGAAAATGGTGAAGAGCATGGCCGCCGCCGGCATGGCCGGCCCGCTGCTGTACCAAACCGCCTTCAATGCCTTCTCGGCCGTGAACGGCGGCACGGTGCCGGGGCTGCTGGCCTCGGCGTCGCAATTCGAGCAGGCCCTAACCACCGACCGCGACAAAGTGCTGGCCCGCCACCGCGAAAAAATGGGCGAAACCACCGTGCCCGGCGCCGCACCCAGCCCGGTGGTGCAGCTGGCCGCCCAGGAAAAAAAGCTGGCCGCCGACCTCGCCGACCTCACCCGCCAGCTGCAAGCCAAGCAGCAGCAGCTCCTGCAAACCCAGCAGCAACTGGCCGACGAGCGCCAGAAAACCCAGGCCGCGCTGGCCTCCTACGAGTTGGCCAACTCGGCCGCCATGGCCGAGCTGCAAGCCCACCACAAAGCTGCCGAAGCCTTTTTGAACGCCACTGGCACTGCGAAATAGCCCGCCCCGCCGCGACTGCGCAACCTATTGGTTCGATTGCCTTTACCAAATAAACAGCTTCTTCTTTTTTCTGCTCGATGAACACACCTTTACTCGGCCCGCCCTCCCCCGCCGACGGCCTGCCGTCCTGGCAAAAGCCCGAAAAAGTAGCCGCTTGGGCATTTGTGGCCCTGCTCGCCGGCACGGGCGTGTACTACTGGGGCCAGATTGTGCCCTTTCTCGTGGACATGGTGTTCGACACCGTGAAGCTGGGCATCGGCCTGGGCGTGCTGTTCGTGCTGTTTCTGCTGGCCACCAACAAGCGCATCCAGGCGGGGCTGTGGTACTTGGGGCAGCGCATTTTTCGCACGGCGGCCGGCTTGTTTGTCAACACCGACCCCATCGGCATCATGGAGGACTACATCGCGAACACCGAGAAGGAGGCCCGTAACATGGAGGACGAAGTGGGCCACATCGAGGGCGCCAGCGAACTGGTGAAGGGCAAAATGGACGCCAACCGCACCCAGATGCAGGAGTACCTGGCCCTGGCCGACTCGGCCACCCGCCAGGGCGAGAAAGACAGCGCCGACAGCTACGCGTCGCGCGCCGCCCAACTGGAGGACTACAACCGCCGGCTGCAGCCGATGGCCGCCACCACGGCCAACGTGAGCCTGGTCATGCGCCAGATTCTCAAGGCCGCCCTGCGCCAGATTGACAATTCCAAGTTCAAAGTCAACCTGCTCAAGGACGAGTACGCGCTGGTGAAGCGCACTTCCTCGGGGATGCGGGCGGCGATGAACATCCTGCGCGGCGACCCGGACAAGAAGTACTTCTTCGACCTGGCCACCGACCGCGTGGCCCAGGACATGGCCCAGCAGCTGGGCCAAATCAAGCAGGCCATGCGCTACTCGCAGGCGTTCGTCAAGGAAATGGACATCCAGAACGGCGTCATGTCCGAGAAAGGCCAACGCCTGCTCGATAAATACCAGAAGGGCGAGTTCAACGCCATCATGGACAACGAGCCACCGGTGCGCATGAACGCGGCCGCTACCACGAAGGCCACCGACGACGCCTACGGCAAGCTGCTCGATTGATTAATTGATGTGCTTAATGTGGAAAATGCTGAATGCCAGTTGTGTATGGTAATGCCAGAAGCACCCGGCCCTGCTCAACTCCTTACAGCTTCTCCCCCATTTCCGCACCCAGCACATCCTGCACATTTCCACATTCTGCACCTCACCCCGGCACATTTTCACTTCAGCACATTTTCACATTCCTTAAATGACTACTCGCGGTAAAGTGCTTATTGCCATCATCGTCCTTGCGGGCCTGTATTTTGGCATCAACAAGCTTACATCCAGCAACCTGCTGTTCAAAAAGACGGACCGGGAATCCGTGCTGCTGAATTCGATTGAGCTGCCGGCCGCTACGGGCAGCAACGGCGTGAACACCGTGGTGCCGCTGGCGGCCCTGCCCGGCGCGACGCCCGCCGAAAAGGGCACACCCGTGACTTGGGAAGTAATGGCCTGGAATGCCCAGATTGCGGGGATGCTGGCCAACGGCGGGCCCCGCACCACCACCGGCTCGGCCATGGCCGCCAACGGCCTCGACATGCAGATTGTGCGCCAGGACGACGTGAGCAAGATGCAGGCCGACCTGGTGAAGAATGCCGCCGACCTTTCGGCCAATCCCGCCACGCCGGGCCTGATTGTGAGCATCATGGGCGACGGCCTGCCCGGCTTCTCGGCCGTGCAGGAAGAGCTGAAAAAGACCGGCACCCAGCTGCAAATCATTCCCTACTCGGTGGGCAAATCCTTCGGCGAGGACAAGCTGATGGGGCCCAAGGAATGGCTCGACAACCCCAAGCTGGCCCTGGGCAAAACCATTGCTTGCTACCTGCGCGACGGCGACCAGAACATCGCCCTGAAGTGGTGCGCCGACAACGGCCTGAAGGTGAACCCCGACGAAACGACTTACGACCCGCAGGCGGTTAACTTCATGTCGAGCAGCGATTTTCTGGTGGCGGCCGAGAAGTACATCCTCGGCAAGCCCGAGGCGCGCACGAAAGTGGTGGACGGCAAGAACACCGGCGTGAAAGTGGACGTGGTGGCCGACGCCGTGGCCACCTGGACGCCCGGCGACGTGAACATCGCCAAGCAAAAAGGCGGGCTGGTGAGCATTGTGTCGACCAAGGAGTACTCGAACCAGATGCCCAACATCATGGTGACCACCAAGCGCTGGTACGACGCCCACCAGAAGGAAGTCGAAGGCATCATCCTGGCCCACGCCGTGGCCGGCGACCAGGTGAAATCACACCCCGAGGCGCTGAGCCGCGCGGCCGATATTTCGGCCGATGTGTACGGCGACAAAGACAAAAACGGGGCCTACTGGCTGAAGTACTACAAGGGCGTGGCCGAGGCCGACCGCAACGGCGACGTGGTGGAATTGGGCGGCAGCAAGGCCTTCAATTTCAGCGACAACCTGAACCTGTTTGGCCTGAACGAAGGCGGCACCAACATCTACGCCTCGGTGTACAAGGCCTTTGGCGACGTGCAGACCAAGCTCTACCCCAAGGAATTGCCCAGCTACGTGCCGCTCAACGACATGCTGGACCTCACGCCGCTGCGCAACATCCAGGCCCGCTACAAAGGAAAAACGGTGGCCCCGGCCGAAACGCAAAAATTTGCCGCCGGCGACGAAATCCGCCGCAACGTGAGCAAGCGCGCCTGGAACATTGCGTTTAATTCGGGCCAGAGCACCTTCACGCCCGCGGCGGAAAAGGAGCTGAATGCCTTGTTCGACGACCTGGTGGTGGCCGGCAGCCTGAAAGTGGCCGTGCACGGCCACACCGACAATTCCGGCGACCCGCAGGCCAACCAGCAGCTCTCGGAGGACCGTGCCTTGGCCGTGCGCCAGTGGCTGGAGCGCAAGAGCAGCAGCGCCTTCCCCGACGGCCGCGTGCAGGTGTACGCCCACGGCGCCACCGAGCCCGTGATGAGCAACGCCACGCCCGCCGGCAAAGCCAAAAACCGCCGCGTGGAAATCATGCTGGGCAGCTGAGCGCGAAGTTTCGCAATGAATGTGTAATGCTTAGCGCGAAACGGCTATCTATCCTTCGCGAAACTTCAGTTATGATTTTCGCAAAACTTCGCACTATGCTGAAAGAATTATTCGTTCCCAATGCCAAGCCGCGGCCCTCGGTCTTTCTGACCATGGTGGCGTGCCAGGTGCTGTTTCTGCTGCTGCTGTGGCTGTTTTATCCGCTGCAGCTGTTTCCCACGCTGGGCGAGGTGCTGGCGTCCTTCAAGGATTTGGTGACGACGCAGGGACTGATTCAGGAACTGTGGGCCAGCCTGACCACGGCATTGGGGGCGCTGGCCATTGCCACGGTGCTGGCGCTGGCCATTTCATACCTCACGGCGCTGCCCTTTTTCCGGCCCATTGCCTACGCGGCCAGCAAAATGCGCTACCTCACGCTCACCGGCCTCACGTTTTTCATGGCCCTGATGCTCAACTCGGGCCACCAGGTGAAGCTCTCGGTGCTGGTGTTCGGCGCCACGGTGTACCTCGTGACGGGCATGACGAGCGTGATTCTGACCACCACGCAGGAGGAAATGGACCACGCCCGCACCCTGGGCATGAGCGAGTGGCGCAGCTTCTACGAAGTGGTGGTGCTGGGCAAGCTCGACGAAATGCTGGAGGTGGTGCGCCAGAACTTCGCCATCATCTGGACCATGATTACGCTGGTCGAAACCTTGTATCAATCCGAAGGCGGCATCGGCCTGCTGCTCTACAAGCAGAACCGCTACCTGCACCTGGCCGGCGTGGTGGCCATTCAGCTCATCATCCTGGCCACCGGAGCTTTGCAGGACTACTTGTTTGGGTTTTTGCGCGGGCTGTTTTTTCCTTACTCCGAGCTTAGCGTCGCGAAATAATGGCGGACCACACGTACAAGAACCCCATCCTGACGCTGCGCGACGTGTCGATGCAGTTCGGGGGTGAGGTGGTGCTGCGCGACATCAGCCTCGACGTGCTCGACGTGGTGCGGCCCGGCGTAAGCCAGGGGCAGGTGGTGGGCTTCTACGGCCGCTCGGGCATCGGCAAATCGGTGCTGTGCCGCATCATCGCGGGGCTGCTGCCGCCCAGCACGGGCACGGTGCAGGTGGCCAACCCGCAGCGGCCCGTGTGCCCCGGCGACGTGGGCTTCGTGCAGCAGCGCTACCCGCTGTTCAATCACCGCACCCTGCTCGACAACCTGCTGGTGGCCGCCGGCCGCAAGCACGCGCCCACCGAGGCCAAAACCCGCGCCGAGGAATTCCTGACCCGGTTCGACCTGGCCCCGCACCGCCGCAAGTACCCGGCGCAGCTCTCGGGCGGGCAGCGGCAGCGGGCGGCCATTGCCCAGCAACTGCTGTGCTCCGAACACCTGATTATCCTGGACGAGCCGTTCTCCGGCCTCGACATTGCGATGATTGACGAGGTGAAGAAAATCATTCTTGAAGTGACCATGGCCGACGAGTTGAACACCGTCGTCATCGTGTCGCACGACCTGGCCACCACCACCGCTTTGTCGGACACACTTTGGCTACTGGGCCCCGAGCGCGACGCGGCCAACCAGTGCCTGCCCGGCGCCACCATCAGCAAAAAGCACCAGTACAACCTGGCCGAAATGGGCCTGGCGTGGCAGCCCGGCATCCAGGCCAAACCCGAATTTGTGCAGTTGATTGAGCACTTGAAAGACGAGATTCGAAAGAGCTAGCCGTTGAGGTGGGCTTTGCACCGCATTCACCGGGTTTCACAGCGGCCTAAACCACCTCCCGAAACCCGGTGAATGCGGTGCAAAACAGCTTGTCTTTAAAACACGTGACCTGCCCCCTCCGTTTCCTTGGGCATTGCCCCTCCCCGACTCCCGCCGATGGCCGCCCGCATTTCTTACCTCCGCAACGATGCCCTGCCCACGGTGCGGCCCGGCTACCCCGGCAACAAGCTGGTTGGCGATGAATTTGTTAACGGCGAAGACTTGTTCGAGCCCAGCTTGGCCACGTTGCTGAAGTGGCAACTCTCGACCAACCCGCAAAAGGAGGAGAAAAAGCGCGACACCTGGGCCCCGGTCGTGGTGGACTGCGCGGCGGCGTTTTCTTCGACGGAGGACCTGCTGGTGTGGCTGGGCCATTCCACTTTTTTGCTGCGGGCGGCGGGCGTTACGCTGCTCTTCGACCCGGTGCTGTTCAGCTCGTTCGGGCTGCAGCGCCGCCACCCCCTGCCCTGCCCGCCCGCGGCCCTGCGGAGCGTGGACTACCTGCTGCTCTCGCACGGGCACCGCGACCACCTCGACGAGCAATCCATCAAACTATTGGCCCGGCAAAACCCGCAGCTGCGCGTGCTGACCTCGCTGCGCATGGCCCCGTTGCTGCGCGGCATGGCGCCGGGCCTGCCGGTGCAGGAGGCCGGCTGGTGGCAGCGCTACGACCTCGGGCCCGATTCGCCGCTCGAAATCACCTACCTGCCCGCCGCTCACTGGCACCGCCGCGGCCTCGCCGATACGAACCAGGTGCTCTGGGGCAGCTTCCTGATTCGGGCCGCCGGCAAGCTCCTCTACTTCGCCGGCGATACCGCCTACGCCGACCACTTCGAAGCCATCGAGCAGCAGTTCGGCCCCGTTGATATTGCCCTGATGCCCATCGGGGCCTACAAACCGGCCTACATGATGGCCAAAAGCCACGTCAACCCCCACGAAGCCGCCAAGGCCGTGAACGTGCTGCGCGCCGGCCACGTGGTACCCATGCACTACGGCACCTTCGCCCTGAGCGACGAGCCGGCCTCCGAACCCCTGCGGCAGTTGGAAGAAGTGGCGGCCGGCGGCATGTTGCGCGGCGAGCTGCACGCGCCCGCCGTGGGCGAAGTGCTGCGCTGGCGCGACTGGGAATAGCGGGCCGGAGGGGTGCGGTGCGGGCGCTACCTTTGCCCCTTATGTCGCCAACTTTAGTATTAAGCCTGGTTGCGGGCTACTTTGCGGTTCTCATTGTCATCGCCGTGCTCACGTCGCGCGGGGCCACGAGCGAGAGTTTCTTCGTGGCCAACCGCAACGCCCCGTGGTACATGGTGGCCTTTGCCATGATTGGCACCTCGCTCTCGGGCGTCACGTTCATCTCGGTACCGGGCAACGTGTACGGCAAAAGCTGGAGCTACCTGGCCGTGGTGCTGGGCTACGTGGCCGGCTACGTCGTCATCGGCACGGTGCTGCTGCCGCTCTACTACCGGCTGCGGCTGGTGAGCATCTACACGTACCTGGAGCAGCGGTTCGGGTACTGGAGCTACAAAACCGGGGCGCTGTTTTTTTTGATTTCGCGGGCCTTGGGCTCGGCCCTGCGCCTGTATCTGGTGGCGGGCGTGCTGCAGCTGGCCGTGTTCGATGCCATGCACGTCCCGTTTGCCGCCACGGTGGTGGTCAGCATTTTGTTCATCTACCTCTACACGTTCAAGGGCGGGCTGAAAACCATTCTCTGGACCGATACTTTCCAGACCCTGGCCATGCTGAGCTGCGTGGCCCTGAGCATTTATTTCATGTCGGATGCCCTGAATTATTCCTTCAAGCAACTCGTCAGCACGGTGCGCGGGAGCGACATGTCGCGGGTGTATTTTTCGGATTTTCGGGACGATAAATTCTTCTGGAAGCAGTTCGCCTCGGGCATGTTCATCACCATCGTCATGACCGGCCTCGACCAGGATTTGATGCAGAAAAACCTGAGCTGCCGCAGCCTGGCCGACGCCCAGAAAAACCTGTTCTGGTTCACGCCCGTGATTGTGGGCGTCAACGTGCTGTTTCTCACGCTGGGCGTGCTGCTCTACCAATACGCCGCCGCCCGCGGCCTGCACCTCGAGCAGCTGCCGCAGCTGCTCAACCTCAAAGGCAGCCTCGACACCGACAAGGTGTTTCCCTTTTTGGCCACCACGCAGTTCTCGCTCTTTGCCGGCATCGTGTTTATTTTGGGCATCATCGCCGTCACCTACGCCTCGGCCGATTCGGCCCTCACGGCCCTCACCACCTCGTTTTGCGTCGACTTTTTGGGCATCCAGGACTACCCCGAGGCGCGGCAGGCGCGGCTGCGGCAGCTCACGCACTTGGGCTGGTCGGTGGTGCTCATCGGCATCATCCTCGTGTTCCGCGTCCTCAACGAGCAAAGCCTGATTGACGCCGTGTTCAAAACCGCGGGCTACACCTACGGGCCGCTGCTGGGGCTGTTTGCCTTCGGCATCCTCACCGGGCGCGGGCTGCGCGACCGGTTGGTGCTGCCCGTGTGCGTGGCCGCCGTGGCCCTTACCTACCTCGTCGTGGCCAATTCGGTGGCGTGGCTCAACGGCTACAAGTTCGGCTTCGAAATCCTGCTGCTCAACGGCGCCCTGGTTTTTTTGGGTTTGTTGGCCATTTCCCGCCCCGCCGCCGTGAACCCCGCTGCCGTCCCGGCGGTTTAACTCCATATGACCAAGCTATTTTTTTCGGGCTGGCTGCTGGCCGTGGCCCCGGCCGCCCTGGCCCAGCAAGCGGCCCCGGCATCGCCCGCGCCGGCGCCCGTCGTGCTGCAGGCTGGCCATATGCAGGTGCCGGCCCACGCCGACCCCAACCGCCCGGACCGCGCGCCCGTGTACCCCGGCGGCGAGCAGGCCCTGGGCCTGTTTTTCCTCGAGCACATTAACTACCCCGCGGCCGCCCGGGCCCAGCGGCTCAGCGGCGCGGTGCTCGTGACGGCCAATGTGAACCCAGACGGCAGCATCAGCAACCCCGTGGTGGCCCGGTCGCTCTCGCCTGAGTGCGACGCCGAGGCCCTGCGCGTGGTGCCGCTGCTCACGGGCTGGCAGCCGGCCATGCGGCGCGGCCGGCCGGTGCCGGTGCTCATCCAGCTGCCGGTGCCGTTCGGCGGCGCCGGTGAAATAAAAGTCGAGCAGAACCGTCGTCAGCCAAAGAACAAACAATAAGTAATTACTAGCGCGGCACGGCTGTTTCGGCACGCTCGGCCTGACGTGATTTATGCATTTGTATGGCCCGTAGTGGAATGAATACCAGCGGCTCCGAACTGGTTTCGGATGCCCCCAAACCCAAGCTTACCAAAGAAGCCTTTCAGCGCGGGCTGCGGATTTTCCGCTACGTGCTGCCCTACCGCGCCAAATTCATTGTGGGCATGGTGCTGCTCACGCTCAGCAGCGCCACGTTTATGGCGTTTCCGTGGGTGGCCGGCAAGCTCGTGGACGCGGCCAACGGCAAGGTGTTCGTCCTGCCCGGCGGGCTGGAACTAACCATTACCCGCATTGCGCTGCTGCTCTTCTGCGTCATCCTGTTTCAGGGGTTTTTCTCGTTCGGGCGCATCTGGTTTTTCACGCAGGTGAGCGAGTTTACGGTGCGCGACATCCGGCAGGCGCTCTACGCAAAGTTTGTGAGCCTGCCGATTCCGTTTTTCGAGAAAAACCGCGTCGGCGCCATCACCTCGCGCATTACTTCCGACGTGGGCTTGATTCAGGACACTTTTTCACTAACGCTGGCCGAGCTTTTCCGGCAAGTGGTGACGCTGGTCGTGAGCACGGTCTTAATCATGGTTACGTCGGTGAAATTGTCGCTGTTTATGCTGGCTACTTTTCCGGTATTGGTATTAGCAGCGTTTCTATTTGGCAAGAAAATCCGCAAGCAGTCGAAAATAACGCAGGAGGAATTGGCCAAAACCAACGTCATTGTCGAGGAAACTTTGCAGGCAATCAACACCGTCAAGGCGTTTACCAACGAGCTGTTTGAAGTCGGCCGCTACAATGTTTCGCTGAATAAAGTGGTGCGCGCGGCGTTGCGCAGCAACCTGTACCGCGGCGCGTTTGTGTCGTTCGTCATCATCGGCTTGTTCGGCGGCATCATCCTCGTGCTCTGGCGCGGGGCCACGCTGGTGCACACGCCCCTCACCGACCCCGACCACCTCGAAATCGGGCAGCTGGTTTCCTTCATCATCTACACCACCTTCGTGGGCGCCTCGGTGGGCGGGCTGGGCGAGATGTACGGCAAGGTGCAAAGCACACTAGGCGCCTCCGAGCGCATCCTCGAAATCCTCGACGAAAGCAGCGAGCCCACGCACCAGCCGCTGCCCGCCGCGCAAGTACCGCTGGCAGTGCGGGGCAACATCGAGTACCGTAACGTGGCTTTCCGCTACCCCACGCGCCCCGATTTGCCGGTGCTGCAGGACATCAGCTTCGACATCGCGGCGGGCGAAAAAATTGCGCTGGTGGGCCCCAGCGGCGCGGGCAAAAGCACCATTGTGAGCTTGCTGATGCAGTTTTACGACCTCAGCGGCGGCGAAATCCTCATCGACGGCCGGCCCATCGGCAGCTACGACCTGACCGAGCTGCGCCGCCACGTGGGCATCGTGCCGCAGGAAACGCTGCTCTTCGGCGGCAGCATCCACGAGAACATCGCCTACGGCAAAACCACCGCCACCGAAGAGGAAATCATCGCCGCCGCCCGCAAGGCCAACGCCTGGCAGTTCATCGCCTCCTTCCCCGAAGGCCTCGACACGGTGGTGGGCGAGCGCGGCATCAAGCTTTCGGGCGGGCAGCGGCAGCGCGTGGCCATTGCCCGTGCCATCTTGAAAAACCCGGCCATCCTGCTGCTCGATGAGGCCACTTCGGCCCTCGACAGCGAGAGCGAAAAGCTGGTGCAGGGCGCCATGGACGAGCTGATGAAAAACCGCACCTCCATCATCATCGCCCACCGGCTGAGCACCATCCGCAAAGTCGATAAAATTCTGGTCATCGACGGCGGCCGCATCGTGGAGCAAGGCTCGCACGAAGAGCTGGCCGACAATGAGAACGGGCTATACGCGAATTTGCTCAAGCTGCAGTTTGAGTTGAGTTAAAGCGCAGCCAGCGCAACTTCCGGCGTAACCAAAGCGCTTCCTGGCGCATCCAAGATGCTCGTCGGGGCATCCAATGCCCCGCCCGGCGTACCCGATAAGCTCGCCGGCGTGTCCGAAGCATTTCCCGGCGCGACCAATGCATTTCCCGGCGCTAATTCCAGTGTTTCGGGCGGGCCGGGAGCTTTTTGGGGCAGACCTTGCCGCTCGGCATTTGCTCCTGATGCAAAAAACCCCGCCCCCAGTGCGGTTTTTGCATCATTACACTTCCTGATTTCGTTTATCTTGCTTCCTCGCTCCTACAAACAGCCATGCGGAAGCCCACTGCGCTAATCAGAAACTCGGTGCATGGCCGGAGCGTTTCGCTACCGGACTTAGCGCCGTTTGCGGGCCTTATCTTTTTGATTGTGGGCTTTTATGCCCTTACGTCCCGTTTTAAGGGACCAGAACTGGGCGTTGTGCCGAATGACCAGTTGCCTTACTCGGTAACCCACGCTTGTATTCCCGAAAACATGGAAGCCGTCGTGAGCCTTGGTACCACGAATCAACTGTCTTTCGCCGTTACCCATCCAGAAACTCAAGCCGCCGCTATCCGGCAGGTCGCCTCACGGCACGGCATCACTTTCACCCCGGCCCAGTCGGCTGAATTAAAAACCCTCTCTTTCCTGCGAACGGATGTGGAAAATCTTCCCAAGCTCCTGTCGCTGCCGATGTACCAACGCAACCGACCCGCTGAATTGAGCAAGCTCAGCCCACTCAGCGAGCAGCAGCTACTAGAGTGCGTGGTTGCGGCAAAAACTTCTGCCGCAACGCTGACGCATAAGCCCGTTTACATTTCGTTCAAAGTCGATAGTGAAGTTAAAACGCCTCAAATCGAGCGTTTAATTGCCTTGCTGCAAACCAAAGGCATTAATCGATTCAACCTCCAAACTCAGTATAAGTAGCCGCTGTATTTATGGGCCACTTTCCCGAAACCCGCGTCCCAAGCGCGGATTTTGTATTTTTAGCCCGACAATTAACCCACCCTTTTTTTTTTCTGATGAGCAAGCACTTCCTGAATTTTTCTGCTGCCCTGGCCACGGCCGTTACGCTGCTGGCCGCCCCGGCCGCGCAGGCCCAGATTGCCACGCCGCAGCCCAGCCCCAAAAGCACCGTGACGCAGCGCGTGGGCCTGACGGACATTACCATCGTGTACTCGCGGCCCAGCATGAAGGGCCGCAAGATTTTCGGGACTGTTGTGCCCTATGGCAAGCGGTGGCGCACGGGGGCCAACGCCACGACAAGCATCAAGTTCTCGGATGATGTGACGGTGGAGGGCAAGAAGGTGCCGGCCGGCGAGTACGGCTTATATACCATCCCGAACAAGACGGAATGGCTGGTGGTGCTCAACAAAAGCACCAAGCAGGGGGCCGACGTGGACGGCTTCAAGGACGACCAGGACGTGGCCCGTTTCAGCGTGAAGCCCTACTTGCTGCCCGGCTACGTGGCCGCAAACATTACCGCCAAGAATTTCGGCAAAGTCGAAACCTTCACCATCAATTTCGCCGACATCACCCCCGCCACCGCCAACGTGACCCTGGAATGGGCGCTGACCGGCGTCATGTTCAAGGTAACCGCCGACGTGGACACCAAGGTGCTGGCCCAGATTGACGAGAAAATCACCAAAACCGCCAGCCCCGCGCCCGCCGACCTCGCTTCGGCCGCCGTGTACTACTACGACAACAGCAAGGACCTGAAGCAGGCCCTGGCCTGGATGGAAAAGGCCAACGCCACCGACGCCAAGTTCTGGAATCTGAACACGGAAGCCAAAATCCGCCTCAAGATGAAGGACTACGCCGGCGCCACCAAAGCCGCCGAAGCGTCGAAAAAAGGCGCCCTGGCCGCCACGCCGCCCAACAGCGAGTACGTGAAGATGAACGAAGACTTAATAATCGAAGCCAAGAAAATGGGCAAGTAAGTCCTGATGGCGCGGCGCCGGGTAACCTCACCCCCGGCCCCTCTCCAAAAGAGAGGGGAGCCAGACGATTTTATATGCTAAGGCCTCGATTCCGTCAGGAATTGAGGCCTTTGTTTTGGGCGCTTGTCCAGCTACTGGTTTGCCGTGGCTCCCCTCTCTTTTGGAGAGGGGCCGGGGGTGAGGTTACCCGGCGCCGCGCCGCTACGGAAGCACCTTCACCGCCAGTTGCGAGGCGTGCACAGGCGAATGGTAGAACCGGTGCGTGGCGACCTGGAAGTCGCTCTCGTCGGCTTTGTAGATGTTATCGACGTACTTCTGCGGGTTGCGGTCGACGAGCGGGAACCAGGTGCTCTGCACCTGCACCATGAGGCGGTGGCCTTTGCGGAAAGTGTGCAGCAGGTCCTGCACGGTGAAGGGCACGGCCGTGACCTGCCCGGGCGTGAAGGCTTCGGGCTTGGAAAAGCTGTTGCGGAAGCGGCCGCGCATCACCTCGGAGCGCACCATTTGCTGGTAGCCGCCGAGGTGCACGTTGGGCGCCGTGCGGGGGTTATCGGGCGTGTTATCGGGGTACACATCGATGATTTTCACCACCCAATCGGCATCGGAGCCCGTGGTGGCCACTTGCAGCAATGCCCGAATGGGGCCGGCCAGGGTGAGGTCCTCCGGGAGGGCATCGGTCTGGTAGGTGAGCACGTCGGGCCGGCGGCTGGCAAAGCGCTGGTCGTCGGTCATGTACTGCTTGGTCATGCCCACGTCGGTGGCCTCGGTGAAGGGCACGGGGTGGGCCGGGTCGCTCAGGAACTGGTCGAACTCGGCGCCGGCGGCGGGCGGCTCGAAGCCGATTTTGCCGCCCGGCTGGAAGTAGAGGGTGCGGCTTTGGGCGGCTTTGGGCGGCCAGGCATCGAAGGTGCGCCACTGATTGGTGCCGCTCTCAAACACGGTGGCTTCGGCGATGTTGCGGGCGTCGGGCTTGGCGTCTTTCAGGTAGGTTTTGAAGAACGGCGCTTCCACGTTTTCCTGGTACCAGCGCGAGGGCGACGGGCCGTAGGCCACGTTGCCCAGCATTTCGCCGGTGCCGCGGGCCCAGCCGCCGTGTATCCAGGGGCCCATCATGAGGCGGTTGGGGGTGCCGGGGTTTTGCTTTTCGAGGGATTGGTAGGTGTTCAAAGCCCCAAACAGGTCCTCGGCGTCGTTGAAGCCGCCCACGGTGAGCACGGCCGTTTTGATGTTGTGCAAGTGCGGCCGCAGGTTGCGGGCCTGCCAGAAGGCGTCGTAGTCGGGGTGCTGCACCAAGTCGTTCCAAAAAGGCCACCTGGCCCTTGAGGTAGCGGGCATCGGCGTTTTTCAGCGGCCCCATTTTCAGAAAAAAGTCGTAGCCGTCGGGGGTGCCGTGCTGGAAGGCCGGGTTTTTCACCGCCGTGGGCACGGGCCGGGGCAGGCCAAAGCTGGACAAGAAATTGAAGGAGTGGGGCAGAAAAAACGCCCCGTTGTGGTGGAAATCATCCCAGAACCAGTCGGCGATGGGGGCCTGGGGCGAGGCCGCTTTCAGGGCCGGGTGGCGGCTGAGCAGGCCGGTTGAGGTGTAGTACCCCGGATAAGAAATGCCCCACTGGCCCACCCGGCCGTTGCTTTTGGCCCCGTGCTTGAGCAAAAACTCGATGGTATCGAAGGTGTCGGTGCTCTCGTCGGTGTCGGTTTTGCCGGCGTGCTGCTCCTTTTGGGGGCGCATGTCGAGGAACTGGCCTTCGCTCATGTACCGCCCGCGCACGTCCTGAAACGCGAAGATGTAGCCCTCGTGCAGCATGGCACTGCTCGGGCTGATGGCGGACTTGTACGTGCCCGGCCCGTACGGCCCCACCGAATAGGGCGTGCGGTTCAGCATGATGGGGTAGCGCACCCGGTCCGCATCCTTGGGCGTGTACACTACGGTGTAGAGCTTCACCCCGTCGCGCGCCGGAATCCGGTACTCGGTTTTGGCGTAGTGCTGCTGGATGTAGAGGGTATCGGCGAAGCTTTGAGCCATGGCATCGGCATCGGAAACAGCCACGGGCGCGGGCAAAGTTTGAGCGGTGGCGCCGGTGCCCAGCAGCAGGGCCAGCACGGCGCCGGCGCCGTACCGGATGAGAATTTTTTTCATGAAAATAAAACGGTGAGAGAATAGACGTGCCCAAATTAACGGCATGTTCGTTGGGAGGCGGGCGGATTTATTCGGACCGCAAAGCGGCCGGGTCGTCCGCCGTGGTGGGCCGCTGCAATTGGCCGAACAAAAAGGTGAGCGCCACCACCAGCCACACCGAAAACCACACGTCGCTCAGGTAGTGCATGCCCAGCACCAGCCGGCCCAGCGCAATGAGCCCCGGCAGCACCAACAGCGGCCCCCGCCAGCGCGGAAACGCCACCGCCACCGGCCAAAACAAGCTGAAATAAATGGCCACGTGCGTCGAGGGAAACGAATCGTTGTGCGGCCCGGCGGCCCACAAGCCCAGGCCCGGGTAGCCGGCCCCGAACAGCACCTCCGGCCGCAGCCGGTGCACGCTGCCCTTGAGCACGTTGGCCAGAACCATGCTGAATTCGTGGGTGAGCAGCAGGACGAGAAACAGGGTGGCCCCGCGCCGCTTCAGCCCGTAGCGGCCCACGGCAAAGGCTGCCCCCAGGGCCAGAAAGATGAGGGGCAGGCCCAGCACGTGCTGCATCAGGGCGTCGTGGGCGGCATCGGCGGCGGCGGTGAGCGCGGCGAAGAAGGGCGCTGCCCAAGCGAAATGCGCGTGGACCAGTTGGGCCAACGGCTGGTCCCCGAACCCAATCAGCAGCGCGCAGGCCGGCAGCGTGAGGGCCGTAAAAAGCAGGAACCGGCGGAAGGTCATAACAAAAGGAACGAAGGCAAAAAGCAAGGCGGGAAGAATGGCCTCGGATTTCAAATACCTCCGGCCCTCCTACCCCCATACCCTGCTGCCCGCACAAGGTGAGGTGGTCTAGAGATGACGGACAGAAGAAGGATGTATATTTCTTCTGTTATGGCAAGCAAATCCAGCGGGACGTCGCCCGACAAACGGCGTAAGTACGACGAAGCGTTTAAGACCGAGGC
>Ga0123338_10000538_pt1 | contig 38463 bp, 25 predicted proteins | sample grotaG_FD_89793 | JGI IMG/M metagenome (GOLD analysis project Ga0123338, IMG submission 89793) | Glacier valley bacterial and archeal communities from Borup Fiord, Nunavut, Canada, to study Microbial Dark Matter (Phase II) -... | ecosystem: Environmental > Aquatic > Freshwater > Ice > Glacier ...
AAGGTGAGGCCGTAGAAGATGGTGGAAGTGCTGCCGCCGATGAGCTGGGCGATGCTGCCCGCGAACGTTACCGTGAAATTGCCGTGCAGGAAGGCGCCATTGTTGGTCCAGTCGCCGAGCACCGAAATCACGCGGGCCAGCTGGACCTGGGCACCCGTGAGGATGGTGAAGTGGTAGAACTGCGTGAGCACCGAGCCCGCGATGAGCTGCGTGCCGCTCAAGCCGGCGAAATACACCCCGAAGCCGTTGGCCAGGAAGCCGCCGTCGTTGGTCCAGTTGCCGGCCAGGTACAGGGGCGAGAGCAGCGTGACCGAAGTGGCGTTGTTGAAGCGGATATCGAAGAAGCGCGTGGCCAGGCCCGTGAGAATGGTTTGGGCCGTGGTGCCGTTGAAGTACACCAGGTAGCCGTTGCCGAGGAACACGCCCACCCCGCCCCAGTTGCCCAGCACCACGATGGGCTGGTTCAAACTCACCGACACCGCGTTGGTGATGGTGATGTGGTAGAAGGTGGTGTTCACCGACCCGCCGATGAGCTGGGCCACGTTGCCGATGAAGCTCACGAGGTAGCCGTTGGCGACGTAGCCGCCGTTGTTCAGCCAGTTGCCCCACACGCTGATGTTCTGGCTGAGCGTGATGCCGGCCAGGTTGTTCCACGTCACGTGCCAGAACTCGTACACGCCGGTGCCGCTCAGCACTTGCGCGCCCGAGCCGCCGAACACGCCGGTGTAGCCCGTGTACACGCCGCCCACCAGGTTGTAGCCGTAGAAGGTGCCGTTGTTCACGAAGCCGCCCAGCCAGGTCACGTTCTGCAGGAGCCGGACGTAGGCGCCGCTCACGATGTTCCAGCCGTAGAACGAGAGGCCCGCGTAGCCGCCCACCGTCTGCACGTAGCCGCCGAAACCGTTGAAGTACACCACGAAGGTGCCCGGCGCGAAGCTGCCGCTGTAGAGGTAGTAGTTGCCGGCGATGTAAATGTTCGTGCTCAGGCTCACGCCGGCCGCGTTGTCCACGTAGAAGTGGTAGAAGTACGTCGTCGCGTTGGCGTTAATCACCTGCGCCACCGCGCCGCCGAAGCGCACGTAGTAGCCGTTGGTCACGCCGCCCACCACGTAGTAGCCGTAGAACACGCCCGTGTTGGCGAAGCCGCCCAGCACGTAGATGTTCTGGTAGAGCGTCACCGACACCGGGTTGCTCAGCGTGAGGCTGTAGAAGTTGGTGACCACCGTGCCGCCGATAATCTGGGCGGCCGTGCCGGCGAAATTCACCGAATAAGAGCCGCCCGCAAACAGGCCGTTGTTCAGCCAGTCGCCGAGCACGGTGATGTTGCTCACCAGCGTCACGCCCGCCAGGTTGGTGATGGTGACGTTGTAGTACGTACTCGTGCCGGTGCCGCCGATGGTCTGGCCTACCGTGCCGCCGAACACCACGCCGTAGCTGGCGGCCCCGAAGGTGCCGTTCACCACGAAGTTGTTCAGGAAGACGGTGTTGATGCCCAGGCCCACAACCGCGCCGCTGTTCACGTACACGTTGTAGAACGTGCTCACGCTCGTGCCCCCGATGAGCTGGGTGCCGCCCGTGCCGTTGAAGTACACCCCGTAGGCCGCCCCGCCCACGAAACCGCCGTTGTTGGTCCAGTTCGAGTACACGTAAACGGCGCTGTTCATCGTCAGCACCGCGCCGGCGTTGATGTACACGCTGCCGGTTTGCAGGAAGCTGGTGCCGCCCACGAGCTGCGTGCCCGTGCCGGCAAAGTACCAGCCCGACGCGGACGAGGCGCTCACCGTGCCGTTCACCACCACGTTGCCGTAGAGGTAGAAACTGGCGTTGTTGGTGAACGTGGCCCCGCTTTGCACGGTCAGGTTCAGGGCCAGCGCCGGGGTGCCGCCCACGATGACGGGGTAGAAGCCCAGCCCGCCCGGGATGACAACCACGCTCGTCGCGTTGGGCACCTGCCCGCAGCTCCAGTTGGCGGGGTCGAACCAGTTCGTGGTGCCGGCCGCGCCCGTCCAGGCGTAGGTCAGGGCGCCGATGGTCAGGTCCGTGCCGTTGTCGGAGCCGGCGGCGGCGGGGCTGCTCGCCACCACCCGCACCCGGTAGCCGGTGCCGGCCGGCGTGCCGAGCGGAATCGTGGCCGCCACCGTGCCCGTGCTGCCCGCCGAGGCCAGCGAGCCGATGCTCACCGGAGCCGAGAACGCGCCGCCCGCATCCGAAAGCTGCACCGTAAACACGTTGCCCGCGTTGGGCGTGCCGGTCGTAACCGTGAAGGGCACGTTCAGGCTCGCGCCGGGGCAGTAGCTGCCGGTCACGCCGCCCGTTGTCAGGGCCAGGGTGCCGCCGCTGATGCTTACCGTAACGGTGCGCACCACCGAGCAGCCGTTGATGCTGACCGAGAGCTGATAGGTGCCCGCGTTGGCCGCGTTCGCGTTCGGAATGGTCGGGTTGGGCTGGCTGGTGTTGAAGCCGTTCGGGCCACTCCAGTTCACGCTGGCCCCGACTGGTACGCCGCTGCTGCTGAACAGAATGGTCGCGCCCGCCGCCACGGGCGAGTTCGAGCCGGCCACGGCGGTAGCCACGTTGTCGATGTGGAGGCCGCCCCCGTTGTCGTTGCTGACCAGCGCCGGGTTTGTGCTTACTACCCGCAGCAAGTAGCCGTTACCCACAGGCGTATTTGTCGGAATCAGCGCCGAAATATTCCCGCTGCCCGTCCCGCTGAAGCTGATGCTGCCCACGTTGGTGGGGGCCGTGAACGAGCCGCTGGCATCCGAAAGCTGCACCGTCAGGGTGCCGCCGCTGCTTAGGCCCGCCCCGCCCACGGTATAGCCCACGGTATAGGTGTTGCCCGCGCAAACGCTGGAACCGCTGAACGTGGGCGTGGTGAGCGTGGTCGTGCTCGGCGGATTCACGATAACCGTCGTGCTGGCCGTGCTCTGGCAGCCGCCGCCTTGCGAAACGACGACCTGGTAGGTGCCAGAAGCCGCCGTGCTCACGTTGGCGAACGACGGGTTTTGCTGCGTGCTGACGAGCGAAGTGCCCCCGCCGCCACTGGGCGTGAAGTACCAGGCGTAGCCCGCCGCGCCGCCCGGCCCGCCGGCCAGCGTGAGCGTGCCGCCCGAAGCCACCGGCGAGTTAGAGCCAGCCGTGGCCGCCGTCACCGTCGGCACGCTCAGGTTGCCGCCGTTGTCGGTGGTGCTGACCACGCCGGGGTTCGAGCCGACGAGCCGGATGCGGTAGCCCGCGCCGCCCGGCGTGCCAACCGGAATCGTGGCCGAAACCACGCTGCCGCCCTGCCCGCTGAAGCCCACCGAGCCAATGCCCGTGGGCGCGGCAAACGAGCCGCTGGCGTCCGAGAGCTGCGCCGTAATCGTGTTGCCCGCCGCAAAGCTGTTGCCCGTCACGGCGAAGCCGACCGTCAGCGTTGCGCCGGGGCAGACCGTGCCGTTAAACTGGGACATCGTCAGAATCGGCTGCGCCGAAGGGTTCACCGTCACGGCCGTGGCCGCGCCGGGGCCCTGGCAGCTGCCCACCGTTACGTAGAGCGTGTAGGTGCCCGAGTTGGCCGGCGTGGCGCTTGCTATGGTCGGGTTCTGCTGATTGGACGAGAAGCCGGGCCCGGTCCAGAAGTAGGACGTGGCCCCCACCACCGTAGCGGCCGTGAGCTGCACGGTGCCGTTGTAGGCCACCGGCGAGTTGCTGCTCGGCGTGGCCGTGGGCGGGGTCGTGAAGGCCAGGTTGTTGCCGTTGTCGGTGGTGCTGGTCACGGCCGGGTTCGAGCCCACCAGCCGGATGCGGTAGGCGGTGCCCGTAGGCGTGCCGGCCGGCACGGTGGCCGACAGCGCGCCGCTGCCCTGCCCGCTGAAGCCCACCGAGCCGATGCTCGTAGGCGTGGCGAAGGAGCCGCTGGCGTCCGAGAGCTGTGCCGTAATCGTGTTGCCCGCCGCGAAGCTGTTGCCGTTCACCGCAAACCCGATGTTGAGCACCGCGCCCGCGCAGCCCGTGAAGTTGAATTGGCTCATGGTGAGCACCGGCACCGGGTTGGGCTGCACCAGCACCCGCACGCTGGCCGAGTCCTGGCAGCCGTTCGAGTTGCTCACGTACACGAAGTACTTGCCGCTCTGGTTGGGCTGGGCGTTGCTGATGTTCAGCGTTTGCCCGCTGCCCACGAAAGCCGTGCCGCCGCTGGTGTAGGCCACGTACCAAGCGTAGCCGCTCTGCCCGGTGGGCTGGGCCACCAGCTGAATGGTGCCGTTGTACGCCACCGGCGAGTTGCTCGTGGCCGTGGCCGCCGGCGTGGGGTAAATCGTCAGGTTGGTGCCGTTGTCGGTGCCCGTGGTGGCGGGGTTGCTGGCCACCACGCGCACCCGGTAGCCGGTACCGGCCGGCGTGCGGAACGCCACCGAGTCCTGCAAGGTGCCGCCGCCGGCGCTGCTGGCAATCAGGTTGCCGTACAGCCGCGAGCCGGCCGTGAAGTTGCCGCTGGCATCCGAGAGCTGAAACCGAAACACGTTGCCCGCCGCGTAGCCGGCCACGTTGGTCGTGAAGGGCACCTGAATAAGCGTGCTGCTGCAAAACGCCGTGGGCGACACCGTGCCCGTGGCGATGGTGGGCGGGTAGGTAAAGCTGCCGCTTGAGCACGCCGTGCCGGCCGGCGTAGTGATGCAAATCGGGCCGGTGCTGCCGCCGGCCGGGGCCGTCACGGTCAGGCTGGTGGCGGTGTTGCCGCTGAACGTGGCCGCGCTGGCCGCCACCCCGTTGAAGGTGACCGCCGTGGCCCCGTTCAGGTTGGTGCCGGTCAGCGTCACGCTCGTGCCGCCCGCCCCGCCCGTGGGCGTGAAAGACGTAATAATCGGCCCGGAGCAGTTGAAGTAGTACGCGCCCGCCCCGCTCACGACAACGTAGCTCGCGGAGCTGGTGAACACGAGGCGCAGCGCCCGCACCCCGGTGGCCGGGGTCGCCAGGGTCCGCGTCACGCCCACGCTAAAAGCCGGCGAGAGCGTGGCCGAATACGTGTCCACGGTCGTGTACGGCCCGCCGACGGCGGCCGCCACTTGCAGCTGCATCGTGAAGTTGGTGGTGCTGGCCGGGGTGAGCCGAACCCGCAGCTCGCTGATGGTCTGGGCCGTGCCCAGGTCCACCTGCATAAAGCTGCCGTTGTACACATAAGGCGAGTTGGCGGTGGTCGGCGCGGCCGGGTCGGTGTTGAAGCCCGCCGCGACGGGGCCGCCCACCGTGCCGCCCGAAGTGTAATTGCCCGCCGCCTGCCCGGCCGCGAAATTCAGGGAGCTGGCGCAGCCGTTCTTCACGAAGCTGCGGTTGCTGACCAGGCTCCACTGGCCGTTGGCGTCGCGCGTTCGCAGGAAAACCAGGTGCGGGCCGTCGGCCAGCGCGCTCGCGTCCACCCCGAAGCCGAAGCCGGGCAGGTTGGGCGCGGGCGTCGAAATGGGCACGTTGGTGCCGGCCCCGAAGCCCGGGTCGGTGTCGAAATATGTCTCGATGCGGGTGATGTTGGGCGCGGCCGGCACGTTCGGCTCGTAGTAGAAGCTGCGCCGGTTGGTCAGGCTCCACGCGCCGTTCGCGTCGCGGCTGCGCAGCCCCAGCTGGTGAAAACCCGCCGAAAGGCTACTCAGGCTCACCGCCACGGCCACGCCGCTCACGTCGGTGCCCGCCGTTACGGGCACGTCGGTGGCGCTGCCAAAACCGGGGTCGGTGTCGATGAAGTACTCGACCTTGTTGATGTTGGCCAGCGCCCCGCTCGCGGCGGGCTCGTAGTAAAAGCTGCGCCGATTGGTCAGGCTCCACGCACCGCTTGCGTCGCGGCTGCGCAACCCCAGTTGGTGAAACCCGGCGCCGAGGCTGCTCAGGCTAACCGCCACGGCCACGCCGCTCACGTCGGTGCCCGCCGTTACGGGGATGTCCGTAGCCGCCCCGAAGCCGGGGTCGGTATCGATGAAATACTCCGCTTTATTGACGTTAGCCAGCGCGCCGCTCGCGGCCGGCTCGTAGTAGAAGCTGCGCCGGCTGGTCAGGCTCCACGCGCCGTTGGCGTCCTGGCTGCGCACTCCCAGCTGGTGAAAGCCCTGGCTGAGGCTGCCCAGCGGCACGGCGGCCGTCAGCCCGGCCAGGTCATTGGACGGCGCGCCGGGCAGCGTGAAGGCGGTGGCCGACCCCAGGCCGGGGTCGGTGTCGAGGTAATACTCGGCGCGGGCAATGTCGAGCTGCAAAAAGCTGAACGATTGGCTGCTGCTCACCGTTTGCCCGCCGCCGTACAGCAGGGTCACTGTTCCCGACGCACCGGTTGTGCTGACGACCGCCGTGATGCTGCTGTTGGAGTTCAGGGTGAACGCAGCGGCCGCCATGCCGCCAAACCGCACCCCGGTTACGCCGAGCAGGTTGCTGCCGGAAATGCTGACGCTGGTACTCGCGTAGCCGCTGGTGGGCGTGAAGCCCGAAATGGTGGGTGCCGCCAACACCGTAAAGTTGGGAGTGCCCAGGGCACTGGTGCTGCCCGTGCCCAACGCATTGGTGGCGGCCAGGGGGCCGGTGCTGGCCCCGGCCGGCACCGTGAGGGTGAGCTGGGTGCCGCCGGCGTTGCTGCTGAACGTCGTAACCGCCGTGCCGTTCACCGTCGCGCTGGACAGGCCGTTGAGGTTGGTGCCGGTTACGGTGATAGTGCTGCCCACGGTGCCGTTGGTGGGCGTGAAGCCAGTGATGGCGGGCGCGGCCGTAGGGGGCGTGTTCGCCGCCGTCGTGATGCCGTATTTATTGCGCAGGTAGGGTTCAATCTGCCCCTGCTCGGCCGCCGTTACCTCCCGATTATAGATGATGACTTCCGAGATGTCGCCCTGATGATAGATGTTCGAGAGGCCGCCTACACCCACCCCAATCCAGGCGCTGTTAGCGGTAGCCGGTAGAAACGAGCCACTGCCGCTGCCGACGGCAGTGCCGTTCAACGCCAGTCCCCGCGAGCCCGAACCCGTCGCCGATACGCTAAAAATGTACGGGGCTGGGACTGCGGGACCCGCATTCGAGGCTAGTAGGCTACCGGAGTAGTAGGGGGAGCTGTTACTCGCGAGGCGGTTAGCTACGTACACCGCGTTGCCCGAGCCGGTGCTGCCGCTCGCCTGCCAGTACAGCTCCAGTTGGGAGAGGTAAGCCCCAACGGCCGGGGCAACTCGAAACAGGCCATTGTAGTTCCGGTTCACCGCGTTGCGGGCCACGATGAATATCGATAACCCGCCGCTGCTCAGGTCCACGCCGGAGTTGAGCATCAGGACATCGTTAATGCCGTTGAAGCGCAGCGTGGGCCGGCCGTTCAGGCCGGTGGCTACCAGCGCCGGCTGTTGGCCGCTGACCGCCTGCACGGCGGCGGTGGCGGTGCCGCTTTGGTCGGCCCAGGCGCTCACGTTGCCGCTGGCGTCGGTGCTCACCCCGGCATCGGCTTTGAAGTGCCGGTAGAGCCCGCTGGTCACGGGCAGTACCTGGCCTTGGGCCGCGCCGGGCAGCAGGGCCAGCAGCCACAGGGCTACCAGCGCCACCCACCGGTGCGGAGCATCGGCCCGGCCTCGCTGCTGCGAAGCCGGCCGGCTTGTGTATAGCATTTTCATGGAATAGCGGGGCTGAGTGAAAACGCTATTGCCTAATTATTGGAGCGCGTGCTCAGCGTCACGTTCAGCGTGTTGCCGCTCACGCTCTGGCCCAGCTGGTAGATGGCCGGAATGGCCGGCACCCCGCCAAAGCGGTAGCCGTAGCCCGTGGCGCTGCCGGTGGCCCCCACGTCCACGCCGCCCTGCCCGGCGCCCAGGGCCGGCGAGCTCGTGCGCAGCTTGTACCAGCCGTCGTACTGCGCGCCGGGGCTGAGCAGAAACACCGACGAGAGCGGTACGTTGGCCGTGTTGTTGCTGGCCGTGCCCAGCGTGGGCGGCGTGGTGGTCGTGAACAGGTTGTACGACCAGTTGGTGTTGGCCGTCGTCGTGAGCGTGTTGTTGAAGTAGTTGTTGCGCACGTTGAAATTGTTCAGGCTCACGTTGCTGTTCACGACGGAGTTATTGCTGAATTCGCCCGTGTTGGCCGCGCCAGCTATCGAGACGTTCCCGTTAATGATGATATTGTTCGTGATGAGCGAGTTGGTGCTGGTGCTCGATTCCTGCACCCCCGCGCAGTAGTTCTGCCGGATGACGGCCCCGGTCGTGACGGTCGTGTAGCCGAGGTAGACGTAGCCCGCTATCTGGCAGCGCGTGATGGTGATGTTATTGGTCCGCATAAAGCAGTTGGTGTTGCAGACCAGGCCCGACATGCTCGCGCCGGCGCTGCCGTTCTGGAAATCCATTTGCCCGACCACGGCCGTGATGGGGCTGGCCTGCAAAGCCGGCGGCGCGTTTTCGGCCAGAAAGTACCCCGGTCCCACGAAGCTCACCTGCCGGGTGATGGCCGCGCCCCCGTAAGCCGTCGTCGAGGGTTCGACCTGAATGATGTCGCCGGTCGCGGCCGCGTCGTGCGCCAGTTGCAGCGTGGCGTAGATGTTGGTGCCCGTAATGCCGTTGTTGTTCACCCGGCGGATGGTTTGGGCCGAAGCCAGGTGGCCGGCCAGGGCCAGCAGCACAAAGAGGAGGGAAGCGGAGAGGTTTTTCATAAAAAAACTGAAAAATTGGTGGCGGAGAAAAAATGGTGGTGGAGAAAAAGGCCGCAGGGGCCGCGCCCTGCCGGTTTTAATTCCAACGCGAACACAGGCTTTTGCAAGGGTAAAGTTGAATTTTGCCCAGGCACTCAGCAATCCGTGCTGCCCCTTATTTTTCTCATCGCCCCGCCTCCGTGCTGGTACGGATGCCCGGCCCCGGCGCGCCGGGTGCTTTCTCCCTGGCCCCGGCCAGGTTACAGCATAAAAGCCACCCGGATGCTGCAGAGACGCGCTGGTTTGCGTCTCCTCCGTGGCACGAACCCGCCGCCCGCCGTGAACGAAAGGACGTACAATAGTGGGTTTCCACCCGCCGCAGGGCCTCCCCGTTCTCTAAAAGCTACGCCCCGGCCAGGCCGGCCGACTCGTGCACGCGCACGCCGCCGCCGTCCTCGTCGGCGGCGCGTAGCATGGCGGCGGCCACGGCCGCGGCCGTCACCGGCCGGTACTGTTGCAGCGGGCCGCGCAGCAGCGGGCGGGCCAGGCGCAGCGCAGCCGCGGCCACCCGCTCGCCCAGGCGGGGCTGGTCGCGGGCACCGAGCAGCAGCGAAGGACGGAAAATATGGATGGCCCGAAACGGCGTTTCCCGCACGGCAGCCTCCATTTCGCCCTTCACCCGGCTGTAGTACACCGCCGCCTCGGCATCGGCCCCCAGGCTGGACACGACCATGAACTGCGAGGCAAAATTGCCGGCCGCCAGCGCCGCCAGCGTCACCACGTACAGGAAATCCACCTGGTAAAACGCTTTTTTCGAGCCCGCCTGCCGCATGGTGGTGCCCAGGCAGCAGTACACGTCGTCGGCGATGAGCTGCAGGCGCACGTCCGCCAGCCGGTCCAGCTCCGTCACCACCTGCGTGAGCTTGGGGTGCAGCACCGGCAGCGCCCGCCGCCCCACCACTATCACCTTCGAATACCGCTCCGACGCCAGCAGCAGCGGCAGCAGTTGCGAACCAATGAGGCCCGAAGCCCCGGCGAGTAAAGCGGTTTTGCGCATGGGGTGGGGATGAACGGCGAATTGTCATTGCGAGCAGGGCGAAGCAATCCGTCCTGTTTTCAGCAATTACCCTTCTAACGTGACAAGCTCTAAATCCGGGACGCTGCCCCGAGCATCCGTTAGCCTTACGCCAGAAAAAGTGTCTGGTTTACCCCGCAGCGTCGTGCTCGGAGGGGACGGATTGCCTCGCCGCGCTCGCAACGACAAAAAAGTCGGCTACTTCAGCACCGTCGCTTCCGGCTCCAGCAGCACCAGGCCCTGCCGAAACAAGGCCCCCAACGCTTTTTTGAATACTTTTTTGCTCATGCCCACGCGGCGGTACACGTCCTCGGCCAGGCTTTTGTCGCCGAGCGGGAGGCGGCCGCCGGGCGCGGCCTGGATGGCTTTGAGCAGCGTGTCGGTGGCCGATTCCACCTCGCCGTAGCCCTCGCGCTGCAGGCGCACGTCGAGCTTGCCGTCGTCGCGCACCTGGCGCAGGTAGCCGGTGAGCGCCTCGCCCAGCCGCAGGGGCCGGAATACTTCGTTGTGGAACAGCAGCCCCTGGTGCGTCCCGTTCACGATGACAGGGTAGCCCAGGTCGGTTTCGTCGGCCACGAGCAGGCGCACCGCGTCGCCGGGCTCGCCGGCAAAGGGGGCGTCGCTCAGGAACTGCTTCCACTTGGTGGACGCCACCAGCCGGTCGCTTTCCTCATCGAGGTACACGTACACCAGCACCCGCTCGCCGGTGCGCAGGTCGCGCCGCTGGTTGCGAAAGGGCAGGAGCAGGTCTTTTTCCAGGCCCCATTCCAGGAAAGCGCCGGCCGGGCCGTGGTCCTTCACCGTCATCGCGGCGTAGGAATTCACCAGCGCCAGCGGCCGCAGGGTGGTGGCAATGAGCCGGTCCTCGGAGTCGCGGTACACGAACACGCGGAGCACGTCGCCCACGCGGGTGCCCACGGGCACGTACTTTTCGGGCAGCAGCAGGTCGCCGTCGTCGGAAGTGAGGTAGAGGCCGAAATCGACTTCACGGGCTACTTCGAGGTCGTTGTAATCGCCGAGGTTCATGGGCGGAAGCGGGGAGTGAAAAGCGGGGAGTGGGGCAAAGGTCGGGCGAAAATGCGATGCCAGCTTGCTAAAAGCGCCGTAGCGTCACCGGGTACGCGCCGCCGTCGCAGCATGAAGCTTCGGGCCTGCGCAAACTGTTTTTACGGCTCTTTCCTTTCCCCGCCATGAATCCGGCTCTTTCAGCCCTGTTTCTGGCGGTCCAGCGCCTGTACCGGCTGGCCTTCGCGCTCAGCTTGTTCACCATTGTCTACAACGTGGCGGAGGGCCTGCTGTCGGTGTATTTTGGCTGGAAAGACGGCACGCTGGCGCTGTTTGGCTTCGGGGTCGACAGCTTCATCGATGTGGTTTCGGGCCCGGGCCCAGCCGGCGGGGTCGGGGCAGTAACACACGCGGGGGCCGTCCACTTCGCCCTGCACCAGTTCGGCGGCTCTCAACTCTTTCAGGTGCTGCGACACGGTGCTTTGGGCGATGGGCAGCGCCAGCACCAAAACGCCGCACCCGCACGCAGGTTTGCCGCTGGGCCAGCCGCCGCACGATGGCCTCCCGCGCCGGGTGCCCCAGCGCCTTGGCAACAACGGCAAGGTCTTGTTCAACAGCGGTGAAGTGCGCGCTTGTGAGTGGCCATGACGGATAGCGTCTTTGTTTATCGTCGATTTACGATTGGAAAGCTAAACTCTTTTTTTAGGCGTTTCATAATTTTAATTGATATTAGAATTATTAAAATTTACTGCTGAAGACGCTAAGGACAAAAAGGCGTCGTAGTACAAAATAAAAAAAATAGCCAGCACAATAAAGTGCCTCCTAGGCTATATTGCACTATAAACCCACGCAATTGGCGGGGTTTTGCGGTTCGGTAGTGCTATTGCCCTATTTTGTCTTGCAATTCAGCTATTCCATCGAAAAGACAATTTAGCAAAAACCGCTGCCCGTGTTATTTCGTTGTTAAATCTGCCGGGTGCCCGCTGCGCTGCCCGTTCATTGTCTCAATCAAGCTTTTACTACATGGCCCACTCCTTACGTTCCCTCGCCCTGCTGGTATTCATTACGTCGTTGGGCTTCGGGGCCCGCAGCCAAACCCTGGCCCAGGCCGGGCCCAGCGCCCCGATTTCCGCGGCCGTGCCGCTCACCTCGACGCCCGCCGCGCCCTTGGTGTACCCCGATTCCGTGTACGTGAACCCCGAAGTGCGGCCCCAGTTCGTGGGGGGCGACAAGGCTTTTGGGGCCTACCTCAGCAAGTCCATCCGCTACCCGCAGCAGGCGCTGCAGCGCCACGTGTCGGGCAAAGTGTACGTGCAGTTCATCCTAAACGCGCAGGGCCGGGTGCTCGACGCGCACGTGGTGCGCGGCCCGGGCAACGGCCTCGACGACGAAGCTCTGCGCCTCGTGTGGCTGATGCCGGCCTGGGAGCCCGCCCGCGTGAACGGCCAGCCCGTGCGCGTGGCCTGCACCGTGCCCATTGCCTTCAATCCGGAGCGGTAGCGGCGACGGAAAATTAGAAAATCAAGGAATCAAGCAGCACGTCCTGCCGAACTTACTCGGCAGGACGTGCTGCTTTTTTATCGGCCCACTTGGCTTTACTGGTAGAGCCCGGTGCCCGGCGAGCCGAGCCCAAAATCGGTGAAGGTGACGGTTTCGCGGGCGGTTTCGAAGAGCCGCACGCCGTTGGCCGCGGTGAGGCCCCGGGGGTAGAAGCCGAAGAGAACCTGAAAGGTGCGCAGGGCGGTAAACTCGTTGCGGAAGCGCAGGCCCAGGCCAAACCCCGTGTAGGGCGACCCGGCGAAGGGCGAGCCGCCGCCGGGCCGCTCGCTCACCCAGGCCGCGTCGGCGAAGGCAATGCCCGCCAGCCGAAAACCCAGCAGCGAGAGCGGCGTGAACACGGTGGTTTCGTAGTTCACCACGAAGCGGCTGGTGGCCAGGATGGGGCTGGGCGACGAAAACCCCCGCAGGCCCCGCTCGTTGTTGATGCCCTGCAGGAACTCGCCCGGCCGGCGGTTGAGGCCCACGGTGGCTTTGCTGCTGAGGAAGTGCCGGTACTGCCAGTTGCCGAAGTGGTAGAGCTTGGTGAAGGCGGTGAATTCCGTGGACAGGACGCCCTGTTCCCACCGGCGGCCGCCGTCGAGCCGCTGGTAGGCGCCCACGTCCACGGCGCCGTACACGTAGCCGCTGCCGGGGCTGAAGCCGGCCGCCGCAATGCGGGCGTCGAGGTAGCGGCGCGGCACCACGCGGTTCACGTCGTAGCCGGCCGTCAGACTCAGCACGGTGCCCGCGGGCACGTCCTCGGTGCGGCCAAAGCCGAACAGGTACCGGTCTTTGTAGTAGCGGCGCACCGAGTAGCCCACCGTGCCCAGCAGCAAGGTGCCGTTGTGGTAGTCGCCGGCGTAATTGGCCACGGCGCCCGGCTCGGGGGCGGGCACGGTGGTGAACTCCGTGCGGTAGACGCGGGCGGCCACAATCAGCCGGCCGGGGTTTTCGTAGCCCAGGTCGTAGGAGCGCAGGCGCAGGGCGCGGCCCACCCAGGCGTCCTGAACGAGGTAGCGCAGGGGATAAAACACGTAGGGCTCGCCGGGCGGCGGGGCTTGCAGGGCCACGTTCTGGGCATAGCTGTCGAGGCTGAGGGCGCCGGCGTAGCGGGTGCTGGGCGAGTAGAAGTCGCGCTTGAGCGACACGCCGCCCGCGCGGTAGTTGTACTCGTTGCGGTAGCGGGCCTGGGCGTACACGAAGTGCCGGAAGGGCGCCGTGTAGCTGCCCTGGTACGCCCAGGCCTGCGGCAGGTCGCGCCCGTAGCGGTAGGCGTTTTCAAATTGGTGGCCCTGGCCCAGGAAGTTGTCGTCGCCGAAGGTGATGAGGCCTGAGGTGGCCGTGCCCACTTCCACCCCCGCCGTGATGCTGAACACGTCGGTGGTGAGCACCGAAATGTCCACGCTGTCGGCGGTGCTGGTGGTTTCGTTCACCAGCACGCGGGCGTCCAGAATCTCGGGGGTTTGGCGCAGCAGGCGCTCCGACTCGGCCAGGGCCTGGGGCTCGAGCGCCTGGCCGGGCCGGAACAGCAGCACCTGCCGGACGCGCGAGCGCGCCGTTTTGATGTGCAGCGCGTTGCCCGACCGCTCCCAGAACGTGCGCGGGTGCCGGGTCGTGTCGGCCAGGCTGTAGCCGAAGGCGTCGAGCGTGCGGATGTCGATGCGCCGCACGATTTTGAAGTTGTGGCGGTCGAACTGCCGGTCCAGCAGCACGGCGTCGAGCCCGGCCTGTTCTTCCTGCCGCTTGGTGAAGTTGAACAAGCCCGAGGCCACCCGCCCGGCGATGGTTTTGCGGCGGGTGTAGGCCTGCAGGCGCGTGAGCATCCGTTCCTGGTCGAAGCGCTGGCGCAGGGAGTCGGCCCGGTGCGGCAGGATTTCCTCGCTGGCGTGCAGCGAATCCGGCGGAATGGCCGAGCGCGGGTCAAACGTTTGCCCCGCGGCCGGCCGGGCCCACGGGCCCAGCCCCCCAACGACGACTAGCAGGCAGCAAATGCGAAGGCTCATACGGGAACGTAACGCCGCAAATTACGCAAAGGAGCCCGGGCCGTTGCGGTGGGCGGGGGGCAGCGCCATCGTTCGGCCGTTGGCGTTCGGGGGGCGGGCGGCCCGGCCCGCGAGTCGTCCCGGGGGGCGCCCCGGGTTAATCGCCGCCGCCGTGCTAAAACTACGCGCCCGCCGCGCCCGGTAAAATGCCGGATAAAAGAAACTATTTCCAATAAAATTAGCTTAAGGTATTGCGTCTATTTGACCGCTGTTCATTACTTTTAAGCCCGAAAGCCAGCCCTGCCGCATGAACGAGCGCATTCAAGAGAAACTAAGCATTTTAGCTGATGCTGCGAAGTACGATGCGTCGTGCAGCAGCAGCGGCGGCAAGCGCAAAAACGAGAACAAAGGCCTGGGCAACGCCGAGGGCATGGGCATCTGCCACAGCTACACCGAGGACGGCCGTTGCGTGAGCCTGCTCAAGATTCTGCTCACCAACCACTGCATTTTCGACTGCGCCTACTGCGTGTCGCGCCGCTCGAACGACGTGAAGCGCGCCGCCTTCACCGTGGACGAAGTGGTGGACCTGACCATCAACTTCTATCGCCGCAACTACATCGAAGGCCTTTTTCTGAGCTCCGGCATTTTCAGTAGTCCCGACTACACGATGGAGCGCCTCGTGCGCATCGTGAAAAAGCTGCGTACCGAGCACAAATTCAACGGCTACATCCACGTCAAAACCATCCCCGGCGCGTCGGAGGAGTTGATTGCGGAGGCTGGTTTGTACGCCGACCGTCTCAGCGTGAACATCGAGCTGCCCTCCGAGCTGGCCCTCACCACGCTGGCGCCCGAGAAGAACTACCAGGAAATTCTGACCCCGATGGCCCAGATACGGGACGGCATCATCCAAAATAAGGAGGAAAAGGCGCTGTTCAAGAAAGTGCCCGCCTTTGCCACCGCCGGCCAAAGCACTCAGCTCATCGTGGGCGCCAGTGACGACACGGACCTGCAAATCATTAAGCTCACCGACTCGCTGTACCAGGGCTACGGGCTGAAGCGGGTGTACTACTCCGGCTACATCCCGGTCACGGACGACGCCCGCCTGCCGCAAGTCACGCAGCCGCCCGTCATTCGGGAGCACCGCCTGTACCAGACCGATTGGCTGATGCGCTTCTACGGCTTCCAGGCCGATGAAATCCTGGACCCCGCGCACCCGCACCTCGACCTGGAAATCGACCCCAAGCTGGCCTGGGCCTTGCGCAACCGCCACGTGTTTCCGGTGGATGTGAACACGGCCGAGTACGAGATGATACTGCGCATTCCCGGCGTGGGCGCCCGCTCGGCCAAGCGCATCGTGGCCGCCCGCCGCTTCGCCAGCCTCAACATGGAAACCCTGCGCCAGCTGGGCGTGGTGCTTAAGCGCGCCAAATACTTCCTCACCTGCCAGGGCGAGCACCAGCCCATCATCGGCGAGTTGAGCGAGCAGCAGGTGCGCCGCCAGATTCTGTTCGGGGGCGCCTCGGTGCGCTCGGCCCTCGTTACGCAGCAGCTCGACCTTTTTGCCCAAGCTTCCTAACCGCCACGCAGCCCCACCTTCTTGCCACGAACGGCCCCGCCACGTTGCTCAAAAACAGCTTGGGCGGCGTGCAAAACGATATTTTCTTTTCGGTCATGAAAGTCATCCACCGCCAGAACCTACCGATTCGCGCCGCCGCGCCCTCGGACAAAGTCGCCCGTCTTTCGTGCTGCTGCCGCCTCAGCGAGCTGCTGCCGCTGGTGCGTCAGCTGCACGACGACGCCCGCGCCCGCAACGCCGCTCAGCTGAGCGAGCAAAGCCAGCAGGCGGCGTAGGCGCAACCTCACCCCCTGACCCCCTCTCCAGAAGAAAGGGGCACCGGTTACGAACTGATGGCTTGCTATTAATAGCTGCTAGCTTTTTACCGTCCGGTGCCCCCTCTTTTTGGGAGAGGGGGTTAGGGGGTGAGGTTGACGCCCGCGCCAGACCACTACTTTTCCTCACTGCCTTTGAAGCCGCTTCGTCGCCCCAGCTCTGCCCTGCCCGCCGCCGCCCGCCGGCCCGGGGCCCCCGCGCTCACGGCCGCGCCGCGTGACTACACCTACGACGGCACCTTTGAGGGCCTGCTCACGGTGCTGTTCACCGTGTATGATTGGCGGGCGGCGCCCAACAGCATCCAGCCCGAAGCCACGGCCCAGGCCGGCCTGTTTGCCCAGCCCGCGCACCGCGAAACCGACGAGGCCCTGGCCGCCCGCGTGTGGGAAGGCCTGCTGCGCACGATGGACTCCGAGGCCCGCGCCCGCCTCTACCACGTGTTTTTGAGCGAGGACGCCGAGCGGGAGCTGCTCATTTTTCGCTACGTGGACTTGGCCCTGCGCGCCGACCGCGACATTGCGGAGAACTACGCCAACGCCGATGTGCGCCGCATTCAGCGCCTGGCCCAGCAGATGTTTCGCGAAAAGCACCGCATGGAAGCCTTCGTGCGCTTCGAGAAAACCACCGACGAGCTGTTTCACGCCATCATCGACCCCGATTTTGACGTGCTGCCGCTCATCGCCGCCCACTTCACCAAGCGCTACGCCGACCAGCGCTGGCTGATATACGACCGCCGCCGCCACTACGGCCTCTACTACGACCTCACGCGCACCGACGTGGTGCGGTTTGAGCCGGGCGCCGGGGCGAAGTCGTCGGACATTTCGGCCACCGTGCTCGACGAGCGGGAGCCGCTGTTCAAGCTGCTCTGGCAGTCGTATTTCGACCACGTGAACATCCCGGAGCGCAAAAACCTGAAGCTGCACCGCCGCCACATGCCGCTGCGCTACTGGAAATACCTGAGCGAAAAGCAGCCGCGGGAGGTGCGGTTCGAGCCCATCCAGAACAAGCGCCCGCCCCGGGAGGCTACCTTGCGACTCGAATAACACGAGCGCAGCAGCATTCATGGGCAATACTTTGGTTTTTGGGGCCTCCGGGCAATTGGGGCAGTGCCTGGCGCACGTGGCGCAGGAGCGGAACCTGGCGGGGCTGGTGTTGCTGCCCGAAGCGCAGGCTGATATCCTCGACCCCGCCGGGCTGGCGGCGCAGTTTGCGCAGTACCGCCCGGCCTACGTCATCAACTGCGCCGCCTACACCGCCGTGGACAAGGCCGAGGACGAGGCCGACCTGGCCCGCCGCATCAACCGCGATGGTGTGGAAAACCTGGCCCGGCTCTGCGGCGAGTACGGCGCGGTGCTCATCCAGATTTCGACCGACTTCGTGTTTGCCGGCACCGGCAACCAGCCGCTGCTGGAAACCGACGAAACGGCCCCTCTCAGCGTGTACGGCCTCACCAAGCTGGAAGGCGAGCGGGTGATTGCGCCGCACACGGCGCGGTATTTCATCCTGCGCACCAGCTGGTTGTACTCCGAATTTGCGGGCAACTTCGTGAAAACCATGCTTCAGTTGGGCCGCGCGCGCGCGGAGCTGCGCGTTATCTGGGACCAGGTAGGCACGCCGACGTACGCCGTCGACTTGGCGGGTTGCATCCTGCACCTCATCGAAACGCAGAGCCAGGAGTTTGGCCTCTACCACTACAGCAACGAGGGCATGACGTCGTGGTACGACTTCGCCACGGCCATTTTCGAGCTCAGCGGGACGGCGGTGCGCACCCTGCCCATCCGCACGGCCGAGTACCCCACCAAAGCCACCCGCCCGGCGTATTCGGTGCTGGACAAGGCCAAGGCCAAGGCCCGGCTGGGCGTGGTGATTCCGCACTGGCGCGCCAGCCTGCGGGTGTGCCTGGGGCGGCTGGGCTAGTCGCGGCCGTAGTACTGGTTGACCAGGTAGGCCCCCGCCGCCAGCGCGGCGCCCAGCGCGCACACCCCCGGCCAGCCGCCGTGCGCCCAGGCCAGCCCGCCCAGCACCGAGCCCAGCGACCCGCCCAGAAAGTAGGCCGTCATGTACACCGTATTCAGCCGGCTGCGGGCCTCGGGCACCAGCGAAAATATCATCGACTGGTTGGAAATGTGCGTGGCCTGCACGCCCACGTCGAGCAGGATGACGCCCACCACCAGCCCCGCCACCCCGCCGCCGCCGAAGCCCAGCACGGCGTAGGCCCCCAGCGCCAGCCCGATGCCCAGCCGGATGGTGTGGGCGGGCCCTTTGGTGTCGGCCGTGCGGCCAGCCAGCGGCGCGGCCAACGCCCCAAAAGCCCCAATCAACCCAAAAAAGCCGGCTACGTCGCTGCCGTAGTGGAAGGGCGGGCCTTCGAGGTAAAACGCCAGGGTGGTCCAGAACACGCTGAAGGCGGCGAACAGCAGCCCGCCCACCAGCGCCGCCCGCCGCAACGGGGCCTGCTCGCGGGTCAGGGTCAGGATGGACTGCATCAGGGAGGCGTAGGAGCCGGCGAAGCTGGGCCGGTCGGTGGGCAGCTTCCAGGCCAGCAGGGCGGTAAGCAGGAGCATGAGCCCAGCCCCGATTTCGAACACGGCGCGCCAGCCCAGATGCGCCCCCACGTAGCCGCTGAGCGTGCGCGAGAGCAGAATGCCTATGAGCAGGCCGCTCATCACGCGGCCCACGATGCGGCCGCGACTGGCCTCGGGCGCCAGGTGCGCGGCCATGGGCACGAGCAGTTGCGGCACCGCCGAGAACGTGCCGACGAGCACGCTGGTCCCCGCCAGCACCGCAAAGCTGGGCGCCCACGCCGCCAGCGCCAGGCACGCGGATGCCCCCAGCAGCATGAGCAGCATCAGGCGCTTGCGTTCGAGCATGTCGCCCAGCGGCACTACCAGCAGCATGCCCAGCGTATAGCCCACCTGCGTGGCCGTGGCCACCAGGCTGGCGCGGCTGTCCGGGAGGTGAAACGTGCGGCCAATGGCGGCCAGCAGCGGCTGGTTGTAGTAGATGTTGGCCACCACCAAGCCGCAGGTTGCCGCCATCAGCCACACCAGGGCATTGCTCAGCGGGTGGGGGTGGACTCTCGGAGTGGGGCGAGCGGCCGGGAGGAAATAATTGCGGGGGTATCTGGCACGAACAACAGGGGCGGGAAACCAACAGCACGAGTGGCCGGCAGCGACCCAAAGCACAAGGTGCCCTAACCGCAAAACCCCGCGGATGGTTGCGCCGGTGGCCAACCCGACAGCGGCGCCCCGCGTTCAACGGGCCATGAGCCGAGGTTTTACCAAAGAGGACGACGCCCAGACGCCGCCCCTCATTCCGCCCCGCGCGGCCCTGCCGCCGGGCACGCCCAACTACGTGACGCCCCAGGGCCTGGAGCTGCTGCGCGCCGAACTCACGGCTCTCGAAGCCGAGCGCGCCCAGGCCGAAGCCAACCACGACAACGACACCGACCGCACCCACCGGCTCTCGCTCTGCAACGGCCGCATTGCCCTGCTCACCGAGCGCCTCGGCAGCGCCCGGCTGGTGGACCCGGCCGGCCAGCCGCCCCGGGAAGTGCGCTTCGGGGCCACCGTCGCGTTGCGCACGGTGAGCGGCGGCAAGGTTGGGTTTGAGCGGAAATTCACCATCGTGGGCGTCGACGAAGCCGACGTGGCGGCGGGCAAGGTGGCCTTCGTAGCGCCCATTGCCCGCGCCGTGCAGGGCGCCAAGCTGGGCCAAACCGTGCCGTTGAGACTCGGACCGCAGCCGGAGGTTGTCGAAATCGCCGGCATCACCTACGCTGGCGCGTAAATTTGGTGGCTGCCTTGACCGAAAAGGCGGCCAACTGCACCCCGCATGATAACCGCATGATAGTTTACAAATCGACCGATTGGTGGGAGGCCCTGCGCCACCTGCGTTCCTCCCACATTATTCGCCTGCTGCTGCGCCGGGTGCTTTTTGTGGGCCTGTACGCCACGGCCATCACGGTGGTCGAAGTGCAGTTCCGGCCGCTCAACATTACGGTCGACAAGGAATTTTTTTCTTTCATGGGCATCATGCTCAGCCTGCTGCTGGCTTTTCGCACCAACACGGCCTACGACCGGTTCTACGAAGGGCGCCGCCTTTGGGGCCAGCTCGTGAACAACTGCCGCAACCTGGCCGTGCTGCTCCACGCCCGGCTGCCCGCCGCTGATGCGGCCAACCGCGCCTACCTGGCCGGGCTTCTCTCCAATTTTTCCATCGCCCTGGACGGCCACCTGCGCAAAGGCGTCAAATTTGATAAGCTGACGGAAGTGGAACAAGGGTTCCTGGCCGAGCTGCGCCTAGCCGACCACGTGCCCCTGCGCCTGGCGGCCCTGCTCCAGCAGTGCTACGAGCGCCTGCTGAGCCAGGGCCTGTTGCTGCCCACGCACCTCATCACCCTCCAGCGGCACCACGAAGCCTTGCTCGACGTGGCCGGCGGCTGCGAACGCATCAAAAACACGCCCATTCCGTTTTCCTACAGCTATTTCATCAAGGGGTTCATCACGGTGTTCGTCCTCGTTCTGCCCTTCAACCTGCTGGATACCTACCAGTACCTCACCATCCCCGTCACCATGTTCGGGGCCTATGCCCTGCTCGGCGTGGAAATGATAGGCGACGAAATCGAGGACCCCTTCGGCAAGGACAGCAACGATTTGCCGCTCACGCAGCTCGCGAACCGCATCCGGGCCAACGTGCACGAAGTGCTGGGCGTGGACCTGCACGAGGACGTGAAGGGCCTGGCCGATGTGCCGTACAGCGTGGTGTTTTAGGGGCAGTTGTCGTTGCGAGGCCGCAAGGCCGTGGCAATCCGTCTCTTCGGTGTGATGAACCCAAAAGGGGTGAAAAGCCCCGGCTCAGCAATGGAGTCCGGGCTTTTTTATTTGGCTTGAGCCGCAAAGGAGCGTTGGCCGCTGTGAGAGGACGGATTGCTGCGCTTCACTCGCAATGGCGGGCGCCGCCTACTGGCCTGATAGTACCAGCTGTTTTTTGTACGCCCCCGGTGTCACGCCCTCGTATTTCTTAAACAGCGCCTGGAAGTAGGAGAGGTTGTTGAACCCCGCCCGCAGGCACACCTCAGCCACGCTGGCCAGCGGGTGGCGCAGCAGGCGCTTGGCCTCGCCCAGCCGCTCGCGGATGATGAACTCGACCGGCGTGAGGCCGAACTCGCGCTTGAATACCCGGAAGAACGTGGCCTTGCTCATGCACGCCAGCGCGCTCAACTTGTCAATGGTCAGGTTTTCGGCGAGGTGCTTCTTGATGTAGTCGACCACCGCGGCGAAGCGGTGGGTGGTGAGGTGCCGGGCGTAGTCGTGGAAGATGAGGTGCCGGGCCTGCGTCTGCATCAGGCGCACCAGCAGCTCCTGCAGGGTGAAGCCGGCCAGCACGTCCTTGTTCACGTCGGTGGTGCGCGACACGGCCACGAGGCGTTCGAGGGTGCCGGTGAGCTCGGGCGTGTTGGTGAGGTGGGCGTACTCCGGGCCGGCCAGGCTCCAGGGCGTGTGGGTTTCCACGCGCGGGTACCGCTCGTTCAGCAGGTCCACGGTGTGGCGGATGGTGTCGGGCGCGATGGCCACGGCCAGGCACTGCGTGGGCTGGCACAGGCAGGCCTCCGGGAAGTCGATTTCCATCAGCTCGTCCTTGTCCACCACCACGCTTTCGCCGGGCAGGTAGTCGAAGGCGGCGCGGCCGGGCAGGTGCATCACCTTTTTGCCGCGCAGCATGGTGGTCAGGGCCAGGCCGTCGAGGCGCAGGGCCACGCGGTAAGCGGCGCGGTGGGTTTCGAACACGTTCAGCTCGAAGCCGTCGAGGGCGTACACCGTCCGGTTTTCGACCAGCGTGTGTAGCCGCTCGGGGGCGAGCGGGGCCACGGCGGCGGGCAGGTGAACGCGGGAAGGCATCATGGGAACAGCTACGGGCGGCGGGTGGGATTGGGACTGCCAAGTTGCGATTATTTCCGCAGACTTTAAGACAATACCACAACCGCCCAAAAGGTTAAACAAAGAACTTTACCTCGTTCCAACCCCACTCAACCTTAACCAATTAAAAACATCATGGCTGAAACCCTCGAAGAAACCACCACTGTGGTAGCGCGCCCCCAGTTCAAGTCTCACTACGACAATTTCATTGGCGGCAAGTGGGTGGCCCCGGTGAAAGGCCAGTACTTCGAAAACCCGTCGCCCATCGACGGCAAGGCCTTTTGCAAGGTGGCCCGCAGCACCAAGGAGGACATTGAGCTGGCCCTGGACGCGGCCCACGACGCCTTCAAAACCTGGAGCAAGGCCTCGCCCACCACCCGCAGCAACGTGCTGCTGAAAATTGCCGACATCATGGAGGCCAACCTGGCCCACCTCGCCGCCGTGGAATGCGTGGAGAACGGCAAGGCCCTGCGCGAGTGCATGGCCGCCGACCTGCCGCTGGCCATCGACCACTTCCGCTACTTCGCGGGCGTGATTCGGGCCGAAGAAGGCTCGGCTACGGAGCTGAACGAGCACACCCTGTCGCTCGTCATTCAGGAGCCGTTGGGCGTCATCGGCCAGATTATCCCCTGGAACTTCCCGCTGCTGATGGCCACCTGGAAAATTGCCCCGGCCCTGGCCGCCGGCAACTGCGTGGTGGTGAAGCCCGCCGAGCAAACCCCGGCCAGCATCATGGTGCTCATGGAGCTGTTGCAAGACGTGATTCCGCCCGGCGTGCTCAACGTGGTGAACGGCTTCGGCCTGGAAGCCGGCAAGCCGCTGGCCAGCAACAAGCGCGTGAACAAAGTGGCCTTTACCGGCGAGACGACCACCGGCCGCCTCATCCTGCAGTACGCCGCCGAAAACATCATCCCCGTGACCATGGAGCTGGGCGGCAAGTCGCCGAACATTTTCACCAAGTCGGTGATGGACCACGACGACGACTTCCTCGACAAGTGCATCGAGGGCGCGGTGATGTTCTGCCTCAACCAGGGCGAAATCTGCACCTGCCCTTCCCGCATGTTGGTGCACGAGGACATTTACGACGCCTTCATCGCCCGCGTCATCGAGCGCACCAAGGCCGTGAAGCTCGGCAACCCCATGGACCCGAGCACGATGATGGGCGCCCAGGCCAGCAACGACCAGTTCGAGAAAATCCTGAGCTACCTCGAAATCGGCAAGGCCGAGGGCGCGGAGGTGCTCACCGGCGGCGAAGCCTATTCGCAGGAGGACGGCGCGCTGGCCGAGGGCTACTACATCCAGCCCACCATTTTCCGCGGCCACAACAAAATGCGGATTTTCCAGGAGGAAATCTTCGGGCCGGTGCTGTCCGTGACGACGTTCAAGGACAACGACGAGGCCATTGAAATCGCCAACGACACCCTCTACGGCCTCGGAGCCGCCGTGTGGAGCCGCGACGCCCACGAGCTCTACCAGATGCCCCGCGCCATCCAGGCCGGCCGCGTGTGGGTGAACTGCTACCACGACTACCCGGCCGGCGCGCCCTTCGGCGGCTATAAGGCCTCGGGCTTCGGCCGCGAGAACCACAAGATGATGCTCAACCACTACCGCCAGGCCAAGAACATGCTCATCAGCTACAGCCAGCAGAAGCTGGGCTTCTTCTAGGTCGTAATTGTAGTCAGTAGTTTGTCATCCTGAGCGCAGCGAAGGACCTTATCGCGTTGGAACGGCTTGTGCTAGATTTGTTCTGGCTGCAGTGCTGGCGTGATAAGGTCCTTCGCTGCGCTCAGGATGACTATTTTATTATTAACTCACGGCATTTACTTCTCCACGCCCATGCCCACGCCCCGCGTCCTCGTTACCCAAGCCGCCGAAGCCACCATCGACCTGCTCCGCGACGAGAACGGGCCCCTCATGTTCCACCAGAGCGGGGGCTGCTGCGACGGTTCCTCGCCCATGTGCTTTGCCAAGGGCGAGTTCCGCATCGGCGGCAACGACGTGTGGCTGGGCCAGATTCACGGCTGCGACTTTTTCATGAGCACCAGCCAGTTTGCGTACTGGCAGCACACCCAACTGACCGTGGACGTGACCAAAGGCCGGGGCGCCAGCTTTTCGTTGGAAATTCCGCTCGGCGTGCGGTTTCTGATTCGCTCGCGGCTGTTCACCGAGGAAGAATCCAAGGACATGGCGCCGGTGCGGGAAGGCGAGGAGTACCTGGAGGAACAGGTGTAGAGACGCGCATTCGCGTCGCGTCGTCCGCGCCGTTCGAAATGGTGGCCGGAGGGTGTCGCTCAACGACGAGACGCAAATATGCGTCTCTACCCCGTGCCATAACAAAAAAGCCCTGCCAGTGAATGGCAGGGCTTTTTTTGATTAAATCGCAATGAGGCTTACTTCACGTTGGTCTTGCTCACCAGCATCACCGTTTTGGGGTCTACGGTGATTTCCTGCAGGCGCTGGGCCACGGCGGGGCTCATGCTTTCCTGGTAGCGGCCGTGCAGCTGGCTGGCCAGGAACTTCTCGGAGGCCGCAAACATGGCCATGTTGTTCACGGGGCGGACAAAGCCGTGGCCTTCGTCGGGGGCCAGCAGGTACTGCACGGGGTAGTTGCGGTCGCGCAGGGCCACCACAATCTGGTCGGCTTCGGCTTTGTTCACGCGCGGGTCGTTGGCGCCCTGCACCACCAGCAGCGGGGTTTTGATGTTGTTGGCCGCGCCCAGCGGCGACATTCGGGCCAGGGCGGCCCGGCCGGCTTCGGTGCCGGGGTCGGCCATGCGGGCGTACATCTGCTTGCGGCCGGCCTCCCAATACGGCGGAATGGCATTGAGCAAGGTCATCAGGTTGGAAGGCGCCACGATGGCCACGGCCGCGTGGTACACGTCGGGCGTGAAGGCCACGCCGGCCAGCGTGGCGTAGCCGCCGTACGAGCCGCCCATGATGCCCACGCGCTTGGGGTCGGCCAGGCCCTGGGCCATCAGGTACTTCACGCCCCAGGTCAGGTCGTCCTGCATTTTGCGGCCCCATTCGCCGTTGCCGGCGTTCAGAAACTGCTTGCCGTAGCCGGTGCTGGCCCGGAAGTTGGGCGAAAGCACGGCGTAGCCGCGGTTGGCCAGGAACTGGTGCAGGGCGTTGTAGCCGTAGGTGTCGCGGGCCCAGGGGCCGCCGTGGGGCAGGATAATGACCGGCAGGTTCTTCGCCGCCACGCCCTTGGGCAAGGTCAGGTAAGCCGGAATTTCCAGGCCGTCCGACGACTTGTAGCGCACCACTTTCATGTCGGCCAGGTCGGCGGCGCGCAGCTTGGGACGGGTTTCGTACTGCTTGGTGAGCTGCTTGGTCTGGCGGTCGAACAGGTAGGCCACGCTGGGCTGGGTGGCCGAGCTGGCCGAGAGCAGCCACAGCCGCTCGTCAGTAGTGTTCGACACCGGCGTGAGGTCGAGGCCCGGGAGCTGGCGGCCGACGGCGTTGAAATCGGCCTCGAAGGCCTTGTCTTTCCACACCCTGCGCATCCGGTCGTCCTCGAAGCTCACAAAAATCGGCTCGCGGGTGCGCTCCGAAATGGCCAGGTTGCCCACGTCCACGCGCTTGAGCGGGTCGGCCTGGTAGGGCTGCTCCTGGCCGGTGGCGGGGTCGAGCAGCACAATTTCGGCCAGGTTGCGGGCCTGGCCGCGGTTCGTGACCAGATACACGTGCTGGTTGTCCTTGGCGAAACCCACCACGCCGCTCTGCTCGTCAATCGACGTTTTGTAGAACGGCGTCAGCTTGTCGCCCTCCAGGCGCAGCCACTCGGTGCTGCCGTCGGGGTTCGAGCGCGAAGCCAGGCGCAGCTGGTCGTTCCAGTCGAACACCCACGACTCGATGCGGTCGGTGTTCTGGCGCACCAGGGATTTTTCGCCGGTGGTCAGGTTCAGCTTGTAGAGGTCGTGCCAGGCCTTGTCGCGGTCGTTGAGGCCGATGTAGAGCGTGTTGGGGTCGGTGAGGGGCACGTTCTCAATCTGCACGCGCACGCCCTTCAGGCCGGTGAGGTCGCGGGCGGCGGGCACGGCCTGGCCGGCGGCCGGGGCTTCGGCCGGGTTCACGGCGTAGGTGTTGAAGTTCTCATCGCCGCCCTTGTCTTGGTTGAAGAGCAGGTACTTGCCGTCGCGGCTCCAGAAGTAGGCGCGCACGGGGCGGGCCTGCTCGTTGGTCATGGGCCGGGCCTTATCGAAAGGCTCGTTCAGGCCCTTTACCCAGAGGTTGCGGGTGCCGTTGTAGGGCTTGATGAAGGAGAGAAACTTGCCGTCGGGCGAGAGCTGGGCGCCCGACACTTCGGGGTCACCGAACAGGAATTCGCGGTCGATTATCGCCGGCTGCGAACCGGGCTGGGCGGTTTTGGGGGCTTGGGCGCGGGCCGGCTGGGCGGCGGCCAGCGGCAGCAACAGCCCCAGGCACAGGAAAATTTGTCTCATGGCAACGCAGAAAAAAAGCATGAAAGTATAGCGCTAAAATAACAAAAAAAGGCCGCACCGCGAGCGCGGCACGGCCTTCCGAGGCGGGCTGAGTCGACAACTTTGCTCCGGCTCGGTTATTCCTGAAAATGGTACAGGAACGTCACCACGCCCGCATAGGCCGGCTTTTTGGCGCCCTCAATTTCCAGCGTTACGCCCACGCGGGCCTTGGCAATGCCGCGCAGGTTGGCCACCGACAGCAGCGCCGCGCGCAGCCGCACCTGGCTGTTCACGGTCACGGCTTGGCTGAAGCGCAGGCTTTCAATTTCGTAGTTCACCTGCATTTTCAGGTTTTCAATCACCACGATTTGCTGCCACAAGTAGGGCAGCAGCGCCACCGTGAGGTAGCCGTGGGCAATGGTGGCCTGGAAGGGCGACTCCGTTCGCGCCCGTTCGGCATCGGTGTGAATCCACTGAAAATCGAGGGTGGCGGCGGCAAACCGGTTGATTTGCTCCTGGCTGATGGTGTGCAGCGCCGAAACGCCCAGCTCCTGGCCCACGCAGGCCTCCAGTTCGGCAAGGCTGCGGATGGTTAGTTCGGACATGGGCGCTGCGCTTAATGAGGAATGAGGAATGAAGAATGAGGAATGAGGAATATGAAAGGAGCAAAATTGCCCTAAATTCTTCATTCCTCATTAAGCGCAGCGTTACAGCCGGTTCAGCCGGCCGCCGTCCACGCGCACTTCGGCGCCTTGCACGAACCGGGCGTCGTCCGAGGCCAGGTAGGCAATGGCGGCGGCCACGTCTTCGGCCTGTCCCACGTCGGCTTTGTCGAGGGTTTCGACGCCGGACTTGATGTTGGGGTTTTCCCAGAGCATGGGCGTGTCGATGGCGCCGGGCAGGATGACGTTGGTGCGGATGCCCTTGGGCTTGCCTTCCAGCGACGAGGAGCGGGTGAGCGAAAGCATGGCCGCCTTGGCCGCCGCGTAGGGCGCCACCAGCGGACTGGTTTCCACGGCGTGGATGCTGGCCACGTTCACAATGGCCCCGCCGGGCTGCATGTGCAGAAAGCCCTGCTTGGTGAAGTAGAAGGCGCCGAGCAGGTCCACGTTCAGGATGCGCAGCCAGTCGGCACCGGTCAACTCTTCCAGGGCTTTGAACTGCATGAAGCCGGCGTTGTTCACCACCACGTCGAGCCGGCCGAACCGGGCCAGGGTGGCGGCTACGCAAGCTTCTACCTGCGCTTCATCGGCCACGTTGCAGAGGACGGCCAGCACGTCGGGCGCGCCGGCGGCGTGCACCTCGGGCGTGGCGGCGTCGAGGTTGGCCTGGCTGTAATCGGCAATGACGACGCGGGCGCCTTCGGCGGCGAGGCGCTTGGCCGTGGCCAGGCCAATGCCGCTGGCCCCGCCGGTGACAATGGCTACTTTATCGGTAAATCGGGCTTCCATGAGTGGGGTGGTGGCGGGTTGGTGGAGTTAATGAGTTGGTGGAGTAATAGCACGTCCTGCTCATCTGGCGTCCGCTTGCCGAAGCATCTCTACCTCGGAAGTAATCATTGCTATTACAATGGAGCGGGAGAGCTGCTTCGGCAAGCGGACGCCAGATGAGCAGGACGCTCTTTTTTACAAAAAAACGCAGCCCAGGCCGCTTCACGACTCCGTCAACGCATTCGCCTCCGTGGTCGAGGTGTCGGCGCTGGCGGTTTTGGCTTCCTGTTTTTGCTGGCGGGCCCAGGCGTCGTTGCTTTCCTGGGGCATCACCACGGGCACTTGCAGGCAAATGCTTTGGGCGGGCAGCACCTGGCTCCAGTCGGCGATGAGCTGCTTGTAGGCCGTGCCCACGGGGCGGATGTTGCGGTCCAAGTCGTAAAGGCCCACGGGGTTCATGCGGTTGTTGTTTTCGCGCAGGGCGGTGTCCCAGTCCACTTGGTCGGTGAGCGAATACCACGTGAAGCCCACCATGGGCACGCCGTCGTTGCGCACGCGCAGCACGTTGGCCCATTCTTTCCAGAGCCAGTTCACGGCCTCGGTGCCGTTGGGGCCCTGCCAGATGTTGGTTTCGGTGTGCATCACGGGTAGGCGGTAGCGGTCGTGGTACTGCGTGGTGATGACGTGGTAGCCGAAAATCTCGCCCGAGGCGCGGGTGCTGCCGTCGGCCGACACCCGGTGCTCGTTGGTGAAGTAGTAGTCGTTGCCCATGATGCAGTGCCGCTTCATCTTGGTGTCGAGGAAGAAGTGGTACTCGTCGCGGGTCATGCCGTTGTCCGTCAAGAATTCGTACATGCCCGAATTCACCCGCTTGCCGTAGTTCAAATCGAGCGACAAAAACCGCTCTGCGTTCATCACCTCGGCGGGTTGAATGGCGGCCGGGTTTTCGGCGTGGAAGTACTCCGACGACTCGCTTTGGATGAAAATGGCGTCGGGCCGCACCTCCAGAATGGCCTGCATGGCCAGCACGTTGGCCTTCACGATGTACTTGAGGGCCGTCACGAAGGCCTGGTCGCTGCTCAGCTGCTCGTTCCACCAGCCGTAGCGGGCCGAAAACTGCGCGCAGATGTACATCTCGTTCACCGGCGTGTAGAGCTGCACCCACGGAAACCGCTGGGCAAACGCCTTGCAGTACTGCGCAAACAGCGCCGGAAATTCGGGGTTCTGGAAATTGCCCAGCCAGTCGGGCACGCCGAAGTGGCACAGGTCCACGATGGGCGCGATGTCGCGGCGCAGCAAGTCCTGAAACGTGGCATCGGCAAAGGCCCAGTCGTACTTGCCCACCCCCAGCCACGTGGTGTGGATGGGCGGCCCGTAGCGCAAAAACCGGATGCCCAGCTCCTGCACCAGGTCGAAGTCTTTCTGCCAAAACTTGTAGTGGCCGCATTTTTCCAGCTCGTCCACGCGCAGCTGGCCGTTTTGGATGGTGGGGTTGCTGTTTTCGATGCCGGTGGCGAAGAGGAATTGGGGGCCCATGAAGGAAGAAAACCGAAGAGAAAGGAAATGCAAACGCGCCGGAGCCGGCCGGAGCCGCCGTGGCAAACGTACTCCAATAGCTGCGCCAGTGTTGCGTTGCACCGGCGCATTGCCGCGGTCAATAGTCGGGCCCAGAAATGAACTTAACCTGAATTCGTCGTTCTACGTTGGCGGGTAGCGGCCCCCTTCCTTTCATTCCCCATCCGCCCATGACGGCCCTCGCCCACATTCTCGAACACCAGGTCGTCGCCATCGTGCGCGGGGCCGAGCCCCGGAGCCTGCTGCGCATTGCGGAGGCCCTGCACGCCGGGGGCGTCCGGATGATGGAAGTAACGCTGAACTCGCCCGGGGCGCTGGCGTCCATCGCGGAAATTTCCAAGGCAATGGAAGGCCGCCTGCTGGTGGGCGCCGGCACCGTGCTCGACCCCGAAACGGCGCGTGCGGCGCTGCTGGCCGGCGCCCAGTACATCATTTCGCCCACGCTCAACAAGAAAACCATCCGGATGACCAAGCGGTACGGGGCCGTGAGCATTCCCGGGGCCTACACCGCCACGGAGATTCTCCAGGCCTACGAGTACGGCGGCGACATCATCAAGGTATTTCCCGCCTCGGCGGGCGGGGCGGGGTATTTCAAGGACCTTGCCGGGCCGCTGCCGTTCATCCCGCTCATGCCCACCGGCGGCGTGACGCTGGACAACATCAAAAGCTTCGCCGGGGCCGGCGCGGCGGCCTTTGGCCTGGGCAGCTCGCTGGTAGATACCGGCCAGCCCGTGACGGACGATTACCTGACGAAGCTCACGGAAAAGGCGCGGGCGTTTGTAGCGGCCGTGGCGTAGGGCACGCCGGAACGGTTACAAAAGGCCGTCATGCTGAGCTTGCCGAAGCATCTCTACCGCTTCGCCAGAGCCGTTGCAACGAAGCGGTAGAGATGCTTCGACTGCGCGGACGCCAGATGAGCATGACGGCCGCTTTTTAATCCATCAGAAAAATGAAAATCACCCGCTTCACTCTCTTCCAAGTGCCGCCGCGCTGGCTGTTTCTGAAAATTGAAACCGACACCGGCTTCGTGGGCTGGGGCGAGCCGGTGATTGAAGGCAAAGCGGCCACCGTGGCCGCCGCCGTGGCGGAGCTGATGGAGAACCTCGTCGGCAAGGACCCGCTCCACATCGAGGACCACTGGCAGGTGATGTACCGCGGCGGCTTTTACCGCGGCGGGCCGATTCTGATGTCGGCCATCGCCGGCATCGACCAGGCGCTGTGGGATATCAAGGGCAAATACCACAACGCCCCCGTACACATGCTGCTGGGCGGCCGGGCGCGCAACACCATGCGCGTGTACTCCTGGATTGGCGGCGACCGGCCCGAGCACGTGGGCGCCGCCGCGGCCGACATGGTGGCCAAGGGCTTCGACGCCATCAAAATGAACGCCACCGACGAAATGGCCTACGTCGATTCCTACGTGAAGATTGACGCCGTGCTGGCCCGCGTGGCGGCCGTGCGCGCGGCCGGCGGCCCGGGGCTGGGCATCGGCATCGATTTCCACGGCCGCGTGCACAAGCCCATGGCCAAGGTGCTGGCCAAGGAGCTGGAAGCCTACCGCCCCATGTTCATCGAGGAGCCCCTGCTGCCGCAGCACAACGAGGCCCTGCGCGACATCGCCAACCACTGCTCCATCCCCATTGCCACCGGCGAGCGCATGTTTTCGCGCTGGGATTTCAAGCAGCTGCTCATCGACGGCTACGTCGACATCATCCAGCCCGACCTCTCGCACGCCGGCGGCATCACGGAATGCAAGAAAATTATTTCAATGGCCGAAGCCTTCGACGTGGCCGCCGCGCCGCACTGCCCGCTGGGTCCCATTGCCCTGGCCGCCTGCCTGCAAGTAGACGCCACCTGCCACAACGCCTTCATCCAGGAGCAAAGCCTGGGCATTCATTACAACAAGGAGAATGACTTGCTTGATTACCTGGTCGATAAATCGGTGTTCGATTACGAAAAAGGCTACTGCAAAATCCCCGGGGGGCCGGGCCTGGGCATCGAGATAAACGAAGAATACCTGCGCAGCCGCGCCGCCATCGGCCACAACTGGCACAACCCCATCTGGCGGAATGTGGACGGGAGCGTGGCGGAGTGGTAGGGGAGAATAACAACAAAAAGAACGCCAGATGAGCATGGCGGGCGGTAGATATCCACCAACATATGAATCCCAAAAACACCTTCTTCAGCTGCGATTGGGGCACTTCCGCCTTCCGCCTGCGCCTCGTGGAGCGCGCCACGCTGAAGGTTCTGGCCGAGACGCACTCCCAGGAAGGCAACGCTGCCACGGCCGAGCGGTGGCGGCAGGCCCGGCAGCCGCCGGCGCAGCGCGTGGGGTTTTACCTGGCCATTGTTCAGGACCACCTGAGGAAGCTGGAAAAGGCCGTGAAAACATCCCTGGACGACGTACCGGTGGTGATTTCGGGCATGGCGTCGTCCACCATCGGCATGGCGGAGCTGCCGTATAAGGCGCTGCCCTTTGCCACCGATGGCTCGGATTTACGCACCAAAACCATCGCGCCCACGGCCGCATTCAAGCACGCTGCGCTGCTGATTTCGGGCGTGAAAAGCGCCGACGACGTGATGCGCGGCGAGGAAACGCAGCTGGTGGGCTGCGGCTTTGAAAACACCCCGGAGGAGCAGCTTTTCCTGCATCCTGGCACCCACGCCAAGCACGTGCGGGTGCAGCACGGCCAGGCCATTGCGCTGAAAACGTACATGACCGGCGAGTTTTTCTCCCTGCTCTCCACCAAGGGAATCCTGGCGGCCTCGGTGGAAGAAGGCGGCCAGTTAGCGGAAGGCAACAACCGGGAGTGGTTCGAAAAAGGCGTGCGGGCCAGCGGGCAAGCCAATCTGCTGCACAATGCTTTCCTGGTGCGCACCAACGGCTTGTTCAAAAAAGCCGATAAGCGGGAAAACTACTTTTACCTCAGCGGCCTGCTCATCGGCAGCGAATGCCGGGAACTGTTGCCGGCCCTGCCCGCCCGCATCACCCTGGCCGGCGAGCCCGCGCTGCTGGCCCTCTACGAAGCGGCGTTGCACGCGCTGGGCATTGCCGGTAAATGTCCCGTGCACACCAAATCCGCCGTCGAGGTCACGCTCACGGGCCAGCGGGCCGTGCTGGCGGCCGGGCCCCGGTAGCTGCTTCCCCACTGCTTCCATTCTCCCCTCGCCATGCAGGCCAAATCCATCCTTCACGCGCAAGCCGTCTTGGGCGAAGGCGCCCTCTGGAACCCGGAAACGGCGCGGCTCTACTGGGTCGATATCGAGGGCCGGGCGCTGCACATTTTCGACCCCGCCACGGGCCAGGACCAGCACTTCCCGACCGGTAAGCGCGTCGGCAGCGTGGTGCCGCTGCACGACGGCAACGTGCTGGTGGCCCTGCAAAACGGCATTCACCGCCTCGACACCACCAGCGGCCACCTCACCCGCCTGGCCGACCCCCTCACCGACGAGCACCTGCGCTTCAACGACGGCAAGTGCGACCCGGCGGGCCGGTTTTGGGTGGGCACCTTCGACTTGCAATTGCGCCCCCGCGCCGGCACCCTCTACCGCTACGACCCCGACGGGCGCACGCACGTCATGCTGCGCCACATCACCAATTCCAACGGCATCGCGTGGTCGCTCGACAAGCAGACGATGTACTACATCGACACGCCCACCCTCACGGTGCAAGCTTTCGACTACGACAACGCCAGCGGCGCCATCGCCAACCCGCGCGTCGTCGTCCGCTTCCCGGAGGGCACCGGCTGGCCCGACGGCATGACCATCGACGCCGAGGGCATGCTGTGGGTGGCGCTATGGGGCGGCGGGGCCGTGCAGCGCTACAACCCCGCCACGGGCATCCTGCTGCAGGTCGTCACCGTGCCCGCGCCGTTCACTTCTTCCTGTGCCTTCGGCGGGCCGAAGCTGGAGACGCTGTTCATTACTTCTGCCCGCGGCGGCCTCGCGCCCCAGCAGCAGCAGGCCTTTCCGCTGAGCGGCGACGTGTTTGCCGTGGAGCCGGGCGTGGCAGGCGTACGGGCGTATTTTTTTGGCGAGAAATAAGATTGATAAATTAACGCTCTCGGTTTCTCAAAGACTCTGATTGTGCCTTTAGGACGGCATCAACTTGCTCTGGTGAGTTGAATAGGGCTTTGGGCAAGTAGATGCTGATGCCGTTTTCTGGAATCAGCAATAGGGCACTAGGTGTCTGTTTGATTTCTTTTATCCCCGACCATTTAAGCTGTCCGGTTGTGAATGGGCCATCGAATTTTATAGACTCGTCGCGAAATTGGATAATGGTTTTTTGGCCGTTGACTCTACTGCCGCGTCGTTCCTTAAACCATCGGTGCTTGGAATAAAAATGTTTTCCCAACTCATAGCCGCCCAGTGCCATAAATAGCTGAGGAGTTATTCCCAAGGCTTTGCCTGAGTCGAGAAAAAGCAAACCGGCCCAAAACAAAATCATGAAAACGGCGAGGTACGGCTGCCACCGGCGAAGCCATTTCTGCGATACCCAGTCCTGATAAAAATCCGCGTAATACTTATCGGTTGGAATTAATTCTATCTGGAAATACATGACAATAAAATTTTGATATAAGGCACTCACCGACGCGTTTTGAAAGGTAGCCAAGTCAGTGCGGCTATAATTCCGCCACCTGCATTTGAATGTCCACGTTGCGGCCGTGGTCGTCGGCGCAGGAGATTTTTACGGCCCCGCCCGGCGGGCGAAAAAACACCCGCTCGGTGGCCGAGGCGGCGCGCAGAAATCGGTCGTTCACGTACCAGAACACCTGGCGCACCTCACTGCCCGCCGCGCAGCTGAGCAGCATTTGCTGCTTGTCCCTGCGGTCGAGCACGTACTCGGCGTGGTCGAGGGGGGAGGTGATGGCCAGCGCCGGCCCAGCGCCGGCGTCGGTGCCGCGCACCAGCCGGCAGGCGGGGTTGTGCTGGGGCAGGCGGGTGGCGGGCAGTCCCTGGCTTTCCCGAAACGCCAGCACCTCGGGCGGCGGGTTAAGGAACAGTTGGCGCTTGAACCCGGCCACCGGCACGCAGGCCCGGCAGTAGGCCATGGCCCCATCGGCCGATACCAAAGCTTCTTTCTGGTGCTCGCAGCGCCGGGCCGAGGACGTGCCGGGCAGGTAGTAATCGATGAGCTGGTTGGGGCAGTGCTCGCCGGGCACGAGGCCGGTTTCGGCGCATACGAGGCGGAAATCGAGCGCGGTGGGCGGCACGGCCCAGTGGTTGGGCGAGTTGTAGGCGAGGGTGTTGAACAGGTCGAAGAGCAGGGGCGAGGCCACGTCGGCCCCGGTGAGGGCCGGGCTGCCCTGCCCGCTGAAGTTGCCCACCCACACGCCGATGGTGTAGTCCTGGTTGTAGCCGATGCTCCAGGCATCGTGGCGGCCGTAGCTGGTGCCGGTTTTCCAGGCGATTTTGGGGAGGTGGCGGCTGTTTTGGTAGCCCATCGGCAAGTCGGGCCGGGCGCGCTGGGCAAGAATGTCGGTGATGAGGAAGGCGGCGGAGGAGCTTATTAATGAGGAACGAGGAATGAGGAATGAGGAATTATTGGGGGCAACGGCAAGTGCTTTCGAGTCCTTGCCCTCCCCCAATTCTTCGTGAAGCACCAGCGTCAGCGGTGCGTACCGCCCGCCATCGGCCAGCGCGGCGTACAGGCCCGTCAGCTCCTCCAGCGTGGCTCCGCAGCCGCCCAAAATGGTGCTCAGCCCCAGCCCCGGGGCAGCCTTTGCCACGCTTTTAAAACCCGCCGCCCGCAGCTTATCCGTGAACGTGGGCACGCCCACCTCGGCCAGCACGCGCACGGCCGGGATGTTGAGCGAATAAGTCAGGGCCCGCTCCACGGTTACTTCCCCGGCGCAGCTTTTGTCGAAATTTTCGGGCCGGAAGCCGCTGAAATTGGTGGGCACGTCGGGCAGCTTGAGCTTCGGCGTCACGATGCCCCTATCCACGGCCAGGGCGTAGAGAAACGGCTTGAGCGTGCTGCCCGGCGAGCGCACGGCGCACACGCCATCGACCTGCCCGCCGCTGGCGGCATCGGCAAAGTCTGCGGAGCCCACGTAGGCTTCTACGGCGCGGGTGCGGTTGTTGACGACCAGCACGGCGGCCTGCGAAATGCCTAATTCGCGCAGCCGGCGCACGTAGTTGCGGGTCAAATCTTCGGTCTTGGCCTGGGAGTTGCGCCGCAACGTGGAATGGATGATGGGCTGGTTGGGAAACTGCGTGACGAGCCGCCGCGCCAGGTGCGGGGCCAGCGCGGGCGCGGCGTGGCGCTGCACGTTCAGCGGCTCGTTCAGGGCATCTTCAATATCCTGGTTCGGAAACAAATGCTGCTGCTGAAACTGTCGCAGCCAGCGGTTTCTTTCGGCCAATATTCGGTCGTTATTCTTGCCCAACACCAACACCCGCGGCTGGTTGGGAATGATGGCCAGCGTCACGGTCTGGGCTAGCGAAAGGTAATCAGGCGGCTGCTGGAAATACAGCAGCGCCGCCGATTTCACGCCTTCGATGTTGCCGCCGTAGGGCACCAGGTTCAGGTATAATTGCAGGATTTCAGCCTTGCTGTAATGGGCCTCCAACTGCGTGGCGCGCAACATTTCCAGGAGCTTGTTGCCGAAGGTGCGCTCCTTAGGCTCCAGCAAGCGGGCCACCTGCATCGTGATGGTGCTGGCCCCGGTGGTGCGGCCGGATTTGAAAATATTCCGGCTTGCCGCCTGCATTATTGCCAGCGGATTAACCCCAAAATGATACCGGAAATACCGGTCTTCCTTGTTGATAATGGCCTGTTGCAATGCGGGCGTTATTTCTCCTGGTTCGGTTTTCATGCGCCACTTCTGGGTGGGGTTCAGGAAGGCGTGCAGCACGGAGCCATCGGCGGCCAGCACGATGGGAGAGTAGCGGGGCGTGGGTGGCAGGGGGAAAAGGCGGTCGAGGGCAAACGCGAGAATGGGAACGAGCAGTAGAGACGCATATTTGCGTCTCGTCGTTGAACGGCCCGTAACCGAATGACGCAACCACAGATTCCAAATTTGCTGTAACATTATAGGGCGCAATACCAACTGTTCATCGACGAGACGCAAATATGCGTCTCTACAAATACCGCATGGAGGCTGATAAATTTGATGACTTGTTTCGGATAGCAACTACCCGGTGGGCAGGTTATGATTATGGCCAAAGCGGGATGTATTTCGTCACGATTTGTACGCAAAATCGAACGCGGTATTTCGGGGAAATTATTCTGCCAGCTGGAGATTGGGACAGCGCTGAGTTGTGTTCTTCCCCGCAAGCGCAGATTGTGCAAACCTGCTGGCTACAGATTCCGGCACGTTTCCCCTTTGTATCGCTCGATGCTTTTGTAGTGATGCCCGACCATATTCACGGGCTGCTGTTATTTGACAAGTCGGAAGAGCAAACACCAGCATTGAACTATCAGAATTCTTTTGGGCCGCAACGCGATAATCTAGCAGCGGTTATTCGTGGGTTCAAATCGGGTGTCAGTGCTTTGGCAAAGCAAAGCGGCTTGGCGTTTGGCTGGCAGAGCCGGTACCACGACCGGGTAGTTCGGAGTGATGCTGAGTTGAAGAAAATTCAGGAATACATTGCCAATAACCCGGCCCGCTGGAAACACGAGCAATTCAGCGAAGAAAGCCTTTTTCGGTAGAGACGCATAACTGCGTCTCGTCGTTAAAACGTCAAACCACAACGATTCTCGGCCGTGTCGTCCAACGACGAGACGCAATTATGCGTCTCTACCGCACACGTACTACGCCGGCCCCGTTGTAGGAATGGTAGTCCGCATTGTACATCGCGTCGGCATTCACCGGTCCCAGTTTGAACGTGCCTTTCGACACCGCCCGACACAAATAATAAAATATTTTTGGCGTGCCCGTGGCGGTGGTAAACATGTTAATCCGGTCATCCCGCACGTCCAGGTAATCGGGCGTAGACGCATCTTTCGCCCAGCTCAATTCGCGCAACGCGCCGATGCGCGGGTTCTCGATTTCCAGGCCCGCCGGGAGCAGGTCGGTGATGGCCACGTTCTTGATTTCGCCGGCCGCGTCGCCGGCTTCCAGCGTAATCTTCACCACCACCAAATCGTTCTGGCGGAAGGTGGGGGTACCCAGCGGCACCCCGTCGCGATTCAGGAACTGGCGGCGGACTTTCAGGTAGGCGTCTTCTTCTTTCACCTGGCCGCTGGCCGAGATGCCTTCGGTTTCCCAGAAGTAGTAGAGGCTGCCCTGGCCGGCGGTGCGGATGCTGACGTTGCGGTTGGCCACGTTGCGCAGGGTGAGGTCTTTGCCATCGAAATTGCCGGCGGGTTTGCCGTCGATATACAGGCTGGCGGTGGCGGTGCTGCGAGCGTTTTGGCGGGCTATTTTGCCGAAGGCGAGCAGGGCAAACACGCTTTCCTGGGTGCTTAGCCAGCGGGCCTGCTTCAGTTGGCGGCTGAGCTGGCGGGCGATGCCGGGGATTTGCGGGTTGTTGGGGTCGGTGCTGACGAGGGCGTTGAGGATGAGGCCTTCGTCGCGGATAGGGGAGTAGAACGAGCCGTCGAGGGCGCGCCGGGCGGCGCGCTCGCTGCCGAACTGGGTGGGCAGCAACTCGCGGAAGGCGCGCTGGTTGCCGAGCAGGCTCTGGGTGCAGGCGAGCAGGAACCGGGAGTCTTCGGTGAGCAGGGCGCGGTTGGCGCGGTAGTAGTTCAGGGCCACGGGGTCCTGGCGGCCGGCCAGGGCGAGGACGTAGAGCGAGTAGGCGATTTCCTTGCTGGCTATCGTGCGCTGGCGGGCAATGTTGCTGACGTCGAAGTATTGGTAGGGCTCGGTTTCGCGCTTTTTGAGGCGAAAGGCCAGGTATTTCAGCACCTTGTCGAGCACGGATTTATTCACCGCAAAGCCGGCCTGCTGGGCTTCCTGCAGGAAATGGGCGGCGTAGGCGGTGGCCCACCAGTTGTCGTAGTCGCCGCCCGGCCAGTAGCTCAGGCTGCCGTTGTAGAGCTGCATCGCCACCATCTTGCGGATGGCTTCCT
>Ga0123338_10000539_pt1 | contig 38442 bp, 32 predicted proteins | sample grotaG_FD_89793 | JGI IMG/M metagenome (GOLD analysis project Ga0123338, IMG submission 89793) | Glacier valley bacterial and archeal communities from Borup Fiord, Nunavut, Canada, to study Microbial Dark Matter (Phase II) -... | ecosystem: Environmental > Aquatic > Freshwater > Ice > Glacier ...
CAAATCCGGGCCGGCTCAACGTCGCGTCGAGCGGCAACGGCACGTCGATCCATCTCTCGGCCGAGCTCTTCAAGACGACGACCGGCACCTACATGGTCCACATCCCCTACAAGGGCTCGGGGCCGGCGCTGCTCGACCTGATCGGCGGCGGCACGGACCTGATGTTCGACAACCTGCCCTCGGCGCTGCCGCAGATCAAGGGCGGCAAGCTGACCGCGCTGGCGGTCACGAGCGGGCAGCGCAGCGCTGCGCTGCCCGACGTGCCGACCGTCGCCGAGGCCGCCGGCCTGAAAGGCTTCGAAGCGAGCTCGTGGTTCGGCCTCCTGGCACCGGCCGGTACGCCGGCCGAGATCGTCAACCGCATCCAGCAGGAAACGGCCAAGGCGCTGGCGTCGCCGGCACTGAAGGAGCGGCTGCTGGCGCAGGGCGCGATCCCCAGCGGCATGTCGCCCGCCGACTTCGGCCGCTTCATCGCCGCCGAGGCGAAGAAGTGGGCGGCGGTGGTGAAGGCGTCGGGCGCGAAGGTCGACTGATTCGACCGGGCCCGCCAGCAGCCTGGCGGCTCAGCGCGGCGCGGTCCGGATGGCCGACACGGCAGCACTGCTGCCATAGGTCAGCCTCGCCCACAGCGCTTCCAGCGGCCCGCGCTGATGGCGCTTCAGCCACCACAGGCTCCACGGGACCTGCACGCCGAAGAAGATCGCAAGCGCCAACGCCAGGCTCCATGCCGGCCCGACCTTCATCCACAGCCCGAAGCCCCAGGCCTGGAACAAGGTGATGCAGAGAGCGGTCTGCATCAGGTAGTTCGTCAGCGGCATGCGCCCGGCAGCGGCCAGCGGCGCGAGGCGTCGCTGCCATGCCGCCCGCTGCGCGAGTCGCACGATCACGAGCACGTAGAACACCATCAAGCCCAGCCGGGACAGGCTGTAGCAGATGCTGCCCAGCACCTTGATCGGCGATGGCCCCGGCATGCGGTTGAACTCGAAGATGACCGTGAAAGCGACGCCGCAGGTCAGGCCGACGAGAAGCGCCAGCGACGTGGCTCGGCGGATCTGCGGCATCAGCTCGGCGGCCCGCTGTATCCAGCGCCGTCGCCCGGCAAGCAGGCCGATCAACATCGTCAGGCTCATCATGACCCACCAGCCGAAGGTGTTCCACAAGCTGATCGGGTTGTCGTAGAAGAAATTCATCACGTGGCTGTTCTCTACGACGGCGTCGATGAAACTGCCGTGGCCGTAGGCGGCGTTGTTGCTGTTCTCGAAGGCTTTGGCGATAGCGACGCGCTGGGCTGTGATGTCCGGCGTGATGATCAAAACGCGGAGCAGGCCCGAGACGGCCGGATACAGGAGGCAAGCGACGATCAGCGCGACGATGCCGCGGTCACTGACGCGGCGCAGCCCCAGCACCAGGACGAAGCCGAGGATGGCATAGGTGTGAAGCACGTCGCCGGGCCAAAACACCCATGCATGAAGAACGCCGATCACCGCAAGCACCGCAAGCCGCCGCAGGTAGGTTGCGGTCGCGTGGGCCGGGTCGCGCTCCAGCATGCGCGCGTACTGGATCGTGAAGCCGATGCCGAAGAGAAGGCTGAACATGCTGTTGAACTTGCCCGAGAACAGCGTCTCGCGTGCGAACTCGGCCGCTTGGTCGACCGCCCCGCTCCACAGATGGGAGCCATCGGCCTCGACGAAGAACGAGCTGTTGAAGCCGGGCATGTTCATGATGAGAATGCCCATCAGCGCGAAGCCGCGGAGGATGTCCAGCGTGGCGATGCGTTGCGATGCCGGCAGCGAACCGGAGGCGGAATCTTGCATGATGTCTTCCCTGCGGTGCGGCCGCAGGCGCGATGCTGCGCCTTCGAGGCGCTCGACGCCAGTCGCCAGTCATCAAAGGAGAGGACGCGTGCCGGCGCGACGATCGGGCGCCCGCCGAGCGCCTCAGTCGCTCTTCTCGCGCTCGACCGCCATCTCGATTTCTTCCTTCACCTTCCTCGCGCCGCGCTGTGCCAGCAAGGGGTCGAGGTCGGCCTGCGGTGCCACCTTGCGGGCGACTTCGTCGAGCGTGTCGGGGTCGGTCATGAGGGCGTGCGCGAGTGCCGAGAGGGCGCAGATGGCACGACGCTGCACGTGCATCGGCAGCTCGCCCGTACTGTTCACGATGACGTGATAGCGGACGCTGTCGACCGCGGGCGGTGCCAGCCCCCAGCTCTCGCAGAGCGCTGCGCCCAGGGTGTCGTGGCTGACGCCGAATTCGGCGTGCTCGAGCATCAGCAATTCCTCGTCGTTCTTCGCGGCTTCGAGCATCGGCCGGTAGCGCTCGGTGGCGTGGCGGAACATCACGGCCTTGCCGCACTCCTCGAAGATGCCGGCCGAATGCGCGGCCCAGGGGTCGATGCCGAGCGAGTGACCGATGCGGCCCATCAGCAGGCCGCGCACGCGGGCCCGCTGCCAGAGCGGCTCGAGCTCCGGCGATGCCGGGAAGACGGCACGAAGGCCCATCTCGAAGGTGACCGACGCGACCTCGCGGGTGCCGAGGTAAGTGATCGCCTGCTGCACGCTCTGGACACGGCCGCGCAGGCCGTACATCGCCGAGTTCACCGCCTTCAGCACTGCCGCCGCCAGTGCCATGTCGGAGCTGATGAGCAGGCTCGCCGCGCCGAGATCGACCTCGTCCTCGGCCAGCAAAAGCGACAGCCGGACGAGCACGTCGGGCTGCGACGGGATGTCGACGTCGAGCAGGCGGCGGGTGTTCTTCTCTTGCATGGCGGTGACCGGCGGCGCGAAAAGGGCGACACGCGATGGTAGCTACCGAAGGCATGGTTGAAGCGCAGAACCGCGGTCGCGGAGCGGCACAATTCGCGCGACCCAGGCATCCGTACGAGCGAGGTTTCGATGCAAGTGCGTTGAAGCGGACCCGACCGGCCTCGTCGTAACCGCGTCCCTCGATCACCCGGACCGAGCCGAAGGAGGGACCGATGCGCTCGGTCTGCACGAAGCCGAGGCGGCTGCCGTCGGGCTGGATCGCCGCGGCCGGTCAGCGCCAGACGCCGTCGAGCGGCCCATGAAAAAGGGCACCGGTTGCCCGGTGCCCTTGTGTTTTTCGCCGGCCTGTCGGCACGGCGATCGGACCTTTTATACCGGCCCGTTTTGTCTCCTCACCCACTCCAGCTCGGGCACCAACGGGGTGCCTTCACAAGAAGCGGAAATCTAGCGCTCGCCCCAGTTCGAAGCACGAGGGCTTTCCCGGTGCATGACCGACGCTTCAGGCCGCGGCGGCAGGCAGGGTCAGGACGACGCGGGTGCCGCGACCCGGCGTGCTGGTGATGGCAACGTCGCCGTCGTGCAGCTCGGCGATGCGCTTGACGATGGCCAGGCCGAGTCCGCGCCCGCCCTCGGCGGTGGCGGGGGCCACCGTCGGCCGGCTTTGATAGAAGCGGTCGAACAGAAGCGGCAGGTCGGCGGCCGGAATGCCCGGGCCGTCGTCGGCGACGCTGACCTCGACGCGGCCATCGACGTGCAGCGCCGACAGCACGACGCTGCTGCCGCGCGGGCAGAACTTCAGCGCGTTGTCGACGAGGTTGGCGACGGCCCGTTCGAACAGCTCGACGTCGAGCCGCGCCCGCGGCCCCGGCGCGCCGTGATCGGCACGCAGTTGCACGCCCTGTCGAGCGGCCCGCTCGGTGAAGCGAAGGGCGATGTCGTCGATCAGCTCGCCAGCATCGACGGCCTCGCGGCGCAGATGGAACTCAGGCTCGTCGAGCTTGGCGAGGTCGCCGAGCGACTGCACCATGCGCCCGGCATTGCGGGCGTTGCGCAGGGCGATCTCGACGAGGCGGCGATCGTCGCCACGCTCGGGTGCGTCGCCCCAGCGTCCATCGAGCGTCTCGAGGCAGGCGACGGTGGCGGTCAGCGGCGAGCGCAGGTCATGCGAGAGGTTGCTCACGCCTTCGCGGCGGAAGTGGTCGGTGCGGCGCAGCGCATCCCATTGCCGGCGGCAGACGTCGAGCAGCATCTCGAAGGCACTCGTCAGCTGGCCGAATTCGTCTTTCGTGGCCGGCGGCAACGGCTGGCCTGGCGCCACCGCCAGGCCTTCGGAGAGGCCGCGCTGCGACAGCGACGAGACTGCGCGCGTGAGCCGCTGCAGGGGCCGCGTGACGGCGCCGATGAGGAGCGCGGCGAGCAGCGTCGTCAGCGCCACGACGGCGATCACCAGGCCGAGCACCGGCCTTGCGAAGCTGCTGCGCAGCACGCTCCATCGGCCCTCGGGCAGCTGCTGCGTGTGCATCACGAGGTAGAGGTAGCCGGCCACCGGCGAGGCGCCGCGGGCGATGGCGCGGCGCACCGGCTTGGCGACGATGACGGCGCCGGCGTCCATGCGCTCCGGATCGTCGCCCATCACGTAGGAGGCGTCGCTCTGCTCGATCGATTCGCGCACCGGCGCCAACGCCACCTTCGTGCCCGGCGCGAGCGTCGCCGGGCCGGTCTTGGCGAGCACGGTGCCGTCGTCGCCGAGCAGGTAAAGCTCGGTGTCGGGCTCGAACAGAACCAGCGCCCGCAGCCAGCGCTGGAACTCGGCCGCGTCGCGCTCGTGCATGTCGAAGATGTTGTCGTAGACCATGACGACGCGGCCGAGAAAGCCCATCCCGCGCCGGTACGCGGTCTCGTTCTCGAAGCGCTGGAAGGCGTAGACGACGGTGGCGATGACGAGCATCGCGGTGAGGAGGCCCGTGGCGAAGATCGTCAGGGCGAGCTTGATGCGGACCGACATCTAGGCCGGACTGTCGCGCATCTTGTAGCCGGCACCCCTCACCGTGAGGATCATCTCCGGCCGCATCGGATCGGCCTCGAGCTTGGCGCGCAGGCGGTTGATGTGGGTCGTGACGGTGTGCTCGTAGCCGTCGTGGCTGTAGCCCCAGACCGCGTTGAGCAGCTGGCCGCGCGAGAACACGTGGCCGGGGTGCGAGGCGAAGTGGAGCAAGAGGTCGAACTCGAGCGCGGTGAAGTCGATGGCGTTGCCGGCGAATCGGACCTGGCGCTTGGCGGGCAGGATCTCGAGCTGGCCGTTGTGCAGCGACCGCGGCTCCCCGCTGGCATGGGCCTGCGCGGCGCGCAGCAGGTCGGCGCGACGCAGCAGCGCCTTCACCCGCGCCAGCAGCTCGGCGAGCGAGAACGGCTTGGTGAGGTAGTCGTCGGCACCGAGCTCGAGGCCGAGGACGCGGTCGAGCTCGGTCGACTTCGCCGTCAGCATCAGGATCGGTGTCGAGCGGCCGCGGGCGCGCAGCGCCTTGCAGACTTCGAGGCCGTCGAGGCCCGGCATCATCAGGTCGAGCACCAGCAGGTCGCTGGCGCGCTCGATCTCGCTGGCCAGCGCCGCCGGGCCGTCGGCCACTGCCGTCACCTCGTAGCCGGCACCGCGCAGGTTCATCACAAGCAGGTCGCGGATGTCGGCCTGGTCTTCGGCGACGAGGATGGCGGCGGGCGGCATTGGTCGATTGTCTCGCCGCGCCGCGCGTTCTTACAGCGATGTGATGCGGCTGTGATCTTTCGCGAGCATGGCGCGAGATGCGAAGTCGACAGTGCGGCCATCGGCTTTCGCATCCACGCCATGAACACCCTGCCCTCGACCGAACTCGTCTCGCACCGGCCCTACCTGCTTCGCTTCGCGCTTCGCAAGCTGCGCGATCCGATGCTGGCCGAAGACGCCGTTCACGACGTCTTCGAGGCCGTGTTCTCGGGCCGCGCCACGTTCGGCGGCCGCTCGGCCCTGCGCTCGTGGCTGACGGCCGTGCTCAAGCACAAGATCGTCGACTCGCTGCGAAGGCTCGACCACCACGCGTCGCTCGACGAGGGCGGTGCCGACGGCGAGGCCGGCTTCGGCCACGACGTCGCCTGCCCGCGGCCGCGCCCCGACGAGGTCGCCGAGCAGCGCCAGGCGCTTGCCCACGCCCTGGCAGGGATCGAGCGGCTGCCGGAAACGTTGCGCGAGGCCATGCGGCTGCGCGTGCTCGAGGACGGCGACACCGCCGACGTTTGCCGCGCGCTCGGCATCAGCGAAGAGAACCTGTTCGTGCGCGTGCACCGGGCCCGAAAGCAGCTGCTGTCCTGAGGAGGCGCGCGGCGCCCGCCGGGCCGCCCCGAGGGCGCCGCCGCCCCTCGGGGGGCAGCGAACGAAGTGAGCGTGGGGGTCCGCTCAGATCATCGCGGCCGGGTCGACGTCCTGGCCGGAGAAGCGCGTCACCCTGAGCGGCAGCAGATGCGCCGCGCTGCCCGGCTTCAGGCCGAGACGGTCGCGCAGCTGCGTCCATTCGCTGCGCGGCATCTCGACGTCGACATGGCTCTGGTCGTCGCTGCGGCGGAACTCGAGCCGCGTGTTCGGGCCGACGGTGAGCGCCTGCGTCAGCGTCACCGGGACCGAGCCGGCCTCGGCCGCCGCCACCACCTCGAGCTCGTGCGGCCGCACGTAGCTCAAGGCCGGCTCGTCGCCGCCACCGGGAGCGCCGCCGGCGCGGCCGTGGAACAGATTGACGTCGCCGAGGAACTGCAGCACGAAGGGCGACGCCGGATGGTCGTAGACCTGGTCGGGCGCGCCGTCCTGCTCGATCCGGCCCTGGTTCATGACGACGATCCGGTCAGCCACCTCCATCGCCTCTTCCTGGTCGTGGGTGACGAAGACGCTGGTCACGTGCATCTCGTCGTGGAGGCGACGCAGCCAGCGCCGCAGCTCCTTCCTCACCTTGGCGTCGAGAGCCCCGAACGGTTCGTCGAGCAGCAGCACCTTCGGTTCGACGGCGAGCGCCCGCGCGAGCGCGATCCGCTGGCGCTGGCCGCCGGAGAGCTGGTGCGGATAGCGGTCGGCGAGATGGTCGAGCTGGACGAGGTGGAGCAGTTCGGCGACCTGGGTCCGGATGACCGCGTCGGTCGGGCGCACGGCGCGTGGCCGCACGCGCAGGCCGAAGGCGACGTTCTCGAAGATCGTCATGTGGCCGAAGAGTGCGTAGTGCTGGAACACGAAGCCGACCCGACGCTCGCCCACGTCGGCATTCGTCGCGTCTTCGCCCTGGAAGAGGACGCTGCCGGAGTCGGGCACCTCGAGGCCGGCGATGATGCGCAGGAGCGTCGTCTTGCCCGATCCCGACGGCCCGAGCAGTGCCACCAGCTCACCACTGCCGATGTCGAGACTGAGGTTGTCGCAGACGACCGTGGTGCCGAAGCGCTTCTGCAGGTTCCTGACTTCGATGCTCATCGCTGCCCCACCCCGTCGGCTGCCGCCGGCCCGCCGACGCCGCCACGGCGCTCGACGAAGAACTTGATCGCGAGCGTCACCAGCGCCAGGCCGGCGAGCAGCGAGGCGACGGCGAAGGCGGCCGCGAACTGGTATTCGTTGTAGAGGATCTCGATGTGCAGAGGCATGGTGTTGGTCTGGCCGCGGATGTGGCCGGAGACGACGCTGACCGCGCCGAACTCGCCCATCGCCCGCGCGTTGCAGAGGATGACGCCGTAGAGCAGCGCCCACTTCACGTTCGGCAGGGTGACGCGAAAGAAGGTCTGCCAGCCGCCGGCGCCGAGCACGCGCGCCGCCTCTTCCTGCTCGATGCCCTGCGCCTGCATCAGCGGAATGAGCTCGCGGGCCACGAACGGGAAGGTGATGAAGATCGTGGCGAGCACGATCCCCGGCAGCGCGAAGATGATCTTCAGGTCATGGTCGCGCAGCCACTCGCCGAGCCAGCCCTGCAGGCCGAACACGAGCACGAAGATGAGGCCGGCGATGACCGGGCTCACCGAGAACGGCAGGTCGATCAACGTCAGCAGCAGGTTCTTGCCACGAAAGTCGAACTTCGTGATCGACCAGGCGGCGGCGACGCCGAAGACAAGGTTGAGCGGCACCGAGATCGCGGCCGCGATCAGCGTCAGCTTGATTGCCGAGAGCGCGTCGGGCTCGCTGATGGCGGCGAGGTAGACGCCGAGGCCCTTCTTCAAGGCCTCGAAGAACACGGCGGCCAGCGGCACGAACAGGAACAGCGCCAGGAAGGCGAGCGCGACGCCGATGAGCAGCCGCCGTACCCAGGCCGGCTCGGTCGTGGCGACGCCGTGCGTCGTCATCGACCCTGCCTCGACCGCGTCCACGCCTGCAGTCCGTTGATGGCCAGCAGCATCGCGAACGACGCCACCAGCATCACGACCGCGATCGCGGTGGCGCCGGCGTAGTCGTACTGCTCGAGCTTGGTGATGATGATGAGCGGCGTGATCTCCGAGATCAGCGGCAGGTTGCCGGCGATGAAGATCACCGAGCCGTACTCGCCGAGCGCGCGTGCGAAGGCGAGCGCGAAGCCGGTCACGAGCGCCGGCGTCACCACCGGAAAGATCACGCGGGTGAAGGTCTGCCAGCGGCTGGCGCCAAGGGTGGCCGCGGCCTCTTCGGTTTCCTTGTGGAGGTCTTGGAGCACCGGCTGCAGCGTGCGCACCACGAACGGCAGGCCGATGAAGGTGAGCGCCATGAATACGCCGAGCGGGGTGAAGCTCACCTTGAACGGCAGCCACTGGCCGATCCAGCCGTTGTCGGCGTAGAGCGCCGTCAGGGCGATGCCGGCCACGGCCGTGGGCAAGGCGAACGGCAGGTCGACGAGCGCGTCGACGAAGCGACGGCCCGGGAACTCGTAGCGCACCAGCACCCAGCACACGATCAGGCCGAAGACGGCATTGACCGCCGCGGCCGCGAACGAGGCGCCGAATGTGAGCCGGTAGGAAGCGAGCACGCGCGGCGCGGTCACGGCGCTCCAGAACGCCGGCCAGGTCATGGTGAAGGTCTTCAGGAACGCCGCCGACAGCGGCACGAGGACGATCAGGGCGACGTAGAAAAGCGTGAAGCCGAGCGCCAGGTCGAAGCCCGGCAACACGCTGTGGCGCTTCAGCAGCGCGCGCGACAGGAACACGGAAGGGCGGGAGGGCCGGCCGGACCGTCGGCCTACTTCTTCGCCGCGGCGAGGATCTGGTCGTAGATGGCGCCGTCGTCGAAGTGATCTTTCTGCGCCTTGGTCCAGCCGCCGAACGACTCGTCGATGGTGAAGGTGGTCACCTTCGGAAAATCCTTGCCGTATTTCGCGAGCAGCCCCGGGGAACGCGGCCGCAGCTGGTGCTTCGCGGCGATCTCCTGAGCTTCGTCGCTCCACAGGAACCTGAGGTAGGCCTCGGCCTGCTTCCTCGTGCCCTTCTTGTCGACGACCTTGTCGATCACCGAGACCGGGTTCTCGGCCAGGATGGTCGACTTCGGATAGACGACCTCGAAGTTGTCGCCGAACTCGGTCTTGATGAGGTTGACTTCGCTCTCGAAGGTGCAGAGCGCGTCGCCGATGTTGCGCTGCGCGAAGGTGGTGGTCGCGGCGCGGCCGCCGCCGTCGAACACCGGCACGTTGGCGAAGATCTTCTGCACCATCTCGCGCGCCTGCGCTGGCGTGCCGCCGGCCTTGATCACCGAGCCCCAGGCGGCGACGTAGGTGTAGCGGCCGTTGCCCGTGACCTTCGGATTCGGGATGACGACGCTGGTGCCAGGCCTGGCGAGATCGGGCCAGTCGTGGATGCCCTTCGGATTGCCTTTCTTGACCAGGATCACCGTGACCGAGGTCGTCGGCGCGGCGTTGTTCGGCAAGCGCTTGGCCCAGTCGTCGGGGATCAGCTTGCCGCGCGACGCGAGCACGTCGATGTCGCTCGACTGGTTCATCGTGACGACGTCGGCCTCGAGGCCGTCGAGTACCGAGCGGGCCTGCTTGCTGGAGCCGCCGTGCGACTGGTTGATCGTCACGTCTTCGCCGGTCTGCGCCTTCCAGCTCTTCTGGAACGCCGGGTTGATCTCCTTGAAGAACTCGCGGGCGACGTCGTAGCTGACGTTGAGCAGCGTCACGCCGGCAGCGTGCGCCTGCGGCAGCGCCAGCAGGCCGAGCGAGAGCGCAGCGGCGGCGACCAGAGTGCGCCGGCGCGGAGCACGAATGGCGGTGACGGCAGGGAACATGGTGCGGCGCGGCTCGAAGAATGCGAAGCCAGGGATCTTAGGGTCGGCCGAAGCCGGGCAACGACCGATTGATGCAATGCTTATTCCAAAGCGCGGATGCGGGCCGGCAGGTCGGCGGGTGTTCCGTTCGGGGCCGCGATCGCCACGGCATCGGCCTCGAGCGCGCTTCGCACCAGTCGCACGGCGGTGCCGAGTTGCGGCGCCACGGGGCCGACGAAGTGAAGCGCGTCGCCGACGGCGATCATCAGGGTCGGGAAGTTCTCGACGTCGAGGTCGCCGAGCCCATCGGCTTCGTCCTCGACGTCGACCCAGGCAAAGTCGACCTGGCCTTCGAACTGCGCCGCGAGCTGGTCGAACAACGGCCGATAGTCGCGGCAGCTGCCGCACCAGGCCGCGCAAAGGCAGGCGACGAGAACGCGCTCTGCCGCCACGGCCGCCGCTCAGGCCGCGACGTGCAGCATGTCGTGGATCTCGTGCTCGTGCGTGGTGGCGCCGTCGAGGTTTACGGTCTGCCAGCCGTTGTCGTAGGTGATGATGCGAAAGCGCCGCATCGGCATCATGCCGTGCGAGGTCGGGAAGAGGGCATAGACATCCTCGCCGCGATGCACGGCGTTGACGACCTCCGACACATCGGCGACCTGCGGCTCGGTGTGCCACTCGTTGGTCTCGGTGTTCACCGGTCCCCACTCGACGCCGGTGACGCGACCGTCGGCATCGAGGCGGACCTTGGCGACTGCGTGGACTTTCATGGGCTTCTCCTCGGGCGAGCGGATCGGTGGCCGAGCAGTATGCCGCGACCTCGCGCTGCCGGGCGAGTCAGTCGCCGGCGAGCATCCACTCGGCCGCGCGCTCGGCGATCATCAGCGTCGGCGCGTTGGTGTTGCCGCTGGTGATCGCCGGCATCACGCTGGCATCGACGACGCGAAGGCCCTGGATGCCGTGCACGCGCAGGCGCGCATCGACGACCGCCATCGGGTCGGCCGCTGGCCCCATCTTCGCGGTGCCGACCGGATGGAAGATCGTGGTGCCGATGTCGCCGGCGAGCTTGGCGAGATCGGCGTCGCTCTCGAACTCGACGCCGGGCTTGATCTCGCGCGGCCTGAAGGCTGCCAGCGCCGGCTGGGCGACGATGCGGCGGGTCACGCGCAGGCTGGCCGCGGCGACCTCGCGGTCGACGTCGGTCGAGAGATAGTCCGGTGCGATCCGCGGCGCCTTGGTGGCATCGGCCGAGGCGATGCGGACGTAGCCGCGGCTGGTCGGGTTCAGGTTGCACACGCTCGCCGTGAACGCGTCGGTGCGGTGCAGTGGCTCGCCGAAAGCGTCGAGCGACAGCGGCTGCACGTGGTACTCGAGGTCGGCGTGGTCGCGGTCCGGGCGGCTCTTCGTGAAGGCACCGAGCTGCGACGGCGCCATGCTCATCGGCCCGGCCCGCTTCCAGGCGTAGTGCAGCCCGATCATGGCCTTGCCCCACAGAGTCGACGCCATCGTGTTGAGCGTCTTCGCGCCGCTGACGCCGAACACGGCGCGGATCTGCAGGTGGTCCTGCAGGTTCTCGCCGACGCCGGGCAGGGCATGGCGAACGTCGATGCCGTGGCCGCGCAGCAGCTCGGGTGCGCCGATGCCCGAGAGCTGCAGGATCTGCGGCGTGCCGATCGAGCCGGTGGCGAGCACGACTTCGCCGCCCGGCGCGAGGCTGGCGACGACGCGCTCGCCGCCGCCGGCCGGCACGATCTCGACGCCCGAAGCGCGCCGGCCGTCGAGGACGACGCGGGCGATGTGGGCGCCGGTCCAGACCTGCAGGTTGCGGCGGCCGACCACCGGCCTGAGAAAGGCCTTGCTCGCGTTCCAGCGCACGCCGGCGCGCTGGTTCACGTCGAAGTAGCCGACACCTTCGTTGTCGCCGCGGTTGAAGTCCTCGGTATGCGGGATGCCGGCCTGCACCGCGGCGTCGCGAAAGGCGTCGAGGATCGGCCAGTGCAGGCGCTGCTTCTCGACACGCCATTCGCCGCCGGCGCGCCGGCCGGTGGCGTCGAAGCCGGGCGCGGCGTGGAAGGCGTCGGCGCCTTTGTAGAAGTCCTCGTGCTTCAGGAAGGAGGGCAGGCACTCGGCCCAGCTCCAGCCGGCATTGGCGCCGTGGCCGTCGCCCCGGCCCCAACCGTCGTAGTCGCGGGCCTGACCGCGCATGTAGATCATGCCGTTGATGCTGCTCGAGCCGCCGAGCACCTTGCCGCGCGGGTAGCGCAGGCTGCGGCCGTTGAGGCCAGCGGCGGGCTCGGTGGCGTAGAGCCAGTCGGTGCGCGGGTTGCCGATGCAATAGAGGTAGCCGACCGGGATGTGGACCCAGATGTAGTCGTCGTGGCCACCGGCCTCGATGAGCAGCACGCGCTTCTTCGGGTCGGCACTCAGCCGGTTGGCGAGCAGGCAGCCGGCGGTGCCGGCACCGCAGACAATGAAGTCGTAGAACGGCTCGGCCACCGCGTTGGTCTTCGCCGCCATCAGCGCGAGACGCCGGCGAGCACCGGGAACAGCTTGACGAGACCATCCGACATCACCTCGACGGCAAGCGCGGCGAGGATGAGGCCCATCAGCCGCGTCATGACGTTGATGCCGGTCTTGCCCAGCACCCTGGCGATGCGGCCGGCGAGGCTGAACGCCAGCCATACCGACAGGCCGATGACGACGCCGTAGCCCACGAGCACCGCGATCTGCCACCAGTGCCGCGTCTGCTCGGCGTAGATCACCATCGTCGAGATCGTGGCCGGGCCGGTCAGCAGCGGGATCGTCAGCGGCACGATCGCGATCGAGTCGCCAGCGTCGGCCTTGTCGCTGCCTTCGACGAGATCGACCGGGCGGCTCTCGGCCGGTTGCGCGTTCAGCATCTGCAGCGCCGACACCAGCAGCAGCATGCCGCCGCCGACCTGGAACGAGGCCAGCGAGATGCCGAAAAACTCGATGATGCGAAGCCCGGCGACGGCGCTGACGGCGATGACCACGAATGCCGAGAACGCGGCGACGCGGATCGTGCGCTGCCGCTGCTCGCGCGAGAAGCCGCTGGTGAAGTGGATGTAGAACGGCAGCACGCCGATCGGATTGACGATCGCGAGCAGGGCGATGAGCGGCTTCAGGATGTCCATGGCGCGGGCTGGCCGGCATTGTCGTCGGCGCGCTCGGCGGTCTCGGCGAGCTGGCGCAGGTAGGCCAGGCCAGGGACGGCGCGAGCGCCGTACCAGCTCAGCAGCTCGCCGTCGACGTGCTGCAAACGCGCCTGCGGGCAAAGTCGCTTGGCCGCGTCGACATGCTCGGCTGCGAAGGCGAACGGCTCGGAGCTGAGGAGGATACGGTCGACGTCGCCGAGCCACGGTTCGGTGCCGTCGACCAACGGATAGCGCGCCGCGCCCGCCGTGCCGCCGTCCTGCGCCGGCAAAGTCTGCCAGCCGATCCGCGCCAGCATCCGCGACAGGTAGGTATCTCGCGCCACCGTCATCCAGGGCGCGTGCCAGATCAGGTAGAGCACGCGCTCGACAGGCCGGCCTTCGGCCGTGGTGGCGGCGAGCTCTCGGGCCAAGTCCCGCTTCAGCGCCGCGGCACGCCCGGCCAGGCCCGGCTGGCCGGCGAAGGCGGCGGCGATCTGGTCGACGAGTGCCAGGTTGTCGTCCGCCGACAAAGGATGCGTGACGACGATCTCCGGCGCGTCGGGGCCCCAGCCGCGGATCGCATCGACGGTTTCACGCCGGTTCTCGTCGACATTGACGAGCACGTGCGTGGGCGCCAGCCGGCGCAGCTTGGCGAGGTTGACGTCCTTGGTGCCGCCCACCTTCGGCACGGCGGCGAGCGCGTCGCCGGGATGGATGCAGTAGCCCGTGCGGGCGACGAGGCAGGAGCCGAGATCAAGCGCCGCCACCAGCTCGGTGAGGCTCGGCACGAGGCTGGCGATGCGCGGCGCAGGCGCGGCAGCCGCCGTCATGGGCACGTGCACGGCCGATCGGCGACTGCCCGAAAACAACAAATACGGACGCTCCGAGGCCTATTTTTTCGACAATTCACTTATATTCGCCAGTCTGTGTATGGAAGCAGCGCCTTCTTGAAATAGTTCACGACGGGTAGAAGCTCCACATTTCGATAGAGAACAGGAAGGCAGCTTTTCCATGGGCAATAAACTGTACGTCGGCAACCTCTCGTACAACATCCGCGACGAGGACCTCCAGCAGGCGTTCGCGCAATACGGAACGGTGTCGTCGGCGAAGGTCATGATGGACCGCGACACCGGCCGCTCGAAGGGCTTCGGCTTCGTCGAGATGGGCTCCGACCCCGAGGCGCAAGCCGCGATCAACGGCATGAACGGCCAGGCCCTCGACGGCCGCGCCATCGTCGTCAACGAAGCCCGACCGCGCGAAGAGCGTCCGGGCGGCTTCGGCGGCGGCGGCGGCGGTAGCCGTGGCGGCTTCGGTGGCGGTGGCAGCACCGGCGGTGGCGGCGGCTATGGTGGCGGCGGTGGCGGCGGCACCCGTTCCGGCGGTGGCGGCGGTTACGGCGGTGGCGGCAGCAGCGGTGGTGGCGGCGGCTACGGCGGTGGCGGCGGTGGCCGCTCCGGCGGTGGCGGCGGCTACGGCGGTGGCGGCGGTGGCCGCTCCGGCGGTGGCGGCGGCGGTAGCCGCGGCGGCTACTGAGCCGAGGCGATCACGCTCCCCCGCAACCGGGGTGCATGAGACAAGAGGCGGTGCAGCGAAGGCTCACCGCCTTTTTTCGTTGGCGTGCGCCGAACAGAGGGCTCTATTCGCCCTGACGACGCTTGCGCGGCCGACCCGCGACGAGGCGGTCGAACAAGCCGTTCGGCATCAGGTGCATCAGCCGCGCGATCCATCCCATCTGCCATGGAATTACGCGCAGGCTGGCGCCGGCCGCGATCGCCGCGAAGGCACGATCGGCGAAGTCGACGGCGCTCATCAGGAACGGCATCGAGTAGCGGTTGCCTTTCGTCAGCGGCGTGTCGATGTAGCCCGGCATCAGGGTCACGACGGCAACACCCGAGCCGCGCAGCTCGCCGCGCAAGGTCTCGCAGTAGCTGATGACGGCCGCCTTGCTCGCGCAATACGCGCCGTGCCCGGGCAGGCCGCGAACGCCGGCGACGCTGGCGATGCCGACCAGCGTGCCCGAGCCGCGCGCCTGCATCGCCGCCAGGAACGGCTGGAACGTCGCCGCCATGCCGATGTTGTTGGTCTCGTAAGTGGCACGCATGACCTCGAGGTCGGCGAGCACCGCGGTGTCGATGCCGACGCTGATGCCGGCGTTGGCGATCACGACGTCCGGTAGCCCTTGCGAAGCGATGCAGTCGCGGCCGACGCCGGTGATGGCGGCGATGTCGCGCACGTCAGCGGCGTAGACGGCGAAGCGCGTGGCCGCGAAGCCCTGCGACTCCGCCCAGCGGCGCACCTCGTCGGCACGGCGCGCGACCAGCGCCAGCCGGTAGCCGGCGGCATGGAAGCGCGCCGCCAGCGCCTGGCCGATGCCGCTCGAAGCGCCGGTGATGAAGACGAGGCCGCCTTCATGGCCGACAACCGGCGCGGCGGCCGTCATTTCGGAACCGCTCGCTTCGGCGGATCGAAGGTCGCTGTCGAGCGCCCCTTCAGATCGACGACGCGCGCCAAGTTGTCGTAGTCCATGCCCTGGGCGCGAACGACGCTGGCGCCTTGCGTGACGACGACCGGGAGATGCGAGCGGACCTGTTCGAGGTTGCGAAAGCCGTGCAGGAACTCGCCGCGAAAGTCGATCGCCTGCTGCTTGCCCACGGCCGGGCGCACGATGTGGGCATCGCCGAGCAGCTGCAGCTCGCTGCCGTCGCCGTTGGCGAGCGCGCGCCGCGCCGTCGCCAGCGTCACGGCGCCGTTGGCGGCGACGGCGCGGATGCGCGCGGCGTCGACCTCGAGGGTGTCGTCGTCGGGGTAGTGGCGCAGCTGATCACCCTCGATCTGGGTGCGCAGGCTGCCGTCGGCGCCGAAGCGCTGGACGACGAAGTTCTTCATCAGGTAGTCGGGCTCGTGGCGGGGGGCTGCAGCGGCGGGCCGCACGTCGACCGACGGTGCGTTGCGCACCAGCCACCACGTGCCCGCCGCCAGGACGGCCATCATGACCAGCGGCAGGTAGGCCGAGACGACGTCGAGCAGTCGCCACGGCCAGGGCGCCGCGGCGACCGGCTCAGGGCCGGCGAAGCTGAGGTCGACCTCGTCGTCGTCCTCGAGGCCCGGGGCGCCGGCATCGGTCTGCGAATCAGCGCGCTGCATCGAGCGACCGCAGCGGCCCGCGCAGGAGCGTCGCGTAGCGGCCCGACGCCATCAGCAGCAGGTCGCAAAACTCCCGCGCCGCACCGAAGCCAGCGGCCGCGGTGGTGACGTGATGCACCACCGCCCGCGCCTCGGCATGAGCGCCCGGAGGAGCGCATGCGAAGGCAGCGCGCTGCAGCAGCGGCAGGTCCGGCCAGTCGTCGCCCATCGCGGCGACGCGGTCCCAGGCCAGGCCGAGACCGGCGAGCATCGTGGTCGCGACCGCGAGCTTGTCGGTGGCGCCGTAAGCGGCATGCGCGAGGCCGAGGTCGGCGACGCGGCGGCGCACCGCCGGCGAGTCGCGGCCGGTGATGACGATGGGCATGATGCCCGCTTCGGCGAGCAGTTTCAGGCCGTGGCCGTCGAGCGTCGAGAACGCCTTGAAGACCTCGCCGTGCTCGCCGATGTAGATGCGGCCGTCGGTCAGCACGCCGTCGACGTCGAAGATCGCGGCGCCGATGCCGTCGCCAACTCCGCGTGCTGTCAGAAGCAGCTCGGGTGGAAAGTCGAGCGACGGCGATGGATCGACTCGCGCCACTAGATCACCTTCGCCCGCATCAGGTCGTTCGAGTTGATGGCGCCAGCCAGCCGACCCTCGGCGTCGACGACGAGCAGCCCGGTGACGCGGTGCTGCTCCATCATGCCGGCGGCGTCGACGGCGAGCGCGTCGGTGCGGATCAGCTTCGGGCTCGGGTGCATCACCTCGCGCGCGAGCCGGGCACGCAGGTCGGCGCCGGTCTCGATGAGGCGGCGCAGGTCGCCGTCGGTGAAGATGCCGGCGACGCTGCCGTCGGCGCTGGTCACGGCGGTAAAGCCGAGGCCCTTCTTCGTCATCTCGTGCAGCATCGCGGCCATCGCCGTCTCGGTGCCGACGCGCGGCACCGCATCGCCGCTCCGCATCAGGTCGGCGACGTGCATGAGCAGCTTGCGGCCGAGGCTGCCGCCGGGATGCGAGCGCGCGAAGTCTTCCTCGCGAAAGCCGCGGGCGTCGAGCAGGGCAACGGCGAGCGCGTCGCCGAGCGCCATCTGCGCGGTGGTGCTCGCGGTCGGCGCCAGGTTGAGCGGGCAAGCCTCCTGGTCGACGGCGCTCGAGATCACGATGTCGGCGAGCCGCGCCAGGCTGCTGTCGGCCCCGCCGGTCATCGCGACCAGCGTTGCACCAAGGCGGCGGATCGCCGGCACGATGGCACCGAGCTCGTCGCTCTCGCCGGAGTTCGAAATCGCGAGGACGACGTCGCCCGTCGTCACCATGCCGAGATCGCCATGGCTGGCTTCGCCGGGGTGGACGAAGAAAGCCGGCGTGCCGGTCGAAGCGAGCGTCGCCGCGACCTTGCGGCCGACGTGCCCGCTCTTGCCCATGCCCATCACGACGACGCGACCGCGGCACGCGAGCATGGCTCGCACGGCAGCGACGAAGCCGTCGCCCTGGCGTGCCTTCAATGCATCGAGGGCGCGCGCTTCGATGTCGAGCGTGGCTCGCGCCAGCTCGAGGGCGCGCGCCGGATCGAAGGCGGGAGCGGCGGACAACGGCTTGGAAAGTGCGTCCATTAGGATCGATCGATTCTAGGGTTCCCTCCTTTCGCGCCGCCCGATTCCGCCCCGCCATGGCCACGACGCTCGAACTGACGCTGCTCTATCTCGTCGCCGCCGTCGCCGGCGTCGTGGTGTGCCGCCTGGCGCGGCTGCCGCCGATGCTGGGCTACCTCGCCGTCGGCGTCGTCATCGGCCCCAACGCGATGGGGCTGGCCCACGACTCCGCCGGGGTCACCTACCTGGCGGAGTTCGGGATCGTCTTCCTGATGTTCGTGATCGGCCTCGAGTTCAACCTGCCGAGGCTGCAGAGCATGAGGAAGCTCGTCTTCGGCCTCGGCCTCAGCCAGGTCGTGCTGACCGTGCTTGCCGCAGTTCTCGGCAACGCCGCGCTCGCCTGGGCGCTGGCGCTCGCGGGCCAGGCCTGGGGGCTCGGCTGGCAGAGCGCGGTGGCGCTCGGCTCGGCACTGGCGATGAGCTCGACGGCGATCGTCACCAAGCTCATGGCCGACCGCCTCGAGCTCGAGAGCGAGCACGGCCGGCGGGTGATGGCGGTGCTGCTGTTCCAGGACCTGGCCGTGGTGCCGCTGCTGGTCCTCATTCCCGCCCTCGGCTCGACGCCCGAGGTGCTGCTCGAGGCGCTCGCCATCGCCGCCCTGAAGGCGACCGCGCTCCTGACTGTGCTCTTCGTCGGTGGCCGCGCCGCCATGCGCTGGTGGCTCACGCTGGTGGTGCGCAGGAAGAGCGACGAGCTCTTCATCCTCAATCTGCTTCTCGTCACCCTCGGCCTGGCCTGGCTCACCGAGCACGCCGGCCTGTCGCTGGCGCTCGGCGCCTTCGTGGCCGGCATGTTGATCGCGGAGACCGAGTTCAAGCACCAGGTCGAGACCGACATCCGGCCGTTCCACGACGTGCTGCTCGGCCTCTTCTTCATCACCGTCGGCATGCGGCTCGACGCTGCCGCCGTGTTTGCGAACTCCGCCCTGGTGGCCGCGCTCACGATCCTGCCGGTGCTCTTCAAGTTCGCGCTCGTCACGGCGTTGGCCCGCTTCTACGGCGCCGCGCCGGGCACCGCGATCCGCACCGGCCTCTACCTCGCGCAGGCCGGCGAGTTCGGCTTCGTGCTGCTCGGCCTGGCCACGGAGCGGCACCTCATACCTGAGACGCTGCGAAGCCCGGTGCTCGCCAGCATGGTCCTGTCGATGCTGGCCACGCCCTTCATCTTCATGTACGCCAACCGAATCGTCATGCGCCTGTCGGCCAACGACTGGCTGCTGCAATCGGTGGCGATGACGACGATCGCCAAGCGCGCCATCAACGCCGAGGCGCACGTCATCATCTGCGGCTTCGGTCGCAGCGGCCAGAACCTGGCCCGCCTGCTCGAGGCCGAAAAGATTGCCTACATCGCTCTCGACCTCGACCCGGACCGCGTGCGCCAGGCCGCGGCCGCCGGCCAGAGCGTCGTCTTCGGCGACGCCGCCCGCCTGAAGAGCCTGATGGCGGCCGGCCTGGCGCGGGCCAGCGCCGTCGTCGTGAGCTACCACGACACACCGTCGGCGCTGAAGATCCTGAACCTCGTGAAGACACACACGCCGAGCGTGCCGGTGGTCGTGCGCACGATCGACGACGCCGACATGGAAAAGCTGCGCAGTGCCGGTGCCACCGAGGTCGTGCCAGAAGCGATCGAGGGCTCGCTGATGCTGGCCAGCCATGCGCTGGCGCTGGTCGGCGTGCCGATGCGGCGGGTGCTGCGCGTCGTGCAGCAGCAGCGCGACGCGCGCTACGGGCTCCTGCGCGGCTACTTCCACGGCGCCGACGACGATACCGTGCTCGAACAGGATCACGCCCGTCTGCTCAGCGTCACCCTGCCGGCGTCGAGCCCGGGTGCCGGCGTCGCGCTGGCGCGAATGGCGTTGCCAGCGCTCGGCGTCACGGTGGTGTCGCTGCGACGCGCCAGCGGCGCCGTGCTTCAACCCGACGACGCGCTCGTGCTGGGCGCCGGCGACACGCTCGTGCTCTCGGGCCGGCCCGAGCCGCTTGCGCTCGCCGAGAGCCGGTTGTTAACGCCCAGAAGCCAGCCCCTGTCATCCTGAGCGCAGCGAAGGATCTCGTCTTTCGCGGTCGCCGGGATCCTTCGCTTCGCTCAGGAGGACAGGCGCGACACCGTCAGGTCAGCGGTGCCTGCTTCGAGAGCGTGGCACGCATGCGCGTTGCCATCACGGCGCCGGCGGCGCGCAGCAACTCGAGCGCCAGCGACGGCGAGCGCTGCGCGAGCTCTTCCATGCGCGGGCCGCGCAGGGCCCAGACGACGCAGGGCGTCATTGCCTCGACGTTGGCCATCCGCGGCGTGTCGCCGAACAGGCCGGGCTCGCCGACGACCGCGCCAGCGCGCAGGATCGCGACCTTGTTGCTGCCGGGCGGGCCGCCGGTCATGAAGATCTGCATGCTGCCCTGGCCGAGGAAGTACATCGAACGGTCGGCGTCGCCCTGCTTGATGAGCAGGTCGCCGGCGCGGATGTCGTAGCGGGCCAGGTAGGGCGCGATGGTGCGCCAGTTGTCGAGGCTCAGGCGGGCACGGAACGCGTCGTCGGCGTTGAGCGTGGTGATCGCCTTGACCAGATCGTCGATTTCCATCCTGCCCCCGCTGGGTCGCCGCCGCACGAAACCGCAGGGCAACTCGAACTCGTCCTCGATTATCCGGCGCTACCTGCACCGCGGAGCCGCCGCAGGCGTGGCGAATGTCTCCTTTCATCCTTCGGCCGGTGTAATCTCGCGGCCCGAAGGCTGGCCCGGGCGGGGCGTCGAGGCGGGTCCATGGCAGGTCTCTTTCGCGACGAAGTGCTCGAGGCGCAGCGCAGCCAGTCGCTCGGCACGATCCGCATCGGTCGCAACCCGAGCTTCGCGCTGGTGATGGCGGTGGCGGTCGTGCTCGCCGCCGCGCTCGTGTCGTATGCCCTCTGGGGCGAGATCACGCGAAAAGCCCGGCTCACGGGCGTGCTGATGCCGGTCGAAGGCACGCTCGACCTCTCGGCGTCACAGGCCGGCACCGTCGTCGACGTGCGCATCAAGGAGGGCGACGCCGTCGCCGCTGGCCAGACCGTGATGGTGGTCGGCACCGATCGCGCCACGTCGCAGGGCGAGGCCGCGGCCTTGATCGCCCGGAGCATGGAACAGCGGCGCACGACGCTGCAGACCGAGCGCGCGCTCGCCGAAGTGCAGTCGCGGCAGCGCCAGCAGGCCACGGCCGATCGCCTCCGCAGCCTCGAATCGGAAGGCCGCCAGGCCGAGGGCGAGCTCGACGGCATCCACCGCCGGCTCGAGCTGTCGAAGAAGACCGTCGAGCGCTACAACGAGCTCGCGAAGAGCGGCTATGTCGCCGAGATCCAGGCCCAGCAGAAGCAGGACGAGCTGCTCGAGCTGACGACGCGCGAGAACGGCGCCCTGCGCAGCCTGACCGCCGTGCGCCGCGATGCCCAGGCCCTGCGCGCCGAGCAGCAGGCCAACACCAGCGCCTTGCAGACGCAGTTCGCGCAGCTCGATCGCAGCCTCGCCAGCCTGAGCCAGGAAGGCACCGAGAACAACTCGCGACGCGAGGTCGTGGTGACGGCGCCGCAGGCCGGCATCGTCACCGCGCTCACCATCCATCGCGGCCAGACGGTGCAGCCGGGGCAGACGCTGGCGTCGCTGATCCCGAACGCGAAAGACGGCTCGCCGAGCCCGCTCGAAGCGCAGCTGTTCGCGCCCAGCCGCACGGCCGGCTTCGTGCGCAGCGGCCAGGTCGTCTGGGTGCGCTACGCCGCCTACCCGTACCAGAAGTTCGGCATGGCGCAAGGCCGCATCGCCTCGGTGAGCCGCACGCCGATCAGCAGCCAGGACCTGCCGGCCGGCCAGGGCCAGGCGCTGATGGCCGCGGCGCAGAGCAACGAGCCGATGTATCGCGTCACCGTCGCCCTCGATGCGCAGGCGATCCGCACCTACGGCGAGGTGCAGCCGCTGAAGGCCGGCATGACGCTCGAGGCCGACGTGATCCAGGAGCGCCGCCGCGTCTGGGAATGGATGCTCGAGCCGGTGCTGGCGGCCTCGGGCCTGGCGCAGTCGGTGGCGGGCACGGCGCAATGACGATGCGGCCGGTCCTCCAGTCCGAGGCCACCGAGTGCGCGCTCGCCTGCCTGGCGATGATCGCGGCAGCGCACGGCCAGCGCATCGACCTCGCCGACCTGCGGCGGCGCTTCCCCAGCTCGCTCAAAGGCGCGACGCTGCAGCAGGTCGTGGCGCAGGCGGCGGTGCTCGGCTTCAACTCGCGGCCGCTGCGCCTCGAGCTCAGCCATCTCGAGCAGCTGGCGACGCCGTGCATCCTGCACTGGGACCTCAATCACTTCGTCGTGCTGAAGAGCGTGAGCCAGCGGCGCGTCGTCGTCTACGACCCGGCCGTCGGCGAGCGACGGCTCACGCTCGCCGAGGTCTCGCGCCACTTCACCGGCGTCGCCCTCGAGCTGGTGCCGAACGCCGACTTCCAGCCGCGCCAGGCCAGCCCGCGTCTGCAGCTCGGCCAGCTCACGGGCAAGGTGCGCGGCCTCAGGCGCTCGCTGGCGCAGATCTTCGTCGTCGCCGCCGTGCTCGAGCTGTTCGCGCTCGCTGCGCCGCTCTTCAACCAGGTCGTGATCGACGAGGTGCTGACCTCGGGCGACCGCGACCTCCTCACCGTGCTCGTGCTCGGCTTCGCGCTGCTGCTCCTCTCGCAGACTGTCATCGGCCTGGCCCGCAGCTGGATGGTGATGGTGCTCGGCATGACGCTCAAGCTGCAGTGGGCCGGCAACATGTTCGCGCACCTGGTTCGACTGCCGGTCGACTTCTTCGAGCGCCGCCACCTGGGCGACGTGGTGTCGCGCTTCGGCTCCGTCGATGCGATCCAGAAGACGCTGACGACGGCCGTGATCGAAGCGGTGATCGACGGCATCATGGCCGTCGCCGCCCTGGTCATGATGCTGATCTACGCGCCGCGGCTCGCGCTGGTGACGCTGGTCGCCGTGGCGGTGTACGCACTGCTGCGCGGGCTCTCGTACCGACCGTTTCGCAACGCCGCCGCCGAGCGCCTCGTCGTCGCCGCCAAGGAAAACACCCACTTCCTCGAGACGCTGCGGGCGATGACGCCGCTCAAGCTGTTCGGCCGCGAGGAAGACCGGCGCGCGCGCTGGCAGAACCTGCTCGTCGATGTCCAGAACCGCGACGTCCGCACCGCGAAGATGAACATCGCCTTCACCACCGCCAACACCTTCATCTTCGGCCTCGAGAACCTGCTCGTGTTCGGGCTCGGTGCCCGCATGGTCATGAACGGCCAGGTCGGGCAGAGCAGCGCCTTCACGATCGGCATGCTGCTCGCATTCATCGCCTACAAGATGCAGTTCACGGGCCGCGTCACGGCGCTCATCAACTACGGCGTCGACCTGCGCATGCTGAGCCTGCATGCCGAGCGGCTCGCCGACATCGCTCTCACACCGGTCGAGCGCGACCACCCACAGGCCGGCGGCCTCGATGCCCATGCGCCGGTCCACGACCTCGGCCATTTGCGGCCGAGCCTGGAGCTGCGCGACGTGAGCTTTCGCTACGGCGAAGGCGAGCCCTGGATCTTGCGCAACGCGAACTTCATGCTCGCTGCGGGCGACAGCGTGGCGGTGACGGGCGCGTCGGGCTGCGGCAAGACGACGCTGCTGAAGATCCTGCTCGGCCTCCTGCCGCCGAGCGAAGGCGAGGTGCTCTACGGCGGCATCCCGGTGCGCCAGCTCGGCATCGCCAACGTGCGCCGCCAGCTCGGCACCGTGATGCAGGAGGACGTGCTCCTCACCGGCAGCCTCGGCGACAACATCACCTTCTTCGACTCGCATCCCGACTTCGAGCGCGCTGCCGCCTGCGCCCGCACGGCGCAGGTCCACGACGACATCGTGCGCATGCCGATGGGCTACCAGACGCTCGTCGGCGACCTCGGCTCCGGCCTCTCGGGCGGCCAGAGGCAGCGGCTGCTGCTGGCGCGTGCGCTCTACAAGCAGCCGAAGGTGCTGGCCCTCGACGAGGCGACCAGCCACCTCGACATCGGCAACGAGCGCGCCGTCACCAACGCGCTGTCGCAGATGCAGCTGACGCGGCTCATCATCGCGCATCGGCCGGAGACGATCTCCGGGGCGCAGCAAGTGGTGCTGGTGAAAGATGGCCGCGTCACAGTCATCCTGAGCGAAGCGAAGGATCCGGGCGCCGCGCGAACAGATCCTTCGCTGCGCTCAGGATGACGATTCGCCGCGGCGCGAATCGTCACTTGCCGATGCAGAAGCGCGCGAAGATGGCGCCGAGCAGGTCGTCGGACGAGAACGCGCCGGTGATCGCGGCGAGCGCGTCGTGGCCGAGGCGCAACTCTTCGGCGAAGAGCTCGAGGCGGGCGTTGCCGGACCCGGCGTGGGTGGCGGCTTCACCCAAGTGGGCGCGGGTGCGTTGCAGGGCCTCGACGTGGCGGGCACGGGCGATGAACAAACCTTCCTGCGCGGCCTGCCAGCCGGCGACCTCGAGCAGGCGGCGGCGCAGCGCGTCGAGACCCTGGCCGGTGACGGCCGAGATCGCGAGGCCGTCGACCTGCGCGACCGCGGCGTGCGGGACCGCATCGACCTTGTTGTGGACGTGCAGCAGGCGTCCGTCCGCCGCCAGTCGAGCCGGCAGCCGCGACGCGATCTCGCGTTCGGCCGTGTCGTAGGCAGCGTCGCCTTCGCGGCTCAGGTCGTGCAGGAAGACGATCGCATCGGCGTTGCCGATCTCGGCCCAGCTGCGCTCGACGCCGATGCGCTCGACCTCCTCGGCGGCGTCGCGCAGACCGGCGGTGTCGACCACGTGGACCGGCACGCCTTCGATCTGGATGGTCTGGCCGACCTTGTCGCGCGTGGTGCCCGGCGTCGCTGTGACGATGGCGAGCTCGGCGCCGGCGAGCGCGTTGAGCAGCGAGCTTTTGCCCACGTTCGGCTGACCGGCGAGGACGACGCGGATGCCTTCGCGCAACAGTGCGCCTTGCCGTGCGCGCGCCAGCACGGCATCGACGGCTGCGGCTGCGCGCGCGAGCCGGCCGCGGGCGTCGGCGGCTTCGAGGAAGTCGATCTCCTCGTCTGGGAAATCGAGCGTCGCTTCGACCAGCATGCGCAGCTCGACGAGCTCGGCCGTGAGCGCATCGACCTGGCGCGAGAAGGCGCCGTCGAGCGAGCGCGCGGCCGAACGTGCGGCGGCTTCGGTGCTGGCGTCGATGAGGTCGGCGACGGCTTCGGCCTGCGCGAGGTCGAGCTTGTCGTTGAGAAAGGCGCGCTCGGTGAATTCGCCGGGGCGGGCGATGCGAAGACGCGGCAGCACCGTCCGCGACGCTTCGAGGCAGCGCGCCAGCAGCAGCTGCAGCACGACCGGGCCGCCGTGCGCTTGAAGCTCCAGAACATCCTCGCCGGTGTAGGAGTGCGGCGCCGGGAAGAAGATCGCGAGGCCGCGGTCGATTGCTGCGCCGGTCGAATCGAGGAATGGCAGGTAGGTGGCCCGGCGTGCCTGCAGCGCCTGGCCGCAGAGCGCTTCTGCGAGGGCCATCAGCCCCGTTCCGGAGACGCGCACGATGCCGACCGCGCCGCGCCCGCCCGCCGTCGCGATGGCGACGATCGGGTCTTCGCCCTCCACATGCGCCCCGTTACTTGCCGATGACGCCGAGCCGCTTGTTGATCACGTACTGCTGCGCGATCGACAGGATGTTGTTGGTGAGCCAGTACAGCACCAAGCCGGCCGGGAACACGAAGAACATCACGGAGAAGATGAGCGGCATGATCCACATCATCTTGGCCTGGATCGGATCGGGCGGCGTCGGGTTGAGCCAGGTCTGGAGCAGGCTGGTCAGCGTCATCAGGATCGGCAGGATGAAGTAGGGATCCTTTGCCGAGAGGTCGGTGATCCAGCCGATCCACGGCGCGTTCCTCATCTCCACGCTCGACAGCAACACCCAGTAAAGGGCGATGAAGAACGGCATCTGCACGAAGATCGGCAGGCAGCCGCCGAGCGGATTGACCTTCTCCTCGCGGTAGATGCGCATCATCTCCTGCTGCATCTGCTGCGGCTTGTCCTTCAACCGCTCGCGCATCTCCATGATCTTCGGATTGATGGCCTTCATCTTCGCCATCGAACCGTAGGCCTTGGCGTTGAGCCAGTAGAAGGCGATCTTCAGGAGCACCACGAGGCCCACGATCGCCCAGCCCCAGTTGCCGATCAACTTGTGCAGCTGAGTGAGCAGCCAGAAGAGCGGCTTCGAGAGGATGGTGAACCAGCCGTAGTCCTTCACCAGCTCGAGGCCGGGCGCCAGCGCTTCGAGCCTGGTCTCTTCCTGCGGGCCGATGAACAGGCGGGCGTCGAGCGTTTTGGTGGCGCCGGGAGCGATGCTGCCGAGCGGCACGATCTCGCCGACGGAGTAGGTGTTGGTGTCGACCTTGCCGGTGTAGAACTCGCGCGCCGGTGCCGGGGCGCCGGGCTTGTCGAGCAGCCAGGCCGAGGCGAAGTAGTGCTGGACCATCGCCACCCAGCCGGTCGTGCCCGTGGTGTCGTGGTCTGGCTTTTCGCCTTCCTTGCGTTTCTCGATCGACTTGAAGTCGATCTTCTTGTAGTGCGCGATGTCGGTGTAGACCGCCGGCCCCGTGAACGTGAAGTAGAAGCTCGACTCGCCGGCCGGCGAGTTGCCGTCGCGCACGAGCTGCAGGTAGAGGCGCGGGCTGATCGCCGCCCCGGTGTCGTTGACGACCTGATGCTGGACGTCGATGACGTAGTCGCCGCGGTGGAAGGTATAGGTCTTGACCAGCTTGACGCCGCCGACCGCGTCGCTCTCGAACTGCACCTTGAGCTCGTTCTGGCCGGGCGCGAGCGTGCGTTCGCCGGGCACCAAACGCATCGCCGTGTGGTGATTCGGCAGACCGGCGCCACCCGCGGGCGGCACCAAGCCGGTCTCGGCGAGATAGAGGCGGTCCTTCGAGCGGTCGAGAAGAACGACGTTCTTGCTGTGATCGAACGGATCGACCTGCTTCAAGAGCTCGACGCGCGCCAGCGTTCCGCCGACGCTGTCGAGCGTGGCGCTGACGAGGTCGGTGCTGATCGTCACCTTCTCGCCGACCGCAGGGGCCGACGCGCTCGGTGCGGCGGCCGCGATCGGACCGGTTGCCGACGCTGCGGTCGCGGGTACGCCGCCGCCGGGTACTGCCGTGGCTGCCGACGCCCCTGCCGGCACGCCGGTCGGAGCCGCCACACGCGTGGCCGGGGGCGGCCCGAACAGCGAGGGCTGACCGTTGTGGCGGTTCCACGACTCGTAGATGAAGAAGAGCGAGGCCAGGAAAATGCCCCACAGGAGGGTGCGGCGGATGTCGGTCATTTCGATGCAGATTCGGAAGAGCGGGTGGTCGCGGCCGGGGTCGCTGGCCGGGCCAGCAATTGAGTGAAAAGCCGGGGCGTTCGCAACGGCACGGGATCGTGGCCGCCGGCACACCAGGGATGGCAGCGGGCGATCCGGCCGATCGTCAGGGCCGAACCGGCGAGCGCGCCATGGCTCGACAAGGCGCCGATCGCATAGGCCGAGCACGTCGGGTCGAAGCGGCAACTGCTGCCGAGCCACGGGCTGAGTGCGTAGCGATAGCCGCGGACGAGGGCGATCAGGAAGCATTGCGGCAGCGACGTCATTGCGCGGCCTCGCTCACGACGCTTCCGAACAGTGACTCGAGCTCGGTTCGTGCCGACGCCCTGAGCGCGGCCGACGCAGCACTCGTGAACTGCGCGCGATCGAAAGGTGCTCGCAGGCGAACGATCCACACACCTTCGCCGAGGCCGACGCGATGGCGCTCGGCAGCGGCATAGATCTGCCGCTTCAAGAGTGACCGGGTGACCGCTCGACGGGCATGACGCTTCGGAACCACCGCACCGAGCCAGCGGCGTTCGGGCTCCGAGCTGCCTTTCGATGAGTCATCCACAGGTACTGCACCTGTTATGCATCGGGTTGTTGATAACTCGGCCACTGACGCCAACGGAACTGCGCCAGCAGGCGTGGCCGCGTGGTGCATGGCGAAGTGCAAAGTGGCGGCTCGGCTGCGCTGCCGCAGCACGCGCTGGAACTCTGCGGATTCGACGAGGCGTGCCAAAGGGCCGCCGACCGGGGGCCGCTGCGGCATCCGCGGTTGAGGTCGCTCGACCTCCCTCAGACCGCCAGGCGCTTCCTGCCTTTGGCGCGGCGCGCGTTGATGACCGCCCGGCCGCCGCGCGACTTCATGCGAACGAGAAAGCCGTGGGTGCGGGCACGGCGGACTTTGGAGGCTTGGTAAGTGCGTTTCATGATTTGAGCTTTCGCTGCCCGCGCCGGCTCAGGAATGTGCCGGGCGCCTGGCCGGATCCCTCCCGGGTCGGGTCGGGCGTTGGTCGGGCAACCTGCGATTACAGCAAGAAGTGCCGCCGGCGTCAACCCAAGCCCTCTCGGGGCGCTGCCGGGAGGCGGTTCGCGGCCTCCGTGTTTTCCCTGTGGATAACTGGCATTTTGCGGGCGGTGGCGGCTACAATGCGAGACCTTTTTCGGGTACTTCTCCACACATGCAAGCCGACCTCTGGCAACGTGGCTGCGAACGCTTGGCGTCCGAGCTGCCGGACCAGCAATTCAACACCTGGATCCGGCCCCTGCCCGATGCCGAGGTGAGTGACCAGGGCGACGCTGCGGTCGTCACCGTGCGGGTGCCGAACCGCTTCAAGCTCGACTGGATCCGCAATCAATACGCCGGCCGCATCGAGACCGTTCTCAGCGAGATCGCCGGCAAGCCCGTCCGGCTGGACGTGACTCTGGCGCGCGACAACGGTGCTCGACCGATCTCCACGCCGGGCAACCCCGCCGGCGTCGACGGTCATCGCGCGCTCAACGGCGCCACCGCTCCCGAGGGTGCCGGCGCCCTGGGTCTCGGCGCGGCCGCGACCGGGTCTACCGTGCCTCGCTCCGGGCCGGTGACGACGCCACCGCTGCCGTCGCGCAGCCGCCTCAATCCAGCGCTGACCTTCGACACGTTGGTCGCCGGTCGTGCCAACCAGATGGCACGCACGGCGGCGCTGCATGTGGCTGGCGCGCCAGGGCAGATGTACAACCCGCTCTTCATCTACGGCGGCGTCGGCCTCGGCAAGACGCACCTGATCCACGCCGTCGGCAACGCCCTGCTCGCCGACCGTTCCGACGCCCGCATCCTCTACCTGCACGCCGAGCAGTTCATCACCGACGTGGTGAAGAACTATCAGCGCAAGACCTTCGACGAGCTGAAGGCCAAGTACCACTCGCTCGATCTGCTGCTGATCGACGACGTTCAGTTCTTCGCCGGCAAGGAGCGCACGCAGGAGGAGTTCTTCAACGCCTTCGAGGCGCTGCTCGCCAAGCGAGCCCACATCATCATGACCAGCGACACCTATCCGAAGGGTCTGGTCGACATCGACGAGCGGCTGACCTCGCGCTTCGACGCCGGCCTCACGGTCGCGATCGAGCCGCCGGAGCTCGAGATGCGCGTCGCCATCCTGATGAAGAAGGCCGACCAGGAAGCGACGCCGATGCCGGAAGACGTGGCCTTCTTCGTCGCCAAGAACGTGCGCGCCAACGTGCGCGAGCTCGAAGGCGCGCTGCGCAAGATCCTCGCCTACTCGCGTTTTTCGCAAAAGGAAATCAACATCGGCCTGGCGCGCGAAGCGCTGAAGGACCTGTTGTCGATCCAGAACCGGCAGGTCGGCGTCGAGAACATCCAGAAGACGGTGGCCGACTTCTACAAGATCAAGGTTGCCGACATGTACTCGAAGAAGCGCCCAGCCTCGATCGCGCGGCCGCGCCAAATCGCGATGTACATCGCCAAGGAGATGACGCAAAAGAGCCTGCCCGAGATCGGCGAACTGTTCGGCGGCCGCGACCACACGACGGTGCTGCACGCGGTCCGGAAGATCTCGGCCGAGCGGCAGAAGAACATCGATCTCAACCACCAGCTGCACGTGCTGGAACAAACGCTCAAGGGCTGAATGACGGCTTGCAGGAAAGCGGCGTCGCTGTCAACGCACAAGGCTGGGGACAACTGCGAGGCCAAACGCGGCTTGTCCACACGAATCGTTTCGGCCGCGAAGTTGTTCGCTTTCGAGTCACGCAGCAAAGGGCCTCGATCGACAGGCTTTGCAGCGCCCTAAAGTCTTGTCGGAAAGAAGGAAAATCGGCTTGTCCACAAAAAGCGACCCGGCCTACTACGACGACCATCTTCAGAGGTTGACATGATTGTCTTGAAAGCAGCACAAGAAAAAATCCTGAGCGCCCTGCAGGCCGTGTCCGGCATCGTCGAGCGCCGCCACACGCTGCCGATCCTGGCCAACGTGTTGATCAGGAAGAACGGCGGCCAGATCGAGTTCACCACGAGCGACCTCGAGATCCAGGTCCGGACCTCGGCCGAGCTCGGTGGCGATGCATCGTCGTTCGCCACTACGGTCGGCGCCAGGAAGCTGATCGACATCCTGCGCTCGCTGCCGAGCGACCAGACGGTGACGCTGTCGTCGACGCAGACCAAGCTCACGCTGGTTGGCGGCAAAAGCCGTTTCACGCTGCAGACGATGCCGGCCGACGATTTCCCGCTGGTGCAGGAATCGGCCGACTTCGGGCCGATGTTCAGCGTGCCCCAGAAGACACTGAAGAACCTCGTCGCCCAGGTCCACTTCGCGATGGCGGTGCACGACATCCGCTACTACCTGAACGGCATCCTGTTCGTGGCCGAAGGCAAGAGCCTGACGCTCGTGGCGACCGACGGCCACCGCCTGGCACTGGCGCAGGCCACGCTCGAGCACGACATCCCGAAGCAGGAGGTCATCTTGCCGAGAAAGACCGTGCTCGAGCTGCAGCGTTTGCTGAAGGACGAAGACACGCCGATCGAGATGCGGTTCGCGCCGAACCAGGCCAAGTTCTCGTTCGCCGGCATGGAGTTTGTGTCGAAGCTGGTCGAAGGCAAGTTCCCCGACTACAACCGCGTCATCCCGAAGAACCACAAGAACAAGGTCACGCTCGGCCGCTCGCCTTTCCTGCAGAGCCTGCAGCGTGCGGCCATCCTCACGAGCGAGAAGTTCAAGGGCGTGCGCGTCAACATCGAGCCGGGCACCTTGCGCATCGCCTCGAGCAATGCCGAGCAGGAAGAGGCGATGGAAGAGCTCGAGATCGACTACGGCGGCGACGCCATCGAGATCGGCTTCAACGTCACCTACCTGATCGATGCGCTCACCAACATGGGCCAGGAGATGGTGACCATGGAATTGCAGGACACCAACTCGAGTGCCCTGATCACCGTGCCCGACCAGGCCGGCTTCAAGTACGTCGTCATGCCGATGCGGATCTGAACACGCGATGACTCCTCCAGAAAAAGACAACGACAAGAAGCCCGAGATCGCCGGAACGACCAGGGACATGGCCGGCAAGGCGGTGAGCAACCCGGCGCCTGCCAACGGCAGTGCCTTGCGCGTGGGAGCCAATGGCGACGGCAGCGACGACACCTACGGCGAAGGCTCGATCCAGATCCTCGAAGGCCTCGAGGCCGTTCGCAAGCGCCCCGGCATGTACATCGGCGACACCTCCGATGGCACCGGCCTGCACCACCTCGTCTTCGAGGTCGTCGACAACTCGATCGACGAGGCACTCGCAGGTTTTTGCGACGACATCGTCGTCACCATTCACACCGACAACTCGATCTCGGTGACCGACAACGGCCGCGGCATCCCGACCGGCGTGAAGATGGACGACAAGCACGAGCCGAAGCGCTCGGCAGCCGAGATCGCGCTCACCGAGCTGCATGCCGGTGGCAAGTTCAACCAGAACAGCTACAAGGTCTCGGGCGGGCTGCACGGCGTGGGCGTGTCGTGCGTGAACGGCCTGTCGAAATGGCTGCGCCTGACGGTGCGGCGCGAAGGCCAAGCCCACTTCATGGAGTTTCGCCAGGGCGTGCCACAGGACCGCGTCATCGAACGGCGCGCCGGCTTCGAGACCTCGCCGATGAAGATCACGGGCGAGACCGAAAAACGCGGCACCGAAGTCCACTTTCTGCCCGACCTCGAGATCTTCTCGAACATCGACTTCCACTACGACATCCTCAGCAAGCGGCTGCGCGAGCTGAGCTTCCTCAACAACGGCGTGCGCATCCGCCTCGTCGACGAGCGCAACAACAAGAGCGACGACTTCGCCTATGCCGGCGGCGTCAAGGGCTTCGTCGAATTCATCAATACCGGCAAGAAGGTGCTGCACCCGAACGTGTTCTATGCGACGGGCCAGAAGGGAAGCGACCAGGGCAGCATCATCACTGCCGAAGTCGCGATGCAGTGGAACGACGGCTACAGCGAGAACGTGCTGTGCTTCACCAACAACATTCCGCAGCGTGACGGCGGCACCCACCTGACCGGACTGCGCGCCGCGATGACGCGCGTCATCAACAAGTACATCGAGGACAACGAGCTCGCGAAAAAGGCCAAGGTCGAAGTCACCGGCGACGACATGCGCGAGGGTCTCACCTGCGTGCTTTCGGTCAAGGTGCCCGAGCCGAAGTTCTCGAGCCAGACGAAGGACAAGCTGGTCTCGAGCGAAGTGCGGGCGCCGGTGGAAGACGTGGTCGGCCGCGCCCTCCACGACTACCTCGCCGAAAACCCGAACGACGCCAAGATCATCTGCGGCAAGATCGTCGACGCGGCTCGCGCCCGTGAAGCCGCCCGCAAGGCGCGCGAGATGACGCGCCGCAAAGGCGTGCTCGACGGCATGGGCCTGCCCGGCAAGCTGGCCGACTGCCAGGAGAAGGACCCGGCTCTCTGCGAGATCTACGTGGTCGAGGGCGACTCGGCCGGCGGCTCGGCCAAGCAGGGCCGCGACCGCAAGTTCCAGGCGATCCTGCCGCTGCGCGGCAAGATCCTCAACGTCGAGAAGGCGCGCTACGAAAAGCTGATCACGAGCAACGAGATCCTCACGCTCATCACCGCGCTCGGCACCGGCATCGGCAAGGGCACCGGCGGCGACGACTTCAACGTCGCCAAGCTGCGCTACCACCGCATCATCATCATGACCGACGCCGATGTCGACGGCGCCCACATCCGTACCCTGCTGCTCACGTTCCTGTTCCGGCAGATGCCCGAGCTCGTCGAGCGCGGCCACATCTACATCGCCCAGCCGCCGCTCTACAAGGTGAAGTTCGGCAAGGACGAGCAGTACCTGAAAGACGGCCAGGAGCTCGACGCCTACCTCATGCGCGTGGCGCTGAAAGACGCCCGCCTCGAGACCGGCACCTCTGCCACCGGCGGCCCCTCGACGGTGCTGCAGGGCGACACGCTGGAGACGCTGGCGCGGCAGTACGTCGTCGCCAAGAACGTCGTCGAGCGGCTCTCGAACTGGATGGACGTCGACGGCCTGCGCGCGATCGCCAACGGCCTCGCCCTCGACCTCGACACGCTCGAAGCGGCCGAGGCATCGGCCGCGGCCTTGCAGGCCGCGCTTCTGAAGGGCGAGAACGCGGCCGAAGTCGCCGCCGAGTTCGATGCCCGCAGCGACAAGCACATCCTGCGCATCAGCCGGCTGCATCACGGCAACGTCAAGTCGAGCGTGATCACGGCCGACTTCGTCCACGGCGCCGACTACGAAGCGCTCAGCACGGCCGGGCTCACCTTCAAGGGCCTGGTCGGCAAGGACGCGATCGTCAAGCGTGGCGAAGGCGAGCGCCAGAAGGAAGCCCGCGTCGGCGACTTCCGCGAAGCGATGGCCTGGCTCGTCACGCAGGCCGAAGGCGCGGTCGCCCGCCAGCGCTACAAGGGTCTCGGCGAGATGAACCCGGCGCAGCTCTGGGAGACCACGATGGACCCGGCCGTGCGGCGCCTCTTGCGCGTGCAGCTCGACGACGCCATCGAGGCCGACCGCGTCTTCACGATGCTGATGGGCGACGAGGTCGAGCCGCGACGGCAGTTCATCGAGACCAACGCACTGAGGGTTGCGAACATCGACGTTTGACGACGACGACGACGGTTTTCAGTGCGCAAGCATCTCGCGCTGAAAGTCCACGACCAGACCTTCGCCCATTTCTTCTCGCATCGCCTTCCACGCTGCCGGTTCGGCGTCGATCTCCGCGATCAACGAGCGCGGTACCCGCATCGCCTTGTCGACCTGGCTGTCGGCCGGCCGCACCCACGCCAGTACGAAGTCGTCGGCCCCTGCCTCGACCAGGCGAAGTTCGCACTGCCCCGGGATCGGCATCTCACCGCCGTTGCGCAGCGCCATCACCTTGGCCAGCTCGAGCGTTCGGTCGTCGATGCCGGCCTGCTTCGCGATGAGCTTTTCGACCAGCGCGGGCCAACCGAAGACGGCCCGCGGCTCGATGCCCGTGCCGAGCTTGGCGGCCTCCGGCGAGGCGCCCTTGCCGAGCCCCTCCTCGAAGATGTCGGCCGTCTTCTCGGCACAGGCCTGCCATTGGTCGCGCTTGGCCAGGGGCCAGACGCCGATGTAGAGGCCGTGGCGCAGCTCCATGTACGTGAATTCCGGATCGACCCGGAACTCGGCGCCGCAGCTCGGACAGGCCTGGCGCTGGAACGTGCCGGCGACGATGGCGTCGCGCAGATCGGGGCGCCGGTCGGCGTTGACGCTGAACACCAGCTTGAAGTCGACGGGCGTCGCGCAGGCAGGGCAGCCGAGGGTTTGCGTGTGGAAGACCGACATGGCGAGTCACCGGGTTGTCAGAGCTTTTCCAGCCAGGCGCGAGCCGGATGCTTGGGCCCCAGCTTTTTCGACTTGTATCCTGCGTACAGCTCGGCGAACCACTCCGCCGGCGCGCGGAACTGGTAGCCGGTCAGGGCTTTCTTTCGCGCCGCGGCGTCGTAGCTCACCCACTCACGCGGGTAGGCCTCGTGGTAGATCCTGGTGCCGCCGATCGCGATCTCCTCGGCGTCGCCCTGGCGCTGCCAGATGCCGTCGGAGGTCGCGAGCTGGTGCCAGCGATCGAACGCGGCGTAGGCCTTCGCGTCGTCGGAGCCGGCCACCAGCGTCTTAGGCCGGGCCGGTTTTTGGTTGAGCAGCTTGTCGAGGACGTACTTCTTGTCTTCGGGCTTGGCATAGAAGGTGTTGGTTCCGCCGACCTTGGCCCGGATGTGCGGCCCGGCAGCGTCGGCGATGACCTGGACGCTGGAGCCGTGGCTCTGCCAGGCGCCGTGGTCGGCACGGCTGCCGTTGCGCAGCATGTAGGTGTGCGCGTCGTCGACGCCGTGACCGACCTCGTGCAGCGCGGTGAAGCTGGTGTATTCGCCGTCGCCGCCGACGGGCAGGCAATCCTTGTCGATGTCGGGCGGCAGCTGCTTCACGGTGGCGCCGCTGGCGTCCGTGTCGGTCATCCCGGGGCCGAGGCCCTGCTTGAACATGTTCGGGCGACCACTGAGGGTCACCGTGGTGTTCGTGCTCCAGGCGCCACTGCCTCCGGTCGAGTCGGTATGGGTGATCTTGCTGATGCTGCCCGCGGCCTTGACGTCACCGGGGACCATCGCGAAGGTCTTGCACAGCGCCTTCATGTTCTTCGCCTCGAAGGGCGCAGCCGAGGCAGAGGTATCCGGGACCATGGTCACGCCGAAACGGCCGGTGGCGAGCGCCGCGATCATTCGCGGGTCGGTCGTCTTCGGCGATTGCACGAGGTCGTCGACATCTTTCTCGCCGCCGTTGGCTGTCATCTTCGCGGCCAACCCGGCGATTGCCGGATCGGCCGGATTGGCGGTGGCGCGGCTCAACAACTCGGCCTTGTCGATGCCGACCTCGACCTTGCGCAACGCCGCCATGGCCTCGCTGAACTTGAACAGGTCGGCGAGCTTTCTCGCGTCGGCAACGGCCGTGTCGAGTGGCTTCTTCGCCTTGGGATCGGTGATCGTGGCAACGTGGGTCGTGGTCGCCACGACGGCGCTGTCGAACTTGCCGCGCTCGAGATCGGCCTGGACGACGGCGGCGGCCAGGTCGGCAGCGCGCCGCAGGGCAGCGATCGCCTCGACACCCGCATTCGCCTTGCTCTTCGCCTTGGCATCGTCCAGAGCCTTGGCCACCGGGTCGATCAGGCCCTTCAGCAGAAGAGCGCGCGGCAGCGACTGAAGCGACTTCAGGCGCGCCTCGACGGTCGGTAGGGTCGACTTGAACTGGTCCTGGGCGACCTCGATCGCCTTGGCTTGCATCAGCGCTTTGCCAGCGGCGGCGAGCGGCCCAGCGGCGCCTTTGCCGTCGTTCTTGGCCAGAGCCTTGTCGGCCTTGTCGATGTTTTCCTTGCACAGCTTCAGCGGTGCGGCGGCCTCGGCCGCCGAAGGCGCGGCGGCTGCGGCGAGCTGGTCGGCGCGCAGTTTCTGGAGCGCCGTCTTCATGCCCGCGACGTCGGCCGGGTTCGCCGCCGCGGCATCGGCGCCGGCGGCACTGCCAGCACTGTCGGCGAGGATCTTCGCGGTGGCCAGGTCGGCACGCACACGCACCACGTCGTTCGAGGCCGCCGACCAGCCGGGACCGGGTTCGACCGCCATCGCAGCGCCCGCCGAAGTCTTGGCAGCCAGCTCGAGCTGCTTGCGCGCCGCGTCGCGCGCCGCCGTGACGCGCGCCGCCGCAGTGTGCTTGTCGAGCGCCGCCAGCTCGGCGTCGGCGAGCGGCTTCTGCCTCTTGTAGGCCTCGGTGTCCGCAGCCGCGGCCAAGATCGCGTCGCAGCTTGTATTGATGCCGCGCAACTTGGCCTCGGCCGCCTCGAACTGCATCACGTCTCGGCTTGCCGACTTGTCGGCGTCCGCGAGCAGGGCGTCGAGGCCCGGGCCCCGATCGGCAACCGCTGCCACGGCCCTGACCTTGGCGATCTGAGCCGACGTCGCGACTCGCGCCGCTTCGTAGGCGGCACGCCTGGGCGCCATCCGCGCGGTCGACGACAGCGCCCGCAGTGCCGTCACGGCGGCCATCACGCCCTCGCTCCAGCGGCGAGCAGCGAGCGCGGCTGTCGCGGCCGTGACCTGGACCTTGGCTTTGTCGATCTCCGGCTTCAGGAAGGCGGCGACGCTGGCGTTCGCGGTCGAACTCGCGAGCATGCCGATGACCGTCGTGACCCAACTCTTCAGCGCCGCCTGCAGCTTGACGGCAGCCGCGTCGAGCGTTGCGTTGGCCGTCACGTAGTTGTTGGCCGCCGCCTGGGCGTTGGCGTTGCCGATGGCGCCATTCAGCACGCCGTAGGTGGCGTTGTCGAAGCTCTGAAAAGCGTTCATGCCCATCGTGATGTCGGCGAGCTTGACCGTGAAGCCCTGGCGGTCGTCGGCCGCCTTCTTCGCGGTCGCAGCGATCGCCTTGACGTCATCGAGCGCCTGCATCGCCTGAGGCCACTCCGACTTGGCGGCATGGCCGTCGGCGATTGCGAGCTTGGTGTTCATCTGCGCGATGAAGGTCTGGATCGCGGCTGTCTGAGGGTGAGCCTTGAGGCCGTCGATCAACAGGACCGCGCCGACGCGTACGGTCGTGAATGCCGCCTGCTGAACCATGCCGGCCGCGGTGCTGCCGGCCGAGCTGACCTGCGGTGTCGGCGCGCCGCCGGATTTCGATGCGAGGGCCGGGGCTTTGGCCGCCGCCGCCACCGGTGCTTTGCGCTGCAGGCCAAGAGCATCGAGAAGTCCCATGTGAGCTCCGTCGCAAGAGGGGGGAAAGTCTAGCCGTCAGTCTCGCAATGTCCAGCCCTCGTGGCAGCAAAGGCGGCTGTCGACGGCGGCCTGCGGGGGGTTAGGATCGCGAGCATGCCTGCACGCCGGAGTCTTTGCATGCCACGCCGGTCGATCGCGGCCTTCGTGATGGGCTGGGCGCTGGCCGGTGGCGCGACGGTGTTGCCGTCCAGCGCCGTCGCCGCCGCCGGACCGGCGGCGAGCAACCCGGCGAGGAGCACGACCATGGCGATGAACGAAGCGGGGGGCGCCTTCACGGTGGCGCAGCTGAAAGGGCTGGTCGGCGACCACATCGGCCCATGGAAGCAGACCGGCATCGACGTGCCGCTCGAAAGCCGGGCGCTTCCGCAACCGGCCTCGGTGGTCTACGGTTTTCGCCACGGCAAGCAACAGGCGACCCTCACGATCAGCGACGGCGGCGCCGAGAGCAGCGCGCCCGGGCCGGCGCACTGGACGGGTCCGCCCAACCGGCGCAAGACCGACGAGGGCGCCGAGTTTGTCTACCGCGAGGGGCGGCACACGGTGCGCGAGATCGAGCGGCGCGAACCGCCGTCGCGCGAGGTCGTGCTGCTGCTCGCGAACGGAATCACCGTCACCGCCGCCGGCAACGTCGAAGCAAAAGCGCTGAAGGGACTCGTCGAGGGCCTGCCCATCGATGCTGCCGAGGCGCTGGTCCGGTCGGCGAAGTGACCGTCGAGAACCGAAAGAGCGACGGCAGGCAGCCCCCCCGCAAGCCTGACCGGCGTCAGAGCATGAATTGCGTCGTTGCCGGGCGATCCTGAAGATGCAGTGACGCGGTGGCAGCAGGCGTCGTGGCCAGGCGTTTGCCCCGGCGCCAGACCTGCAGGCGCGTCGC